>LFFM01000093.1_pt1 | contig 51399 bp, 53 predicted proteins | sample 643131 | NCBI WGS metagenome assembly LFFM01 (sample SAMN03777445, study PRJNA286221) | soda lake metagenome | biome: soda lake; feature: Kulunda steppe; material: water; isolation source: sample Tc-Br brine of Tanatar trona crystallizer | place: Russia: Kulunda steppe | collected 2011-07 | reverse complement strand
TTGATATCAGTAAAGTACAGCTCAGAGTACACCGACTGCCAAATCATGAAATCCGAGAGTCGTTCGGCACCGGTTTTGATCACCAGATCCGGCTCTGCCCGAAACACTAACCGAGAATCAATATGCTCAGTCTCGATTGCGCTTGGCGACAACTCGCCACGATCGACGGCTTCAGCCAACTGTCGAACCGTTTCGGTGAACTCCCGTTTGCCACCCAATCCAATCGAGATCTGGATCGGTTCGTCGGCCTGTTCGGTGTCGTCAGGCGCACGAACCGCAAGCGCTCGAGGCGCGTTGAGTTTGGCGAGTTCTCGTTCGAGTGTCGGGACGACGGCCTCATCGAGAACGCTCACAGACACCGTAATGCGTTCGGCGTCGTACTCGAAGGCCCACTCAAAAAACGCCGTGAGTGTCTCGTAGGCACCCTGCTCGAGCAAATCTCGCTCAGTAATGACGACGGCAATATGTCGCGGTGGCTCTTGGCGGTGACGGCGGAGCCGAAATGCAAGATAGGCATCGTACAGCACTACCAACACATCAACGGCGAGCCGCCAAAAATCCCGCTGTCACCGTCCCACACGGTTTGGGCATGTCGGGGCTGTTAAGTGTGTCTCGGAGAGACCAACTGCTGTGACAGACCGGCTCCGACGTGCTGGCGGGTTCGCTGCAGTCGCTAGCCTCGCGTTGATGGCACCGGTGGCCGGGCCGCTGACCGCAGTGTTGTTCGGAGCGATTGGGTTGGCCGCAGCCCTATTTATCTCCGAGGGGCGTGTCTTTTCGCTGTTTGCCCGGCCAGGGGACTTCGAAGACGGTCGGCTCAACGGGTTGGCCGGCTTTTCGCTGGCGGCAGCGGCACTTGCCCTGTTGGTAACGCTCCCGCAGAGCCCGCTGCCGGTTGAAATCTTCGTGGCGACGGTGTACATCCTCGGCTTTGGGAACGTTGGAATGGAGGCCGTCCGCCGGCAGACCACAGAGCCGTTTGTGGCTGTTGCCGGCTTTGTCGCCACAGGCTTTCTCGCCGGCATCGGCGGACAGTATCTCGCCGGTCTCCAACTCGGAGCGCCGCTCGAGTGGTCAGCGGTGACGTTTCTGTCGATTGTCGGTGCGTTGATCGCCGCGCTTCTCAGAGAGTTGCTCTATGAGCGTGATGACCCACTCGTCTTGTTGTCCGTTGGGCTTGTCCTGTGGCTGTTTGCGGAACTCGTTGTGACCGTCCCGCCGGTCGAACTCGTTGCCGCACTCGCAGTCACGGTGTTTCTTGGCGGAGTCTCCTATGGGCTTGGTACTGCCTCCGTCTCGGGGATGCTGACCGGCGTGCTGTTGGGTGTGTTGACGATTGTGCTCGGCGGGTTCGGCTGGTTTGCCGTTCTCATTGCGTTTTTCGCTATCGGTGGGCTCGCCTCGAAGTTCCGTTACGGAGACAAAAAACAGCGCGGGGTCGCCGAAGGCAACGAGGGTGCCCGTGGGTCGGGTAACGTGCTGGCAAACGCCGCCGTTGCACTCGGTGCAGTCTTCGGGTTCGCAGTAGTCGAGCCAACAAGCCAACTCGAGGTCGTGTTTATGTTCGTCTTTTGTGGCTCGCTTTCGACCGCACTTGGCGATACCCTATCCAGCGAGATCGGCGGGCTGTTCGACAATCCACGACTGATTACGTCGTTCGAACGCGTCGAACCCGGCACTGACGGTGCGGTCACGTGGCAGGGCGAACTTGCCGGCATCGCTGGGGCAACGCTGACGGGCCTGCTCTCGGTGACGGTGTTGCCGTTGGGTGCGATCTGGTCGGCCGCCGCCGTCGTCGCTGTTGGCGGGGTGATCGGCATGACCGTCGACAGCCTGCTGGGTGCAACCATAGAGGGTGGACGACTCGGCAACCAGTGGGTCAACTTTTTGGCAACGCTCAGCGGTGGCCTGGCAAGCGGTCTGCTTGCGGTCGTGATTCTCTGAGATGTCACAGCCCATTGTGAGACCGGCTCGACAGACCGACACCACACACCTCAAGGGTCTACAGCAACACCTCTCGGAGCCATCGCCGGCGTTGCTGTCGGCTGCTCTCGAGGTGCTGTCAGCCGAACCAGTAGGCCAGCCACTCCCAACGGACGAGATGTGGCGGCTGTTGGTCACGCCAGATGCCACTGACACGCCAGTCGGATATCTGCTTGTAGTCGATGGTACACACCGTCATATTGCGGAACTCGTCGTTGCTCCTCGATTCCGTCGACAAAAACGGGCGACAGCTCTGCTTGGGTCGGTGTGTGCCTCGAGCAACCGGCCTGTAACTGTCTGTGTAGCTGTCGAAAACGAAGCCGCACGGTTGCTCTACGAACACTGTGGGTTTTCTCGAGTCGCCCACAGCGCCTCGCAGTTCGAATCGGGCGATGGGCTCACCTTGCGATACGACCCGGCTACGAGTCGGTGACGGCGCTCAGGCAGTGACATCCGGTGTTTCGGCCCGAAGCTCTTCGGCGGTCAACACCCGTGTGCCAACCGGCTGTTTGACGAACTCGCCGCTCGAGCGGGCGACGATATGATCTACGCCGCGTTGGGCTGCAACGTCCAAAGCCGCCTGGCTGAGTTCGTCGTCGACGACGAGTGCAAACGGCGCGTCGCATTCCTCGAGCGTCTCTACGAGGGCATCGGGTTCGACGTCGGCCAGCGTGCTGAACGACTCCGAGAGCACCCGACTGCGGCCTGTTTGGTTGTCGATAATCTCTCGGACGTGACTACGGAGTGTTGCCGGCGACTCATAGGCGGTGTCTCGAGTTGACGACTCATCGGGGCTCTCCGTGTCCGGTTTAGACGACCCAGCGATGGATTCGGCTTCCCCGTTGTGGGAACTCTCTGGGGTTGCTTGTGAGTCGCCGACAGCCGTCGATCCGTCTGTCAAATCGGCTGCGTTCTCGCCAGTGCCAGTCGGAATCACCTCGAGTTCGGTGGCTGATTCGGCCGTCATAGACGACTCGGTCGGTGTTGGTTGCTGGGCCGACTCGGCTGCTGTTGATTGGTCAGTTGGGTCAGGTGATTCTGCGGCCGTTGGACGGCCAGCCGAGGTAGCAGCGTTGGTCGTTGATTGGTGGTCGATGTCAGTCTCAGTGTGGCTTGTCTCGACCAAGCCGGTGACCGTCTCTCGAATGTTTTGTGTATCGCCAATCCGGTCGGCGGCGATTTTTTCGCGGAGCAGCGAGTGGACGGCCTTTCGTGGGAGGTCTTCGACCGAGGAACCTGCTGGCGCGAAGACGACGTACTCGACGTCGGCGACCTGAAGGAGTTCCCGCAGGATGAGTTCGCCACCCCGGTCGCCGTCGACGAAGACTGTCGTTGTGCGGTCGGTACTCAACTCTGCGATTGCTTCGGGGATGTTGGTTCCCTCAACACCGATAGCGTTTTTGATGCCGTATTTGAGCAGTTGTAACACATCGGCCCGCCCCTCGACAATAATCACTGCATCGGAGGTGGCAACGCTTGGGCCCGCCGGGAGCCCGGCATACTCGGTGATCGATTCGACTTCGACGGAGGCTCTGACGTCGGCCAGTAGCTCTTCGCTGGAGATGGCCGTCTCGTCGAATGCCGTCGCCAGCAGCTCTTTGGCACGATCGACAACCTCGCGACGCTTGGCCGCCCGCACGTCCTCGATTGATGTGACCTCGATCGTCGCCCGGCAGGGGCCGACCCGCTCGATGGTCTCCAGGGAGGCCCCAAGTACGGCCGTTTCGGCTTTATCGAGACTTGTTGCAATCGTGAGTTCTCCAAACGACTGGCCGTTTTTGGAGCTGATCTCGACGTCGATGCGACCGACTTTCGAAGACTGCTGGAGGTCTCTGAGATCTAACTCATCGCCCAACAGGCCCTCGGTCTGGCCAAAGACAGCCCCGACGACGTCACTACGTTCGACAACACCGTCGGCGGCGATCTGGGCGTGAATGAGGTATTTGGCTGTATCGTCCATACTGTGTTCCCCTCTGGGACTGACGGCCACCGGTTGCGGCGGATGAAACCCATGGCCAGGGTATACTATTTATAAATACTGGGCTCTCAAATAGCTGTCGTCGGATTGACCGTCGCCAGTTATGTTGTTTAGTTATCAGAAAATGTCACAGTAGTCACCGAACAATAGCGACTCGAGTACGCTTACAGACTCTGTTTTTGAAGACGAAAATTCTTCAGTACTGCCGTCTGGATAGCGTTGGTAATGTTTAGGTAGCTCTGTCGGCAACCAGTGATAATGACAGTGCGAATCCGAACGCTCGGGTGGGCGCTCGCGGCCACCGTGCTGGTCGTTTTTTCAGTGCCGTGGTTTTGGTGGGGTGACTCACGCACAGCCGTTGGTCTCCCGCTGTGGCTTTGGTGGCATATCGCCTGGATGGGCCTAGCAACAGTGGTGTTTTCGCTGTTCGTCAGAACTGATTGGGACCGGTACATGGGGGTCGATGATGTTTGAGCTTTCCGTTCAGTTGGCAATCATCGTCGGCTATCTGGTTGTGGCACTCGGTATCGGTCTGATAGCCTATCGGGTCTCGACGAACGTTGCCGAGGACTACTATCTGGCCAACCGCTCGATTGGCACGCTCGTGTTGCTGTTTACCACGTTTGCCACCCTGCTTTCGGCGTTTACGTTCTTCGGGGGGCCGAACATTGCCTACGCACAAGGCCCCGAGTGGATTCTTGTCATGGGCGTCATGGACGGGGTACTGTTTGCAATGTTGTGGTATCTCATCGGCTACAAACAGTGGCTTATCGGGCAAAAACAGGGGTATGTGACGCTCTCGGAGATGCTAGGAGACCGCTTTGGCTCGCCCCGGCTTCGTGGGCTCGTCGCTGGCGTCAGCCTGTTTTGGCTGTTTCCGTACATTATGCTCCAGCAGATGGGCGCAGGCGAGGCGCTTTCTGGGTTGACCGAGGGAGTGATTCCGTACTGGGCCGGAGCCGCACTGATTACGGCGTTTATGATTCTGTATGTCGTCCTCGCCGGTATGCGCGGGGTCGCCTGGACCGATACGATCCAGGGGCTGTTTATGCTGTCTGTGGTTTGGATCGCCGTCGCCTGGGTGCTGTCGGCAGTCGGCGGCCCCAGCGGAGCCACCGCGGCACTCGGCGAGTCGAATCCGGAGTTTTTGGCACTCGGTAGTGCCTACTACACTCCCCAGTACATTATCTCGACGGCCGTCGTCATTGCGTTCGGTGTGACGATGTTTCCTCAGATCAACCAGCGATTTTTCGTTGCTGGCTCCTCGAGGGTGCTCAAACGCTCGTTTGTTCTGTGGCCCGTGTTGGTTCTTCTGTTGTTCGTTCCTACCTTCCTTTTGGGGACGTGGGCCGCAGGCCTCGGCATTGAGGTTCCAGAGGGAGCTAACGTGCTTCCTGTTTTGCTTTCTGAGTACACTCCAATGTGGTTTGCCGCACTCGTTATCGCCGGCGCAATGGCGGCGATGATGTCGTCGTCGGATTCAATGTTGCTGTCTGGGTCGTCGTACTTCATTCGGGATCTGTATCGGCCCTTTGTTGATCCAACACTGGGCGAAACGCGTGAGGCCTGGCTTGCCAGAGGCGGAGTGGCGGTGTTTGCGACGGCGACGTTTGTCGCCTCGCTTTCCCGACCCGGCACACTGATCGAGGTCGGAAACACCGCCTTCGGCGGCTTTGCACAGTTGACACTGCCGGTAATGGTTGCACTCTACTGGCAGTCGACGACCCGCGACGGAATGGTTGCGGGTATCGTCGGCAGCCAACTGCTGTATCTCTCGCATGTGTTCGTTCCGACAGTGACCGTCGAACTCGGGGCCACAGCAGTACCGCTTTTCGCCCGTACCTACGGCGGTTGGGACGTTGCACTCGGCGGCATGCTGCTTGGTGCGCTGTTGACTATCAGCGTCTCGCTTTTGACAACCCCGGCTGCCGACGAAGAGGCCAGCCGGTTTGCGGTTAGTGCTGATTAAAGTCACCTGCTGATTAGTCAGGCCAACCGGTCGAACAGCCCGACTCTCAGCGTTGTGGCCAATCATAGCTATCTGTGGCCGACTGGTATGTATACGCAGTCTCCAAACAATGAATCGCCGTGGCTTTCTTCAGTCCTCTGTTGTGTTCGGTGTCCCTGTGTTTGCGATACCAACTGCCAGCCAGCGGGCCGGCGGCTCACTCAACGAAACCCCCGCAGGAATCGAGGACTCGAGCAGTATACCACATGGTCAGTACATTCACGATCAGGCCCAGTATGACGATGGAACGACACCGTCGGAGCGACCAGCGTACGAACGAATCGCCGACGAAATAATCTATGAGACACACACAACAATCCGTACCAGTCGGCTCCTCACCGAAAACCTCTATGACCGACTCCGCAGCCACGATCTTTGCTTGAACGACCTTAGTATTAGCAAACAGATAGATGGCTCCGAGATACGGCTGTTCGTCGAGTATCCGGATGATACTGCCGAAGACTGCCAGACAGTGATCGGGACTGCGCTCGAAGACTGGCAAGCAGTAGTCGAGACTGCTCTCGAAGAAAGCCACTCTGAACTCGGTGAGACACACCGCGAGCGACTCGACGACCTTGAGATCGAAATCGACCACCGCCAGCGGCCCACCGCCAGGCCCGAATATGGCTGTACGTCGACTGTCGGGCGGTTTGCCGACGCCCAGTACCGTGAAAACGGAATCGCAATGGGGGCTGCGGTCAGAAGCGAGACGCTCGGCGAAATCGCCTCGAGCGGATTTCGCGGCCTCCATGAGGGTCATGCAGTGGTCGTCACAACGGCTCATACCTTCGAAACCAGCGATGATCACGAGCCCAGTGAACTTCGCGGCGCAACACTGTATCAGTCCAGACGCCCCCACGCCATCGGGCGGTGTCACGCAGTGGGCCGAGACTACGGCCCGGGCGTCGATGCCGCAGCGGTTGCGGTCGATCAAGCTGAGTATCCAAGCCGCTTTCTGGCCGACCCAGGCGGCGACAGCTACTACGACGAACCGATTGTCGGGACTGCAAGTTGGCAACTGCTCGAGACGCATTTGGCCGAAGACCGGCCGATCTACAAACAGGGGGCGGTGACCGGCCGCTGTGAGGGTCGAATCCTCGAGTTGCGTGAGTTTTCTGGAGGGTATCGGGAGTTGGCTGTCGACATCCACAGCGATGGCGGCGATTCGGGCGGGCCCTACTTCGTCCGAAGCGAAGAAGGGCTGCTCGTGGCGGCGATTCATAAAGGCGTTCGAACCAACGGCACCGAACGGCGGGCAATCTTCGTTGAGTCGGTCTGTGAGAGTCTCGGTGTTGATTTCTACTGAGAGCTACTGTCTTAGGGGTGCAGTCCAACAAACAGTATGGATGTTTTCTGGCACCAGCGAGATCTCCGAATCGCCGACAACCGCGGGCTGGCTGCGGCGACGGCCAACGACACCACACTTGCAGTGTATCTCCTCGATAACCGAGTTGTCGGTTCCATCGGCGAGCGCCAACGGGCCTTTCTGTATGCGGGTCTCCGCCAGCTTCGAGCCGAATACCGACATCACGGCTCGGATCTCGTGATTCGAGCGGGTGATCCTCTCGAGCAACTAACCGAACTCGTCGCCGCCTACGACGCCGAGACCGTCTACTACAACACACACTACAATCCGGCTCGGCGAGCACGTCAGCGCCGCATCAACGATGCCCTGCCGACAAAGTCAGTGGGTGATCTCACGCTGGTCGATCCGGCCGTGTTGGACGCTTCGTACCGGAGCCACAGCCAGTTTTACAACGACTGGCAGACACTCGAAAAGCCAGCACCAGCCCGTCCCAACACCGAGGCACTGGCAACGGTCTCCGACGAAACGCCCGTTCCGCCGCTCGAGGCTGCTGTCGAACTCCCTGAAGCCGGCTACCAGGCGGCCAGAGACCGGTACGACCAGTTTTTGGACGACGGCATCGAGACGTACAACGACACCCGCGACGACATGCATCTGGCCGTCGAACAGCCGATTGGTGCGGTCTCGAGGCTCTCGCCGTATCTTGCGGCTGGGATGATCGGGATTCGTGAGCTGTGGGCTGCTGCCACCGAGCGATACGAAACCGCAAACGCGGATTCTGTGCGGCGGAACATCGAAAAGTTCCGCTATGAACTCTCATGGCGCGAACAGAACTACCACCTGTTGTACAACAACCCGAATTTGCCCACAGAAAACTACAAACAGATCCCCAACCCGATTGCCTGGGAGAACGACCCCGATCAGTTCGAAGCCTGGAAAGCAGGCCGGACGGGCTATCCACTCGTCGATGCTGGAATGCGTCAACTCGAGCAAGAAGGCTACATTCACAACCGACCGCGGCAGAACGTCGCGTCGTTTCTGACAAAGCATCTGTTGGTCGACTGGCGCAAGGGGGCTGACTACTTCGCCGAAAAACTGGTCGATTTCGATCCGGCGAACAACAGCGCCAGCTGGCAGTGGATCGCCTCGACGGGAACCGACAGCGTAGACGTGCGCATTTTCGATCCGGTCGCCCAGCTGTCGAAATACGACGATCAAGCAGTGTACATCAAAGCGTATGTTCCGGAGCTTCGTGATGTGGCCGCCGAGAAAATCGTCGACTGGCCGAATCTGTCGACCGCAGAGCGTGATGAACTGGCTCCAGAGTACCTCGAGCCGATTGTCGACCGGAATACGGCCTACGAGCGCGCCCAGCGTGTGTTTGAGCAGGCCCTTGGAAACCAATAACACGGGATCACAAGCCGCTTTGTCTGACGTATGTGGTCGTCAGAACGCTACGCTCGCGAGGATGAGGTTACGGCCACCCGAAAGCCAACATACCCTCAGCTCAAACAGATTAGAAGGGGTAAAAGTGGGCCGGCTCAGATTCGAACCACGGTCGGAGCGAAACGCCTCCCTGATTCGAATCTTCGCGTGTTCCATCCACCCGCACCGCGAACCGCTCGCTAGGCTCGCGGTTGTTGCGGTGCGGGAGAAGTGGGCCGGCTCAGATTCGAACTGAGGTTACGGCCACCCGAAGGCCGAAGGATACCAAGCTACCCCACCGGCCCGCACTCATAGAGAGTGCATCACCGAGTTTAATGATTTTGATTGCCCTAGTAGTGTTGATAGCCCTCGGTGTCAAGCCAGTTGTGGCCCACTGTCATCGTCTGGTCGGCGTGCAGGATTTCGGGGCCGACGCTGAGTCGACGCTCCGCCGTGTCGGCCAAAACCGCTGTCTCGCTGTCGGTGAACTCGAGGTGATCCGACAGTACGAACACCGGGTCAGCAGGGGGTTCGGCCGACACCAGTGGCTTGCCGTCTTCGTGGAGTTCGATAATCGTCCCCTCGCGGGCAACCGACTCCAGAGTCGAGTTAAATCCCATTCGGTACAACTCCACGCCGGGTGAGACCTCCGCAGGCTGGTGGCCGATGGCGTTGGCAGTTGATTCGAGTGCGCCCTTGATGCGGGAGGCGACTGCGCGCTCGGTGGGATAGAGTCGTTTGGCCGTCGAGCCGTCGAATCGGATCGTATACTCGTCGTTGAGGACGAGATGGACGCGGCTGTCTTCGCGGATACCATGTGAGACGAACAGACCGGCGTTGACACAGCGACACAGCACGTCGAGCCGACCGGCTCCGCCGGCCAGATCAGACAACGAAAATCCGGGGGTGGTCGGTGCCTCGTGGCCAAGGATAATGAACTGACGCATACCGCCGCTTGATCGGCGGGCGGCTTAGTTCGCTGTGGTTTCGGCTCCAATCAGGTCGCCGCCGGCAGGTAGTAGTTGTCCTGGCGGTCGACCAACTCTTTCGACTGAAGGGTGTTCAAAATAGGGAGCAACGAGATGGTTTTCATCTCTAAGGATTGATTCAACTCTTCGAGCGTCGACTCGCCGCTGACCTGTAGATACAGGTAGACGAGCTTTGTGCCGTCCGACGACAGATCGGACGGAACCGACACCGAGTGGGGATTGACGCCACTGTACTGGTCTGATGTGGAGGATTCTGTGTTCGTCATAGTGGAAAGACGCCGGCAGGCCGGGTGTGCTGTCGCTGGCGGCTCCGAAGACATCACCGAACGCCAAGACCATGCCGGCCGGTTCACCTCTCAGGTCTACCCCCTCGGTAATAGCTGTTATGTGGGGTATCGTCGCATGTCTATCAGGCACGTTAAATACCTAAAACAGCCTGCAACTGACGGTCTAGGTTAGTGTTCTGTCAGTCTGCATAATTAACTTGGCTGTATGCTTCCAGTTCGTTGAGACAGCTGCTGGCGGTTCGCAACGTCCCGTCGGTCGAGTGGGGATAGACCGCACACAGCTCGCCGTCTTTGTAGACGGCGATACAGATGCTCGGCAGCGACAACACCCTGTAGGTCTCGTCGGTAATCTCACAGTCGACCGTCTGAATCTTAAACGCAGGATTGAGTCGTACTGGCTCGTCGTCGGCCCACTGCTGGAAGGCCTCGACATGCTCGAGTACCCGCTGGTAGTAGCTCGTCCCCTCGAGCGGCCCCCGGAGCCGGATCGCTTTGGTCCAGATGTGGATTTCATAGGCCGCGATTCGACCCTCAGCATCAAGTGTCTCGAGCTGTTCTATCACCACCTGTTTTTGTCTTTCACAGCCCAGCTCGGGATCTGCCCGGACGAACAACGTCACTGTGTAGTTCGTGTTCTCACTCTCGCTGATCATTATCTGAGCGGTACGCCCACCAGCGGTATATAATAACGCACCGACCTCACAGCCGACGTTCTGTACGCTAAGACAGTTGGATGCCGAATAAAAGAAACTCACCGCAGTCGACGTCGCTGGTCTATCTGGTTCAACGAGAGAATCCCGTCCTTTAGGACGTCACCAGAACGCGAGCGTTCTGGCCACATCACGAAAATCTTTGATTTTCGAACGACACTCCCAGCACTCGTCGGTGTGTCAACCCGAGGTTCCCAAACCAACCGCCTAGTGCGGTGGGAAGCCTCGCCGTCGTCGGGCGTCGCCCGACTGCCTGAGGGATCTTCGATCCCTCTCCGTTTACGGCGAGGAGGATGTCACGCCTTCTCGACTGTTGGAACCGGATCAATGAGGACGACCGCTTCGCCCTTGATAAGTTGTTTGTCGTCGTCGTTGTGGACGGTCGTCGAGAGGATGTATTTGTTGTCTTCGAGGTCGTCGACGACTTCAATGGTTGCGGTCAGCCGGTCGCCGATGAACGCGGGAGCCAGAAACGTCGTATCTTGGGAAAGATAGATCGTCAATCCGGGAAGCCGTGCGAGCGCCGCGCTGATGAGCCCAGAAACCAGGGTGCCATGGACGATCCGGGTGCCGAATCGACTTTCTTCGGCAAACTCGGCCTCGAGATGCAACCGGTTGGTGTCGCCCGAAATGTCAGCGAACGCACTCACGTCCTCGTCAGTCAGCGTTTTGGAAAACGTGATCCGATCCCCAACGGACAGTTCAGTGGGGTCGGCAGCCTCCGATTCGAGTTCCCACTCGGGGCGTGCGTAGGCGACAGACGGCCCGCCGCTGGTTCGGTCACTGTCGTCGAACCCCGAGGCAGCGAGTGCTGCGCGGTTGACTTCGACAGCACTTTTGACGAGATGGCCGGTTGCCCGTGCCCACGCATCTGCCATGTTGTACGGTACCGTTTCGATGCCCGTGCTAGATTCTTCACCATTCATGATTGGCTATAGGCGGCAGTCAGTGAGTACTTCCTTTAGGCGTTTCGGTCAGCACTCGCTGGTCGGCTATCGATACGTCACCCCGTTATTTACCTTTTGTTGCCAGCAGATGGTATCTGTTGGTGAATGGCGACAAACATTAAGTAGGACTCGGCCGATTGTGCAAACGAGATGACGAACGGCTCTGAAGAGATGATGTGGTCACCACTGCAGTTTGCAACACAACTGCAGGAGGCCAGCCAAGCGATGACAACCCAACAGCTGCAGGCGGTCACCGAACTGCTGTCGTCTACAGACCCAACCCAGTTGGGATCTGACCCGACGGGGTTTGCTGCGATGGGCAGCCAGATGGCGATGTTCAAAACCCGCGTCCAAAGCGGCGGCCGGATCAGCATTCCCGACGCCGAACGCGAAGTGTTGGATATCGACGACGGAGATATCGTCCAGACGTTCGTCATTCCACTCACTCAACCCTCCAGTGATTCAGATGAGTAACACACAGTCCCCCACAAACCCAATGGTATCGATGTTCGAACTCCAGCGACAATCAATCAAACAGGGCCATCAGTTCATGCAACAAAGCATGGACGCTCAAAAACAGCTCCCCCGTGTTATGGAAGACGCGATCGACTCCTCGCGGTCTGTCCAACAAACCGGCCTCACCGCCAGCCGGAGTCTCGCCAAAGGAATGGTCGAGATGATGCAGGCATCCATTCCGAGCGAACAGCCATATATCGACGACGAAACCGACGCCGAAGAACGACAACATGCGGCCTTCGAAAGTCTCCATCAGGCACTCGACGACCAGTTCGAGGCCGTCGAAGAGATCAGCGACCAGTCCTGGGAGGCACTCGAAAGCCAACTCGAGGAAAACACCGACGCGTTTGTCGAGTTCGTCGACCAATCAAGCTCCTTTACCGAAGAGTCGGTGACCGCCTTCGTCGAGTCGCTCGAAGACGTACAATCGGATGTCGAAGAAATGGAGTTCGGCGTCGAAACCGGCGATCCGGTCGGGACGACACGGATGGACACCGACGTCGACGACGAGGAGATGGCCTGATCGCCACACTGATTTCCGATGTCAGATACTACCCAGACAGCGACCGGTGAGCCGTTCGGAGCGTACTTCGAGCAGTTGAACCAGTCGTTCGCCGAGGCCTTCGAGCAGAACATGCGAATGCAGACGGAGTTTCTTGATTCATGGCGCGAGTCGCTCGACGAAAGCAGTCTTGACGAACAGACCGTCGACGGAATGGCCGGTGTTTCTCGAGCCTACGAGGTCTGGATGGAGGCAGCCGACGCCCAGCAAGAACTCATCACCGACTCGCTTCGCGGCGAAGACATCGAGCTAGAGACGTTCCGAGATCTCTATGTCAATGCAGCCAACGAAGCGTTCAAAGAGGTGATGGGAACAACCGCGTTTGCTGCCGCAACTGGCCAAACTGTCGGTGAGATGCTCGAGGCCAGCGAACAACTCGAAGCAATGAACCGCGAGACGCTGCAGTCAGTTGGCTTTGCGACAGAAGCCGACATTACAGAGGTCGGCGAGCGACTGGTCGAACTCGAACGGCGACAGCACACACTCGAAACGAAACTCGACCAGGTAATCGAGATGCTCGAAGACGACTCATGAACCCGATTACTGCAACCGTTGATGCCCAGCAACGCACCCTCGAGGCGACTATGGAGTACTTCGAGCGGGTGCCGAAACTCGCCGAACAGGTCGAACGCGTCGCCGACATCGAGGTTGGAACCACGCCCAGCGAGGTCGTCTACAGCGAAAACAAACTTGAGTTGCTTCATTACACACCAGAAATGGCAGGGACCGATCCCGAGACGGCCCAGGACGTGCCAATCCTGATCGTGTATGCGCTGATCAACAAACCCTACATCTTGGATCTCCAGGCCGACAGGAGCGTCGTCCGTCGGCTGCTCGAGGCCGGCTTCGAGGTGTATCTGATTGACTGGGGCGAACCCTCACGGCTCGATGCGTCGCTGACGCTCGAAGACTACGTCTGCCGGTATACGGACAACTGCGTCGATGTCGTCCGCGAGCGGTCGGGCCAAGAATCAATCAATCTGCTTGGCTACTGTATGGGTGGTACGATGGGTGTGATGTACGCCTCACTGTTTCCCCAGAAGGTTCGGAATCTCGGGTTGATGGCCGCCGGGCTCTGTTTCGACGACACCGGTGGCGTCCTCGAACTCTGGGGCGAAAAACCGTACTACGACCCCCAGAACGTAACCGACAGCTTCGGCAACGTCCCGGCGGACTTTCTGGATGTGGGCTTTGCGCTGATGGATCCGGTCTCGAACTACGTCGGTAAGTATCTCCGCCTGTACGACAACGTCGAAGACGATGCGTTCGTCGAGAACTTCGCCCGCATGGAACGGTGGCTCGGCGAGGGAATCGACGTGGCGGGTGCGACCTACGAACAGTTCATCGAAGACATCTATCAGGACAACAAACTCGCACACAACGAGTTCTATCTTGGCGACGATCACGTCGATCTCAACGAGATCGAAATGCCAATTATCCAGATTGTCGGTCATTACGACCACCTCATCCCGCCGGAATCGAGCACTGCGTTCAACGATCTGGTAGCGAGCGAAGATGTAACGACGTTCGATGCCAAAACCGGCCATATTGGGCTTTCTGTCTCCTCGAGTTCTCACGAGGAGTTGTGGCCCTCCGTCGCCGACTGGTTCGCTGAGCGATCAGACGAACCGGACGAGGAGGCTAATGACGCCGAACTAGCAACTGCGGATGGTGCCGATTCGGACACCGAGTCTACAGGAGAGACTGCTGTTGAGGCAGAACCCGAACTCGAGGTCAGCGACGAACCGGAGGCAAAACTCGAACCCGAGGCTGCGGCTGAATCCGACCTCGAGTCCGAAACTGAAGCTGAAGCCGAAACGGAGGTTGTGAGCGATAGCGCAGAATCGGCTACTGACGACACGAACTCGAGTCCGGACGAGCGCGAGGCCAGCGGCGAGCCAGGGTTTTCGAAAGGCTCCGAGCCGTTAGAATCAGTCTACGGCATCGGCCCACACTACGCCGAACAGCTCCGTGAGGCAGGTATCGACAGCATCGATGCGCTCACAGAAGCCGACGCCGACACACTGGCCGACGCTGTCGGTGTCTCGGCCGACCGTGCGGCCGAATGGATCGAAAGTGCGATAGACCACAGAGAGTCCTAACAGAGCCTCTATTTGTTCGCTGAGTAGTTCGAATTCAATACTGTCGTTTCGGCCGCAACAAGATTTAATACCGATTTTGCCGCACAGTTCACACACGCGGTTGATACTGGTGTGTTCCCTCCACAGCAAAATACACACAGGCCGATTCAACTCCGGCAGTTGTCACACCCGGCGACCGCAGTCCCCGTATCATGAAACTGGATTCTCAAACGTGTGTTGTAACCGGTTCTTCGCGCGGTATTGGCAGCGGAATCGCAACCGAACTCGGCGCCCATGGCGCGAACGTCGTTGTTAACTACCGAACCTCCGAGCGAGAGGCATACGATGTGGTAGAAGAAATCGAAGCCGACGGCGGCACAGCGGTTGCCATCCAGGCAGACGTCACAGAAGGCGATGAAGTCGAGGCAATGGCCGACCGCGTGCGAAACGCCTTCGGATCGACTGACGTGTTGGTCAACAACGCCGGCATCACCATCGACAAGAAGTTCGAAGAGATGACTCGCAAAGAGTGGGATACGGTCATGGATGTCAACCTCGGCGGCGTCTACAACTGTACGAACGCCTTTTTCGATGATCTGAAAGCCGCCGACGAGGGTCGGCTGATCAACATTTCGAGCGTAGTTGGCCAACAGGGCAACTACGGCCAGGCGAACTATGCGGCGACCAAAAGCGGGTTGTTCGGCTTTACCCGCACGATCGCCCTCGAGTTGGCCGACAGCGGCACAACCGCCAACTGCGTCTCGCCAGGATTCGTCCAGACGGATATGCTCGAGAAAGTTCCCGACCGCGTCCAGCATAAGATCCGCAAGCGAATCCCACTCGACCGGTTTGCCGATATCGAGGATGTCGCTGGCCTTGTGCGGTTTCTGGCCAGCGAAGACTCGAGTTACATGACCGGCCAGGTCTTTGGCGTCAACGGCGGCATGGAGTGGTAGCGACGAAATCATACAAGTAGTCTGCTGACGTATACCACGGTATGCCAACCATTAGCGTTGAACTCGACCCGGATCTTCATGCCTGGCTCGCCGAGCGTGCCGGTGGTCACAACAGAACCGTCGCTGCGGAACTCAACGCACTCGCAGCCGCCGTGCGGGAAGGCTCTGCGGAACAAACCCCGCTTCCAGTGGGCATCTATGCCGAAGACGGGTTCGGCGAACTCGACGGTGAGGGGCTGGCCGGCGAAGATCCGGATCTGCCGGTGGGTGTGTTCGACGATTCGACCGTCAGCGACGAATCGTAGCCACTTGCAGTGAATACGAAGTCGGTGTTTTCTTGTACGCTTCGGCCCAGTATATGGTATGTCAAGTGGGGCCACTGGCGGCGATCAGACGCTCACCACCGCCGACCATCGTATTTTGCAGTATCTCAGGGGCGGCCCGGAGTATCCCGCGTTAATCGCCTCACACACTGGGCTTCATATCCCACTGGTCGAGCGACGCTGCAAGCGACTCGAGGCCATCGGCTTGCTCGAACCCGTCAGCAACGAAGTCATTTATCGGCTCACAGATCGCGGTCGGCAGATTACTGACTCACCGTAGTTCACTGTCGGCGCGGATCGTCCGAGACACCCCAGAGCACGCGGTAGGCGAGATACCCCAGCAGTGCCGAAAACAACAGCAATCCCATTGTTTCTGCGAATCTGACAGTCACCCACAGCAAGCGGGTGAGCCAGCGAATGGCGATGAATCCGCCGTAGATCAACACTGCAACTGCGAGACCAGCCAGTAGCGCACGAAGCCGTTGCATGTGCTGTTTTGTGACTCACCGACCGAAAAGCCACTGAACCGTTGGGATCGGTCTCTCAGTCAGTCAGCCCGTAGCCGCGTTTAAACAGCGCGATGTCAGCGGCAATGACGACGACAGTGGCTCCCGACAGCACTGCCAGCGAGACAAGCGGGTCTACCTCTGCGACACCCAGAAAGCCGTAGCGGACGCCGTTGACCATGTACACCATCGGATTCAGAAGCGAGATATCTCGCAACAGCGGCGTCAGATCGTTCAGCGAGTAGAAGACGGCCCCAAAGAACACCAGCGGCCGCAGCAGAAACTGGTTCATCATCGTCAGATCGTCGAAATCATCTGCCACGAGCCCCCCGACGATGCCGAGACTCGCAAACAGGAGCGTGATCACGAGCATGAACGCAACCAAAAACAGTGGTTCTTCGACCGGTACTGGTTGGTAGAGTCCGCTAATGATGACGAATCCCAACACCGCGATGAGCGTGCCGACAAGCACCCCACGCAAGGCTGAAGAAAGCAGATACGCCCAGACCATCTGTGCGTATGACAGCGGCGAGGTCAGCGTTTCATCAATGTATTCGTTCCAGCGGCCGTGAAAGATCGAAAACGAGGCGTTCTCGAAGGCGTTCGAGACCGCACCCAACACGACGAGACCAGGCAGAATGAACAGGATGTAGGGGACGCCGATGATCTCACCGACGCGCGTGCCGAGAACGACGCCGAACACCGAAAAGTACAGCACGTTCGTAATAAACGGCGGAATGAACGTGTTTTTCGGCCGCCGTACATACCGCAGGATCTCACGTTTGACCAGTGTATAAAATCCCGTGGGAACGCCAATCGAGGCGGCCGCACGGTCGACGACACTCATTGGGCTCCTCCGTCTGAGGCGAGTTGCGGTTGGTTCGGACGCTTGTTTGTGTCGTCCTCGTTGGCTGCTTCTGTCATCTGTGTGTCGGAGCCGGCGTCCGATTCGTCAGTTCGGGTCATCTCAACGAAGATTTCCTCGAGAGAAGTGCGGGCAATCTCCAAATCTACAATCTCTAAGCCGGCCCGATCCAACTCGCGGACGAGTTCCGGTGCAACCAATCCACCTTCGTGAGCGGTGACCTCGAGTTGGTGGCCGTCGAGTTCGACCGACTCGAGGCGGTCGTCGTCTGCCAGCAGCTCCGGCACGGAAGCCGGCGGTGAGCGTAGTTCGACGATGATCCGGTCTGCACCGCGGCCTTTGAGTTCGTCCGGTGTGGCAACTGCTCGGACGCTGCCAGAATCCAAGATGGCGACCTCATCACAGAGACGTTCGGCCTCCTCGATGTAGTGGGTCGTCAGCAAAATCGTCGTTCCCTGCTCGTTGAGCTCAGTGACGAGATCCCACAGATCTCGGCGGAGCTGAACGTCGACGCCTGCACTCGGTTCGTCGAGAATAAGCAGATCTGGATCGGTGATCAGTGCTCGAGCCAGCAGAAACCGGCGTTTCATCCCACCCGAAAGCCAGTCGAACCGCGTGTCTCGCTTGTCGTAGATGCCTACCTTTTCGAGTACCGCATCAGCGCGTTTGCGGGCTTCGTGGGCCGGAATTCCGTGGTAGCCGGCTTTATGCTCGAGGACTTCACGAATCGGGAAAAACCGATCAACGTTGAACTCCTGAGGTGCGAGTCCGATAGCGTTTCGTGCCTCCTGATAGTCGGTCTCAACATCGTGGCCGAAGACGCGAGCAGTGCCGCCGGATCGTCTGACCAGCCCGACGAGAATACTGATGAACGTCGTTTTGCCCGCGCCGTTGGGCCCGAGCAGGCCGAAAAAGCTGCCCTCAGGGACTGTTAGCGAGACACCATCCAAAGCGGTTACATCTCCGTACTCCTTTCGCAACCCGTCGATTTCGAGGGCGGGCTGGTTCATTCAGTAGCCTCCTGGTCGTCGAGTTCGAGGGCGTGGTCGATCAACTCGAAGACTGCTGGGTCGGCCACACCGTAGTAGCTCCATTTGCCTTCTTTTCGCGTCGTGAGAAGCCCTGCCTCAGTGAGACAGCGGAGATGGCTGGCAACCGTCGACTGTGGTGCCTCGAGGGCAGTCTGTAGCTCACAGACACAACACTCGCCGTCTCTGAGCGTCCACAACAGCCGAAGCCGCAGCGGGTTCGAGAGTGCGGTAAATATACACGAAACTGCCTGGGCCACAGCAGGATCACCGGCGCGCTCCCGCAGCGTTGCCGCATACGTTTCAGGATTCGCAGAAAGTCGGTCGAGCGAGTCGGGAAAATCGGCTGCCGACACTGTCGAGTCTGTCATATCGATACTGTTCGATATGAGTTTACCGGCTAAAAACTGCGTGATCGAACCGCGCTGTGAGAGCCGCTTGGATGCATAGAGCGGCTACTCGAGATGGTGGTAATCGAGTTCGTAGTGGCCATCGAGTGCGGTTTGAACCGCCTGGCTCGGCTGGCCAACCGCACGTTTGTCAAGCGCCAGTTCGTTCTCGCTGTCGGAAACAGAGATGTTCTGTTGGAACTCGTCGTCAACATCAGGATAGTCTGCGCGGTAGTGGGCACCGCGGGATTCCGCACGCTCGAGTGCGCCGCGAAGCGTTGTTTCGGCGACTGTCAGCGAAAAGCCGACATCAACTGCGAGTTCGAACGACCGACTGGTTCGGTCACCCGCCACCGCGAGATCCGCAACACGCTGTTGAAGCACCGCCAGTTTATCGAGTCCAGCCTGGAGTTCCTCGCCGGTACGGATAATCCCGGCGTGGTTCCACAGTAACGCACCGAGTTCCTCGAGCAGTGTTTCGGGTGTAGCCTCGCCGTCGGCATCCTCGAGACGTCTGAGCGCGGCGAACTCCTCGGCGGCCTGCGTACGCATCAGATCCGAAAGCGTGCGGTCTGTCTCGGCTATGGTCTTGCTGCCGCCGTCTGTGGCGACTCCGGCAGAGTTGATTTCGGCCGCGATATGTTGTCCAACCGGCTTGGCGATCGCCACCGTCTCGGCAAGCGAGTTACCACCGAGTCGGTTGGCTCCGTGGACGCCTGCGGTCGTCTCGCCGACTGCGTACAGTCCGTCGACGGCGGTTTCGCCCGTGTGCGGATCGATGTCAACTCCACCCATCGTGTAGTGGGCGGTGGGGGCGACCTCCATCGGGTCGGTAGTGATGTCGACGCCCAGCGAGGCGAAGCGTTCGACCATCCGTGGGAGTCGCTCGCGGATGTACTCATCATCACGGTGGGAGATATCGAGATAGACGCCGCCGTTGTCGGTGCCGCGACCCTCACGAATCTCTTGGGCAATCGCACGGGCGACCACATCGCGGGCATCAAGTTCCATCTGGTCGGGCGAGTAGCGTTCCATGAACCGCTCGCCGTCGCTGTTGTATAGCCGACCACCCTCTCCACGGACAGCCTCGGTGACGAGTCGGCCGTCCCAGTCGTCGCCGTAGCGTGCGCCAACCATCCCGGTCGGATGGAACTGGATGAACTCCATATCGAGCAGTTCCGCACCCGCATCAAGCGCGAGAGCAGGGCCATCGCCGTTGTTCTCCTCGTCGCGCGAAGAATGACGGTTGTAGATCGCACTCGAGCCACCCGCCGCAAGGACAACGTGATCTGTGACAAACACCAAGAACTCGCCGGTCTCCATATCAAAGCCCACCGCACCTGAGACCGTCTCACCATCCGACAGCAGGCGAGTGATCATCACGTTCTCGCGGTAGGGAATCGACAGCGACTGGGCTTTCTCGACCAGCGTATCGAGCATTGCCTCGCCGGTTCGATCACCGACGAAACAGGTTCGGCGGAACGATTGTGCGCCGAAGTAGCGCTGTTGGATTTTTCCGTCGTCGGTGCGGGCAAACGCCATGCCCCACTCGTCGAGTTCGCGGATGCGTTCGGGCATCTCACGAGCGACGAGTTCGACTGCCTCGGGGTCGTTTATGAAGTGGCCTTCCTCGAGCGTGTCGGCGGCATGAATTTCCCAGCTGTCTTCGGGATCACGGCTCCCAAGGGAGGCGTTGATTCCACCGGCAGCCCACGTCGTGTGGGCATCGCCGTAATCACGTTTGCCGATCACCAGCGGCTCAATGCCTTGCTGGCGGAGTTCGATGGCAACACGTGCGCCGGCTGCACCGGCCCCAATGACGAGAGCGGGAACGTGTATTTCTTCGTAGTTGGCCTCGAGTTCGGTCGATATCGACTGGTCAGTTGCCGAGCTGTCGCTATAGCGTTTGCTGGTTGTATAGTGGCTCATTGGTAGGGTGAAACGCCGATACGCCTCTAGGTGTAGAGAGGGTCTCAAGCCTCTTGAGGGCTTCGCGTGGTGTGATTAATCCATATATAATTCTAATTGGATAAGGGCAAATTGTGTAGAAAACAATACCTGCTATCGGCGGCGCTCTCAGAACCGACCACGCTGTACAAACACCGAAAGGACAAGACAGTTATCGCCCCCGCCGAGTATCCGAGTATGAGTCTCTTAGCCGACGCCCGGGCCGTCATCAACGCTGGCCCGGTCTGTGATAGCTGTCTGGGGCGGGTGTTTGCCGACCGGAGTTTCGGACTGTCGAACGCCGAACGTGGTCGTGGGCTCCGAACGGCGGTCGCTCTCGAAAAGGACGAACCGTACGAATCAGTCGACCCCGAAGAGTGTTGGGTCTGTGAGGGCGAATGCGGTCGCTTCGATGAGTGGGCCGACCGCGCAGTTGCGGCTATCGGCGACTCTGAGTTCGAAAGCTACCAGGTCGGCACAAAAACCCCACCGCTGATCGAAGAAAACGACGAGTTGCTCCGAATGGACGCCGGCCTCGAGACGGATGCGGGCGAACTATTCAAATCGAATATGAACCGCGAGGTCGGCAAGCGGATCGGCCGACAAACCGGAACGGACGTCGAGTTCGGCCGTCCCGACGTACAGATCACGCTCGAACTCGACGGTGACCGCCTCGAGACGAAGCTTAACTCCGCGTTTGTGTACGGCCGTTACCGTAAACTCGAGCGCGATATCCCCCAAACCGAGTGGCCCTGCCGAGAATGTCACGCCAGCGGGTACAAAGGCAAGTTGTCCTGTGAGCACTGCGGCGGAACGGGCTATCTGTACCCCGAAAGCATCGAGCAGTTGACCGCTCCCGTGGTCATGGACGTCATGGACGGCACCGAAGCCACCTTCCACGGCGCGGGACGCGAAGACGTCGACGCCCGCATGCTGGGGACAGGTCGGCCCTTTGTAATTGAGGTCGAAGAGCCCTATCGCCGACGAATTGACACAGAGCGACTCGAGGGCGATATCAACGCCTTCGCCGAGGGGAAAGCCGAAGTCGAGGGGCTGCGGCTGGCCAGCTACGAGATGGTCGAACGCATCAAGGAGTTGGACGCTTCGAAAACCTACCGTGCGTTCGTCGAGTTCGCAGCCGAGGTGACTGACGCAGAGCTACAGGAGGCGATTGAGACGCTAGATGGTGCGACAATCGAACAGTATACTCCCAAACGCGTCGACCACCGACGGGCAGGGCTCACCCGCGTTCGTGAGGTGTTCGCTGCGAGCGCGGAACTCGAGGACGCCCGTCACGCAGTCGTCGACATCCATGGTGAAGGTGGTCTCTACATCAAGGAACTCATCTCGGGTGACGACGGTCGAACCGAACCAAGCCTTGCTGACGTACTCGGTGTGAACGCAGTCGTCACTGACCTTGATGTCTTAGCTGTCGAAGGCGTCGACGAACCGTTCGAAAGAGAGGAGTTTTTCATCAGCTAATGTCTGGGTACCGTATCGGCGTCGATGAGGCCGGCAAAGGCCCCGTCTTAGGGCCGATGGTTGCGGCCGCTGTCGGCGGCGAGACGAGTGAGTTGCCGGATGGAATCGCAGATTCAAAACGGCTCTCGGCGACCACACGTGAGTCGCTGGCCACCGAACTCCGGGAAAACCCTGCCTTCGCTATCGGCGTTGGCGTTGTTACCGTCGAGGAAATAGACGACCCTGAGACGGATATGAACCAGCTAACAGTCGCCGCACACGTTCGGGCGATCAAGCAGGTAGCGGAGGCAGGCGACCGGATTATTGTTGATGCCGGTGATGTCTCTGAAAGCCGGTTTGGCTGTCGCATCACCGAGGGCGTTTCGGCCGAAGATATTGATGTCGACGTGACGGCCGAACACGGAGCGGACGACAGCTACACGCTGGTGGCTGCTGGGAGTATTATCGCGAAAGTCGAACGCGACCAGTGGATGAACACAATTGGCATGCAGTACGACCAGCCGGTCGGGAGTGGCTATCCCAGCGATCCAACGACACGGGCGTTTCTCGCCGCGTACATCGAGACGCACAATGAGATCCCCGACTGCGCCCGCCGGTCGTGGTCGACGTGTAGGGATTTGTTGGCGGCTGCCGAACAGTCGGCTCTCGAGGAGTTCTAAGGTTAGTCGGCCCGCTGGCGGTGACGGTCGGCTGTGTTTGTGTCGGTCTCTGTGCGGTCGGCCGCAGAATCGGTATTTTCTGCCGACTCCGTTTGTCTCTCGATTGGTTCGTCTGATTCAGGCGGTCTCGGCAGTCGACTGATTGTCACAAACCCTACCAGGAGAGAGGCGAGTCCAACGATGAGAAACACGGTGGCCGAATCACCGGTCGTTCCAGCACCGACAAACAACCCAATGAGCCCAACAGCAACAGCACACACACCGAAGATCGCCCGTGAAAGCCGTGAGATGAGCCTCGTGACTACCGCTCGAGGGCTGCGTATCGCAGCGTTATCTGCCCGTGAGTCGGATGCCATCTATATCTTCTTTGTGTACCAGATAGAAAACCTATCGGTTCTGTATGCCGCCTGTCAGACGATATGGCTTCTCTACGCACGAATAGCGCCACAACAGCGTTGATTGGCTAAAAAATGATTTCGAACCGAGAGTTCCGTCGGCGATCAGCGTTCGGTCAGCAGCCGCCGGAGGATGTCACCGTAAGCCGGACGGGTGATTAACACACCGACGAGCACACCGAGGATCGTGAAGATGGCAAAGCCACTGAGATCACCGAGTTGAAGCGCAAACAGCGGCGACATGGCGATAATCGTCGTCGCAGCGGCGACCCCGATCACCCAGAAGGCCTTCTTGAACCGTGAGTCGAAGACCTTCCGACTCGAGACGTCACCTTCGGACATCACCTCGTCGGCGATGATGATCAAATCATCCACCCCCGTACCGATCACCGCAATGAAGCCTGCAAGCACAGCCAGATCCAGCGGATAGCCCAGATACGCCGCAAAGCCGAGCAGGATAATCACCTCCGAGAAGGCGGTGACGATCATCGGCAGAGCGACTTTCGGCTCGCGGTATCGCAGAAAGACGACACCCGAGACTGTTAGTACCGACAGAATCCCGACGAGTAGCGCATTGGTTCGGAAGTTCTCACCCTGTGTCGGCGAAATGAACGAAGTGGTGCCACCGAGCACATCGAGTTCGGCCGGTAGCGCCCCGGCACGCAGGTTAATCGAGATGCGCTGGGCCTCATCGAACGAGGTGGTCGTTAGGATGAAACTCGGATCCTGAGCCCATGAACCGTCAGCCATGCTTTGGGCGAGATCAGGGTTCATTCCGAAGGAGTTGACAACCTCATCATCGACGACAAGCAACAGACACGGATCTGTGGTTTCGGGATCCTCGTCGTAGGTACACCGTGAACCTCCCTCAGTTGCGAGGCCAGTGTCGACTGCCTTCTGTTGGAACTCCTCGGCAGAGTCCTCGCGGACGGTCACCGGTACGTGTGGGCCGCTTTGGTCGTTTTGGGTCGCAGTACTGATACTCTGGAAGTCATCGCGTGTCAGCGCCGCGCGTTCGGTCGTGTAGTTGCCATCATCGCCGGGATGGTAGATATCGACTCGAACGTTGCCGCGTTCCTGGAGGAGGTCGATAACGTCTTGTCGGCCCTCACCGGGCACCTCTACGAGGATGAAAAACTCCCCGGTGGCGGTCGAAACCTCCTGGACTGTACTTCCCGACAGTCCGGCCTGATTGACCTGGCCTTCGATCACTTCGATGGCCTCCGCACGGGTTGCAGCAGTGACGCCGTCTCTGATCTCGTCGTACTCATAGCCCGAGGCGTCCATCGCTTCGGCGAACTCCGATTCAGAGACATCTGGATCAACAACCTCAACGGTGCCAGGTTCGTCTTCGAACTCTTGGCGAGCGATTACGTCAGTCGTATCCGTATCGGGTAATTCATCTGCGACTGCAGCAGCTACGGCGGCTTCGTTGTCAGCGGCAAACTCGACGTCTTCGGCAGTCATACCGATCAATGGCGCACGGATTCGTGTACCGCCAGCCAGATCAAGGCCATAGACGAGATTGGTAAATCCTTCTGCCTGCTGGGATTCGTTTCCGAGTTCGTCGTCATCGGGTGCGCCAATCGTCGGCGAGAACAGTGCGAAACACGCTGCCAGTACGATGACTATCAGCATCACCAGCCGCCAGTTTTCTTTGAGTGTCGCGATCATCGTTTGACTCCCTCGTGGACGTACCATCGAAGCAGCGAGACGTTCAACAGATACGTGTTCATCAGATCAGCCATCAGTCCGATCACCAGTATCAGTCCGATGGCAGTCATGATCTGGATACCGAAGATGTAGGCTAACACAGTCATGACGGCCATCGCCGACATCGAGGTGAGCGTCATCGTCACACCGGTTCGCATCGCACGGTGTGTCGACTCATAGAAGTCTCCGGTTCGTCTGAGCACGCTGTTGTTTAACAGGATGTCCGAATCGACGCTATATCCGATCAACATCAACAGCGCAGCGACAGTTCCGAGTGTGAGATCAATGCCGAGAAGATTCATCATCGCCAGTGGAATCATGATATCGGAAAACGCCGAGGCGACCACCGCAATCGACGGGACGAACGTCCGGAACATCGCAAATACAAGCAGACTCATGCCAGCAAATGCGATGGCAACGCCGCCGAGTGCAAGCAGTTGGGTATCAGACCCAAACGCTGGTGAGACCTGATCAATCGTCAATATCTCAAAGCCAGCGTCATTCGCTTCGGATTCTAACTGTGTTGAATCGACTTCACCATCTCCAAAGGAGACGAGATACGACCCATCAGCCGGAATCTGCTGGACGGACTGTGGTTCGGCACTGAACGCCTCGTCAATCTGTTCGCGTGGATTATCCCCCTCTACTTCGATTTGAAGCTCCGTGCCTCCTGTAAACTCCAGTCCTAAATTCGCTGGAGCACCCGTCATCACGTACCAGCCGAAAATCACCAACAGCGAAACTGCAAGCACCGCCAGCGGCACAGCCACCAACTGACGGTTCGAATACTGGGTGTAGTCGACTTCCGGTACAGCGATATCAACCATACGGTGTGCTCAGACAGGCCGTTGGATAAGCTTTCTCATGTCCGTGACTATGACAGTCCGGTACGCCCCAACGACCGACGGAACTACGGCAGGTACCGAATACTTACAACGCCTGGCTCGGAGCGAATCTCGACCCGGTTGACGCCCAACCGTGCGGCCCGCGAGAGCGTCCCCTCGCGGTCGTCGAGAACGCTGTCAACGGCCGCTTCGGTTCCGTCTTCTGGAACGGTCACGACGTGTATCTCACCAATGCCTGCGCGTGGTTCACGCGTCAACTCACCCACTGGCTGGTCGGCTGCGATCTCACGTTCATAGCTTGTCGGCGGTTCCTCGCTGTGTTCGACCGACAAGGGCCGACGCGCCTCGAGTTCGATGAGTTGCCATGACACCTCGAGCGGTGGGTCCGGCGAGACAGTGCCCTCAACAGCGTCATCGACCTCGACGCCCGGATTCGAGGCGAGCGTATGTACCTGTCCGTCCGCAACGTCTTTCAGAATCGCCGACTCGTCGTCGGCGTGGGTAACCAGAAACGTGCCGTCTTTCTGACTCACAGAGGGTGTCATTACCAACTGATTGGCCTGAAAGGGTTTCGGCGTTTCGTCACGGACTCACCGCGAAAGCAAATAGTGAGCGAGACCCATCCCAGCCAGCATGATCGCTGGTGGGGCGATAGCCGCAGGCTGTGGCAGTGCGTACAGTACCGAAACGAGAGGCCCAGAGATGCCGCTGGCCGGAGGCCGCTCGATGGTCTCGCCGTCGAGTTCGAAGCTTTCGGGCATCGAGATGATTGCAGCCACATAGAGTGATACCAGAAACGCCACCCCGGTGAGTGCGATGATCGTATCGTAGCGTGGATGATAGCCCAGGCCTTTGCGGTGCTTTCGAGCGACAAGCAGAACCGGTGCGATCAGTGGGCCAGCCGCAAACAACCCAACGACCACAATGAACGTCCGTGAAAGCGTCAGCGAGCCACCGGGCGAGCCAGCGGTCTCGGCGATCCACACAATGAGGCTGAACGTAAACAGGATGCCGACGAACGCTGCGGCGAGCGTGCCGAACACTACGTACAGTTTGAACAGCAGCGAATCGCCTTCTCGAAAGGCGTAGGGAAACGCCCCAAACACCCCACGGTAGCCGTCTGCCATTGGTGGGCCTACGTCGTCGACTGAATTAACGCCATTGGAACGGACTCGCCAGCAGTGGCGGTTTCAGATGTGCCTCGAGAAGGCCGTCCACCACGCCGTCTCAGGGGATCCACTGTCACGGACTCGACGAAAGCGCGTTTTTACAGGTATTTCAAGGCGGATGCCACGGGGTCGTCCGGAAATCTTTGATTTCCGTGATGTGGCCAGAAATCAGAGATTTCTGGCTGCCTGCCAGACTGCGTCTGGCAATGACGAGACGCAAAGCGTCTCGAACCACTTGACCCCGAGGTTGTTGACGTCATCTACAAGCCACTCTCCCCACACACCCCTTATGTGGGTTGGTCACATACACCAACCTGATGTCTCAACAGATTCAACAGGAACTCGAGGTCGATCAGTTTACCCGTGGATTAGTCGGCCCCGACCAGGAGTGGGCGGGCACCGTCGCCGACGGCGGTACGGTTCGAACCCATACGCCTGCTGGCTGCTGGGGGCCGATGATCACTCCTTCGTTTCGTGGCGGCCATGAGGTCACTCGACCGATCCGTGTCGAAAACGCCGAAGTCGGTGATGCGCTCGTCGTCAAAATCAAAGACGTACAGGTGACAAGCATTGCCACCAGCACCGGCAGTATGGCCGAACGAAGCGAAGCCTTCGGCGACGATCCGTTCATCGACCACCAGTGTCCAGAGTGTGGCACCGAATGGCCCAAGACGGTCGTCGAGGGAACTGGCGAAGACGCAATTCGATGCGCCGAATGTGGAGCCAACGCCTCTTCGTTCGGGTTTGAGTACGGGTATACGGTTGTTTTCGACGAGGATCGAACCGTTGGGCTGACTGTCGGCGCTGAGGGAGCCGACCAACTGGCCGAAAACGCCGACGAGAACATGGCACTGCCCGAAAACTCCCGGCAGCATCCGATCTTGCTGTACAAGCCGGATGAGATTCCTGGCACACTCGGGCATCTCGCACCGTTTATCGGCAACATCGGCACTACCCCAGCAGTCGAACTGCCGGATTCACACAACGCCGGTGATTTCGGTCAGTTCCTTATTGGAGCCGAACATGCGTGGGGAATCACAGATGAAAGCGAACTCGAGGCACGTACTGACGGCCATCTCGACTCCAACGACGTCCGACCAGGCGCGACGCTCATCTGTCCGGTTCGAGTCGACGGCGGTGGGCTCTATGTTGGTGACCTCCACGCCAACCAGGGCGACGGCGAACTGTCGTTGCACACAACAGACGTCAGTGGGACAACCGAACTCGAAGTCGAGGTGATCAAAAACCTCGAGATGGACGGACCGCTGCTTTTGCCGAACGAATCCGACCTCCCAAACATCGCGAAACCCTACTCCGAGGACGAACGCGAAGCGGGCGACGCGCTGGCCGGGCAGTACGGGGTTGAGACCGTATCGGATGCACTGCCGCTGCAGATTATCGGCTCAGGAGCGACCATTAACGAAGCAACTGACAACGCCTTCGAGCGGGCTGGATCGCTGTTTGAGATGACCGAAGGAGAAGTTCGAGCCCGCTGTACGTTCACCGGCGGCGTCGAAATCGCTCGCCTGCCGGGAGTCGTCCAGCTTTCGATGCTCGTCCCGACCGAGATTCTCGAAGACCTCGGGCTCACGTCAGTCGTCCGCGAACAGTACAATCTGTAAGTTCGGTCGCTGTCTTTTTCTTGGGCGGCCGGCCTTTCGTTACCCACCCTGTGCGGCCGGAATCAGCGACATTTCGGTCGTCGGCAGACACTCCGTCTCCGGGTCGGCTCTGTCGCCGTCGACGAGCACACGGACACTTCCCCGGAGCGTTCCGTCTTCGTCGAACAGTTGTGTGCGGGCTCGAGGATACTGCTCGACAAACTGCTCGAGGACGGCCTGAACTGACTCGCCGTCGTCGGCAGTCGAAATCGAGACTGTTTTGCTGCCAGTGACGCCCCGAAGCGGTCCGTGGACTGTTAGTTCCATATCGACTCGTTGGTGTCGTACTGCATTGGTATTGTGTTCTGTGACAAAACCAATATCCAGTGAGGCTGTGGTTCGTCGCGTGCCGAAACCCGACGGCAACGATTTTATCATAGCCGACCGCTCGTTGTGGTATGTATCTGGATATTGGCAACGTCCTCGAGACGTCGCCAGGCATTACCGAAGAGACGCTCGAGCGTCTCGACGAACGCGTCGAGATCGCCCACGAACGAATTGCTGCCGGTATGGAAGCCGAAGAACACGGCTATGCCGCGCTCTCTCTCCCAGAGACCGTCGATACTGAGGAAATACGGGCTGCTGTCGAGCCGTTTGGCACGCCCGAGGCCGTCCTGACTGTTGGCATCGGCGGTAGCGCGCTGGGCGCGGCGACGATCTCGGCCGCCCTTTCCGACCAGACAGACGTAGAAGCACACTTTTTGGATAACGTCGATCCCGAAGACACCGCCGCGTTGCTCGAGTCACTCCCACTCGAAGAGACTGTTGTCAACGTCGTCTCACGGTCGGGAACGACTGCCGAAACGCTGGCGAACTTCCTGGTCGTACGCCAGGCGATGGAGGATGCGGGCGTCGATTGGACCGAACAGGCGTTCGTGACAACTGGCGAGGAGGGTAATCTCCGGAATCTGGCCGACAAACACGACCTGCCGTCACTCAAGGTACCTGACGGTGTCCCAGGGCGATTTTCGGCGCTTTCTACGGTGGGATTGGCCTGCGGGGCGCTGCAAGGACTCGACATTGAGAGCGTTGTAGCGGGAGCCGCCAGCGAGAAAGCCAAACTCTCTGGGTCGCTACAGAACTCGCCCGGCTACGCCTACGGTGCGGTTTGCTACAGTCTCGCCGAACGCGGCGCGCTGACGAACGCGATGATGCCGTATGCCGAATCCCTCGAGTATTTCGCCGAGTGGTTCGCCCAACTGTGGGCCGAAAGCTTAGGTAAGGAAGGACTCGGCCAGACGCCAGCCCGCGCGCTGGGGGCGACCGACCAACACTCTCAGTTGCAGTTGTATCGCGCTGGCCCCCGCGACAAACTCGTTACGCTCGTTCGACCGCGCGAGCGTGAAGATATCGACATCCCAGAGACGGACTTAGAGGGACTGTCGTATCTTGGCGGGGCCGGCCTCGGGGAGTTGCTGGACGCAGAGTTCGAGGCCACAGAGGCAAGCCTGGCCGTCGAGGGCATCCCCAACATCCGGATTGAACTCGACCGCATAGATGCCCACGGCATCGGCGAACTCCTCTATGGCATGGAGGCCGCCACCGTGATGTACGGCGAGTTGGCCGGTGTTTCGACGTTCACCCAGCCTGCGGTCGAGTGGGGCAAAAAGGCCGCCCGTGGACTGCTTGGTGGCGGCGAGTTCGCCGAGGCTGATGCCGTCGCTGACAAACTCGAGTTCACAATCGAATAACACACAACCCAGATTATCGTTCTCATGTGCCGCCGACAATCGGTGTGTCTAACACGGACCGGGCGGTAGTAGTCGTACTGATGGAGCAGTCATCGGAACCGTCACTGGTCGGCCAGCGAATCCAACACGTCGGCGAGGTGATCGTCATCATCGTCATCGCCTACATCTGTGCCAGTCTTGCGATCAGCCTGCTCGAGCCGCTGGTCGGCAGACTCACCGTAGCCGTCGCCTGGGATAACACGACGATGATCGTCCAGACGGTGATCCAGTTTACGGTGATGATGGGTGTGGTCGTCTGTTATGCCTGGCTTCTCGACACAGCTGCGTTGGTTCCGATTCGAGCACCTGACCGACGAGCAGTAGGATTCATCGTTGGTGGAACGATTCTTCTTCTCGGCTGTCAGTTCATTATAAACCGGCTGCTCCAGTGGATGGATTTTGCACCGGGAGCCAATCAGGCTGTGTTGGCCGGCGTTGGCGATCCAACCTACTTTCTGGTAATGATTCCGGTCTCGCTGCTGTTTGTCGGTCCGGCCGAAGAACTACTGTTTCGTGGAGCCGTCCAGGGTCGACTTCGGGAGTCGTGGGGCATGTGGCCTGCGATCGTGACCGCAACCGTTCTTTTCGGATTGGCGCATATTCCAGCCATCACCGGCGGTTTCGGAGCCCAACTTTCCTATGCACTGCTGGTCGGCGTGTTGGGATTGCTGTTGGGCTATCTGTATGAGTACACCCAAAACATTCTCGTCCCATCGCTGATTCACGGCGCGTACAATGCGACGCTGTTCGGCTTGCTATACATCACTGAAACCGGCCTGATATAAGCTTCAAGCCGGATTTTTTCGCGACAGGTCGCTGCCACAGATCGGACAGCGGTCGTGGTGCTCATCAAAGGTTCGGCCGCAGCCGACACACTGGAACTGCCAGTCGCGTTGTTCGGTGATCCCATCGCGGGCGATCACTTCGACGTCGACGTTGAGCCGTTCGGCGACGTTCTGCATGGCATAATCGTCAGTGACGAGTGTGCCGTCAAGTTCGAACGCAGCCGCAACAAGCAGCAGGTCAGTCTCCGAAAGCTCTTCGGCGTCGCCGGTTTCGCTGGCTGCGCGGGTGATTCGCTCGACGGTACCCTCAGAGGGAATATGGATGTGCATTCCCGCGCCCTCTTCGGCATCGAACCGGAAGGCGTGTTCGCCCTCGAGTTCTTCGTGAACTTGGGGAACTGAAGCCGTATCCTCGTCAGTATGGTACTCGTGAATAAACGCCGACGTATCGAGAATATGCATTCGTTAACGAGAAACGACAATGTAGTCTTTGACGGCCTGGACGCTGTTGATCGGGATCTCGAGCCGACCTGCTTCGTCGTCATCGAACCCCGAAGAATGCGGCGAAATTCCTTCGTTGGGGACGACAAGCAGGTTCTGAAGCCCACCGGTTTTCATCTCCATTGTAATGTTGTACAGGTCTCCGAGTTCGGTGCCGTCTGCCCCCATTACTGCTTTGCCAGAGAGGTTTTCGGCAAGTATGTCTACCATACATCCGATACTCGGGCCGAATTATATAAACGCCACGGGGAGCGTCTGACGAGCGGCTGTCAGCCTCCTCAGTGACTGTCGCAAAGAACTATACTCTTTGGAAACCTATCTTCGGCTGTTCGTGGCCGTCAATGTACTCACTGTTACGGCAATTATTCTCGCTCTCGGGATCGCAGCCCAAGTCCTCGCCAAGCGGCTTAAAATACCGAGTGTGCTGTTTCTCATTCTGATCGGTGTCGCACTCGGCCCATCGGTGCTTGGAGTTGTCACACCCGAGACGTTCGGCGGCGGACTGTCGACGGTCGTTGGCCTCAGCGTGGCGATTATTGTCTTCGATGGAGCCTTTCAACTCCGGCGTGAAAAACTCGAACTCGCCCCGAAGGCAATCACCGGATTGATGACAATCGGAGCAGCGTTGATGTTTTTCGGCACCGCCTTCGCCGTTCGGTTTTTTCTTGAGACTGACTGGGGTGTCTCCCTTCTGGTCGGCGCGCTGTTGATTGCGACGGGGCCGACAGTCATCACGCCGATTTTCGAAGTTATCACTGTCCGCGAGCATCTCGAGACAACCTTCGAGGCCGAAGGCATTTTTAATGATGTGACTGCCGCCATTCTGGCGATTGTTGTCTTTGAGACGCTGGTCGTCGAGTCGACGCCGACCGCAATCCCGGGTGACTTCCTGTTGCGGCTGGTAATCGGCGTCGGCGTTGGCGTCACCGTTGCAGTCGGCATTCGAACGCTGCTTACCCGGATGGCGATTCCAGCGGACGACGCCCCGCGTGTCGCCCGCCTCGTTGTGCTTGCGGCCGTCATACTCGCGTATGGAGCCTCGGAAGCTCTTTTCACCGAAACCGGGGTTGCGGCGGTTGCGGCTGCCGGACTCGTGTTGGGGAACATGGAACTGCCACACCGCGAGTCGATCCACGAGTTCAACCGGGATCTGACGCTGGTCGTGTTGGCAATCGTCTTTATCTCGCTGGCTGCACTGATCGATTTCGACGCGTTGTTCGGCCTTGGCCTCGCTGGGCTGGCGGTTGTTGTCATCGTCACACTCGTCATCCGGCCGATTGCGGTCGCGCTGTCGGCCCGCGACCGGCAGTTCACCCGAAACGAAAAGCTGTTTTTGAGTTTCGTCGGCCCCCGCGGGATTATCCCCGCCAGCATTGCGACGCTGTTTGCAATCGAACTCCAGGCCGCCGGCCAGTTCGACGAAGCCCAGGTGTTGGCCGGCACCGTCTTTTTGGTTATCTTCGTGACAGTACTACTCCAAGCTGGTCTCGCTCGACAGATTGCCAACACACTCGATGTGATACCTATGCCCACAATCATCATCGGCGGTGGCCGCGTCGGCCGCATGCTCGCCGAACGACTCGAGAATCGTAACGAAAACGTCGTCCTCGTCGACATCCGAAACGAAATCGTTGACGGACTCCAGACTGACGGCTACACCGCCCAGCACGGCGACGGTACCGAAACCAGTGTGCTGGAAACTGCCGACGCTGGCCGGGCTAGACGGCTCGTTGCGGCGACGGGCGACGACGATACCAACTTGCTTGTGGCCCAACTCGCTCGAACCAAATTCGACATTGAAGATGTGTTGGCACGAGTCAATGAACCGGACAACGTCGGGACGTTCGAAGCGCTCGAGGTCACCGCAATCGACGCTGCCCAGGCGACCGCCTGGTCGATTGACAACGAGATCGAACGCCCCGAGTTGGCCCACTGGATGACCCAGTTGGGCGAGGGCCATGACGTCCAAGAAATCGAGATCACCGCCGAGGATCTGGTCGGCCAAACCGTCAAACAGGTCAACGCCGAAATTCCGGACGGCTGTATTATCGCTGTTATCGGCCACGACGGCGAAACACACGTCCCGTCGGCCGACGAGCAGTTGGCTCGAGGAGACCACGTCACCTTCCTGGGCCAACGCGAGGCCGTCGAGGAGGCTGTCCGGCGGTTCCACCCTCGAGACTGAGCCTCGATACCGAGACCGCAAGCAGCCAAGTTGAAACACTTAACACCAACGCCACACTGTTTTCCGACAAAGCGACCTTCTGGAGTTTTATCCATGTCTGATCAAGCCAACTCATTGCGTACACCCATCGTCGCCGTCCTCGGTCACGTCGACCACGGAAAAACAAGCCTCCTCGATAAGATCCGCGGCTCGGCGGTCAGCGAGGGCGAAGCCGGTGCGATCACCCAACACATCGGTGCCACTGCCGTTCCTCTCGAGACCATCTCCGAGATGGCCGGCTCGCTTGTCGATCCAACAGATTTCGACCTGCCTGGACTGCTGTTTATTGATACGCCAGGTCACCACTCGTTTTCGACACTCCGATCCCGTGGTGGTGCGCTCGCTGACATCGCAATTCTAGTCGTTGATGTCAACGACGGCTTTCAGCCACAGACCGAAGAGGCAATCGACATTCTGCAACGCACCGGCACCCCGTTTGTCGTCGCCGCAAACAAAGTCGATACGACCCCTGGGTGGAACCCTGTTGCGGAATCTCCAATCAAACCCAGCTACGACGGTCAAAGCGACAACGCCCGGGGCCGGCTCGATGAAAACCTCTATAAGGTGATCGGACAGCTTTCAGATCGGGATTTCTCGGCGGATTTCTACTGGCGCGTCCAGAACTTCCAGAGCAACATCGGTGTCGTTCCCTGTTCGGCGCTCACTGGTGAGGGAGTCCCAGATATTCTTGCGGTTTTGATGGGCCTTTCCCAGCGGTTTATGAAAGCCGAAATGGAAATCGACGTCGAGGGCCCTGGCGAGGGAACCGTCCTTGAGGTCAAAGACCAACAGGGCTTCGGTGCGACCCTCGATGTGGTTGTCTACGACGGGATCATCCGTGAGGGAGATACGATTGTCGTCGGCGCGAGCAACGAACCGATTGTCACCGAGATTCGTGCGCTGCTTCAGCCGCGACCGAACGCCGAGATTCGGGTCGAAAAACGGTTCGAAAACGTCGAAAGCGTTACCGCTGCCGCAGGGGTCAAAATCGCCGCTCCGGGTCTCGACAACGCAATCGCGGGTGCGCCGGTGCGAGTGGTTCGAGACCGCGAGGAATCGGATGTCATCGCGGAGGTAACAGCCGAACTCGCCCAAATCGAAGTCGAGACTGAAGACGAAGGTGTCGTCGTCAAAGCCGATACCCTCGGTAGCCTCGAGGCGATGGCAAACGCCCTCCAGGAAGCCGAGATTCCGATACTCCGGGCCGAAGTCGGCGATATCGCACCCCGTGATGTGGCAGTCGCCGGCACGGCCCGCGAGGCCGAACACAAGACGATTTTGGGCTTTAACGTCGAGGTGTTGTCGAACGCCGAACGCGAACTCGAGCAGTCGGATGTGAGACTATTCGACGACGACGTGATCTATCAGCTTATCGAGGAGTACGAACAGTACGTCGCAGAGATGAAACGGTCTCAACAGGAGACGATCCTCGATAAAATCATTCGGCCTGCCCGCTTTCAGATTCTGCAAGACCACACCTTCAGGCAGTCAGATCCCGCCGTGGTCGGCGTCGAGATCATGTCGGGGACGATCAAAAACAACACCAACGTCGTCAAATTCGAGAACAATGAACCCGACCGTGTCGGCCAACTCTCAGGGATTCAGGCCCAGGGAGAAGACGTCTCGCAGGCGAGGGCTGGCGAACGCGTTAGCATTGCAATTGATGGCCCAACAGTGGGCCGACAGATCGAAGAAGGCGACGAGCTGTGGATCGATTTGCCAGAAAAACACGCCAAAATCCTCGAACAAGAGCTCTCAGATGACATCCCAGCCGACGAACTCGAGGCGCTGTCGGGGTATCTAAACAAACGCCGCAAGCGCGATCCGTTCTGGGGTAAATAACTGAACCACAAGCCATCTTCTGTCCGAATCTGCTAATCGAGCCTGGTGTGTTGGAATCTGGTTGTGTATTAGGCATATATTATTCGAATATAATTTACAGAACCACTGCGTGGATAATCCTTTCTTCGAGTGACCGTTCGGTAGTGTTTTGCTGTCACGTTCGTAGTTTCCTGTGTGTCTCTGCGGTCGTAGTGGCCACAATGTGATTGCTCGCCGACTGGTAGTTGGATACTAATCGGAGACCAAGTTGTCACAGTAGCTATTTCGACTGGACACGTCGTTTCTGTAGGTGAACCGAGATGACAACAACAGTACTCAAAGACGAACGCATTGAGATTGCCAACTACTCGCGGTTCGACCTGCTGTTAGCCGCGATTCCAATAGCGCTGCTAAGCGGCCTGTTGAGTTCGCTTCTGTTGCCGATTTCGCAAGCCGCCGGCCTCGTCATTGGAGGCCTGACGGCTGCTGGTATTGTCATCTACAGCATGTACGAAGTCGTACGGCTTGATTCCCAACAGCCAGACCATCTCGGCCGGCCGGATCAACCGGGGAGATCACATCATATCGGCTGATTGTAAGCCGAAAGCGGTCAACTACCTGTATATAGCTATACCTTCCTCCATACTCATTACATCTAATTGCCCATCACATGTCTCCACAGAATCACTACGTCAGCGCATCGGCTGTCACCGAGCGAGCCTCCCAGTTTGATCTCCTGCTCGTGGCGATCCCGCTCGTGTTGGCGGTTGGCTTCGGTAGTGGTGTTGTACTGTCAGTGCCACTGTTTGTCGGTGCCGTAGCTGGCGCACTCGTGGCCTCCGGTCTTGTCGGTTACGGTGTGTATACGCTCGCATAAGACGACGAATACGACTAGCTGCTGGAGTTGGGACACACAGCAAAAGACTGAATCTGTCTTATCGACCCGTAGGCGTAATGCCGTCACCGACAGCGTTCATTACCTGTAGTACCGCACTCGCAGCTAGCCCCTGGGCGACCTCCCGTTGGGTTTCAGTATCGAGTCCGCCCTCGAGTTCGTCAGGTTCTGGGGAGTAGCCGGCGGTCACCGGATGGCCTGCCGGCGGATCGACAGCGACAGTTGCGGTCGCACCGCTGGCAGTTGTGAGTTCAGATCCGACATGATACCCTTCGGGAAGATACGACTCTGTTTCGGCGACAATGCCAGCCACCGCATGCCGGAGGGCGTCCTTCTGACCAGCCGAAAGCTCTTCGACGGCTGTTGGCTGGGTTCCACCCATTGGCTGTCCTCCGGATCCGGTGTAGTTTCCGTTCATATGAATGCTACCTTTCGTTGGTGTGGTTCGCCTAAAAAGGCGTCGCCACTGACAACATCTCGTCTGGACACACAGCCCACCTAGTATATCGGCTCGCTTTCGCCGTAGGCCGCCAGCATCACAGCCGCCGTGTAGCTTCCTTTACGTGGTTCTATGGCCGACATTTCCACATCTCGGTCAGTAAACGTCCACTCTCGAAGCGCACAGCCGGCATCCAACCCACGACGGATCTCGGCCTCAACAGCCTCGAGGTCTGTACCGTGGGCTTCGTAAAACAGTCCCGGCCCAGGGCCTCTTGCCCACCCAATTCCCGTCGCAATTTCTTCGGTATCGGTCTCCGGCCCGGCGACGACCTTGCCTTGGACAACCGTAAGGCGATTACCTGCTGGCCCGAGATCGGGTGCTTTCTCGACAACAGTGAGTTCGGCGTCGGCTGGAATAACAGACGAGACCGTAATCAGATTGTAGTTATGAAGGTTCGCGTCAGCAAGCGCAGCGTCGTACGCCGCCATTTCGGTTGGCGCGACGCCGACCCCACCTGCGACGTGAATCGTGGTCATTACACACTGTCGGCGACCGTCGGAGTAATCGGTTACGGATCGACTGTGTCAGTATTGGTAGCGAACGACACCGTTGTCGGTCTCTCCACGGTCGAGTTTCTCACGTGCGTGTTCGATATCCTCGCGGCTGACGGTCGTCCGGTCGTTTCGAATCGCAAACATCCCGGCTTCGGTCACCAGGCTTTCGATATCCGCGCCGCTGTAGTCATCAAGTTCTTCGGCCAATGCGTCGAAATCGATCTCCTCGCTGACGTTGATCTCTCGAGTGTGGATCTCCAGAATCTTCCGTCGGCCCTCGACGCCGGGGTTCGGAACCTCAATAAGCCGGTCGAAGCGGCCGGGCCGGAGAATCGCCTCATCGAGCATATCGTACCGGTTGGTGGCAGCCATGATACGGATCTCTCCGCGGTCGTCGAAGCCATCCATCTCGCTGAGCAGTTGCATCATTGTCCGCTGGACTTCCGCATCGCCTGAGGTTTTCGAGTCAGTCCGTCTGGAAGCAATGGCGTCGATTTCGTCAATAAAGACGACCGCAGGTTCCTCTTCGGCCGCCAGCGCGAACAGATCCCGGACGAGGCGTGCGCCCTCGCCGATAAACTTCTGGACGAGTTCCGAGCCAGTCATCTTGATAAACGTCGCATCACTCTCGTTGGCGACCGCCTTGGCCAACATTGTTTTGCCGGTTCCAGGCGGGCCGTGGAGCAACACACCGGATGGGGGCTCGATGCCGACCTGTTCGAACTGTTCGGGATTGTCGAGCGGATCCTCGACAGCCTCGCGAACTTCGCGGATCTGATCGTCGATACCACCGATGTCGGCGTAGCTCACATCTGGTGATTCGGTAACCTCCATCGCTTGTGCCCTCGAGTCGGTTTCGTCGTCTAATACCAACTGGATGCCGAACGATTCGTTGATCGCCACACGGTCGCCGTTTTCTATCTGTTCGTACAGTTGGGGCGAAACCTCAGTGAGCACTTCTTGGTTGTTGCCGTGTTGTTTGATAATAACGTTGCCGTCGTCAGTGAGTTCCTCGACACTGGCGATATACAACGCGGAGGTTTTCAGCGCCTCGTTGCGTTCTTTGAGCTGTGAGACCTCGTTTCGGAGCTCCGTTCGACGGGCCGTGGCTTCGGTCAGCCGGTCGTCGAGTTCGTCGTTTACTTCCATGAGCCGGAAAAAGTGTTTGCGGATTGCTGTCAACCGCTCGGCAGTCGACATATCAGGATCCAAATCCAGCCGTGGCCGATCGGGAAGCGACGGACTACGTGACATTTGTTGTCAGTGGTTAGCCCCGGAGTTAAATGTGCCTTTGGGTCGACGAGAAACTTCTGGCGGTCGAATCCTAACGCCACCGAATCTCCTGAAGGCCGCTCTCAGCGAAGTTCCTCAACACGCTCGAGATAGTTGCCGTACACCGACAGTGCCGCGTTGATTGGCTCGGGGCTCGTCATATCGATGCCGGCGATTTCGAGTGCCTCGATCGGATACACACTGCCGCCTGCACGTAGCATCTCTCGGTAATCGGCGGCAGCCTCACGGCCAGCCTCGCCGTCTTGGAGGATTCGTTCGACGATAGCGACCGCCGCTGAGATTCCCGTGGCATACTGGTAAACATAGAAATTATAATAGAAGTGAGGAATCCGTTCCCACTCGCGGGCGATGTGGTCGTCAAACTCGGCGGGTTCGTAGTAGCTCGCTTTGAGTTCGCCGTACAACGCATCAAACGCATCTGGGGTCAGCGGTTCGTCACGTTCGGCACGCTCGTGGATCTGGGCTTCGAACTCGGCGAACATCGTCTGTCGGAACAGCGTCGAGCGGAACCGCTCGAGGTACTCATCGAGCACATGCAGGCGGAGTTCGTCGTCCTCGAGCGTTTCCAGTAGATGGTGGGTCAACAGCGTCTCGTTGACCGTCGAAGCGACTTCGGCAACGAATATCTCATAGCCTGCATCGTGCCATGGCTGGGCCTCTTGGGACAGCTCCGAGTGCATCGAGTGGCCCAACTCATGAGCGAGGGTAAACATCGAGGCGATGTCGTCCTGATAGTTCATCAAAATAAACGGCTGAGTGTCGTAGGTACCCGACGAGAAGGCTCCCGAGCGTTTGCCGCGGTTTTCGTACACATCGACCCAGCGATCTTCAAGCCCCTCGGCCATCCGCTCTTGATAGGCCTCACCAAGCGGTTCGACAGCCTCGATAATCCAGTTTTTGGCCTGTTCGTACTCGACTGTTGGGCCTTCTTCACCAGTGAGCGACATGTACAGATCCCACGAGTTGAGTTGCTCGACGCCCAGCGCATCGGCTTTGAGTTCGGCATGGCGGTGGAGTAACTCGAGATTATCCCGGACAGTCTCGAGTAGTGTATCGTAGACCTCGAGTGGGACGTTTGGGCCGTCAAGTGCGGCCCCACGGGCCGTCTCGTAGTTGCGAGCGCGGGCGACCTTCACGTCTTTGCGAACCTGCTTTTGTAGTGCGGTGCCGACGGTGTTGCGCACAGTCTCCCACTCGTCGTAAAACGCCTCGTGGACTTGTTTGCGGAACTGTCGATGTTCGTGTTTCTGGAGTTTGGTGAAATTGCCCTGGGTAATCTCGATTTCGTTGCCTGCTGGGTCTTCGACGGTTGGAAACGTCATATCGGCGTTAGCCAACATCGAGTAGATCTCGTTGGGTGAACTGGTAACTTCGCCCAACTCGGCGAGGAGTTCTTCGATTTCAGCCGACCGGGTGTGTGGTTTGGCGCGCAACACGTCGTCGAAAAACTGCTCGTAGTCGGCCAATGCCGGCTTGCTGTCGACAAACGCTTCAATATCAGCTTTGGTTAGCTCCTGGAGTTCCGGTTGGATATAGGAGACCGCACTCGAGGCATCCGACGAGAGAGCTTGGGCCTTTCCAGAAAGGGCCTGATACTCCTGGTTTCGGGTGTCTTCGCTGGCCCGAAGGTTGGCATACACCGCAAGCTGAGCGACCTCGCGCATGATTTCTTCGCGGAGTTCAAGCAGTTCCAGCAGGGTTTCGGGACTCTCAGTGAGCCGCCCCTCGTAGTCGGTGAGTTCGTCGATCCGTCCTGAGACATCTTCGAACCGTTCGGCCCACGCCTCGTCGGACGCAAAGATGCTTTCGAGTGCCCACTTGTGTTCGGTGTCGATCTCCTCGCGTTCGGGAACCGTACTCATGGCCGACTGAAGGCCGACAGCAGTCGTAAGTCTTGTTACTGGCCGACGCAGTCGAGGCCTGTTAGTGGTCAACTCCGTTGAGGTCTATTAGTGGTCAACCCCATTGAGAATCGACCGCGAAACACGCTCGGTGACCAGTGCGTCGACAGCCTGCTGGCCGAATGTCCTTTTGGCACTGTCGGCTGCGTCCGGGTCACCGTCGAAGTCAACGCCCGGATACACCACGTTCGAAAGTACCAGCGGTTCCGGTGAGGCCGGTGGCGGGCGTGGTTCGACAGTTGTCGGCCCGAGCAGCCTCTCGACCCACTCGAGAGACTGCTGTCCGGTCGCCACACGCTGAATCACCGAAATGAGCCGACGAACCAACTCTCGAGCAAAGCCGCCGGCTGCGAACCCAACTTCGAGAAACGCCCCGTGCCGAGTGAGCCGACCAGAGAGTCCACGCCGCGTGCCGGTTGTATCCGGTGTTAGGTTCGAAAAGTCATGGCTGCCACAGAGCAACTCGAGTGCCCCGCGGGCACGGTCGTCGTCAACCGGAGTTCGAGCATCGAGACGCTCGGCTTCAATCGAGGGTGCATACAGATAGTAGGTGTACTCGCGGCGGACGGCATCGTGAGTTGCATGAAACGACGTTTCAACGTCGGCGCTTGCCCATGCTCGAATCGTCGGCGGCAGCTCGCTGTTGAGTGCTCGTGGCGTTAGCCACTCGGGACACTCGAGGGCGACTGTCTGGGCAAGCGCAGAGACGCCCCGATCAGTCCGCCCCGCTGCGGCATACCCCAACGGCTTGCTAGCTTCGGCTGGAAGCACCGAGAGTGTCTCGAGCGCATCGAACAGCCTTGATTCGACGGTCGGCACATCGGGCTGTCGCTGAAAGCCATACCACTCTCGACCGTCGTAAGCCAGCCGAAACGCACGCATTGATCTTCTATCGACGGTCGTGGCATAAATACACCGTGAGCCAACCCAGCCGTCTCGGAGACCTGCCTGCCAGCCGAACAGAACCAGCCTATCAACATGCGGCCAGTGTCCGGCAACTACTGCCTTAGGCCAGCTTAGCGTACTGTGTACGCTATGTCCCCCGACAGCAGTTCACACGACACCGAACCTCCCCATGATGTCGGCGACGGTGACGGCCTCAACGTTGTTGTCGTCGTCATGGACACCGCTCGAGCAGCCGAGACGGTGCCCGCAACCTCTCAACTCACCCCAACGCTTGCGTCGCTGGCTGCGGCTGGCACTGAGTTCACACGCGCCTACACGAGCAGCCCGTGGACGCTGCCTTCGCATGCTTCGCTGTTTACTGGGTTATATACGGCCGCTCACGGAGCCCACGGCGGCCACACCTATCTCGATGCCGACCACGAAACACTGCCCGAGGCGTTCGACTCGGTCGGCTACGAAACGGTCGGTGTTTCGAACAACTGCTGGATCACCGGCGAGTTCGGCTTCGATCAGGGCTTCGAGACGTTTCGAAAGGGCTGGCAGTATCTCCAAAGCGACGTCGATACCGGTTCGATAATTCGAGCCAGCGGGCCCAAAGAGCGACTCACGTCGCTCAGAGAGCAACTATTTGCCGGGAATCCGGCGGTGACGCTCGCGAACATCGCCTACGAGCGGTATCTTTGCGGTGACGATGGGGCCGCCCGGACAACCGACTGGATCGGAGAGTGGCTCGAAAATCGCACCACACGCTCGGAGTCTCGACCGTTTTTCCTGTTCTGCAACTACATCGAACCCCACATCAAATACGACCCACCACGCGAGTACGCCGAGCAGTTTTTGTCTACCTCGGAGGTTGCGGAGGCGACCCAGCTACGACAGGATCCGCGGGCGTACGATGTTGGCGAGTACAATCTCTCTGACCGCGAGTTTGAACTTCTTTCTGGACTGTATCGTGGCGAGTTGGCCTACGTTGATTCTCAGATCGGACGACTCCGAGAGGCTCTCAAAGAAACCAACGAATGGGAGAATACCATCTTCATCGTGCTTGGAGACCACGGTGAAAACATCGGCGAGTACGGCTTTTTCGGTCATCAGTACAACCTGCATAAAACGCTGGTTCACGTTCCGCTTGTCATCACTGGCGGCCCGTTTTCGGATGGCGGCCAACAGGATGGGTTCGTCCAACTGCTGGACCTCGTACCAACGCTGTTGGATGCGACCGGCATTTCGGCCCCCGCGTTGGCGATGCAGGCCCAGGGCCGATCATTCCATCCGGCTTCGACACAACCGGCTCGTGAGGCCGTCTACGCCGAGCATATCGAACCACAGCCGACCGTCGAGGCTCTCGAGGCCCGCTTCGGTGAGTTGCCCGAGCGGGTCAGGACGTTCGATCGGTCGCTCCGATCAGTTCGGACTGATCGGGCGAGCTATATCCGTGGTTCTGACGGCAGTCAGTGGCTGTATCTGGCCAATAGCGGCGAACACCACAACCGAGTAGCCGAGCGGCCGGTGTTGGCTGCCAGTCTCGATACCCAACTCGACGGCTGGCTCGGGACAGTCGAGCGAAGCCGAACCTCCGAGACTGCTGTCGATATGACTCCTGCAACCGAACGCCGACTCGCCGACCTGGGCTATCTCTAGGGGATTTATCTTTGTGTGAGTGTCTTTGGAACCCATCCGCGAAGCGAATCATCCGTGCGATTCATCCACTCTGTGAGTCGCTTGGCCATCTCCTGTCGGATGTCGGCATAGCCGGGGTGATCAATGAGGTTCTGGAGTTCGTACGGATCGGCCACCAGATCGTACAGTTCGTTGCGATCCGGCCCATTGTAGATGAACTTGTACTGTGCAGTCCGAACCATCCGCTGAGAGTACAGCCCGAACTCGTCGCCATGATACTGGGCATACGTCGATGCCGGCCAGTCGTCGGGCGTCTTACCGGTCAGTATGGGGTGTATACTCCGTGCATGGATTGCTTCCGGCGGGTCAATGTCGGCCCACTCGAGAAACGTCGGCATCAGATCATGGAATCGGACGAACTGCTCGGAGCGGCTGCCGGGCGCAACGACACCCGGCCAGCGAACGACGAGCGGAATCCGGTAGGTTTCGTCGTACATCATCGGTCCTTTGTTGAACAGGCGGTGTGAACCGGTGAGATCGCCGTGATCAGACGTGTGTACGACGGCTGTGTCATCGCTCATGCCGATGTCCTCGAGGGCCTCGAGAATCCGGCCTAGCTGGTCGTCGATCAGCGTCATGAAGCCGAAATATTTCGCAACCGCACGGCTCCATGTCTCCCAGTCGAATTCTTCAACCCCTCGATATGACAGGTACTGTTCGTGGACACGCGGTTTGTCTGCGAACGTTTCGGCGTAGTTGCCCCACGGTTCGATCTCGTTGGGGTCGTACATCGAGGCGTACGGTTCAGGAACGATGTAGGGGTGGTGTGGCCCGAGAAAATCCGTGCGATGAAAAAACGGGCCATCGCGGTCGGCCTCAGCCCATCGCTCGAGGCCATTAATAGTTAGCTCTGCCAGAAAGTACGGACGCGAGGACTCGACTGGAACCGGGTCGGTGCCTGCGATGAGGGTTCGGTTCTCGCCGTCGCCAGCATAGATTTTGTCTTCGACAGCCTCCTCTGGGACGATCATGTCGCTCGATTCTCGGTAGTGTTCGAATGCGACCTCGAAGTTGTCGTGGTGGTGGTCGCTGCCACCGAAATACCGAAAGCCGAAGTCGCCCGGCCCGCGCTCGTGGCTGACGTGCCATTTGCCGATGTACGTGTTGGTATAGCCGCTTTCGGCGAGTAGCTCACCCAGTGTCGGAAGGTCGGGCAGGTCTGTCCGGATCGCATCCGCCTCATGGCTGTTGTTGAGCAGTCCATGAGCATGCGGATACAGCCCAGTTAGCAGTGAGGCTCGAGCACTCGTACAGATACTGGTCGGTGTGTAGGCGGAATCGAACCACATTCCATCCTCTCGAAGGCGGTCAATGTTCGGTGTCTCAACCGGGAGACTCTCGGGAGCGACGAGGTCGGCGCGCTCTTGGTCGGTCAAACACAAGAGGATGTTCGGTCTGGAAGCCATACTGTCGGATTCGGCCGCAGGCCCTAAAGAACGGACGAACCACCCAGTGTGTGATCTATCAGTGTCTGTGCAGTCAGTGGAAAACGGGATACTACACGACAGTCAGTCCAACGGAATCATCGAGCGAGCCTGTAGCTGCTGTCGCGTACAATCCGTACGTAAAGTGCCGTGATTGTCAATCGGATCAGGAGGCTCTAGTTGTTGTTTTCGTCCGCATCAGCCTCACCACAACGCAAGGCGTTCTGGTTGGCACCGGAATCGGAGCTACTGATCTGATTCCTCAGCGTCTTCGAAGTCGGCGTCGACGTATTCGTCACCCTCGCCGGTTGCTCGCTCAGCGCCCGGATCGAAGCCACCCTCAGGACCTGCACCGCCGGCTGCACCAGCTCCGCCGGGGCCGGCCTGGGCCTGTTGGGCCTGTTGTTGATACATCTGTTTGCCGATCTCTTGGAGCTGTTCGGAGAGTGTTTCGGTGACCTGTTGGAGCTTGTCGGTTTCGGCGTCTTCGTCTTCGAGTACGTCCTCGACATCGTCGATTGCATCCCGAATGTCGGCTTCAAGCTCTTCGTCGATGGCCTCTTCGTTCTCCTCGAGTAGCGATTCGGCACGCTGGACAGCGCCTTCGGCGTCGTTGCGGGCCTCGATGGCTTCGCGGCGAGCTTGGTCTTCTTCGGCGTGTTTTTCGGCTTCTTCCTGCATCTTTTCGACTTCCTCATCCGAGAGGCCTGCGCCACCTTCGATTGTAATCGACTCGGCGTTGCCCGAACCTTGGTCTTCGGCCGAGACGTTGACAATACCGTCAGCGTCAATCGAGAACTCGACTTCGATCTGTGGCATTCCTGCAGGTGACGGCGGGATGCCACTCAACATGAACTCACCGAGCAGTTCGTTCTCGTTGGCGATTTCGCGTTCGCCCTGGAAGACACGAACCTGCACGGAAGTCTGGTTGTCCGCAGCAGTCGTAAAGACCTTCGAGGCGTCCGTTGGGATCGTCGTGTTCTTGTCAATAAGTCGCTCGAAGAGCCCACCTTTGACCTCGATTCCGAGGCTGAGTGGTGTGACGTCCAACAGGACGATGTCGTCGACGTCCCCGGCGAGGACACCACCCTGAATCGCCGCACCGAGTGCGACGGCTTCGTCGGGGTTGACGTTCTTTTTCGGTTCTTGGCCGATGATTTCTTCGACTTTTTCGGCTACTTGTGGCATCCGGGTCGAGCCACCGACGAGAATAACCTCATCAATGTCACTGTCGGAAATACCGGCGTCTTCGATCGCTTGCTCGGTCGGTGCAACTGTGCGGTCGATCAGATCAGCGGTGAGCTTCTCAAACGTCGCTCGCGTGATCGACGTCTCGAGATGTACCGGCCCCGAATCAGTTGCAGTGATAAACGGGAGATTGATTTTGGCCTCCTTGCGCGAGGAGAGTTCGACTTTGGCCTCTTCGGCGGCCTCTTTGAGCCGCTGGAGGGCCTGTCGGTCTTCGCGGAGGTCAATGCCGTGGTTGTTTTCGAACTCCTCGGCGAGATGGTCGATGATCGCATCGTCCCAGTCGTCGCCACCGAGGTCGTTGTCACCGTTTGTAGCGACAACGTCGTAGACGCCGCCGCCCAACTCGAGGACGCTCACGTCGAACGTTCCGCCACCCAGGTCGTAGACGAGAACTGTTTGATCGGATTCATCATCAAGCCCGTAGGCCATCGAGGCCGCTGTGGGTTCGTTGACGATTCGTTCGACCTCGAGATCAGCGATTTTCCCTGCGTTTTTCGTTGCCTGTCGCTGTTTGTCGTTGAAGTACGCAGGCACCGTAATGACGGCCTTTTCGACGTCGTGGCCGAGATACTCTTCGGCGTCGCGTTTGATTTTCTGGAGGATCATTGCCGAAATCTGTTCGGGCGTATAGCTCTCGCCGTCGATTTCGACTTCGTAGTCTTCTTGGCCCATATGGCGCTTGATCGACTGGATTGTTTTGTCGGGGTTCTGTACGGCCTGGTTTTTTGCGGGTTTGCCGACGAGTCGCTCGTCGTCATCCGAAAAGGCAACAACTGAAGGAGTCGTTCGGTTGCCCTCCGAGTTAACGATGATTTCGGGCTCTCCGCCCTCCATAATCGCAAACGCGCTGTTCGTGGTACCAAGGTCAATACCGAGAATCTTCTCACTAGCCATCTTGGGCTCAAATACCGGCTTGTCTCGGTTAAAGGTTACTAGATACTACGGCACACAGCCAACATCGACCCCGGCGCAGTCTGGCGATTTTTGGTTTCGAAGTAGTGGCCTGCTCGATACCTTTAGTATGACCGCAATACAACCGACCCGTCGGGTTATTCTTGGCTAACTGTCACTTGGGCAGCCTGCAAAATCCGGTCGTCGAGCGCATAGCCGTCCTGATAGACTTCTGCGATGGTGCCTGCTGGCTGGTCGCTTTCGACCCGCATCATCACCTCATGACGGTTTGGATCGACCTCTTGGCCGACTGTCGGAGAAATAATCGAAACATCTTCGCCTTCGAGAATCGAATCGAACTCCGAGAGTGTGGATTCGACTCCTGGCCGAATGTCTGCATTTTCGTCCTGCTCGAGGGCCCGAACCAGATTATTCCGAACCGTCGAAAATTTCGTTATGAGATCTGCGACAGCCAACTTCTCACTTTGGTTTCGCCGTTGTTCCATCCGTTTTTTGTAGTTCTGGAAATCCGCTCGAGAGTGTGCGAGTTTATCTGTTACGTCTTCGAGTTCCTCGGTGCGTTCTTTGAGCTCAGTGGTTGTTTCTTCGAGGTCGGCTTCCAGTTGGGTGAACCGTTCGCCGAGGTCACGTGCTGTCTCGAGCAACTCGTCGTCCTCGAGTTCGGCGAGCAACGTCTCGACGGCCGGATCGAACGTACTCGAGGTCTCAGCCTCGTCGTCGGCTGCTTCGGCAGTCGATTCCTCGACCGCTGTTGGATCATCGCTCATACCACGTGAGTGTGGCTTCGGCGGCTTAAGGGTTCAGAAATAGGTTCTTACCACTACAGTCTGTGAGACGCCTCGAGACAGTATCGACAACCACTCCGAAACGGACAAACCGACCGCCGAGCAAGCCACTGCATGAATCCATTAGAGCGGTATGCCCCGCTCGTCGAAGACCGCACGGCGTTTTTTGCGGCCTGCGAGCGACCGCTGCCCTCGGTTGTCCGGGTCAATACAATCAACGCGACTCCCGAGCGTGCCAAACAGGCACTCGACGAGGAGGGTGTCGGCTACGAGACTGTCGATTGGAACCCTCACATCCTGCGGCTTGACGAACGCGGCCCTGGAACATCATGGCCCTATTTTCACGGCTGGCTCCACGGTCAAGAGGAGGTCTCAGCACTCCCAGCGATCGCACTCGATCCGCAACCTGGCGAGCGAATTTGGGACAGCTGTGCGGCACCGGGGAGCAAAACCACCCAACTGTCGGCAATGATGGACGACACTGGTATTGTCGTTGGCAACGACAACAACCTGGGTCGGCTCTCGGCGCTCCGGCACAACGCCGAGCGATTGGGTGTGACGAACCTCGCGGTCACCAAACAGGACGGTCGAAACTTCTCGCTGAAACCGTTCGGCTTCGAAGCGTTCGACCGTGCGATTGTCGATGCCCCCTGTTCGTGTGAAGGAACAATTCGAAAGAACCCAGATACCCTCGAGCAGTGGACACTCGAGCACGTCCACAGCGTTGCCGCCATCCAGAAAGGTATTCTTTCACGGGCGATTCAGGCGACCCGCCCCGGTGGGACGGTTGTGTATTCGACCTGTACGTTTGCGCCCGAAGAAAACGAGGCCGTAGTTGACCACGTCCTCGAGACCGAAGACTGTGATATCGCCACCTTCGATTGTCCTCTTGAGTCTGTTCGGGGTGTCACCGAATGGGAAGACGAAACCTACGACAGCCGCGTCGAACAGACCCACCGGATCTACCCGCATCTCAACGACACGGGTGGGTTCTACTGTGCGAAACTCGAGGTGACAGCATGAGCGATTCGGAGACCGACCTCAAAAGCAACGTCGGCCAGCAGTTCGGTCGACTGCCAGCAACGCCCGCCGACCGTACGGTCGAAGGCCGTGTCTCTCGACAAGAGGTTCTCGAGTTCTTCGACGAGCGGTTTGGCATCGACTCCTCAGTTTTTGAGCCCTACACATTCTGGGAAAAGGGCAAGGGAAAAATCTGGATTTTTGCGGAGGATGCACCAACGCCGATTCGGATCGAGGGGTTGGGAATGACTGTCCTGCGAACCCGCCAAGAACACTGGAAACCAACTCACAGCGCCGTCCAGCGCTTCGGCCACCACGCGAACAAAAACGTGATCAAGCTATCGGCCGACGAGGCCGCCCACTTCGCCCAGGGCAACGACCAGGAACTCCCTGCATGGGACGGCGACTGGGGGTATCTGATCGCTACTCACGAACTGGCGGGCGATTGGGTGCCCGTCGGGGTTGGACTGTATCTGTACGATGAGTTGCGCTCGACCGTCCCGAAGGGCAACCAGGAAGCCTTGAGCGTACTGTAGCTTTTCATCTATTACGGATTCGTTCCGGCGTCGGTTCGCGTTCGTCTACTGCCTCGGATCGCATGATCATCTCGAGATGTCGCTCGAAGGTTGCATCATCGATCTCACCGTTGGCATACCGTTGTTTGAGTCGTTCGATAGGGTCGTCTTCGGCCGCTGTGTCCGGTTCGGATTCGTCGTCGGTTCCGAACAAGCCAGTGAACCGCCGATAGATGCCATACAGCAAAAAACAGCCCACTACGATTGGTGGGCCGATGAGGACTGCAAGCAGTGCTGAGACCCACAGCTCAATGAACGGGATAACTAGTGTCGGTAAAATGAAAAACAGCGTTATGACGAGTCCAGTCCACAACGGTGAGGCCCCAATCCGTCGGCCAACAGCGACAACGCGGGACTCGAGGGACATACCGGATAATGGGGCCGGTAGTCACTTACGGGTTTCGTCGGCTGCTGGTCAGTCTTGCACAGTGTAGGGTGAATTCTTCGGCGGCCTGCATGCGGTCTCGAGCCGAACAGCGCGGGTTCGTCTGGAACCCTAACCGCCTCGCCATTCATCGGGGTCTCGGGTGCCGTGGCCCGCCTCGAGTTTCCGAGCTTCGTTGAGTAGCTCGCCGTGATTGAAGATGATATCCGACATCGTAATCATCCCAACAAGGTCGAACCCAGAGACGACGGGCAGTTTTTTCACACCCTCGTGTCGCATTCGGCCAATTGCTGTCCGGATGGTTTTGTTCGGCTCGATTGTTTTTACTGGTCGACTCATTACTTTCCGAACAGGGACATTTTCGAAGGGCTGGTTTGTGGCGTAGCCCACCCTGAGGGCATCCATCTCCGTGATGATCCCGGCGGGTGTGTCGTTGTTGAGCACGATGACGCTGCCGACATCGTTGTGTAGCATCTGGCCGGCAGCACCTTTCATCGTCGCTCCGACCGGAACAGTCACCAACTCCCGGCTCATCAGTTCCGAGACTCGCATCTTGCTATCGTCTCGGCGCAATGTATATTGCTGTTTCGCCGATCGACTACTCAAACGGTGTCCGGGTAGCTTTCCGGTCGGCCAGACAGTGCCGTCAAATCACCGATAAGACTGAGCTGACTACTGGCTGACAATAGCGTCTTCATACGCTTCGACTGCCGAGAGAATCGTCTCTCGGTGGGCCTCTGAGATATCGTTCTGCTCGAGGGCACGCTCCAAATACGAGACAACCAACTCGAAATCCTGTGTTGTGATGTCCAACTCGGCGTGTGCACGCTCCATGTCGCGGCCCGAATAGTCTGTGGGACCGCCGGTAACCATACTGAGAAACTCGGTTTGGTGGGCTCTGAGTGCGTCCATATCCGTTGTCTCGAAATACGCCTGCAGTTGGTGGTCGTAGTAGACCATCTGGTAGAAATCATGAACGACGGACTCAATGACGGGTTTGCCGCCAAGTTCTGCACATAGTGATTTTGACACAGTTTTGCTACTCACCCAGATGTGGAATAATTCTCCGTTGTATTATATTTATTTCTAGTTGCACTGTGTGGAAAAAAGTAACATTCTGACAACAGTTCATGGCTGGTGTGTAGCGATTCCGGGCCGTTATTCGACTTCAAGCCACGTCAGGTTGAGATACACTTCGACGATTCCGTTTCCAATAGCGACTTCATACCCGATTTTGTCGTAATCATCGGAAATGCCGGTAAGACGAGCAGATGTCTCGTCTGGCCAGTAACTTGGACGCCCATGGTCTCTGAGAAGCGTCGGCATGTAATCGACCGTTGCTGAGAGTATGACATTGTCACTCTGCCAATTCAGTTCCTCGAAATCATAAAGTGATACTTCTTGGGCGTCGTGTGTTCGGCGAGTCTTGTGGCCATGCGTTGGGCCATCAGTGTCACTTAATTTTGATGTATAATTCTCAGTCGCGTGGGTTCCGATTTTTACTGTTTTTCTTTTTATTTCTCCGGGGAGATTTACTGATTTCTGCACCCACATTCCAGATAAGAACTCATCAATAGCGCCTGAT
>LFFM01000092.1_pt1 | contig 51447 bp, 54 predicted proteins | sample 643131 | NCBI WGS metagenome assembly LFFM01 (sample SAMN03777445, study PRJNA286221) | soda lake metagenome | biome: soda lake; feature: Kulunda steppe; material: water; isolation source: sample Tc-Br brine of Tanatar trona crystallizer | place: Russia: Kulunda steppe | collected 2011-07 | reverse complement strand
CTGGGACGATATTCGTCGTTACGAGACGACGTTCCTTCCTCGGAGTCACGGTCGGGTCGGGGGCAGCGTTGCAGGCCACTTCACCGATCAGCTCAGCGTCCAGGTTCAGGTCCCAACTCGAGTGGCAGGTTCAGATTCGGGTCCGCATCCACGGTCACCGCAAACGCCACCGCCACGCGAGAAAAACCACGATGGCGGCGATCCGACGCTCACACCTCGGCAGTTCGCAACTCGCTCGCCCGGTCTCGAGCCCGCGAGATCACCGCCGGGCGAGCCTTAAAGTCCACGACGACGTCGTCGCCGTAGGTCACGTCCTCGACGTTCGCGTGGTCGTGAATCCACGAGACGACACTCATCGTGTCCTCAGTCATCGGCAACACCAGTCGCTCGCGTTCCCAGTCGGGCAACTCGGTGTCGATCCGCTCGAGCAGGGCTTCGACGTTGTCACCCTCGTGTGCACTCACGGCCACGGGGGCCGGCGCGAGCGCCGAGAGTGCCTCGCGCTTTTCGTCGAGTTCATCTTCGCTCACCCGATCGATCTTGTTGAGGACGGTGACGATGGGGGCCTCGTTTCGCTCGTAGAGGGTGTCGTGGCTCGTGACGAGTTTCTCGTGAATCTCGTCGATCGGTTCGCTGACGTCGACCACCAGGAGCACGAGATCGGCCCGATAGACGGAATCGAGGGTGGACTTGAACGACTCTACCAGCCAGTGGGGGAGGTCGCTGATGAACCCCACCGTGTCCGTCACGAGGACGTCACGGGGCTCGATGTCGGCCCGTCTCGTGGTCGTCCCGAGCGTGGTGAACAGCCGATCCTGGGACTCGGCCGTCGCGTCGAGATCGGGGTGGCGATCCTCGTTCTCGTCGACCTCGAGATCCGTCGCCAACTGGCGGAGCAGCGTGGACTTGCCGGCGTTCGTGTACCCCGCAAGCGCTACGAGGTCGAACCCCGAGTCCCGTCGACGCTCGCGCCGTTGCTCTTCGGTCCGTTCGATACGCTCGAGTTCGTCGTTGATCCGGCTGATCTGGGCCTTGATGTCCCGCTCGCGGCTCTCGTCGTACTCCCCGAGCCCCATGAAACCCGGGTGTTCGTCACGCTTGGCGAGGCTGGTCTTGGCCTCGGCGCGAGGCAGTTCGTACCTGAGTTCGGCCAGTTCGACCTGGAGCTGGGCCTTCCGGGTCTGGGCTCGCTGGCCGAAAATCTCGAGGATCAGGGTGAACCGGTCCATCACCTCGACGCCCTCGGGGAGCAACTGCCCGAGGTTGTACGTCTGGTAGGGGCCCAGACGGTTGTCGAAGATTACGGTCTCTGCCCCCGTCGATTCGACGAGTGTGGCGAGTTCCTCGGCCTTGCCCTCCCCGAGTTGTAACGCGGCGTCGGCACGCCGGGACTGGGTAACTGCACCCATGACGGTGTAGCCGGCCGCTCGGGCGAGATCGGTGATCTCGTCGGTGTCGGCCGTCCCGGAGTCGACGCGCTTGGCGACGACTGCTGTCCCCTGGTCGGGGTGCTCCACGGACGGTCGTGTGGTGTGTTCACTCATGGTCGGTGTCCTCGACGAGGGTCGTGGTCCGCGGACGGGAGTGTGGCGTTCCGACTGGACGGTGGTGCTCGAGTGAGGGACTCGGCTGGCCCCCGATCGGCAACCTGCTCGAGACGATCACGTCAGGGGTGCCGGCCGGTCACCTCCATTGATCGACGGTGTGGCATACCGGTCAGTAAGCGGGCCACGCTCTTGAATCCCGTGGCGAGGTGACGACGTGGTTCACTACGGTGGTCTCGCCAGGTTCGAAAGGGCGACACCGTCGAAAACCCCGCCGCCTCAGCATATGCACCATCCGTCTGTCACCGCAGCGACTGCTCAATGAGAGTGAAGTGGTGGGACTGGCGTTGGGCCGTGCCTGTGGCAACCCGGAGGGGGTTCGTGCCGGTGCCGGTCTGTAGCTGGGGGACGCTATTGTTAGTCCGAAGCCGGGCCACGCCAGTGCCAGTCCGGAGCCGGGTGACGCGGGCACCCGTTTGGAAAGCGGCCGTCGTGGTGTCGCCGAGAAGCGAGGCGGCGCACTCAACGGAGGTCACGCCAAATCGCCGCAATTTTTACCACCATCCGCGGACCGTGTCACATGACACTGCCCAGCGCGCTCGAGGCCGCCGACGGGCCGCGAGCGATCGACACCCACGCCCACCAGCCAACGAGCGAGTTCCTCCACGACGCTGGCGGGCAGCTGATGCGCGACGCGGCCGATCGATTCGGGACCGACCTCGAGACCAACACCTACGAGCAGATGATCGAGGACTACCGTGCGGTCGGCGTCGGGCGGGCGGTGTTGCTCGGCTGGGACGCCGAGACCAATACGGGGAACCCGCCGGTTCCGAACGAGTACGTCGCCGAGGTCAGAGACGAGTATCCCGACTTCTTCGTCGGTTTCGGCTCCGTCGACCCGCTCAAGGACGACTGCGTCGAGCAGGCGATTCGATGCGTCGACGATCTCGATCTCGCCGGGTTCAAGTTCCAGCAGATCGCCCAGGGGTTCGACCCATCCGATCCCGCCCACGAGGAGCTGTGGGCGACGATAGAGGACCTGGGCGTTCCCGTCGTCTTCCACGGCGGCAACTCCACGCTGGGGGCCTGTGCACCCGGCGGACGGGGGCTCAAGATCAAGTACGGCAATCCGTTGTTGATCGACGACGTCGCCGCCACCCACCCCGACCTGCAGATCCTCATCGCGCATCCGGCGTTCCCCTGGGAGAAGGAGCAACTCGCGATCTGCCAGCAGAAGGGCAACGTCTACATGGATCTCTCGGGGTGGATGCCGAGGTACATCGACGAACAGGTGCTTCACTACGCGAAGACGCTGCTCACCGAGAAGGTCATGTTCGGTACCGACTACCCCATGCTCGAGCCCGGGCCCTGGCTCGAGCAGTTTAGAGCCCTCGAGTTCGACGAGGATGTCCAGCGGAAACTGCTCTGGGAGAACGCCGAGTCGTTTCTCGGTCTCGGGTAAGTGCTCGTCGACCCCAGAGCAGTATCGGCCAGGTGACTGGCCCGTCGAACCCAAAGCGGTTTCGGCTGGGCGACCGTATCGACGCGCATGCTCGCGCCCCTGTACACCGTCGCCATCCTCCCTGGACTGCCCGACCTGTCCGTGGTCCTCTTCGTCATCGTCGCGATGCTCGTCATTCCCGCGATCCTCGTCGGGGTCGTCCTGCTCGTGGTGCGGCGTCGGGCCCCTGGCCTCGAGGAGATACTCGCCGAACAGGACGCGGACGGTGATTCAGGGGCTGGCACTGGCGCCGCCAGCGGAATCGACCCGGAGCCACGTCGACGTGAGGACGAGTGAGAGCGAAGGGAGAATCGGGGTCCACCATCAGTTCTCGGATCGGTTCGCCGTGTGGCCCTCGTCCGCGCCGCCATCCGTTTCCGAACTGCCGTCGGCGCGGCTCGTGACGCGCTCGTCGATCACGTCGATCGAGATACCGGCGTCCATGTCTCGCGTTCGGTCCGCATCCCCGAACCCCGCACTCAACACCCTGGTCAGGGCGTCCTCGACGTCCTCCTCGAGTTCCGTGAGTCGGTGGGATTCGACCTCGATCACGAAGCCGGTGGTGATGTTCGGAGACGTGGGCAAAAAGAGGACCTCTCGGTCGTCGTCGGTCGTCTTACCCGTCTTGAACGCCGTCATCCGCAACCCATCCCAGGTCTCGAGTTTGACCGGCGTCTGCAGGGAATCTTGCTCACCGAAGGCCGTTTCGGCGGCCATCTTCGAGGCGTTGTAGACGACCCGCAGTCCCGGGACGCGATTCGCCAGGTTATCGAGCACCCGCTCGACGAGGCTCCCGACGGTCGTCCGCATCAGGTAGCCCATCGAGAGCGTGAGGATGACGAACACGGTCAGGACGACGACGACCCGGAGAAACTGAGCGAGTTGTTCGCGCGTTCGCGCCGCACCGTCGAACGCGTCGTCGGGGAGCAACGGCTCGAGGACGTCCGCGTCGAGAATCAGGCCTGGGGTCATCCCGGCGATGAGACCGTAGAGCCACCAGAGGATGTAGAGGGTGACGAGGATGGGGCCCAGCACGATGAGGCCGCTCGCGAAGTCCCGCTTCCACGAGGTCATATACTGGGGGTCACACCACGGGATTATCAGCGTTCCCGTTGTGACGCCGACTACCGGCCGAGAATTGCCCGGAGCGCGAAAAAGACGTTCTCCTTGCGCTCCATGAGCCGCCGATAGAAGTACGACTTCCACCGCGATCCGTAGGGAACGTACTGGTGCATCTCGTACTCACGGGCGAGTTCCGTCTGGGCCTCCTCGCGAACACCCATCAGCATCTGTATCTCGAACGGCGTGCCGTGTTCCTCGTGTAAGTCCTTCGCCAGGTCGATCATCTCGGGATCGTGGCTGCCGATGGCGACGCCATCGTCGAAGTGTTCGAACGCGTACTCGAGTAGGTCCTCGTACGCCTGATTGACGCGGGCCTTGTCGGTGTAGGCGACCGAAGCCGGTTCGTCGTAGGCGCCCTTGACGAAGCGAACCTTTCCCGGCAACTTGGCGAGTCGCTCGACGTCCTCGCGAGTTCGCTTGAGGTTTGCCTGCACGCAGACGCCGACGTTGCCGTCGTATTCGCGGGCCAGATCCGTGAACGCCTCGAGTGTGACGTCGGTCGTCGTGTGATCTTCCATGTCGATCCAGACGAAGACGTCCGCCTCGGTCGCCACCTCGACGAGCTCCGCGAGCAGGTCACGAAAGACGTCCTCGCCGAGGTCGAGCCCGATCTGTGACGGCTTGACCGAAATACAGGCCTCGAGATCGGTGTCTCCGATATCGGCGACCAGGGACCGGTAGGTGGCTGCGTCGTCTTCGGCTGCCTCGAGACTGTCGTAGTGCTCACCCAGTAGGTTGATGATGGCCCCAACATCGCGCTCGTTGAGCGACCGCACGTGCTCGAGCGCTTCGGCGGGGGACTCCCCGGCAACGAATCGGCTCGCAATGGGCGGGATCATATTCGAGTCTCGGTGCCCAACCGGTTAGCAAGTTTTGATTCGTTGGGACGGACAGGTCACCGGATTGATCCGAGCCCCGAGATCACCCCGCCAGCGCCGCCACGGAACCACAAGCGATTACATCACCGTGGTGCGTGAGCCACGACATGGCAATACTCGAGACGATCGTGGTCGCGTTCTGGGTGATGTTACCCGCCTACGTGCCGAACAATGCGGCGGTGTTGACGGGCGGTGGCCGACCGATCGACGGCGGCCGGACGTGGGGCGGCCGTCGGGTCCTCGGTGATGGTAAGAGCTGGCGTGGGACCGCGGGCGGCATCCTCACCGGCCTCGCCCTGGCAGGATTGCTGAACCTCGTTGCGGTGGACGTCGGGAGCGCCCTCGGCGTCGAGTTGCCCGAGTTCCCCATCCTCGCCGCGATCGGCCTCGCCGGTGGGGCCATGCTCGGTGACATCCTCGCCTCGTTCGTGAAACGCCGAACGGGTCGGGAGCGCGGGGCGATGTTCCCAGGTGTCGATCAACTCGATTTCGTCGTGGTATCCCTGCCGCTGACGGCGCTGCTCGCGACCGAGTGGTTCACGACCTGGTTTACCCTCGAAGTCATCCTCGTGATCGTAATCCTCACGCCGATTCTCCACGTAGTGACGAACGTCATCGCGTACAAACTGGGGCTGAAAAACGAACCCTGGTAACGCCACAGCCCGGCGCATTCCGGCAGGATTTACGTTTCGAGGAATAGTGACACAACGTTCTCAATCAGTCAGTTTAACTCACTCGAGCGCACCAGCCCTCACCATGACTCAGGACCTCATCGACGCCCTCAGAGCGGCCGACGCCGTCCGCTTCGGCGAGTTCGAACTCGCCCACGGGGGGACGAGCGACTACTACGTCGACAAGTATCTCTTCGAGACCGATCCCCGGTGTCTCTCGCTGATCGCCGAAGCCTTCGCCGACCGTCTCGAGCCCGACGACAAACTCGGCGGGGTCGCACTCGGTGGCGTCCCGCTCGCAGCGGCGACGAGTGTCGCGGCCGACGTCCCCTACGTCATCGCCCGGAAGCAGCGCAAGGACTACGGCACGGCGAACCTCGTGGAGGGGCGACTCGAGGACGGCGAACGGGTCGTCGTCCTCGAAGACATCGTGACGACTGGAACGAGCCTCGTCGAAGCCGTCCAGGCCCTGCGCGACGCCGGCGCGACGGTCGAGCGCGCGCTCGTGGTCGTCGACCGGCAGGAAGGTGGCCGCGAGCACGTCGAGGCGGCGGGTCTCGAGATGGATGCACTGGTGACGGCCGAGGCGTTGCTGGCGGATCGGGACCGCGACGACGAAGCGTGATCGAATCGAGTCAGCCGGATCGATTGGACTGACGACACCGAGTTCCGTCAGGACGCTTGCCCGTAGGATTCGAACTTCTCGAGGACCGTCTCCAGTTGGGCGTCGGTGAGCGTCTGTGGTTCGAGCCCGCCAGCTCGACACTGGAGATACAGCTGCGCCAAACTCTCGACGTGGATCGTGTTCTCCAGGGCCGTCTCGAGGGTCGGGGCAGTGACGACGAGGCCGTGATTCTCGATGAGACTCGCTGTGGAACCCGCCTCGTGCATGGCGGTGACGATGTTTTCGGCGAGAGCATCGGTGCCGTAGGGGGCGTATTCGGCCACGGGGACGGACTTGCCGACCGCGACGATCATGTAGTGGATCGGCGGCAGCGGTTCGTTCGCGATCGCCAGGGCCGTCGACCACGGAGAGTGCGTGTGGACGATGGCTCCCACGTCCGCCCGGCGATAGATCGCGCTATGCATGGGCACTTCGCTGCTCGGGAGCATCTCCCCGTCGCGTTGGTCGCCCCCGACGCCGACGACCGGTACGTCCGCCGCGTCGAATGCGTCGTAGGGGACGCCCGTTGGCGTAATCGCGAAGGCCTCGTCCGATCGAACGCTCAGGTTACCGGTCCGACCCGGCGTGAGCGAGGCGAGGTCGCGGGCTCGCTCGACCACCTGGCGTCGTTCGGCTTCGAGAAGCATCGTCATAGCAGATCAGTTACCGCCCCCAGACTTTCTATCCTGTGGTCGGGAGTCCCGTAGGGCCCGTCGGTGTCGACGCCCTCGAGGCCAACCCCCCGGTGGTCCAGCCAGACGGATTCGATGCCGAGGGCGTTCGCGCCGACGACGTCCGATGCGATCGAGTCACCGACCATCAGCGCATCCGCCACGTCGACACCCAGGCGCGATAGTGCGAGCGTGAACGGGACAGAGGCCGGCTTCTCCTGGCCCACCTCCTCGGAGGTGATGAGACAGTCGATCAGCGGCGGGAGCTCGAGCGCCTCGAGCTTGCGCAACTGCACCCGAGTGGTGAGGTTCGTGACGATGGCCACGTCGAGACCGCGATCACGGACCGTCTCGAGCGTCTCGAGGGTCTCCGGGAACGGCTCCATCGCCTCGAGATAGCCGTCCCAGAAGGCGCCCCCGAGCGCGAGGGCGTCCGCGGGCTGCGGTCGTCCCGTGTGGTGCTCGAGGGCGCGCTTGAAGTACAACAGGCGTTCGTGAGAGGCGGCCGTCCCGGTCAGATCCCGCTTGACGTCCTGGCGTCCACGTTGATAAAACGCCTCGAATGCGCTGTCCACGTCGCCGTGGTCGCCATCGCCGTCGGAGTCGAAGTCGTAACTCCGTTCTCGTGCAGCGGCTCGAGCGGCAGCCTTCCCGGCCTCGTTGCAGGGGTCGTAGGGGTACAGCGTGTCGTCCAGGTCGAAGCAGACGGCCTCGATCATATCCTCCGTGTCGTCGCCAGCGACAAACGCCTGTCGGTCAGTTACCCGATCGTCGTCCCTGGTCGTTCCCCGGCCAGAAACGCCTCGAGCGCCTCGGGACCGAAGATTGAGGCCGAAGCCTCGAGGCCGAGCAGGGCCCGCACTTTGGCGGCCATCCCACCCGTGACGTCCGTCGAATCGCTCGCCCCGAGCACCGACTCGACGGCCCCGTAGTCGTCGATCCGTTCGATGACTGCATCCTCACCATCGAGGACACCCGGAACCGTCGAGCAGAGGCCGATCCGGTCGGCCTCGAGGGCGGTTGCGAGGTCGGTCACGATCTCGTCCCCACTGACGATGGTCACCCCCGCACCCTCGTGAGCGATCACGTCCCCGTGGAGGACTGGAACGAACCCCTCACCCAGGAACGTGGTGACGGCGGCGGCGTTCAACTCGAGCGAGCCGTCGCCGGTCCGTGCGCCCGCCGAGAGCGGATGCACCGGCACCGCCGGGACGTCCGCGGCGAGCAATCGGGAGAGGACGAACCCGTTGAGCGCCTTCATTGCCCCGTGTATGTCGTGGAGGGCCGCGACGTCGTGGCTGCCCTGGGTGGTCGACACGCCGTGGTCACTGGCGTTGACGTGGCCGAAACTCCCGCCGCCGTGGACGACAACCAGGTCCGCCGCCTGACCGCGCGCGAGGGCGTTACCGATAGCTTCTGCCGCGGCCTCGAGTGCAGCATCGTCGAGCGTCTCCGCCCGGTCCTTGTCGGTGATGACGCTGCCCCCGAGTTTGAGGATGGTGGTCATTGAAGGCGTTTCACCCCCTCGGTAGCGAGTTCAGCACGAAAGCTCTCCACGCAGCCAGGGGTGAACGAGAGCGCGGTTTCGGTCGCATCGGTCGAATCGAGCGCGACGATGCAGCCACCCCCGCCCGCCCCAGTGAGCTTCGCCCCGGTCGCGCCGGCGTCACGGGCAGCCCACACCATACTGTCCAGCGAGCGGGCGGACACCCCCAGGGCCGACAGCAACCCGTGGTTAAAGTTCATGAGTCGACCCAGCTCGTCGATGTCGTTCGCGGCGAGCGCTCGTTCACCCTGGCGAACGAGATCGCCGATGGACGCGACCGTGTCGGCCGCGAAGTCGTACTGCTCGCGAAGCCCCCGGACACCACCAACCAGTTCACCGGTGTCCCCTGCACCGCCGTCGAAGCCGACGACGAGCGGAAGGTCCGGGGCCTCGAGCGCGCGGCAATCCTCGCCCTCGACGCGGACCGCACCCCCCGTCGCCGAGCAGAAGGTGTCCGCCCGCGACGCCTGTCCAGACTGGACGGCGTGTTCCGTCCGATAGGCGCGCTCGGCGAGTTCGTCGGTCTCGAGGCTAACTCCGAGTTCGCGCGTCGCCGCGTCGATCGCGGCGACGACGACGGCCGCCGACGAGCCGAGCCCAGCGCCCAGAGGAATGTCGCTCTCGATGGTGACGTCGAAGCCGGCGTCGCGGTCGCCGGTCACGTCGCGAACCTGCTCGATGGCCTCGTCAACGTACCCCATCGCGGCCTCGATGAGGTTCTCGGGGACGTCGACATCGGGGCGTGCGTCGGTGGTGCCACCGTACTCGACCGTGAACCCGTCCAGACTCAGGTCGTCTGCCTGAACCCGGAGACGGTCGTCCTCGCGTCTGTTCACCGTGACCCGGGCCCGACGTTCGATCGCACAGGGGACGGCGGGTTCGCCGTAGACGACAGCGTGTTCCCCGAAGAGATAGACCTTGCCGGGGGCGCTCGAGACGGTCATACACCTCGGTTCGTCCGAGGGCGATTAATAGCTACGCATACAGTAGCCATTGAACAGCATCGCACGCCCGCCACCCACTTGGCTCAGAACCGATGAGGACCGGTTCCGAACCGTCTCGACGTGGGGCTGTGTAACTCGTTTCAGGTGTCACTATGGGACGTGTCCTCGCCAGGGACAGCCTGTAGAGGGCTTCTCAGAGACACACCGTCCGGCCGCAACTGCCGACGGTCGTGTAATTGAAATATCAAATGAGACACCAGTGTCGTTACCTTTAAGTCGTCGCATCGAATTCGTTCACGTGACGCTTCGCTTTGGAGGGCCGAAGCGTCAGCGGGGACCAATTCAGGGCGGCAAGCGGTCGCGTGGCACTTTTCCGCCACGCGGCTTGCTTTCCTGTTTAGACATCGATCGCCGAGCGACGTTGATGATATAGGAGCCACTGAACGTCATTGACACACCCGCACGAGACCATGGCGCAGAACCGGTTTGTGACCGGTTCTGAGGCGACTCGCTGTGAGGGTGTGTAAATCGGTTTCAATTACTACTATAGTTGTCACGTAAGCAGCTGGTAGATCCGAGTCAATTGAAATCGTCCACGTACGGGACCGAGAACGGCACGTTTATACCCGGTCGGACTATAGCTAAAGAAATGACTCCCTCCACCAACAGCCCCGAGCGTCGGCCGCCGCGCAAGGCAACACTCTTTTGTCCGAATTGTAACCACGAAAGTCCCATCAATGGGGACTGGGTCATCCACGTCCACGCCAACTCCATCGACTACGAATGCCCAGACTGTGAAGTGGTGATCAACTCACGTCCCGATAAGTCAGGGGTAGACGCGGAAAGTGACGGCGTGCTTCAGTTCGGTGACGCCGACTGACCTGCAAGCAATCCACCAGCTCGAACCGCTAATCCGCTCCCGGAGGATTCGGTGGCGTCGCGCGTCGGGCAGCGACTCACACCCTGACTACGCTCATACGGTTTAGTGTTGTCTCTTACCGGTGATTGCCCATACCGGGTCGGCAATCACCGGTAAAAAGTTACAGCAATCCGTATCAGTGGTCGGCGGTCGACGGTTTGAGACCGGCGGTTCACGATCCGGTGGGCCTCTTCGCACACCGCACAACGTGTAGTAACGCGAGAAAAGCCGCTCATGGAGACTGTGTGAATAGAAAACATGCATGACGCGTTAGGTGAAGTCCTGACAATTATGCATCGGAAGAGTTACTCATGCCGGATTCAGTTAACCCCCGGAAATCCCGTCACACCGGGACCGATGCGGATCCAACCCGATATATTTATTAAAATACGACAATAAGTGACAGGTGGACATATCCAATGTACGACCTGACAGGCTTTCAGCGTGATCTGCTGTACGTCATCGCAGGGGAGGACGAACCGCACGGACTGGCGATCAAGGAGGAACTCGAGCAGTACTACGAAAAGGAAATTCACCACGGTCGGCTCTACCCGAACCTCGATACGCTTGTCGACAAGGGTCTCGTCGAGAAGGGGAGTCGTGATCGCCGGACGAATTTCTACACCATGACCCGTCGCGGTCGGCGCGAACTCGAGGCGCGTCGCGAGTGGGAACAGTCCTACGTCGACTTCTGACCGCCGTCAGCCGAGTCGACACCGGATCGCGACCCACGCTGAGGACACTCGAGGCGCCGATCAGACAGGCTCACGGGGAGTGTCGGTGGTGGTTATGCGTCCGCGACAAAGAACCGAAAGACAGTGCCGAGAGAGGTTCGAACCCATCGAGCGGGGAGGATATCCCGACCAATTGTAAGGGCTCTGTAAGAATTGCCAGAGCCACAACGAATAATTTTACTGGGGGGCCCCCTCAGGCCCAGTATGGACCGAGACACGGTCGAGCCCGATGTCGATACCATGCCCGGCAGTGGGGCCAAGGAGTGGTCGACCTACCATCACCAGTATGCCGCACCGAGCACCTACGTGTACAACTTCGTCTGGGACAGTCAGGCACCAGCGATCGGCCCGTTCTGTACCGATGTTGACGGCAACGTTCTGCTCGATTTCACGAGCCACGTCGCTGCTGCCCCACTCGGATACAACAACCCAGCGATCATGGATCGTCTCGAGGCGTTCGACCTCGTTGACCCGCTGAAGATCGCCGGCCAGGACTTCTACGTCAGCGGCGGCGGCCCACCGGAGGATCCGGAGTTCCCGGGTCCATCGCAGTTGATGGAGCGGCTGATCGATCTGACCAGTCACTACGATATGGATCGCGTGTTCCTCTCGAACTCCGGCGGCGAGGCAGTCGAGAACGCGATCAAGATCTGCTATGCGACGGGGGGTCACCGGGCGTTTACCTTCGACGGGGCCTTCCACGGACGAACCCTCGGCGCGCTCTCGCTGAACCGGTCGAAGACCGTTCACCGGAAGGGGTATCCCGAGATCGGCGGCGTCGTGAGCGTCCCCTACCCATCGACCCAGGCGGGCTACGAACGGGATTGGTGCACCGACGGACCTGGCGGTAACGTCATTGCGGACAAACTCGATCCCAAACAGGGCATCATCGACCCCGACGAGGTCGCCTATCTCATCGTGGAACCCGTGCAGGGCGAAGGCGGGTATCGCGTCCCGCATCCGGAGTTCGCTCGAGATCTCGAGGCCCTTCGCGACCGCTTTGGTCTCCGGGTGATCGCCGACGAGATCCAGTCGGGGCTCGGCCGAACCGGTGAGATGTGGGCCATCGACCACCTGGATCTGACCCCTGACGTGATCACGAGCGCGAAGGGGCTCCGCGTCGGGGCAACCATCTCCCGCTCGGACGTGTTCCCCCAGGAGACGGGCCGGATTTCCTCGACGTGGGGTGCCGGTGACCTGATCGCCGCGATGCAGGGTGCCCTGACAATCGACGCGATTCACGAGCACCTCCCGAACGTGCGTGAACGGGGCTCCCAGTTCCGAACCCTGCTCGAGGAGTACGCTGCCGAGAGCGACAACGTCATCGACGTCCGGGGCCGCGGACTGATGTTGGCCATCGAGTTCGACACCAAGGCTCACCGCGAAGCGGTGGTCGAGGCGGCCCTCGAACGTGGCCTACTGACGCTTGGGTGTGGCTACAAGACGCTCCGACTGCTCCCGCCGCTTGACGTCACCGAGCGTGAAATCCGGCTTGGGGCGGACCTCCTGTTCGATTCGATCGACGCTGTGACCGGGGAGTTGGCACTCGAGCAATATAGTAACAATTGAAACGAGTTACACACCGTCACAGCGAGTCGGCGCAGAACCGGTGGCAAACCGGTTCTGCGCCGGGGTCTCGGGGGGGTGTGCAATAACGTTCAGTGGCTACTATAACACGGATTTCCGAACACATCCGCGTCAAGCCCACGGCTCGACGTGTCTTCTGTGGCCGCGCGAAGCGGCACCCACATCAGAATCGATACCGTCGCTCCTCGTCGAGACTGGGGTACTCGTCCCCACCGGTCATGTCGTCGAAGGTCATCCCGGACAGGTACTCGTCGTACGTCACGTCGTAGCCTGAGCGGAGTTGAAAGTCGAGTTTACCCGTGTCGACGCAGGTCTGAAAGAGCAGGTGGATGGCCCGCCGGACGAGTTCGTCGGTGGATGTCGGCTCGAGGGCGGTCTCGAGTAACGCGAGTTCGTTACGTGTCTCCCGATCGAGAGTGATCGGGCACTCCGTGCCCAGGTCGCTGTAGCGCGTCTCCATTTCCGTCGAGAGCTCCTCGAGTGACATACTCTGTGCTCGTACGTAGTGTGGGTAAATGCTTTCGGGCTTTGCTGTGCCCAGATCGCGCATCGGCACCCGGAACCGCCATCGGTAAGGTCGTTCGCCCGAGACCTCGAGACATGCCAACGGAGGGGAACGCACCCGTTTCAGGCGACGGTGGCGAGGAGGGCGCCAATGGCGACACCCTCCCAACCGACGGTACCCTCGAGGCCGTCCAAGAGGCCCTCGTCGCGTGGTACGAAGACGACCACCGGTCGTATCCCTGGCGGGAAACCGAAGATCCGTACGAAATCCTGGTCAGCGAGGTCATGAGTCAACAGACCCAACTGGACCGGGTGGTTGAAGCCTGGTCGGCGTTCCTCGAGCGGTGGCCGACGACGGCGGCGCTCGCAGCTGCCGACCGGGCGGACGTCGTGGGGTTCTGGTCCAGCCATCGATTGGGATACAACAACCGCGCGAAGTACCTGCATGAGGCGGCGACACAGATCGAAACCGAGTACGACGGGACGTTCCCCGATACCCCCGACGAGCTCGAGGAGCTGATGGGGGTCGGCCCGTACACCGCGAACGCGGTCGCGAGTTTCGCGTTCAACAACGGCGACGCGGTCGTCGATACCAACGTCAAGCGAGTCTGCTATCGGGCGTTCGACGTGCCCGACGACGATTCGGCGTTTGCCGAAGCCGCGAACCACCTCATGCCCGACGCAGCCTCGCGAGTCTGGAACAACGCGATCATGGAACTCGGTGCCGTCGCCTGCACGCAACGGCCTCGGTGTGACGAGGCCGGTTGCCCGTGGCGCGACCGGTGTTCGGCGTACGCGACCGGCGACTTCTCCGCGCCGGACGTCCCCACCCAGTCGAGTTTCGAGGGGAGTCGTCGGCAGTTCCGCGGACGCGTGGTCCGAACACTCGAGCAGTTCGAGGCACTCCCGCTCGACGAGCTCGGGCCCCGGGTTCGCGTCGATTACACCCCGACGGGCAAGCACGGTCGCGACTGGCTGGCGGACCTCTGTGCGGATCTGGTCGACGACGGATTGCTCGAGGTCGATCGCGAGGCTGGGTCAGGGTCGGGACCGGTGGTCCGGCTCAAGCGGTAGGTCGAGAGCGCACACCGCCGAACGCGGCGTCGATCACTCCTCGTAACTGTGGGCCGCCATCGGCCCGTCGACCAGCGCCCGGAGCGTGAACGGCCGGTCGCCGTCGGGATCCTCGAGCCGACCGATAGCCACGCCGGTGTAGGCCATGCCGCGCTCGAGGGGGACGTCGAAGGAGCCGACGGAGTCGTCGGTTCCCGTGGGCCTGATATCGAGTTCGTAGTTCGATGCCGGGAGCGCAACGTACCCGGTCGCCTCCCCGAACTCCAGCGCCTCCACGATGGGGCGGGCACCGTCGTTGGCGAACAGGTCGACCGCTGGGGCGTCCGGGACGGCGTGAACGGCACGGAGGAGGGCCGATCCGTCGTCGACCAGGACGTGAGCCCGGAGGGTTTCCTGCTCGACGGAGCCGATGGCAGCAACGGTGTAAAACGCCCGACCGAGCCAGTGGTCGCGCTCGATGACGGGCTGGTCGGGGTCACCAGCGGGGGTCACGGTCAGGGTGTACGTCCCCGGTTCGAGTTCGAGATAGGGGGTGATACGCTCGTACTCGAGGCCGTCGACGACCTGGTCACCGTCCACGTAAACGTCGACGGCGGGTGCGTCGGGCGAGAAGTGAGCGATTCGAACGGCGGTCAGCGGTGGGCCGTCGGCGGTGGTGTCGTCTTCAGCCTCTTCCGCCCTGTCGTCGTCCTCGTGTTCACCGATCGAAACCAGTGGCGTGGCGGCGGTCAATCCGGTCCGTCCTCGGGCCTGGGGTGTCGTTGCGGGAGCCATTGTACGACCGAGTCGGTGGACGGCGTCGGCATAAATCACCGCGTCAGTTGCAGTGAGTGTCACGGTGCATGGAGGGGTTAGCACCGGTCGTCTCCCCGAACAATCACCGTAGGGTACACCTGTGTGGTCTCAGTATCCTCAGACCCATCCCGAGCGGTTGCTACCCGGTTCCGCATTGACTGCCACGAGCGGACGCTAGCGTCCACTTCAACCCCTGTCCGATCCTGGCTCCGGCCGATCGGCCGGGGCGTCGTCGCCAGCACCGCTGGACTCGAGCGGTTCGTGCTCGAGTACGTATCCCCCCTCCACGGACTCGAGTGAGCCTACGGTGTAGAGGCGGATATCTGATTCCATGGCCGTCACCACCGGCACGTCGTAGTGGGTCGCATCGTACTCGAGGGCCGGGCCGCCGGGTCGCTCGCGTGCACCCTCGACGAAATCGCGATGGCGCTCGAGCCGACGACGAGCGACAGCCCGCGAGAGCGCTTCCACGTCGCTGACGCTGACGTCGAACCGCGAGAGAAAGGCTGACTCGAGTTCGTATCCGATCGAGTGCCGACCGGCGCACATCGCCGCGAGTGTCGTCGTTCCCGTGCCCCAGAAGGGGTCGAGGATCGTGTCGCCGTAGGCCGAGTACATACAGCAGAGGCGATAGGGGATCTCGAGGGGGTACGCCCCCGAGCGGTCACGCAGGTTAGCCCCCTCCTCGTCGAGATCCTCGAGGGCCTGGAACTCGCCGGTCACGTCGGACCAGAGATCGGTGAACCAGCGGTTGCGTTCCTCCCAGAAATACGCCGCCTCGTAGCGTTCGTCGGCTCCCGGCGGAAACGAACGTCGCGTGCTCCCCTTGCGAAACACCAGCACGTACTCGTGCTCGAGGGTGACGTAGGCGTTCGGCGGAATCATCCCGCTTCCCATGAACTTCGCGCCGCTATTCGTGGGTTTCCGCCAGAGAATGTCCGGCAGGGGATCGAACCCCAGCGACACGAACGCCTCGAGCACCCGCGCGTGATTTGGGTACACCCGGAAGCTGTCGTCGAGGGTCCGGGTCGCATCCCCCACGTTGATGCAGGCAATGCCGCCATCGACGAGAACGCGCTCGACTTCCGTCCAGACGGCCTCCAGTTGGGCGTGCATGGCTTCGAAGGCGGCTTCGCCCTCACCGGCCTCGAGGTGGGTTTCGATCGCGGGGTCGAGCCTGGCGAACAGGTCGTCCCACATCTCGATCATCGGATACGGTGGTGAGGTGACGACCAGTTCGACCGACTCGTCGGCCACGCTCGAGAGGTCGCGGGCGTCCCCGTTGACGACGCGGTGAGTCGTCTTCATCGTCTGTTTGTGGCGCCGTCGCCGTCTTAGGTCTTTGTACAGCGACCGACGAGTCGCCCTGGGTCGGGAACAATGGCGCGGTGACCACGCTCCTCGAGCGATCGTGCTCGAGAGAGTGTGTTGACACTGATCTCGGTGGGTGTTACACAACAGATCGCGGGTCAGCGTGGGAGTGCCAATCAGTACAGGCGGGCCCTGACGACAACGGGACTCCCCTCAGTTATCGGCAGCAGGCCCTTCACTGTCTGTCGTCTGCTCTTCGTCGTCCGCTTCCCCCGTGTCCTCACCGTCATCCGCTGTCGGTTCGAAGCTCTCGGTCGCCTCGTCGGTGAACGATGACTCCGTCGCCGGTTCGAACTCCTCGACGGGTTCCCACTCCTCGTCGGTCGATTGGCGTCGTCGCCAGACGAGCGCCCCAGCCGCGATCAGTCCGAGGAGCACCACGGCCCGGGTGAGAACCCCACCCGAGTCATCGCTCGAGTCGGACTCCGGTTCGTCTTCGGTGTCCTCAGCCATCGCTGTCCCCTCGTCGAGGGGATCCTGTGCCGTCTCCGTCCCCTCGTCGTCGGTATCCCGAACTGCCGCCACTCGCTCCTCGAGCATCGTTCCGGCCTCAGCGTCCGGCACCGTCTCGGGGAGGTCCGAGCGGCCGAGGAGGTAGCCAAGCGCCGCACCGACGCCAACCAGGGCACTGGCGGCGGGAAGCTTGCGCCTGGCGGAACCACTCGTTCCCTCGGCCTCGTCGACTGCCTCGAGAATCGGTTCGCGAAGCGACGTGTCCAACCCCACACCGACGGCCTCTTTGATGAGGCGCTCGGCAACCGGGGGAGACTCTCCAGACGCGGTTTCTGTTTCGGACATGGGCCAGTCCACGAGACGCCGCTAAATAGTTCTGTGCAACGTTTCGGTTCTTACACCGGTTCGGAACGGGAGTAAGAAGCACCTACCGACGACAGTCGCAACCGATCCCCACAGGATGGCCCGGCGACAACCCCCCGCTGGCCCTCGCGACCACCGAAATGTGGCCGCGGCGTCACGTGAGGAGGGGTGCAATGACCGTCGCGAGCGCATCGAGGCCACCGAAACCGTACCCGAAGACGAGAACCGCCGGGACGAATCCGGCGATGGCCGCTCGAGCCAGCGAGGTGTCGTGAACGATCCGAAGCCCGATGACGAGCAACACCCCACCGTAGCAGGCGGCGACGGCCTGCAGCGGGGCCACGGGGATACCGGCGACCACACAGGGTGCACTCGCGTAGGCGATCACCTGGACCGTCTCGCTGATTCCCGCCCGCTGTTCTACCGCAACAACCAGAAACAGCGTCTGGAGTGCAGAAACGAGATGTAACCCAAGCGGTGCCACCAGCAAGACGACGACGCTCAGCCAGAAGACGGCCTCGAGGACCGGCGACACCGATAGCGACGGGTAGGCGTCCGCGACCAGCACGTACCGACTCGTCTCCGCGACGAACACGACTGTCAACAGGAACGTCAACCCGGGGGCCTGGTCGCCCGGCGCGACGCCGACCCGGAAGAACCGTTGTGGACGAATTAGGACCTCGAGCCAGGCCCGTGCAATCCCGGCGGGCCCGCGGTCACGGCCACCGTCGGGGTTCTCGATCCATTGGGTCATTGTCGAGGGTCGCCACGCCGGAGTGTGTGGCAGTGTCGACACCGAGCCTCGTACGATTCCTCGGCACCGACCAAGGTCGTCGGGTCGTCGACGTGTGCCGGCTTCCCGTCCACGAGTCGCTGATTTCTGGTGGCTGGCTCCCCACAGCACGCACAGATTGCCTGGAACTTCTCGACGTATTCCGCGAGCGCAACGAGTTGTGGCAAGGGTTCGTACGGTTCACCCCGGAACGTCTGGTCCGTCCCGCTGACGATCACGCGACGGCCGTCCGCAGCGAGTTTCTCACAGAGGGAGATCAGGTTCTCGGCGAAGAAATTGGCCTCGTCGAACGCCACCACCTGCTCGCCGTTGAGCGAGTCGGTGACGGCTTCGAGGTCGCCGTCGGGGTCGATTGCAACAGCCTCCCAGCGGCGTCCGTCGTGTGAGCCCACGTGACTCTCGCCGTAGCGGTCGTCGATGGCGGGGGTGAACACCGCGACCTCTTGGCCGGCGATCTCCGCTCGTCGAAGGCGACGGAGCAACTCCTCGGTCTTTCCCGAGAACATGCTCCCGGTGATGACCTCGATCCAGCCACTCTGCGTGATCGCGTGCATCGGATAAAAGCGGAGTAACCCGTGGTTAAATCGTTTGCCAAATCGTATCGCCAACCGCTCGCTGGCGCTGAGTAACGGTTTCCCCGCCGGGCCGGCTTCGCTCTCCAGACAGTGGCCTCGACGAATCGATGGCATCGTCCCCTCGGGCCAGCCTATGGGTAGTCCTGACGAAGGGGTCACATAACCAAAAGGGTAGGTTCACGACAAACAGTATGAGCGTCATCCGCGAGCCGGGTCGGTTCAGCCGGCACACCCGGCGGCGTCTCGTGGGCATGACAGCCGCGGCCAGTGCAGCCGCCCTCGAGGCGACGGCTGTCGGTTGCTGGTTCGCCCTCGTGGTCCTGGGTCCACGGACGGCCTCGACGGCGCTGGCTGGGCTCGGACTGCTGTTCTGTGGCGCGTTGCTCCGGACGGTCGTCTTCGGCAAGACGACCACGTCGATTCGGGACCTGCTGACGCCGTATCGAATCGGCGCGAGCCTCGCGCTCGTTGCGGCCTGGCCGCTGTGGCTTTTGGTCGCCGAGCGGGGGACAGGGCTGTGGAGTCTCGCGCTCGCTGGAGTGGTGCTCGTGGCCATCTTGATCCTGCAATTTCGTCTCGAGCGTGCGGCGTTTCACGTCCCAATGACCAGGCGCTGCCGGATGATCTCAGTGCTGGCGGCCAGCCTCGTGGCGGTCGGGGCGACGATCATGCTCGCCTCCGTCTGGTACACCGACTGGTCGGTTGTGAGCGAGCCGCTGGCCGTCGGTTCGCAATCGGTAGTCGTCCACATCGAGGCGTTCCAGATCGGGCTCATCGTGTTCGGACTGTTTGCGTTCCTCGCGCACCAGCGTCGATTCCAACAGATACTGGAACCGTAAACGTGGAGGCAGGAAAGGGGTTCGGGTTCGAAAGTTCGACAGACCTGCGGTCACCCGCCGCGGTTCTGATCGGCCTCGAACGAGCCCGGATCCGGCTCGATCGCCGCGTACTGGACGACGCGCTCGCCGAGCGTTCTGACCCGCGCCTCGAGGCGGTCGTCCACGAAGGAGCCGTCCTCGATGGCGCCGTTGGCGTTCGGGACCGCCACCTGGTGGGGAAGGACCCACGCGTTGAGCGCTCGACACACCGTCCGGAGGTGCTCGAGCGCCGTGACCGGGAACGCACCGCCGGCAACCCCGACCAACCCCACCGTCTTGTCCTCGAACTCGTCGAACCCACAGTAATCGAGTGCGGTCTTCAACGGCGAGGAGTAGGAACCGTGATACATTGGCGACCCCAGGATGATCGCGTCGGCCGTCCGAACTCGACGAGCCAGTTCAGCGGCGTCGCCAGCGTCGGCCCGGTCGACGTCGGCGTCGAAGATGGGCAGGTCGTACTCACCGAGCTCGATCAATTCCGTTTCGCCACCGGCTGCCGCGGCGGCGTCCAGGGCACACTCGAGGGTCGTTCGGGTGTGGCTCCCCTCGCGAAGACTCCCACAGATCGCGTGGACAGTGACGTCTGCCATGGCTCACTCGAGGGCAGGGACCGGGAAAAGTGGCGAGGGTAGGTAAGGGGTGGCCTGTGTCGGTCCGGAAACCCCCGAAGGACCGGCTCAGTTCGTGGCCGTCTCGAGGGCCTGCTCGAGGTCGGTGATGATGTTGCCCGGGTCCTCGATCCCGACCGAGAGGCGCACGAGTTCGTCCGTGACTCCCGAGGCGTGTTTCTCCTCCTGGCTGAGTTGCTGGTGGGTCGTGCTCGCGGGATGGATGATCAGCGTCTTGGCGTCGCCGACGTTGGCGAGCAGGCTGGCGAGTTCCGTCGACTCGACCGTCCCGCGGGCCGCCTCGTAGCCGGCCTCGAGGCCGAAGGTGAGCATGCCGCCGTACCCGCCCTCGAGGTACTCGCTCGCGGTATCGTGGGTCGGATGGGAGTCGAGGCCCGGGTAGTTCACCCACGCCACCTCGGGACGGTCTGTGAGGAACTCGGCAACGGCCATCGCGTTCTCGCTGTGGCGTTCCATGCGCAGCGGCAAGGTCTCGAGGCCTTGTATGGTCTGCCAGGCGTCAAACGGCGACTGCTGGTTGCCGAGGTCTCGGAGGCCCCGGGCGATGGCCGCGTAGGTGAACGCGGCGTCCCCGAAGGTCTCGGCGAAGTTCACGCCGTGATAGGCCGGGTTGTCCGCGGCGAGTTCGGGATACTTTTCGGGGTACTCCGCCCAGGGGAACGAGCCGCCATCGACGACGACGCCACCGATGGTCGTTCCCGAGCCGTGGAGCCACTTCGTCGTCGAGTTCCAGACGAGGTCCGCGCCGTGCTCGAGGGGGCGACAGAGCGCGGGCGTCGCAAACGTATTGTCGACGAACAGCGGGGCCCCGTGGTCGTGGGCGATGTCGGCGATGCGCTCTATGTCCGGCGTGTCGAGGGCCGGGTTCCCGATGGTCTCGAGGTGGACGTAAGCCGTGTCCTCGTCGATGGCCTCGGCGTACTGGTCGTAGTCGAGGGTGTCGACGAATCGGGTGGTGACTCCCCGACGCTCGACGGAGTGGGTCAGGTAGGTGTAGGTGCCGCCGTAGAGCGAGGAGGCGGTGACGATGTTGTCGCCCGCGGAGGCGAGGAGAAACGTGGTGAGGTCGAGGGCTGCCATCCCGGACGACGTGACCGCCGCGCCCACGCCACCCTCGAGCGTCGCGAGGCGCTCCTGGAGGGTCTCGACGGTCGGGTTCATCAGTCGGGAGTAGATGTATCCCGGCTTCTCGAGGGCGAACTGGGCGGCGGCGTCCTCGGCGTCTTCGAACACGTAGGACGTGGTCTGATACAGCGGTGGAGCCCGCGCCCCAGTGGCGGGATCGGGTTCCTGGCCGGCGTGCACGGAGTCGGTCGCGAGCGAGCGATCTTGATCATCCGTCATGGGCTACACTCGGGGAGCTGGACGCATTACGCTACCTTGAGTGGTGAGTGTTGCCGCTATGTCTGACATATTCCCCACTGTCATCCGGAACGGCTCACGAGGTAATCAGTAGTCTCGGTCGACCGTCTGTTCGCGGACGCGCACGCCCTGGCGGCCGAGGTGTTGGAGCTGTCGACGGGCGAACTCCTCCTCGCGGGTCCCGCGGGTCGCGAGTACGTACAGCTGGGCGGTGCCGGTCGGGCGCATCGTGCGGCCCGCTCGTTGGGTCCCCTGCCGACGCGAGCCACCGAGCCCCGAACCGACGATGGCGAGGTCGGCACTCGGCAGGTCGAGGCCCTCGTCACCAACCCGCGAGAGCACGAGAGTGTCGAGTTCGTTGCCACGGAAGGCATCGAGCAGGCGCTGGCGCTCGTGATGTGGCGTCTCCCCCGAGAGAAACGGGGTGTCCAGGGCGTCGGCGATCTCTCGGCCCTGCTCGAGGTAGTCGACGAAGACCAGCGCTCGAGCGGCGGGGTTGGCAGCGAGCAGGTAGCGAATCTCCTCGATCTTGCCCGGGTTCGTCGCCGCTAGCTGGTAGCGTTCGCGACCATCGGCGGCGCTGTAGGCGTTCCTGACGTCATCATCGCCCCAGGGCACGTATCGAATCGCGAGTTCGGGTTCGGCGACGAACCCGGCCTCGAAGAGGGCGTCCCAGTCGGTACCGATCGGGGGTCCGAGCAGGGTAAAGATGTCGGCCACCAGGTCGTCTTCCCTGACGGGACTGGCCGACAGCCCGAGTCGGTGCCGGGACTGGAGGTGCGTGCTCCGTCGGTAGACGTCCGAGGGGACGTGCTGACACTCGTCGAAGACGACCAGCCCCCACTCGCGGTCGTCGAACAGCGCACGGTGCCGATCCATGCCGGCGATCTGGTACGTCGCGACTGTGACGGGGCGAATCAGTTTCTGGCCGCCATGATACTGGCCGACCTGGTCGGCCTCGAGGGAGGTCGTCTCCAGCAGGACGTCGGCCCACTGGCGAGCCAGGTCGCGGCTGGGTACCAGGATCAGCGTTTCCCCGCCGATTTCGGCCATCGTTGCGATGGCTGCCACCGTCTTGCCGCTGCCGGGCGGCCCGACGTAGACGCCCTCACCCTGATCCATGAAGCGGTCGACCCACGCCCGCTGGTAGTCACGGAGCGACACCGAGAGTTCGATGTCGAGGGGTGCGCCGGACTCGAGATCCCGGTCGTCCCGAACCGGGTAGCCAGCCTCGTAGAGCGTGCGCTTGATCGCCGCCTCCGCCCCCTCACGGACCCAATCCTCGGTATCAGAGATGGGGGCGTGAACGTGTGCCTCGTCGAGTTTCTGTCTGGCGACGTTGCCCATGATCTCCGCACTCTCTGCTTCGAGCACCGTATACCCCTCGGGATGGGTCAGGAGGCGAAACTGGCGGGCCCGATCCCACTGGCTCTCCACCCAGTCCTCGAGCGATTCTGACCGCTGGTTCAGCGCCTGGCGCATCGTTCGCACCACTCCCTCGAAGTCGTCGTGTGGCGACTGCCAGATGTCGGCGGGTCGGATCTCGTAACGGTAGCCGGCATCGCCGTTGGTAGCAGCGAGGTTTGCGAACTGGGCCAGCTGGGCGCGCGTGAACTGCTCGGGTTGATCGACCACGACCTCCCGACGCTTCGGGAAGACGATCACCCGCTCGCGTTCGGTCAGGTCCTCGAGTTCCGTCGGATACCAGATCGTCATCGCTTCCGTCGAGGTGAGGCGGTCGAGATCGCCAGCGTCGACGAGACGCTCGAGGCCCGCAATCAGGGCCGATTGGGGGCACTCGGCGTGTCGCTCGAGTTCCGCGGTGGTCAGGAACGGGCGACCGGCGCGCTGGCAGACGTCGTGGAATGTCGACAGGGTGAGGGTGGGCCCCGACTCATCGTCGGGTGGCTGGTCGTTGTCAGTCACTGTCCGAGATAGCCGATTGACGGCTAAACCGATTGCGTTCGAGCGAGATTAGGTCGACCCCTATGGATTTCGAGAGCGCTACCGTAGCCACTGAACGTCAGTGTACGCACCCTGATGATACCATGGCGCAGAACCGGTTTGTCACCGGTTCTGAGCCGACTCGGTGTTGGGTGTGTAAACCGTTGCAATCGTTCGTCCATTTCTAACCGTAGACGACGTCTCCGGGGGACTTTTGTTGTGCCTAACGTAGCGATAGGCTCCGGTCAGATCGGTGCCGACCCGAACCCAGGCAAACTGCTTTAGGGCTCGCAGGTGTACGGTCACACATGTACCGGGCGATCCTTCCGGAGGGGCAGATCCTCTGTGAACGCTACGAACACACCGACACCGGTCTCGAGTTGTTCAACGAGGACGATCAGTTCATCGGCTTCGTTCCCTACACCAACCTCCACGCGTTGCTCGACGAGGACGTCTACAGCAGCGATGAGCGCTCGATAATGTAGCATTGTGGACCTGTAGCTTGCCGTTTCGCGTGATAGAGGTGTCACCGGCCGTCGATTAGTATCGACCGTGTCGATACTCACCTGCTGTGGCGGGAGGTCACCACGGCAATTCTGCGCAGACGGTTTCTTGTCGTCGCTTCGCGAGGAATGTCAGTACGGTACGGGCGATCACGGGTAAATCGTGGGCGAAAACCGTATCAGGCCTCGACTTCCTGCCCGATCGCATCGAGTTGCTCTCGGTACCGATTTCGAACGGTGACGACCGTGGTCTGTGCGGTCTCGGCGACCGCTCGCTGGGGAATCGTCTCGTTGCACAGCAAGCCAGCGGCGTATATGGCCGCGGCGGCGAACCCAGTCGGTGACTTCCCCGAGTGCAGTCCCTGTTCGGTGGTCCTGTCGATGATGTCGATCGCCCTGGTTTCGACCGCCTTGCTCACGTCCAGTTCGGAGCAGAACCGGGGCACGAACTGACGCGGGTTCGTCGGCTCGAGGTTGATATCGAGTTCGTCGGCGATGTAGCGATAGGTCCGGCCGATTTCGCGCTGGTCGACCCGCGAGACCGCCGTGACCTCCTCGAGGCTTCGAGGAATTCCCTCCTCGCGACAGGCCGTGTAGAGGGCACTGGTGGCGACACCTTCGATCGAGCGGCCACGGATCAGATCGCGGTCCAGAGCGCGCCGGTAGATGACGCTCGCCGTCTCCTTCACCGGGTTCGGGAGCCCCAGGGCGCTGACCATCCGATCGATCTCCGAGAGGGCGTATTTGAGGTTCCGTTCGCCGGCGTTTTTCGTCCGAATGCGTTCCTGCCAGACGCGCAGGCGATGGAGTTGACCGTGTTTCTCCGCCGACATCGTGTGTCCGTTGGCGTCACGATTTCGCCAATCGATCGTCGTCGTCAGTCCGCGATCGTGCATCGACTGGGTCAGTGGTGCCCCCACCCGCGAGAGCTGATCGTGTTCCTTAGCGTTGAATGCCCGCCACTCGGGTCCGTAATCGATCGGGTCCTCGCTCAATACGAGCCCACACTCGCGACAGACTGACTCCCCACGGTCGGGATCGCTCACGACTGTGCTCGTCTCACAGTCTGGGCACCGACCGGTGGCTCGCTCCGACGATTCCTGTCGCGTACGTTCGGATACGGACTGTGTCATCAGTAGGCACTGTGACCCCAGCCGCTCTTGTAAGGGGGGCGCATGGTTTCGAACGTAACACCGACTTTCCCCGTGCTCAACCGAAACAAAAACCCACGCCCCGTCTGCCCCCCGTGACGGGCGTGGCACGGCGAAACGTCATCGGTCGTTTCAGCGACGGTTACTGGCGATCCGCGACCGCCCTGTACGGGTCCAACCAGTGAGTACCGTCAACCGAGGACGGCCCGCGTGTCGAACGCTGTCCCAAGGTCCGCTCGATGACCAAGTGACGAACGATCGCCACTTCGCCATCGCGACATATGCTACCACTATACATGAATAGGCGGGGTCGTTCCACGCTTTCACGACGGTAATCACACACTGAGGACGCCAATCACTGACTGCGATATCGAACTGACCGCGACAGTTAAGCGGTCGGTCACGAACCGCAACCTGTGTGTGGTCACGTGACAGCAAACATGAATGGTCCGGGAGATCCAACGTGGTGGAAGTCGGCTGTTGGGCGATCCAATACATTACCGCATCAGGGACGGCAGTCGATCCGTACGACTTTGCAACCGATGCAAAACGTGGCCGTGTTTAAGAGTGTCTCCGTTGGGAAATCAACTGGTGTCTCAAACGTGATTGCGAGTGTCCCCTCGTGTGATATGCAGTGCCCATTTGCCACCGTTAGCGGTGCCACGGTGGCTGACTCCCCGTACCGATTCACGGAACGGCTGATGGCGGTGTGGAACGAACTGGACGACCACCAGCTACTCGGGAACGGGACGTTGGTAACCAATGCAAAACGACTCCCATTGTCCCGCTCCCAGATGTGCGACAGAGGAGGCGGTCGATGATGTCCTCGATCGACACCCTCCCCGAAGAGATCACCGCGGTCACGGGTGATGGTGAGGAAGATCAAACCCTCTCGAAGGACGTCATCTTCGAACTCCTCAAAAACCGACGCCGTCGGGAGGTGCTCGCGTACCTGCTCGAGGCCGAAGAGACGGTCACCCTGGGCGAACTTGCCGAACAGATCGCCGCCTGGGAGAACGACACGGACGTCAACGCCCTCAGTTCCGACCAGCGCAAGCGGGTCTACGTGGCTCTCTACCAGACCCATCTGCCGAAGATGGACGATGCCGGAATCGTCGATTACGACCAGGACCGTGGCCTGATCACGCTCGCTGACAACGCGGACTTGCTCGTGATGTACCTCGACACGGACACCCACCGACGAGACCGGTGGGATCGAATCTACGCCTCGGTGAGTGTGCTCGCAACCGCCGTCCTCGCTGGGGCAATGGTCGGTTTTCCTGGCCTTGCCGCCCTCCCGCTGGGCATCCTCGCGACGTTCGTCGTCGCTACATTCCTGGTCCTCTCTGGCGTCCACGTCCTCGTCAACCACCGGTTCCAGCAGGTCGTCGACGGAAAACTCGAGCGAATCGGATAGGGTTCCGCCACACGCGAGCGCCACCGAGATGGGGCATCCGGTGGGGACGACAGTGACATGCGTTGGCCCTATCGAGTGACCCAGTCGTCGGTTTCTGCCCTCAACGCGGCGTGTACCTGGTGTCCAGTCAGCGAGGGAGGGAGGCTGGAATCGATCAGTGAGAGACGACGAATGTGAAAGACCGAGAAGGACTTTTATCCCTCGAGCGTGTACTGATATCTGGCTCCCGACGACCGTCATCCAGTACCGGAGCAGTTCGCGTGCCAGCAACCTGTTCCCTGGCGCGGGAGCCGTCTTTTGACCGAGAAGTGCGACGGTCCACCATGTTCGGGTCGATTGTAGACGTTGCGGACGTCGGGGCGTCCCGCACGGATCCAAACGCACATATACCCCAGGTGGGTACCTCCCCCATGACCCAGGAAATACCTGGTATCGAACTGCTCCTGACGGTACTCTATGGGCTACTCGGAGCTGGGTTGACGGCTCTCGGCGTCGTCGCCGAATACGTCAGTCTCCAGCACCTCGGGACGGGCGAACTGGCCGTCGCGATCTGGATGGCGATCTTCGGTGCGATCCTGCTGTATGGCGGCATTTACGCCGTCGGTTATCAGCGACTTGCCACACGACTTCGGTGATACCGTCGCCGTCGGATTCGAGAACCGAACGCCGGTCTATCGACCCCGTCACCGCCGCAGAATCAATTTGAGTACGTCCTCGTCCTCGAGCACGTGCTGATCGCCGACCTGTTGCTGGTCGTGCGTCGCACTCGACCCCGAGACGCGGGCAAACCGGAATCGCTCCTTGAACTCACCCCCGAGTTTCTCGACTGCCTCCTCGATCGTCGACCCCTCCCGCAACACGAGCGGTTCCTCGTAATCGACACCGCGACCCGGCTTGTCCATGTAGACACGGATCAAGCCGAGGTTTTCCCACATGCGATCCTTGAGCGCGTCGAGCCCACGCTCTTCATCGGCGCTGATGAAGGTCACGGCCTCGGGGTCGAGACCGAGCTCCAGGAGCTGTTCGTCGACGGTCTCCTTGTAGTCTGGATTGATCAGGTCGACCTTGTTGACGCAGGTTATCGACGGGATGTACTCGCGGTTGTCCATCAGCCCGTCGATGAGTCGGTCGATGTCGACGTGTTCGCCGAGGTTGAGGTCGGCGTTGACGTAGCCCTGATCACGCAACACCTCCTTGATCGTGTCGTCGTCCAGTTTCTGGTCGACGCTCGAGGTTATCTTGATGCCGTCTTTAATTTTCGGCCGAACGGTGACCCGTGGCGGCTCCTGATCGACGCGGATGTTGATGTCGTACAGTTCCTCCTGGAGGCGTTCGTACTGCTGGATCTCGAACACCGAGAGCACGAAGAGAATCAGGTCGGCGTTGCGGACCACCGAGAGAACCTGTTTCCCGTCGCCGCGACCATCAGCCGCCCCCTCGATTAACCCCGGAACGTCCAGCAACTGGATGTTCGCCCCCCGGTGTCTGCACATCCCGGGGTTGACATCGAGGGTCGTGAACTCGTACTCACCCGTCTCACTCTCGGCATTGGTCAACGAGTTCAGGAGCGATGACTTTCCGACGCTGGGAAACCCGACAAGAGCGACCGTGGCATCGCCAGTCTTCTCGACGGAGTAACCGGTCCCGCCACCTGCCGAGGACTGGTTCTGGAGTTTCTCTTTCTTCTCGGCGAGTTTCGACTTCAGCCGCCCGATGTGGGCTTCCGTTGACTTGTTGTAGGGCGTGTTGGCGATTTCCTCCTCGATTGCCTGGATCTCCTCCTCGAGCCCCATTCTACCTAGGTCCACCCGGTCGCGGTGAAAAACCCTTTCGACCTCACGACGACCCCACGTGAGCCCGGCGTCTGCTGTCAGTTCAATCGATGCCGATGGCGCCATTCGCACCCACACCGGCGTGCTCGGAAGACAGGTGGGTCGTCGTGTGCGGGCCTGTCTCTCCTCGCGTGCAGGGCTACTCCCGTGGACCGCCACGACGCTCTATCGCACGAGTGGGCGCGAGCGTCGGTACGCCACTTTCGACACCGATAAACGAACGTCGAATACCACTCGGCTGTAGACGACCGACCCTTCCTCGCTTCGCGATAGCACGCAGATCGTCCTCCCAGCAGCGGCGCTCACCGGTCACGAGGAGCGGATCTACGAGGAGGTCATGATCACGGGTTTTCGAAGGGCGAGGACCACTTGCGGATCATCGTCAGTCCGGTCGAGATCGAACGGGTGAGCCAGTACCTGGCGGGACAGGGAGTCAAACTCCGCTGACGGTGGGGATACGCGACAACGCGGCGAGGGACAGAACAGCCCCCTCGGTCGACAGAACGGAGCTCGAGTGAGACTTACGAGGCGTTACCCTCGAGTGACGTTTGGGCGTGGAGGTCCGTTTTCAGCGCGTCGTGAACCTTACAGAGTTCGTTGGCACGGTCGATGACCTTCTCGGCGGTCTCGTCGTCGACGTCTGCCTCGACGCGGATGTCGAAGTGGACCGCCGCGAGTTTGTCGTCGTCGTTGAGCTCGCCGGTCACGTCGATCGACAGGGTTCCGAGCTCCTCCACGCCGCGCTGTTGGCCGCCGACGCGAAGGGCGGGGACGTAACACGCCGCGTAGGAGGCGAGCAGCGACTCGAGGGTATCGGGTGTCTCCTCGCCCGTGGCATCGATGGTCAGTTCGTAGTCGCGAATCTCGCTGGTCGAGGCGAACCCGTCTTCGGACGTCGTGGTGACTTCTTTTGCCATTGCAGTTTCACAGTCGGTTGCACGCACGGTAAACGTTTTTCTCTCGGTCGGATTCGCCAGGGCGGAGAGGGCGGGTCGGACGTCCACGCCTGCGACTGGCTTCACCCCGGCTCGCCAGCCGTCGCACTCGGGACCGTGCTCGCGATCATCGGCCGGCTCGGAAGATCTCGTCGACCTGGAGCGGTCGCTCGAAGCGGTCTTCGAGCCCGCGGCCGAGGAACGCACCGCACCCTTCGCATTATCGGCCAGAGAAACGTGCCGATTGGCGCGTTTCGTACGCCGGTGACCCCTACAGCGTGAACGACTCGTCGCCCTCGAGGGCCACGACCTCGGCATCGGAGCCGGCGTCGGCAACGCGGGCCGCAAAGTCCGCGGGATCCTGCTCGATCGGCGGGAAGGTATCGTAGTGTTGTGGGAAGGCGTAGTCGACGTCGAGCCAGTCGACAGCGATGGCAGCCTGCCAGGGCCCCATCGTGAAGTGATCGCCGATCGGGACCGCCGCCGCGTCCGGCTCGAGGTACTCGCCGACGACATCGCGCATCTCGCTCATGAGCGCGGTGTCCCCGGCGTGGTAGAACGAGGTCCCGTCGGCGTCGCTCGCGGGGTCGGTATCCGAGATGACGAACCCCGCTGGCATGCCAGCGTCGACGTCGTACTCGGTCATGATGCCGTTGGTGTGGTCGGCACGGTGCATGGTGACGAACGCGTCGCCACACTCGACGGTTCCCCCCAGATTCATCCCCATCCCGCCGACGGCGTCCTCGTAGCCGAACTCCTCCTGGCAGTAGGAGACGAGTTCCGGCGTGGCCACGAGCGTCGCGTCGGCGAACGACCCGGCGTCCGCCACGTGATCGGCGTGGCCGTGTGTAAGCAGGACGTAGTCGGGCGTCGGGACGTCACTCGCATCGAGATCCGTCTTCGGATTGTCGAAGAACGGGTCGATCAGCAGGTCAGTCTCACCGACCGAAACGTGCCACGTTGAGTGGCCGTGCCAGGTTAGCTCCATTGCGTTCGAAACTAGTGCCGTTGTGATCATAAATGTGCACATTCGAGCACGATGTCGCCGACAGCGAAGACGACACGTGCCGACGGCGGCAGACGTTTCAGACTTTTGTAGTGGGCACGCCAAGTTGCGAGTATGCTCGCGCTGTCACTCGAGGAATTCATGATCGAGCTCAAGGAGGGGGCCGTGAAAAACGTCGGGCCGACGAACAAGGCGGCCACCGCGAAACTGTTCTCGGTCACGGACGCCACGGCCCGGGAGTTCGGCGACCGACGTGTCAAACTCGTCTTCACCGACGACGAGGGCAACGAGGTACAGGTCGCGCTGTTCCCGGCGGAGGCCGAGTCCATCGCCGCCGACCTCGAGACACTCGAGGCAACATCCCCGGTGTTCGAGGACGATTGAAACGGGCAGGGCCGGGGAAATCGCCTGCAAGCAGCCAAGTGAGGGGGCCATCGCTTGGTCGTAGCAGGGCAACCCCCTGGCGAACGAATTTCGACAACCGTTTTAGGACGAACCTGTTTGGTGGAAGTAGATGGGAAACTGTATCATCTGTGGCAAACCCGTCGACGGCCATGTCTGTGAGTTCCATCAGGAGGACGTCGCCTTCGAGTTCGAAGGCACCTCCCCATCGGAACTCGTGCCGTCCCGGTACTACCGGGGCACGGTCGACGGCTACGCCGACTTCGGTCTCTTCGTCGACATCGGAGACCACGTCACGGGTTTGCTCCACCGAAGCGAGTTGGATAGACGCCTCGAGAGTCTCGAGTACGAATCGGGCGATTCGCTGTACGTGCAGGTACTGGACGTACGCGACAACGGAAACATCGACCTCGGCTGGTCGATCCGCCAGGGCGAAGACGAGTTCCGCGGGAAGGTCATCCAGACACCCAACGGGCAGGTGCTGCCCGAAGCGCGCGAAAACGACAGCAGCGGTGAAGACCGTGAGGCCACCGGCCGAACCGATGTGACGCCGGAGACGTCAACTGACGTCGCCGAATCGAGCACCACCGACGCCGCTCCGGAAGCCAGCACCCCCGAACCGGCCCCGGGGACAGACAGCAGCGAGGCTGCATCCGAACCGGACACCAGTGGGGCCACCGTCGCAGCGACCGCCGACGGCGAGTCAACGGTGGACTCGGCGGCCCTCGGCGACACGGAACCGCCCGGGACCACCGAGCCCGAGGAGCCGACGACGCTCAACCGCACGAGCGTCGAGAGCCTCGAGAACCAGGTCGGCTCGTTGATCCGGATCGAGGGTGAAATATCGGGCGTCCGGCAAACGAGCGGTCCCACCGTGTTCGAACTCAGCGACGAGACGGGAACGGTCGAGTGTGCGGCGTTCGAGGAGGCAGGCGTTCGCGCCTACCCCGACGTCGAAATCGAAGACGTCGTCGCCCTCGAGGGCGAAGTCGAGCGCCACCACGGGGACCTGCAGGTCGAGACCGAGGCGCTCAACGTCCTCGACGGGGAGCGAGCCACCACGGTTCGAGACCGTCTCGAAGAGGCCATCGAACAGCAGGCCCGTCCAACGATCGTCGCTCCCCTGGCAGACGACGAGCTGGTCGACAGCGTGGCAGATGAGATCGTCGACGCCGCCACGGCCATCCGACGCGCCGTCATGGAGGCCCGGCCGATCGTCGTCCGCCACAGCGCAAGTGCCGACGGCTACGTCGCCGGCGCCGCCGTCGAACGCGCCGTGTTGCCGCTCATCCGCGAGAAACACACTCGAGACGACGCGGTGTACCACTACTTCGAGCGCCGTCCACTCGATGGACAGGTTTACGACATGGACGCCGCCACTGGCGACGTCACCTCGATGCTCGAAGCACGGGACCGCCACGGTGAGCAATTGCCGCTGGTGATCCTCGTGGATGCCGGCGTCACCCGTGACTCCGCCGACGGCTACGAACTCCTCGACATCTACGGGGCCGATCGCCTGGTCATCGACGACAGCCGCGGCGACCCCGAAATCACCGACAGCGTCTCGGTTGCCGTCTCGCCCTCACTCGCCGGCGAAGAGCGTGACCTCGAGTCGATCACCTCGAGCGTGCTTGCGGCCACCGTCGCCGCCCACGTCAACGACGACGTCCGTGGCGAACTCGAGCACCTTCCCGCCGTGAGCTTCTGGGACGGGGTTCCCGATGTCTACGCCGATCTCGCGGCAGATGCGGGCTACGACGAGACGGCCCTACAGGAGCGCCGTGAGGCCGTCGCCCTCGAGGCCTACTACCAGTCCTACAAGGACAAGCGTGAACTGGTCGCTGACCTGCTGTTCAACGGTGACGGCGAGGGACCAGCTGAGGGCGACCTCGCGGCCCACGTCGCCGAGCAGTTCCGGGCGAAACTGGGTCGCGAACTCGAGACCGCCCGCGAGAACCTCGAGACGGTCGACGTCGACGGGCTCGAGGTGGCCGTCCTCGACACGGCAGCGTTCATCCACCGGTTCAACTTCCCGACGACGACCCTGTTGCTCGACGAACTCCACCGCGACGGCTCGGAGACGGTGACGCTGGGACTCGGCGAGGACGAACTGCACGTTCGTGCCGACGACCCGGTCGACGTTCGGGCACTCGGCGGCGCGATCGACGATGCAGTCCCCGAAGCCGGGGTGTGCGTCGTTGGCGGTCGCGACGGCTACCTCGAGTTCCTCTCGGGCGAGCGCGAGGCCGTCAGGCAGGCGGCCCTCGAGGCACTGGGCGAGACACTCGCCTGAATCGAGGGCGACGCCACGTCCCGACTCAGTTATGTTTCGATAGTAACGTCTTTGCGTGGGGCCGTACGAGTGAACTGCATGAGCCCGAGCGCCAGAGCGCGCTTCGAAGCGAGAGCCAATCACATCGCCTCGCTCGTGATCACCGGACTCTGGCTCGGCTTGCTCCTGAGCGGTGTCGGCGGGAATCTCTGGCTCGTGGTGTTGATCGTCGGGTACGCCGCCGTGCTCCCCCTGGTGAACGCCCTGTTCGGTGAGGACGAATGGGAGGACTCCTGGACGGAGGCGGACCGAGAAACCGGGTCAGCACCGCCAGTGCAGTCGGGTGACGAGACAGCATCAGCCAAGTCTGCACTCGAGACCCTCAGACAGCGGTACGCCGCGGGCGAACTCACAGACGAGCAGTTCGAGCGCAAACTCGAGCGTTTGCTCGAGGTCGAGACGCTCGAGGACGCGGAGGGCTGGAAACGGGACGCTCGCCCATCGCGGGACCAGGAAGGCTCGGCGGTGAGAGACCTCGAGCACGAGTGAGGGCGATGAGAGGGGGTGAGGGCATCGAGGGCAAGTGCGTGAACGAGAAGGGGCGGCGCCTGGTCGCCCCAACCCGAGGCGACACGCTTAACCAGCCACCGCGGTGATATCGTGGCCATGAGCGGTGCCAGTGAGGAGGGTGCACTCGAGGCCGTCTGCGAGACGCTCGTCGAGCGCATCCTCGCCGGAGAGATCGAACGCGAGGAGGTCGAGAAAGCCAAACTAGCGGCCTGTTCGGAACACTCGGCACCCAAGGTTCCTAAGAATTCGGAACTCCTCGATTACGCCCCCGAGAAACACCGCGAGACCCTCGAGACGGTGCTCCAGCGCAAACCCGTCCGGACGGCCTCTGGGGTGTCCCCGGTCGCGATCATGACCTCACCGGAGCGGTGTCCCCACGGGAAGTGTCTGTACTGTCCAGGCGGGCCTGACTCGGAGTTTTCCTCCGCCCAGAGCTACACCGGCCAGGAGCCCGCCGCAGCGCGTGGCGTCCAGAACGACTACGATCCCTACGGGCAGGTTACCCTGCGCCTCGAGCAGCTACGCGAAATCGGCCATCCTGTCGACAAGGTCGAACTGATCCTGATGGGCGGGACGATGACCGCCCGGAGCCACGACTACCAGGAGCACTTCGTCAAACGCGCCCTCGAGGCGATGAACGACTACGACGTCGAGAAGGAACCCGAACCCGCCGAGGGCGAGAGTTTTGCCCAGAATCCCGACGAGTACGAGTGGCGCTATCTGGAGGACGTCATCGCCGAAAACGAGACGGCCGACGTCCGGAACATCGGCACTACGTTCGAGACCAAACCGGACTGGTGTGACCCCGAACAGATCGATCGGATGCTCGACCTCGGTGGGACGAAGGTCGAAGTCGGCGTCCAGACGACCTACGAGCGGATCAACCGCGAGATGCACCGTGGGCACGGGACGAAGGATTCCATCGACGCCAACCGACGCCTCCGGGACTCGGCGTTCAAAGTCGGCTTCCACATGATGCCCGGGCAGCCCGGCATGAGCACGGAGATGTGCCTCGAGGACTTTCGAGAGCTGTTCGAATCGACCCAGTGGCGGCCGGACTACCTCAAGATCTATCCGACGCTCGTCGTCCGCGGGACGGCGACGTACGACTGGTGGCACACGGGGGAGTACGAGCCACTGGACAACGAGGCGGCCGCCGAACTGGTCGCCGAAATCAAGGACATGATCCCCCGCTACACCCGTCTCCAACGAGTACAGCGGGACATTCCGGCGGACTTCATCGACGCAGGCGTGTGGAAATCGAACCTCCGACAGCTGGCGCGAAAGCGGATGGCAGCTCACGGCTGGACGTGTGAGTGTATCCGGTGTCGTGAGGTCGGGATGAACGACGAGGAACCCGAGTCGATCGATCTCGACGTCATGACCTACGAGGCCTGTGGCGGCACGGAACACTTCATCTCGTTCGAGGACTTCGAGCGGGACCTGCTGATCGGGTTCTGTCGGCTACGATTCCCCAACGATCCGGTCAGGCCAGAACTCGAGAACGCGGCGCTCCTCCGCGAGTTACACGTCTACGGCAGCGAGGTGTTGGTCGGTGAGGAGAGTGCGGGGAGTCAACACCAGCACCAGGGCTACGGTCGTCGACTGATGGACCGCGCCGAGGAGCTGGCGGCCGACGCCGGCTTCGACAAACTCAGCGTCATTTCGGGTATCGGCGCGCGGGAGTACTATCGGACCAAACTGGGCTACCATCAGGACGGCCCGTACGTGAGCAAGCGACTCTAGGTCTCGAGGCGACGGCGCAACACGAGCGAGTTCGACGGTTCGGCGGATACTCCCTTCACGAATCACCAGCGAGCCACGACAAGCCCGAGAACGAGTTCACCGCAGGTTCAGAGTTACTGGGAGGAGAAGTGCACGTGGATCCACCGCTCGCAGTCCGTCTCGCCGCAGACGGGGCAACCCTCGTCGGTCGATTCTGCCACGCCCGCATTGCTCGTCTCGCGTTCGGTCACGACCGCAGGATCGAGCCCAGCAGCCGCGAGGACGATTCGTTCGCCACTGTGACCCAGTTCGTACCCCCCAGTCGATCGCCTGACGAAGCGGCCCTCGAGGGCCGTCAAGTGGTAGTTGAAACGGCCGCTGTCCCGAATGTCCACCTGCTTGCGCAAGGTCGAAAATGATAGCGGTTCCTCGGCCGTGGCGAGCACCCGCAGGATTCTGAGGCGGTCCGGGTGGCCAAGCGCCTCGAGGTCCTCGAGCCCTTGCTCACGGATGTCGGGGGTGTCAGTGGGTCTGGGCATCGTGCGCTGGGGATTCCGGGGCCCGCGTGATATACTTTTTTGGACCATGGCTCTGAGCACGCGAGAACCGTACAGGTGATTGGTCCTCGACTCGCGGTTCGTAAGGACTGACATCGATGGAGAGTCGAATAGAGCGACAGCTTATCGACAGAAATGCAGTTCGCCGAACGATTACATGCCCGCGCGACGACACATCGGCCGTGATTGGCGCAACAATCGACCTCCGATTTGATTCGCCCGCTGCTGAACAGCGATTCCTCGAGAAAGTCCTGGCACCAAACTGGGACCGCTATCGCTCGAGCGCCCACTGGCAACAGGGGTGGTTCTGGCGATACGGCCAGTTCGAACCGTACGACGTTGGCCTGGACGGTGGCCAAGTTAGGCTCGTGTTCGACGGTGATCCAGCCGGATTCGTCGACACCCACGGAGACGCTTGGGAGGCCGCCGACGGCCTCGCCGACTGGAGCCTTCGTCGCTACGACGAGGCGGGATACGAGAGTTTGCTGGCACAGCAACGCGAGGTGAAGGGGTGGAGTGGTGGCACCCTCGAGTATCGGTACAAGCCACTGACCTCGCGGCTAGCCCTCACACTCGCCGAGGAATTCGACGATGAACTGCCGGCCGCCCCCGATCCGACTGATCAGAACCCACTCGGCATCGGCTTCTGGAGCCTCCTGCACTCGCTTTTCGTCCAGTCGGGCTACGACTGGTACGACGAAATTGCGGCCCTCGAGCGGGGCCTCGAGAGTCGGTTGCACTCCATCGCGAGCTACCGGGGTGCCGACGCGGCTCGCGAGGAGTATGCCCGCCTACAGGCGTCGATACGCGACCTCGAGGCCGAACTCGAGACGTGGCTCGAGGAGCAGTCGACGGGGGAGGCCACGATCTGAGTATGCGCAGTGCACAGCTCACGTTCGACCTGCAGCATACCGAGGCTGAATGGACGTTCCTGCAGGAGTACATGGTTCCCGCCTGGGACCGATTCCAGTCGGTCGACGCGTTCGAATCGGGCTGGTTCTGGCGAGCCGGCAGCTTCGCCCGTCACGAAACGCGCCCGCTGACCCGTGAGGAACACGACCTCGAGCGTCTCGAGGCGGGCCAACTGACCGTCGTCGTCTCCGGTGATCCCGACGCCGTCATCGAGGAAGAGCGCCCGCGGTGGGCCGACTGGCACGAGACTGGTCCACTCGAGGGGTGGGAGATCCAGTCGTTCGATCCGACGTACGAGAATGCCAAGGCCAAACTGCGGGAGAAATACGGTCCCGTCGGGGGCGAGCGAGCCTACGTCCTCCGACAGCGGGCCGCCGACCTCACGATCGAGTGCCTGCGAGCGTTCGACGAGCGGCTCCCGCCAGTCGGGGAATCCACCGAGGAGAATCCGGTACCGATCGGGTACTGGGCGCTCACGCACTTCCTGTTCAAACAGCAGGGCTACGACTGGGGCGAGGAGATCGATGCCGCGACGATGACCATCGAAAACCGGCTGCAGTCGCTGGCGACCTTCCGCGGCGCGACCGCAGCGACGAAGAAACAAGCAGCCCTTGTGGACCGCCTCGAGGCGCTCGAGATCGAGGACCCAGGACCGCGGTAGCGGACGAACCACGAGCCAGCCCACCGAATGGGCCCCAGGCCGTCGGTTGTATCGCGACGTGGTCACGCGGTGGATGGATTTTATACCCCCTGGCCGACGATACCTCGATATGGCAATTCTGGTTCCCTACGACGGGTCGATGCCGGCACAGGAGGCCCTCGAGCACGCGGTCCGTGAGTACCCCGATACCGAGATCGTCCTGCTTCGGGTGATCGAACTTGCAGGTGGCTCCACGGGCGCTGGGTTCGAGCTCCTCCGAGAGCGGTTCGAGTCGGGCGAAGTCGAAGCGGACCTCTCGAGGGAGGTCGACAACCACCTCGATGCCGACACGGACGTTCGGATCGAAACGGCGCCCGGAAAGCCAGCACGGACGATCGTGCAGTACGCCGAAGACCACGACGTCGAACACATCGTCATGGGGAGCCACGGTCGAGAAGGCGTCTCGCGTGCACTCCTCGGGAGCGTCGCCGAAAACGTGATCCGACGCTCACCGGTGCCGGTAACGATCGTGCGGTAGTGATCGACCACGGGTGATCGAGTTGCCCCCTGCTCACGCGACTCGGCTGGCTGGCGACTCCCTCACCAGCCACTCGATCACGTCCTCGGCGGGCACGAAACCCTCCGCGCGTCTCGAGATCTCTTCCCCGTCGACGAAAAGCACGAGGAGGGGGACGCTCCGAACGTCGAACCGCTCGAGCAGTGGCGGGTCGTCCCGTGGGTTTCCCGTGGCCACCGCGGCGTCAGTCGCCCGGGCAACGCCGCTGAGGACGGGCACCATTGCATCACACATCGAACAACCGGCAGTGTGGAACTCGAGCAGGACCACTTCGTGTCGATCGACGACGCGGTCGACGTCCGCCTCTGCGGCCACCGTGATCGGTCTCGAGGGGGCGCCAGCCGGGCCCTCCCGTTCCGCTCCTGTGTCGGTCATGTGGATACCAGGGGCTCGAGGAACCTGTGGGTGTTGGTCGTCGTCGAGGCGAGACGTGATCCGAGCGGAGAATTGCGAGTGTCGTCGACCGCTCGCCGTGGGGCGATCGACCCGTGCCGGCACGCTCCCGCGCGGTTCGTATCAGGCAGTTTAATAGGGATCGCTGAGTCCCAATGGAGTATGAAACGCGTTGACGTTGCGATCGTCGGCGGCGGCCCGGCCGGTGCGTCGGCGGCCGAGCGAGCGGCCGCTCACGGGGCGGCGACCGTCCTCTTCGAACAGGGCGTCCCCCGCGAGGACCGGGAGGGGTTGGGCCCCGACTCGACAGACGCCGCCGGGATGCTCGACTACTGGGTCGACATCATGGACTTCGACGTCGCGGCAATTCCCGACGAGGTAATCCATCGTGAACTCGAGGCCACCGAGTTCGTCGGCCCCTCGAGTGCCGTTCGCCTCGAGACCACTGGGATGGACGCCAGCTACGACAAGTTCGGTTACACCTTCCACCGGGCACGGATGGACGACTGGCTCCACGAACGCGCCACCGAAGCGGGCGCAGACCTCCGCGTCGGGACTGCGGTCAAGGATCTCGAGAGCGATCTTTCGGGGGCCGAGCCAACCCACACCCTGACGCTTTCGAACGGCGAGACGCTCGAGGCGAGCCACGTCGTCCTCGCCGACGGCCCCCAGCGTCGAATTACGCTAAACGCACTCGACCAGTTCCTCGTCGGCAAGAGCGTCTCCGATCACCTCTCGCCGCCGGTGGCGAACCACATCGCCTACCAGGAGTACCGCGAGTTCCCACCGGAGCTGTTCGAGGAGTTCGAGGACACCCTCAAATTCTGGTGGGGGTACATGCCAGGCGAGACCGCCTACCCGTGGATCTTCCCCAACGACGGCACCGTCGCTCGGGTTGGCCTGACGATGCCCATCGGAATGGATCTCTCTGAGGTTCCCCACCCCGAATCGTACAAACTCCTCCGGCCCACGGACGACCGTATCCCGGCGGGGGCGGAGTACATCCGTCGCCTGCTCGAACTCGAGTATGGTGACGAGTACGATATCGAGACGGACATCCCACGCGTCGAGGACCGCGGGAAATCGAAGGGGACCGAGACGTATCCGATCTCCTCGACGCGACCGATCGAGTCGCCGGTGGGCGCGAATATCGCGGTCGCCGGTGGGGCGATGGGGACCACCTCGGCGTTCCACGAAGGTGGCTACCACGTCGCCGTTCGCACGGGGAAGATCGCTGGTCGGCTGGCAGCGACGGACGGTCTCGAGCACTACAACGAGGTCTGGAAGCGCGCCGTCGGCGACGAACTCCTGCGCAACGTCGCCTTCGCGGACATCGTGGCCGACTACGAGCCCGACGACTGGGACTGGGCGTTCGACACGATCAGCAAGATGCAGGGCAACGGTGACGGTGACTCGATCATCAATCAGAAGTACACCGCGGGCCTCGGCGCGGCGAAGGTTCTCGGGGCGTACAAAAAGGCCAAATTCAGGCATCGAGACGGCCGGTACGTCCAGTTGACGGCCGACGAATACGTCTACTGATTCAGCGGCGCAGGTGCTTTTCGGGGGAGTCGATGACCCCGATCGGACGCTGTACACGGTGAAGGCTCGAGTCTGGACGACGATATCGCTCAATCGGGTCTACACACGATCGACCGCCACTGCACAGAATCGGACACTCTGTGGGATCTTCCAGAGGATCGACGGGAGCTCACTCTCATCTGGATCGTTCGATTCGACCTCGGGGCGCTGGTGTTCGATGAGTCGTCGAACATCGAATCCGGCATCGACGAGCGCGTTATGGAGAGCAGCAACCGTCCGATCGAACGCGATCATACTCGAGTCGTACCCCTCGTCGATGGTGATCTCTCGGGGCCCGGTGTCGTAATAGCTCCGCTCGAGCGTCCCGGTATCCGCCTCGATGGCCTCGTAGAGTGGATGCGGGACGCTGAGCACGAACACGCCACCGTCTCGGAGGACCCGACGGGTTTCGGACAGCGCGCTATCGAGGTGATCGACCATCTGGAACACCCATTCGGAGGAGGCCAGGTCGAACGTGTCCGATCCAAAGGGCAGGCTCGTCACGTCCGCCTGCAGAAACGTCGCGTCGACACCAGACCAGTCACGCAAGTGCCGTGCGTGTGCCAATTGCTCATCGGAGAAATCGATGCCCACAACCGGGTTGGCACCCAACGCCGCCGTCCCGACGCTTCCCTGCCCACCGCCACACCCCAGTTCGACGTAGGCCTTCCCTTCGACGGTGTCGACGACACGATCACGGACGTCACCCGGGGCATCGGGGGCGAACGGGGACGGTGTCGGCGGCGGTTCGCCGTCTACCGTGTTCGCGTTCCACAGCGCCTGAAAATCCTCGCTCCACTCGTTCCACACGTCCTGGTTCTCGCGTCTGTACTGAGTCATTCGTCCGTTCATGGTACACTCTCCTCCACCTTTTTACCGGCGGCTTCCCATACCGAGTCGGCGATCACCGACAGAGGTAGCGGTGACGGATCCAACCCACGGCTAAAGCCGTGGGCTTTCCCCCGTGAACCGTCCGGGACGGTACTCGTTTCTGTGATACGATCCGGGGTCACTCGACGTTCGGAGACGGCCGGGAGACGTGGGAAGGCCACCGTTGCCATCTGGCGAGTACAATCCGAGGTTCGAGACGGCTGCTCGCAGCGAGAGTCGGATCGGCCTCGGGACTGAAACCGAGAGCCTCGAGGCGGTTCACTGGGCTGATACATTTATTGTATTAGCGGACAACACATGCATGTGGCGCCAGAGTTAGATCTACCACGGGTCACCGAACCATCGGTAATCAGTATGCGGTGGCTCGTGCTAGCGACAGCGTACTTTACGCTGTTGTTGTTCGTCATTGGGGTGTTCGATCTGTTGCTCGGCCTGTGGCAACTCGTGTCGACGGGGGAGTTTACGGATCCAATTGCCGTGGTCAATCTTCTGAATACGGTGCTCCTCCTGCTGATCATCGTTGAGGTCCACCGAACACTCATTGCGTACGTTCGTGAGGAACCCGTCGTGCAGATCGTGATCGGTGCCGCGATCATCGCGATCGCCCGTGAGATAATCAGCTTCCGAATCGACGAGTTCGAAACAACTGGTGATGCACTGGCGGCAGCTGGCGCGTTTGGCATTCTTCTTATCACACTCGTCATCACGTACTTCGTGATTCGATACGTCGAACCGCGAGAGTCCGGAGAGCAGTTGTAACAGTACATACAGACCCCCGACACGTCAGGCGATGACGGATGCATGGCGCGCTCTGGACACGCCGTTCTCGAGGGGCTCACAACTCCCTCAGACGGGGAATGCTGTAACAAGGGATCCCCGAGCGGGGACCCGTGTCGAACGCTCGAGGGAAAGCGAATACGACGACCCCGACAACTCACACTCGATCGCTCGAGGTACGTCACGGCGGCGATGGCTCTTTGACCCCACCGCGAGTACCGCCATCCATGTTGACACGGCTGGCCTGGCTCGGCATCGAGGTGAAGTATCTCGAGCCCGCCAGACGGTTCTACGAGGAGGTCCTCGACCTGGAGACGTGTGAGCCACCAACCGCGGACCGGGAGACGGTCGATCGACGGCCGGACAGCGTGATCGCCTATCGTGCCGGGGAGTCCGCCCTCGTGTTGCGACGCCCGACCGGGGTCCCCCGCGGGGGCGTCCACACCCACTTTGCGTGCTCGATACCACCTGCGGAGTACGACGATTGGTGGGAGCGGCTCTCGACGTCGTACGACCTCGAAGAGTACACGTTCGGGGAGGCCCGCTCGCTGTACCTCTACGATCCGGACGGAAACTGCGTCGAACTCGGGCAACAGCCGGTTGGGGGTCCGGGTATCGACGGTATCTTCGAGATCGTCCTCGAGGTCGCGGATCTCGAGGCGGCCGAGGACCGATACGCCACGCTGGGGTTCGAAACGGTCGATCGCGGCGACGAACGCACACGGGTCCGCATGAACGGGCCCATGGCTCTCGAGCTCTGGGAACCCCAGCTCGGGCTGGCTGACGCTCGCGGCGGGGTTCACGTCGATCTCGGGTTCGAAACGGAGAACCTCGAGCGGGTTGGAGAGGTCCTCGAGCCCTGGACCTGTTCGCTCGAGCGTTCGGCCGGCCGATTGACCGCGAGGGACCCGGACGGTCACCACCTCACCGTGTTCGAGCGCTAACGGGGCCAATCCGTCCGGAGACGCCCACAGGGACTGTTATAACATTTGACCTCCTCCCACGGCTGAAGCCGTGGGATTCCTCCGCGTGGGTGATTCAAGCCACGCCACCGGAGGCAAATTTCCCACCAGCGGCGACGGTGGTACTCTGGTTTGCGGGTTCCTCTTTGGTCGAGCGATCCCGGCGTCGCCACCGGTGATCGTCCCACTCGAGGCGCGGCACCTCGCGGTGTCCGCTCTCCGTCGTGTTCTCTCGGGAGACCACGGGCCGAGCCATCGGCCCAACTTCGACGTCCGCATACCGTTGCAGCAGGTTCTCACTCGCCGCCACATCACTATGCCCCTCGAAACCGCACTCAAAGCACGTGAACAGATCGCCATCCCGCTCTACGCGCTCACCGCCACAACCCGGACAGCGACTCGACGACCCGCTTTCGTCCTCTTCTGAGACCTCGATGCCGTACTCTCCTTCCAACACTTCCCGAAGCCGCCGACGGAACCGGCCGTGACTCCAGAACAGGTGCGTCTTCTCGTTCACACGCGCACTCCAGTGCTTCCGAAGTACGTCGTCGAGGTCGCCGGCGATCACGTCCGTGACACCGAGACCGTGAAACCACTCTGCGAGGTCGCGGATGAGCGCGTTCTGCAGGTGGTCGCGACGGTCGCCACGCAAGCGGTACAATTCACGGATCCGCCTGCTCGACCACTCCCCGTACTCGAGGCGGGATTGTAACTCCGCGATCTCTTCGGTGATGTCGCGGAACCGCTGGAACTGCGGGCGGCCGTGGTAGAGGCGTTGGTGGCCGGTCGAAACGGTGCAGGCGACGAGGTTGTTGGCGCCGATGTCCAAGGCCGCCACCACGCCCTCGTCGCTGGACGTGGTGGCTAGTGAGTCGTCCCGTCGAGGAACAGCATCGGAGACGGGTTGTCGTACCCTGAACGATTCAGCACTCTTGTCGTACACCAGTTCCAACCGACCCTGCTCGCCTCTCCACCGCGGGTCGCCGCGTGCTTCGAGCCGGAGGCGGTCGTGGTAGCCGAGGCCGTATTTTTCTTTGAGGTCGAAGCCGACCGGGATTTCGAGGCGGCTGCGCTCGCCCCACGTGAGGGTGTACTGGTCGTTGCGGACGAGCGTCTGCAACTCCCGTTCCCCGTCGTCCTTCCAGTACCCGGGCGGCGACGGTTCGTCGCCTTTCTCCAAGAGCTTGAAGAACGACCGCCACGCTTCGTCGTTTTTGCGGATGAGTTGCTGGGCGGTTGCACTACCGAGGATGCCCTTGTACTTCACCCGGTACTCATCAGCGTCGACGCTCCACACGTCTCTGTCGTCGAAGAAGCGTTGGCGGCGGTGGTAGGTGAGTTCGTTCCACAGGGCGGCGGACGCGTCGAGTATTTCGAGGAGCAGTAGCCGGTCTCGGTGGGAGAGGGGCCTGACCTCGAAGGCGTTGACGCGCCGCATATCCAACAGAGTGTACGTCTCTCTTGTTAAATGCTGCCGTACCGGTGGGAATCACAGGCCGGACAGTGGGACGGTGGAGGAACCCAGTCGGGCCTACCGCTTACACCGCACGGCTAAAGCCGTGGGCTTCCGCTAGCACTCGGTCACCGGTGATTGGCCGTAGCGCGCCAGCAATCACTATCATGGCCAGCGGAAGTCATTGGCACACACCCTCGAGACCATGGTTCAAAACCGGTGACAAACCGGTTCTGAGCCGATTCGCTGTGAGGGTGTGGAAATCGGTTCACTTGTTGCTATAGGAAAAGGCGACAGCACCCCGTATCAGTCCGACTCCGCCGGATGGCCTCCCTCCTCCCCTGCTTCCTCGAACGTGCCATCTCCGACCAGTTCCCCGCGGTGCTCGTCCAGCAGGGGGGCACGACCACCTGGCTGTGGCGGTGTTTTGCTCAATTTGATCGGATTGCCCGCGATCGCCACCCGCCGATCGGTTCCAGGTTGGTCGACCTCGTGCACCATCCCCCTGGCGTGGACGTGGGGATCCGCGAAAATGTCTGCCGTGTTTTGTACTGGGGCAACGGGAACCTCGCCCCCGAGGCGATCACACAGCTGTGCACTCGAGTGGTCTCGGGTCCACTCGAGGATGGCCTCCCGGAGGGTGTCGCGGTGCTCGAGACGGCTGGTGGGGTTGGGATGGTCCGCCGCGAGGTCGGGTCGATCCATCGCTCGGCAGAGCGCTCGCCAGTGATTTGAGCCGAAGGCGGCGATGACGACGTGGCCGTCGGTGGTTTCGAAGGCGTCGTAGGGGAACAGGGTGGGGTGGGAGTTGCCCTGCCGAGTCGGGGATACACCGGTGTAGGAGTGCTGGTAGATCGCCCGCTCGGTCATGCTCACCATGGCGTCGTACATCGCGGTATCGACGAATTGGCCCTCACCCGTGCGCTCGCGGTGGAAGACAGCGGCGAGGATCCCGATACAGTTCAACGTCGCAGTGAAGAGGTCACCAATGCCGGGGCCGACCTTCATCGGCGGACCGTCGGCCTGGCCAGTAATCTCCATGACGCCCCCGAGTGCCTGTGCGATGAGGTCGAACGATGGCTGGCCCTGTCGATGGGTTGCGCCCGTGCGCGGGTCACCAAAGCCTCGAATCGAGGCGTAGATGAGTTCGGGATTGTGTTCGACGAGCGTCTCGTATCCCAGCCCGAACCCCTCCATCGTGCCCGCTCGATAGTTCTCGACGACGACGTCCGCCTCCTCGACCAGCGAACGGAAGTCCGCCAGGCCCCCGTCGGTCTCAAGATCGAGTTCGAGACTGCGCTTGCCCCGGTTGACGCTCTGGAAGTAACCGCCGTAGGCCTCTGCCACGGGGTCCTCGAGGTACGGAGGATTGTCCCGGATGAGGTCGCCGCCGGGACGTTCGATCTTGATCACGTCCGCGCCGAGGTCGGACAGCAACATCGTACAGTACGGGCCAGCGAGCACCTGGGTCAGGTCCAACACGCGCAGCGTCGAAAGCGCTCCCATAGCGTCGTCTCGAGGGGTCCACGGAAAAACCTTTACTATAAATCATGAAGGTGTGAATCCCTCACAAACGAGGGTCGTTTAGGTGTATTAAGAGTATTATCATGATCGACCATTACAGTTATAGGCCAGTCTATCATGATTCCGCACACAATGTCCCGTACGGTCGTTCTCGGGGTCATCGGATCCGACGCCCACGTCGTCGGTATCACGATCCTCGAGCAGGCGTTCAGTGCAGCTGGTTTGACGGTCATCAACCTTGGCGTCCAGACCTCCCAGGCGGAGTTCGCCGAGGCCGCAGACAGACACGACGCCGACGCGGTACTGGTTTCCTCCCTGTACGGGCACGCCGAACAGGATTGCCAGGGCTTTCAGGAGACCCTCGAGGCCCACGGTGTCGACGCCGTCACCTACATCGGCGGCAACCTCGCCGTCGGGCAGGACGACTTCGAAGAGACCCGCGAGACCTTCGAGGACCTCGGATTCGACCGGGTCTTCGACGCGGAGACCTCGCCCGAGGAGGCGATCGCGGCCCTCAGGCGTGACCTTCGGATCCCGATCACCGACCAGGAGCGCGTCACCGTCACCAGCTAGATGATCCGCGATACACGATTGCCGAGTGACGAACTGAGACGTATCGATCGCGGGATTCGTGACACCTGGCCTACCGGCGAGGCGGTCGATTTTCAGGAGGCGATGGCCTTTCACGAGCGCCTCCCGACTCACAAACGGTTCGCCCAAGTTCTCGAGAGGAGCGAGCAGCCCCTGTTGCAACCGAGGGCCGGGGTGGCCCGACTCGGGGAACAGATCGACCTCCTCGAGTACCTCCAGGCCGACGGCGAGGCCGACCTCCTGCCGACGACCATCGATTCCTACACTCGCGACAACGAATATCGAAAGGCACAGCAGGGCCTCGAGGCCGCCAGCGAGTCGGGCGCGGAACGTCTCAACGGCTTCCCCGCAGTGAATCACGGCGTCGAGGGCTGTCGGAAGCTGATCGAAGCCGTGGACGCCCCGATCGAGGTTCGACACGGCACGCCCGACGCCCGCCTGCTGGCCGCGATCACCTTCGCCGGCGGGTTCCAGAGCTTCGAGGGTGGACCGATCTCGTACAACATCCCCTACACGAAGCGTCAGGGCCTGGCGACGACCATCGAACACTGGCAGTACGTCGACCGACTCGCGGGGGCCTACACTGAGCGCGGTGTCCGGATCAATCGCGAGCCCTTCGGTCCGCTGACCGGCACCCTCGTGCCACCGAGTATCGCCATCACGGTGATGCTCCTCGAGGGGATGCTCGCCACAACACAGGGCGTTCGCTCGCTGACCCTCGGCTACGGGCAGGTCGGTAACGTCGTCCAGGACGTCGCCGCCCTCCGGGCGTTACGGGCCCTCGGAAACGAGTGTCTCCCCGAGGAGGTGTGCGTTACGACCGTCTTCCACGAGTGGATGGGCGGGTTCCCGCCGGACGAGGCCCGCGCCAGTGGCGTCATCGGTTTGGGTGGCATGACGGCCGCCATCGCCCGCCCGGATAAGGTTATCACCAAATCCCCCCAGGAGTTCCGGGGGGTCCCCACGAAGGAGGCCAACGCCGCCGGTCTCCGCACTACTAGACAGATAATCGACATGGCCCTCGAGCAGGACATCGACATCGACGGCATCGACGAGGAGCAGGCGTTGATCGAGCGCGAAACGCGGCAGTTGCTCGAGGCCGTGATCGGCCACGGTGACGGCGACGTCGCACGGGGTACCGTCGCGGCTTTCGAGTCGGGAGCCCTCGACGTCCCCTTCGCCCCGAGCGAGAGTGCACAGGGGGCCGTCCTCCCCGCGCGGGACGACGACGGTCGCGTCCGCATCCTCGAGTTCGGTGACCTCGCCATAGACGACGAAATCAAAGAGATCCACGCGGCACGACTCGCCCAGCGGGCCGAAACCGAGGGCCGAGCGCAGTCGTTCCGGATGGTCGCCGACGACGTCGACGCCATCAGCGACGGGCGGCTCATCGGTCGACCAAGCGGGGGTGAGGGTCGTGCTGATTGAGTCAGTTCGACCGGTTGCGGGCCACGCTGGCTTCTACACGGACGACCAGCGAGCGATCAAGGCCGGTGCGCGTCGGGACGGGTTTGCTTATGTCGGCGAGCCACACACGCCCGGCTTCGACACCATCAGACAGCCCGGTGAAGCCCTGCTGATCGATCTGACCCTCAGCGACGGGTCAGTCGTCCACGGCGACTGTGTCGCGGTCCAGTACTCGGGAGCGGCCGGCCGGGACCCGGTGTTTCGAGCCGATCGGTACCGCTCGGTGATCGACGAGCGCGTCGCCCCGGTCTTCGAGGGGCGGCCCGCCGACGCCTTCGCGGAGAACGTTACGGTCCTCGAGTCACTCCTGGGGTCGCCCGCTGACGGGGGCCGACAGCCAACGCCCTCGAGCGAACCATCACAGCTCCACACAGCCGTTCGCTACGGGGTCTCCCAGGCCCTGCTCGGGGCCGCGGCTCGATCCCGACGGACCACGATGACGGACGTGCTGGCCGACCACCTGGCGACGGAGCCCGCAAACGACCCTGTGCCCATTTTCGGCCAATCCGGTGACGACCGCCGGCGAAACGCCGAGAAGATGCTCATCAAGGGCGTTCCCGTCCTCCCCCACGGGTTGTTCAACAGCCGATCGAAGGTCGGCGAGGCGGGTGAGCGACTGCTCGAGTACGTCGCGTGGCTTCGCGACCGAGCCCTGGAACTCGGCCCCGACGGGTATCGACCGCGCATCCACCTCGACGTTTACGGGGTTCTCGGTGAGGTGTTCGGTGCACCGTTCGACTCGCGGGCGATCCTCGACTACTTCGAGAAACTCGAGGGGGCAGCCGACCCGCTGGCGATTCAGATCGAGGGGCCGATGGACGCCGGCACGCGGGCGTGTCAGATCCACGCGATGGCCGAGTTACGCGACGGGCTGGCCGACGCCGGGGTCGGGGTCGACATCGTCGCCGACGAGTGGTGTAACACCCTCGAGGACGTTCGAGCGTTCGTCGACGCCGGTGGGGCGGACCTGGTCCAGATCAAGACCCCCGACCTGGGGGGCGTCCACCGGAGCGGCGAGGCCGTCAAGTACTGTGACGGGTCCAATACCCAAGCCTATGTGGGCGGCACGTGTAACGAGACGAACGTCTCCGCGCGGGTGTGTGCCCACGTTGCCCTCGCGACCGACGCCGCGCAGGTGCTGGCCAAGCCGGGGATGGGGTTCGACGAGGGGTACATGATCGTCGCGAACGAGATGCGACGGACCCTCGCCAGGCGGCAGGCGTCCGGGAGCAGTGCGGTGACTTCGGTGGTGAGTGACGATGACTGACGGACCCAACGGCGATGCGGCTGGCGATGGCGCGGCCGTCGACACAGCGCGGGTCGACTGGACCGACCCTGACACTTTTGAACGCGCCCTCGAGCGAGCCGATACGCTCGAGAAGGGGACCTGGTACGAGGCGTTCGCCGAGGGGCAGGTGATCGAACACGAACCCGGACTCCGGCTCACGCGCTGGGCGAACGAACTGTGGACGAGCCAGACGCTGAACCACGATCCAGCCCACTGGCGGGCGGACCTGGCTCGCGAACGGGGACACGAGGTGCCACCCATCCACCCCGACTACCTGCTCGCGGCCACCCTGGGGTGTACCGTCGAGGACCTCAGCGAGAAGGGCGGCTACTTCCTCGGGCGCACGGACGTCCGATTTCCCGCCGACGCCGTGCCAGCGGGGACCGACCTCCGGGTCGAGAGCGAGGTGCTCGAACGCAGGCCCTCGAACTCCCGACCAGCGTACGGCATCGTCACCTGGGAGACCCGCGCCTCCGACGCGGCGACCGATGAGACACTGTGTCTCTACGAACGAACCAACATGATCCCGCGACGGGAACCACGGGAAGGTCGAGAACTCGAGGCTGACCGCGGTCGATCGACCGGAGCGGACGAACCGGAGTCCAACCCATCCACCCCGTTCGTCACCCCTCAGGGAGACGCGTTCGAGGACTTCGAGACGGCTCTCGAGCGCGCTACCGACCTGGGCGGAGCGGTCGCGTACCGCCACGAGCGGGGTCGGACGATGGACGACGTCACCATCACCGCGCTCCCGCTCTCGACGCTGAACACGGCCAAGCAGCATCACAACCGCGCAGCGATGGCCGACTCACCCTCGGGTGATATCGTGAGCTACGGCGACGTGACGCGATCGACGGCCCTCGGCCACGCCCGTTCGGACGAACGCACGGTTCGTGAGGTGAGGTTCGAAGACGAGCGATTCCACCGCTTCGTAACCGCCGGCGACACGATTTCGTGTTTCACCCGCGTCCTCGAGACCAGTCGCGAGACGACGCAGTCGGGCGGTGGGGCGGGGACCGTGCGATTCCAGCACATCGCCTTCAATCAGCGTCAAGAACTGGTGTACTCGGGAATACGGACCGCGGAGGTGGCGACCCGCGACCGATGATCGCCCAGCGCCACTGCCACTTGATGCGGGTCTCGCCACCAGCCCCAGCCGACGGCTCTCGGACCATCACGCGAGGTCCGTTTCGCCAGCAGGGTCAATCAGCCTTCACTGATCGGACCGCCTCGAGATGGCAACGGACTCCCCACGCCCGGGTTTGCACTATCAGTAGCGAAGCCATACACTATCGAATCCGTACCAATACACTACGGAACGCAACGTAATGACCAGCCGCATCTGCCGCACGTTCCAGACCGCACCGGCCGCCGTTCCACGCGAGGAGTCGGCGAAATACCTCCGTTCGGGACTCGAAAGCGAGGGTTTCAGCGCTCCCGACTGGCTCGTGCCCGACCTCGAGGACGGCACGGCCCCGGAGTTGAAAGCCGAGGCCCTCGAGAACGTTTGTCGGCTCCTGCCGGAGGCCCCGTTCTCGGGGGAAATCTGGCCCCGCGTCCAATGGAGTGACACTGCCGCTGACCGTCGCGAGCAGGGACGCGACGAGATCAACACCCTCGTGAGCGAGGTCGGCGAGTACATCGATGGCATCGTTATCCCGAAGGTGGGCCGACTCGCGGACGTCGAACGGGCCCTCGAGGCCGTCTCGTCCGCCGAGAGCGCACACGGCTTCGGTGACGGGGCGCTCGGCGTTGCACTGATCGTCGAAACCGCCAGGGCCCGCTCTGACCTCCGTCGGATTGCGGCTCGCGGCCGCGATACGCGCCTCGAGGCCCTCGTCTTCGGCCCGGTCGATTACGCTGGCGAACTCGGGGCCCGCGATATGGGCGACGGTCGCCCTCGGTGGGATGGCCTACTCGAGACGCTCTCGAACGAGGCGAGTGCCAACGGCCTGCTCGCCATCGGCGGTCCCTTCGACGAGTTGTTCCTCGAGCGTGCGGGCGTCACCGTCTACAATGCCGAGGGATACGCCGAACAGGTCGAACACGAGGCCCACCTCGGTCTCGACGGCTCGTGGTCGCTGTACCCCAAGCAGACGATCCAGGCCAACCGAATTCACCTGCCGACGAGCGAGGAACTCGAGCGTGACGTTTCCAAAACCGAACGGTTCAACGAGGCGAAAGCCGGCGGCACGGGAGCCGTCACGCTCGACGGCCAGATGGTCGACGAGGCGACGCTCAAGACGTTTCGAAACACCGTCGAGACGGTCCGCGTGGTTCATGAGCGCCGCCCGGAGCAAACGGGTGCGGTGTACGAGGAGACGCTGCTCGAGCGGACCCTGAAACTGAGACGTTCGGTCGATTGACTCCGGCTCGAGCGGGGGAAACGAGCTCACTTTGCCTCGATCGGTCGGGGCGTTAGGGCTCGGACACCGCGACATCGTCGACGGACGGCGCGCCGATTGCCAAGACGACCACTGGTCCGTCGCCGTCCTCGGG
>LFFM01000091.1_pt1 | contig 51578 bp, 53 predicted proteins | sample 643131 | NCBI WGS metagenome assembly LFFM01 (sample SAMN03777445, study PRJNA286221) | soda lake metagenome | biome: soda lake; feature: Kulunda steppe; material: water; isolation source: sample Tc-Br brine of Tanatar trona crystallizer | place: Russia: Kulunda steppe | collected 2011-07 | reverse complement strand
CCCGAACACGTCTCGCTGTACCGCTTCGACGGCGGCTGGGAGCAGGTCCCGACCGCCTATCAGGGCGACGGCGAGTACACCGCGACCGCTGAGGGCTTCTCGGTGTTCGCGGTGGGCGCGAGCGAGTCCGGCGTCGCCGTGACGTCTGCCACGCTCGAAGAGACGACGATCGATGCCGGCGACCTCGCGGTCGTCTCGGCGACGATAGAGAACACCGGCGATGTCGAGGGAACGACATCAGTAACGCTCCAAGTCGACGGGGAGGTCGTCGACGACCGCCGCGTCACTGTCGACCCTGACGAGACGCGGGACGTGACGTTTACCCCGTCGTTCGACGACGGTGGTGACTACGCAATCGCCATCGACGACGTGGATGCGGGTACGCTCGCGGTTGAGGGTGCCGACGCGTCAACCGATGACGGCGTCGGTTCCAGCGATGACGACGCTGGATCCGGCGATGACGACGGCGAGAGTGCGGACGACGGTGCCGACGAGAGCGACTCCGGCGACGCAGACGAAACGACGACTGAAGCCTTCGGCGTCACCCCGATCGCACTCGTTGGGGTGCTCGCGCTGGTGCTCGTCGTCGTGGGCACGCTCGCTCTCCGCCGACGCTAACGCGTCCCGGTTCACTGCGTTCTATTTTTTCGCTCCCGACGCAGAGAATCAGCTACTTCGATCTCAGACCGCGTTTCGATTCTACAGGTCCTCAAAACCGACCTCACCCGTACTGCCACCACCGTCGAGGTCCTCGCCCATCTCTTCGGACGTTGGCCCGCTGATCTCGTCGTCGAGCGCGTCGTCGAGTCCCCACTCGCTCGCGCGCTCGGCCGCCTCCTCGCGTGCCTGCTCTCGGATCGCCTCGATCCGCTCGTCGTCCTCGAGAAACGCCGCGACCGCGTCCGCATCGTCGCCGTCGTCCGTGTCGAGCCGATGCTCGGGGGCTGCTTCCCGCGTCCGATCCGCGAGTGCCGGTGCGTCCGCGAGTTCGGTCGCGACCGCGCCCGGCGACACCTGAAGCGCCTCCTCCTCGTGAGCAGCATCGAGGGCGTCGGCGGCGACGGCGTACAGCTCGACTCGGTACGGTCCGGGGACGGCAAGTTCGGCGAGCGCGTCGGGGCCACCCCTGTCGCTTACGGTGTTGTACGCGAGGACCGGCACCCCATCTGCGAATGTGACGACACCGCGGGCATCTCCCTCCAACAACAGCGTTTCCTGCGGGACGAGCGTGGCGTATCCGGTTAGCTCCCGGTCGAGCGCGGTCGCCAGCGTCGTCGCGATGTCGGAGACGACGCGAGACCGGAGGAGGTCTCCCCGCGGAATCCGCAGCTCCGGGGGCTCCGACGATTCCGGCCCGTTGGAACCACTTGACTCCCTGCGTCCAGTCGATCCGTCCGTCGGACCCGTCGACCGCGTCATGGCGTGTCGGGGACGACCGCGCTCTTGAATCGAGACGCGACCGCGTCCCCGTCGCCGTCGCGGACATCGAGTCGCGCGGCCGCGTCGCGGTACCGAGCCGCCGGCTCGCTGTCGGGTGCGTGCGCGAGCAGGGGCAGTCCGGCGCGACGGGCCGCGCGCACGACCTCGTGTTCCGGCACGCTCGCGAGCACCGGCCCGCCGAAGTGTCGCCCCGCCTGCTCGGCCACGTCCGTCGCCTCGTCGCGGACCTTGTTGAGAAGCACTCCGGCGGTCTCGGTGCCGTACGAACGGGCGTACTCCTGGACCTTCAGCCCGTCCGAGAGCGCGGGGATCGTCGGCTCGACGACGACGACGACACGGTCCGCGAGTACGACGGGCAACACCGCTGACTTCGACGAGAGCGCGGCAGGCGAGTCGAGCAACAACACGTCCGTGTCCCCGGCGAGTTCGGCGACCACCTCGCGGAGGCGGGCGGGATCCGCAGCCTCGAACCCCGCAAGCGATGTTCCACAGGGGACGACCGACATCCCGAAGCGGTCGTAGGTCGCCTCCGAGACGTTGGTTGCGGTTCCCTCGACGAGGAGGTCGTGGAGGGTCACCGTCGCGTCGTCTAATCCGGTGTGAAAGAGCAGGTTCGCCATTCCAGTGTCGGCGTCGACGACGGTGACATCGTGCTCGTCGGCCAGCGCCATTCCGAGCGCGAGCGTGCTCGTCGTTTTGCCGGTGCCGCCCTTTCCGCTGGCGACCGCGAACGCCTCGACCATGCCCCATCGTCCGTGTCGCCCGGCTAAAACCTATCCATCGCGTTCCGGGACAGCGTTTTGTTCGGCCGCGCCGATGTGGGGGTATGCCTACCGTCGTCAGCGCATCGGAGTTTCGCAACATGATCGACGCCGCGCGCCGGGGAGAGCGCTCCCTCAGCGTCGTCGACACTCGGCCCGAGAACAGCTTCGCCGGCTGGCGTATCGCCGGCTCGATCAACTACTTTTATAAACCGTTTCACGAGTTCGACCGCGACGAGTTCGCGTCCGAGACGGGGATCGGACCCGACGAAACCGTCGTGATCACCTGCGCGAAGGGGAAGGCCTCACTTGATCTCGGCGAAAAGCTCGCCGCTGCCGGCTACGAGGACGTGTACGTGATCGACGACGGGATGCGCGGCTGGTCCGCAGTCTACGACCACGCTGCGGTCCCCCTACCCGAAACCGGAGCCGATGTGCTCGATGTCGTCCAGATCCAACGCCGCGCGAAGGGCTGTCTCGGCTACCTCGTCGTGGGCGGCACCGGGCCGCGTTCCGACGGCTCCAGAGTCGCTGTCGCTGATTCCGACGACTCTAGAGTCGCTGTCGCTGTCGATGTCTCGCGCCACGGCGAGGAGTGGCGGGCCGCGGCCGAGGAGTACGATGCCGAGATCGCGGCTACCCTCGACACCCACGTCCACGCCGATCACCTCTCCGGCGGGCGGGCGCTCGCCGACGAACTCGATGTCCCGTACTATCTCCCGGCCGCGGCCGCCGAGCGCGACGTGGCCCACGCGTTCGAGCCGATCGGACGAAACGAGGTCCTCGATGTCGGCGGCGTCGATTTAAAAGCACTGGCGACGCCCGGGCATACCGACGACATGGCGAGTTACCTCGTCGGCGGATCGGCCGTACTCACCGGCGACACGCTGTTCACCGACGGTGTCGGGCGAACCGAACTACAGTTCGCGGCCGCCGAGGAGGAGCCAGGTGCTGACGGGGAGGAGCCGGGTGCGGGTACGCCCAGCGCGCGCACCGGCGCGGAGCGGCTCTACGACTCGCTTCACGGAACGCTGCTCGCAGAACCCGACGACGTGGTCGTGTTGCCGGGCCACTTTTCGGTCGCGAACGACGGCACGACCGGTGACGTGGTGCCGGGCGAACCGGTGACGACGACGGTCGGCGAGGCACGGACTGGGATCGAGGTGCTCGACCGCGACCGGCAGTCGTTCATCGATCGGATCACGGCGACGCTACCGGAGAAGCCACCGAACTACGAGTCCGTGATCGCGGCGAACCGCGGCGTTGAGTCACCGCCCGACGAAACGGCCGCCATCGAACTCGAACTCGGGCCGAACCGCTGTGCCGCCGAGCCGTCACCGGAGTCCGAGGCAGACGACTGAGATCCGGGGTGACGGTCGCCGAAGTGGTACCGCTCAGCGGTCCTGTTGTAACTCCGCATCCCGAAGCGCCTCGTTGAGGTCCGCACGAACGCGTTCGCCTGTTTCGCGGTCCATCGCCGTCGTGACGATCCGATTCTCTTGGACGCTGGACCCGTCACGCAAGAGGAGCCGCACGTTTCCGTTCGTGCCGGCACGGGTCGCCTTTGCGCGGAGTCCGGTCCGCGATCCGGTCCCGCCGGCATCGATCGGACCGGGGACGATCTTCTTGACGTGTGGGTGGGATGCGACCGTTTGAACTGCCTTTCGGCCCTTGCGATCGCCGATGAGCGTCGAGTGTGAGCCCCCGATTTTTTCGCGGGGCGGGGTCTCGACGACCTCCAGCGCACGATCGCCCCGACGGTCGAGTACCCACTCGACGATTTCGCCTCCATCGGTATCGCCATTTCCCTGACCGCGTCCGTCAGAATCGTCGTCGGAACCGGCGTCCGGAACGCGGTAGAACTCGTGGTGGATCTGCGCGCGTGTTTCGCGGAGCGGGTCGCGCGAGCCGGCGGCGTAGACGGTTTCCGGTCGTTTCCGACGAATTTCGTCGGCAACGCGCCCGGCAAAATTCCGGAGCTGAATGTGGGTTAGCTCCTCGTCGTGTTCCGGACGCGTCGTGATCGTCGTGTGGCCGACCACGTTGTCCTCGTCGAGCATCGTCAACTCCGCGCGGTCGGCCGCAAATTCGACGACGACCGCGTCGCTGTTGGCGGTGTGGCAGGTGAGACAGTAGTCCCCGGGTTTCGTAAGCGGCGTCCCACACTGCCGACAGTTCATACCGGTCGGAGGGGCGTAGTACTGAAAAGGGCGTCCGTTTTGCGCGTCAGCCGTCCCGGCGTTTCACTCTCGGTGTGGTCCGTCGTGTTCCCACGGACGTGGCCTATCCGGAGAGTTCGCGTTTCGCTCGGCGCGCTTTCGCGGACATCTCTTCGTTCCCCTCGACATCGGCAAGCGTCTCGACGGCTTCCAGCTTTCGGACCGCGTCGTCGAGGAACGAGCGCACGTCGCCGGTGTAGGCGTACACCATGTAATCGTCGGTCATGACATCGACGATCGCCTGCGGGCCCAGCCCCTGCGCGCGGAGTTCAAGCACGTATCGGATGAATTTCCGCTCGGGACAGCCACAGTAGGGGTTCGCCTGACAGTCGCAATCGAGGAAGTCTTCGGCGAAATCGAGGATCCGATCCCGGGTCGTCGAGTCGAGCTTCGAGAGGCCGTCACCGGTAAACAGCATATCGAGGGTTGCGCCCGCGAACGCGCCCTTCGGGAGATTTGTCTCCAGCTGTGAGGCGAGCTGCCGGTGATTCTTTACGTATATTTTGTCGGTGAACGCCACGGTCGTACGCAAAGTAGACCACCCGTACTCAAAAGGGCCATGGTGACTCCGTGCGGCGGTGAAACGCCTCGCCTACCGACGGATCGTGACGGGATTAAACGCCGAGCGACTCGGTCCCACGGGTCGCCGTGAGTCGTAACGGTTATGAATCACAGAGAGGTACCTCAGCATGCGTGTCCGGGTTAGGGTAGTGGACTATCCTTCAGCCTTGTGGAGGCTGAGACGCGGGTTCGATTCTCGCACCCGGACCTTTTTCACGACGACTGAAGGGAGGAGTGGAAAAGCCGGAAGGCGAGATCGAACCACGCGAGACGAGCGTTAGCGAGTCTCGCAATCGGGTTCAATTCTCGCACCCGGACATTTTTACGGCAGTCATCGCGAGGAGCGGAAAAGCCGGACAGCGGGATTGACCGCCTACCGCGCCTACTATTGCGGAAATCAGAAGTCGCGCAGCGAAGCGATCACTCTGATTGTGGTCGAATTCTCGTACCCAGACCCTCGGTCATTCAGGTACCTTGGCTCTGTGGAAATCTATCACAACTGACACGGAGTCGGTGCTGAATACAGGGCGCGAGTCTTGTACGAAGATCCTTTTCTAGAAGCAGTGAAATTGGATTGGTGAATAAAGCGAGCGACTCACCACATTGATTGGCAATCTGTACGTGATAGGTTAAAGATGGATTCCGTTGTGTAGATGTCACCAGTCTTGGGAACAAAACTACTATTTCCAGAGAAACGTATAATTCATCACGAGATATAAACTACAGATTAAAAATGAGCTCAAATACAGATGATGAAAACGGGAACCTTACCGTCTCGGTCCAAGATTTTGTTTCCGAAGACTTCGGAACGACGGCTCTAACTACAAGTGGCCTTGTTACCGCGTTTATTGTTGCTGTAAGTATATTCCTCCTTGGGTACGCCGCCTACTCTTTATCAGTCCAGTCTTCAGAGTGACTTTCTCATATTACGTTTTCGCCCATTCAAAAACCGTGCTAGGAACCACACTAACAAATCATCACATTAGATTTGTTATCTAAATTATACATGTGCGGAATATGTCTTTTTATTACGTAGTTGCAACTATCATCTCGGTCTAATAGCAATCTCGGCAGTTAGTTCACGAATCTAAAGCAGATTTATAAGTTGTTACGCGACATCAGCAATAGCAGTAGTTTAGTGCTGAATACAGCCTCTATATCCAGCACGGCGTGAGAGACTTATCACTCCTTGAAGATTTCAACAGAGCCGGCATCTTCTGAGTCAAGACGCCATCCAGCCGCAGGACTCACTCTCGACAGACGAGCCGTGTCGCCGTCGCCTTCCACGTCAGCACGACCGCACGTCCCGGGGCCAGTTCGAGGCGGTCCACGCTCTCCTTCGTCACGAGTGCCCGAAACGTCGTCCCTTCGACATCGACGGCGACAGTACACACTGTCTCCCCACGATCAAGCCCGGTAACGGCTCCGGAGAGACGGTTTCTCGCGCTCGTCGCACTCGGTTCCGGGTCGGCGGCCGGATCGAGAACCGTGACCGCGTCGGCACCGATCCGGATCTGGACCGTGTCACCCGCAGCAACGCCGTGATGGAGACCGCAGACGGTTCCAACCGTCGTCTGTACGTCCGCCAGTTCGCCCGAAACGGACGAGACGGTTCCGTCGAGAACGGTTTCTGGCACCCGTGCCGTCGCGGAGAGCGCAGCCTGTAACCGTTCGTATCGGTTCAGCAGTCGCCTTGCGGTGTCCGTTAGCCTGCTCCCACCGCCGTCGCTTCCGCCTCGGCGGCGCTCGACGAGGTCGCCGAACGCCGACTCCAGCGTCTCGATCCGGGAGAGGTCACGCGCACGCGACCGGCCGAGTTCCGTCGACGCCTTGGCTATCGACCCAGTGTCGTCGATCGCTTGGAGCAGCGCCACGTCGCGTTCGTCGAACTCAACTCCACTTCGCAGGAGCGCGGCACGCCCGTGTCCGCTCGACTCGTCCATCGATCGGATCTCTTCGGGGGGACGCTAGAGTCTTCCCCGCTTTCGGTGGATCAATAGACGAGTTCGCCCTCGATAAACTTCCGGGCACGGGGGTCGTCAGGGGTTGTGAACACGCGTTCTGTGGGTCCAACTTCGATTATTCGCCCGTCAAGCATCACCGCGACGCGGTCCGCGATGCGCTCCGCTTGGTTCATATCGTGTGTGGCGACGGCGACACCCAACCCGCGTGTTCGGGCCGTGTCGACCGCGTCCTCAATGACGGCCGTGTTTCGGGGGTCGAGATCGGAGGTTGGCTCGTCGAGGAGCAGGAACGCCGGGTCAGACGCGAGCGCCCGGGCGAAGGACACGCGCTGTGCCTCCCCACCGGAGAGCGAGTCGACCGACCGCGATGCCGCGTCGGCGAGCCCGACCACCTCTAACGCCTCGGCAACCGCCTCAGTCGTGTCGTCACCGCGGAGTCGCGAGCCCCACCGGACGAGCCGGTCGCGCCACCCTCGCCGGATATGCCGGCCGTAGCCTACGTTTCGGCGAACGGTCGTCCCGAAGAGGTTCGCCTCCTGGAACACCATCCCGACCCGGCGTCGACGGTCGAGTCTGTCGCGCTCTGACAGCTCCCACACGTCGGTGCTGTCCATCTCGACTGTCCCCGAATCCGGTCGGTGAAAACACGCCAACAGTCGCAGCAGCGTCGTTTTGCCCGTCCCGGAGGGGCCGATGATCGCCACGGTCTCCCCGCGTTCAACCGCAAGCGACACATCGTCGAGCACGTCGGTATCGCCGAACCCGTGGCTGGCGTTCTCAACCGCGAGTCGGTTGGTCGCGCCTCGGTTCGCGTCTCTGTTTTTCATACGCGGCTCCCTCCCAGCCTGAGTACGAGTCCGTTGATCAGGAAGACGAGCGTCACGAGGATCGCTCCGAGGATCATCGCGAGTTCGAAACGGCCTTGCCGGGCTTCGAGCTGGATCGCCGTTGTGAGCGTTCGAGTGATGGAGGTGCCGTCGGCACCGGCGACGTTGCCGCCGACGATGAGTACTGACCCGACCTCGCTTATCGCTCGGCCGAGTCCGGCGAGGACGGCAGTAAGGATTCCGTACCGGGACTCTTTGATCGTCACGAGCGCGACATCGAGGCGCGTCCCGCCCATCGCGTAGGCGGCATCACGGACACTGTCCTCGACACTACTCACGGCTGCGAGGCTTACACCGGTGATAACAGGCGTTGCGAGAACGAACTGTGACAGGATCATCGCCTCTCTAGTGAACACGAGGTCGAAAGTCCCGAGCGGACCTTGACTGGAGACCGCGAACAGCACGACGAGACCGACGACGACGCTCGGAAATCCCATCCCCGTATTGATGAGCGCGACGAGGAGTCCCTTGCCGGGAAACGTTGAGAACCCGACGAGCATCGCAATCGGGAGACTCACCAGTGTGCTCAGCAACACTGCGGTGAGGCTCACGTACAGGGAGACGTAGATGATACTCGTCACGTAGTTCCGTTCGAAGGGGAACTCGACGAACAGCGGGACGACTACGTCCGCGACGGAGACCACTGTGAGCGCTTGGTCGATCATCTCCGGCTACTCGTCGTCCGGCGTCCACCCTTCGGGGACGTACTGACGGAAGTTCGGATCCGCCGAGAGCGACTTGGGGAAGAACAGCCGTTCGCCGTCGACGGTGTACGATGCGATGATCTCTTGTCCCTCGTGTGACGTGAGAAAGCCAATGTAGGACATAGCGAGGTCGTAATTAACGTTCTCGTGGACGGCGGGGTTCACGGCGACGATCCCATACGGGTTCGCGAGGAGTTCCGGGCCGTCCTCGATCGGTCCTTCAACGTGGATCGACACGGCGTTGAGTTCAGAGCGTTGAGAGATGACCGTCCCACGGTCTGCGAGGGTGTAACCCGGCGTCCGGTCCGCCTGATCCAGCACCGCCCCCATCCCGGCACCAGCCTCGCGGTACCACTCGCCGTTTGGGTCGACGGCGGCCGCGTTCCAAATCTCAAGCTCTTTCACGTGAGTCCCAGAGCTGTCGCCCCGCGAGACGAACACGGACTCCGACTCGGCGATTGCCCGAAACGCGTCCGTCACGCTTTCTATCCCGTCGATCCCGGCAGGGTCGTCGTCGGGCCCGACGACGACGAAGTCGTTGAACATGAGATTGCGACGGTTGATTCCGTACCCTTCTCGGAGAAAATCGTCTTCCAGCGAGCGGGCGTGAACCATCACGATGTCCGAATCGCCCCGGCGACCTGTTTCGAGCGCCGCGCCGGTTCCCTGATCGACCGCGTGGACGGTGACGCCGTATCGGCGCTCGAACGCCGCGTTCACCTCGTCCAGCAGTCCCGTATCGTAGGTGCTCGTCGTCGTTGTGAGCGTCACGGTCTCGTCGAGAACCTCGGCGTGGCCATCGTCGTCGTCGGCAAGACAGCCGGCGAGTCCCGCCGTCACTCCGCCGGCGGTCGCGAGGATATCTCGTCGATGGACCACAAGTGATACAACGTACTGATGGCACCCATTTAGCTATTCTGCTCAGTACGTAGTTGGTAGTGGTTACGCCTCCGGAACGGTGAATGCGGTCTCGTCGTCAGTGGCGTCGCTACGACGATCGGAATGTGCGCCCGCAACACTAACGACCGGTCTCATCTCCGGCGGCGTGCCGCGTCGACCGGGAAACCCTCGTGGCGGGCGGTCGCCTACGCGGCGACGGGCGGGTCGCGTCCGCGACCGAACACGGGTCACAGCAGCGACCGAATGTCACGTGCCTGGGTTCTCCGCGCGGTCATCGCTCCCAATCGGGAGTACTCGGGCGGGGACTGAGGGCACGCAGCAGGAACTCGTCGCCGAGGGAATATAAACGACGCGCCGAGGTGACGACGTTCGCCGACTACTCTTGGTCGGTCCCACTCTCGGAAGGACTGTCGGCCGCAACCGGATCGACGCCTCGGCGGTTCGCGTCGAACTCGGAGAGCGCGTAGACGAGTCCGATCAGCACGACGACGCCCACCGGGAGCAGGGCGACCGGGGTGATACCGGTGACACCCCACACGAGCAGTACGAGTATCGCCACGACGGCGACGGTGACGGCGTAGTATAACTGCGTGCGAACGTGATCGATGAGGTCCGCGCCGGTGAACGTCGCCGACAACACCGAGGTGTCGGAGATCGGTGAGGTGTGGTCGCCGAAGATCGCTCCCGAGAACACCGCCCCGACGACGGCTGCGACCATCGTGTGGTCCCCGGTCAGCGACCACGCAACAGGAATTGCGACCGGCGTGATGATCCCCATCGCGCCCCACGAAGTCCCGGTCGAGAAGGCGACGAACGCGGAGAGGACCAACACGACGATCGGGAGGACGGCAGACGGGAAGTCGGCGCTGACGTATCCTTCGATGAACGCCGCGGTTTCGAGCGACGCCACCACCTCGCCGATTGACCACGCTAAGACGAGCACGGTGACGGCGGTGAGCATGATCCCAAACCCGTCGACGGTTGTGTCCGTCGCCTCGCCGACCCCGAAGATGCCGTACACCTTCCCGAGCACGAACCCGGACGCGACCATTGCGAAGGAGCCGTACAGGAGGGCGGCCGCGTAGTCCGCGTCTATCACCATGTCGTAGAGGGACGCACCGGGCTCGTAGCCGGTCCACAGCGCCGAGCCGACGGTAACCGCGATCAGTACGCCGACGGGTGCGAAGAAGTTGATAAGGCGAGCCTCAGTCGCACTTGGATCACCAAGCTCCGCCTCGACATCCTGCATCGGAACGGCGTCGTCACGCGTTACCTTTCCGGTCGAGGACGCCCGGTGTTCGGCGGTCAGCATCTCACCGTAGTCCCGCCCAGTGAGAACGATGATTCCGACCATTGCGATAGCGAGAATTGAATACGTGTTGAACGGGATAGAGCTGAGGAACACCTCGAACGCGGAGGGCGCGTCCTCGACCCCGAGGTTGTCGTACGCGTCGTTTATCAAGCCAAGTTGGAACGCGACCCACGAAGAGATGCCGAGCGTTGCCACCGGTGCGGCCGTCGAGTCGACGATGTACGACAGCTTTTCGCGAGAAACATGGAGCTGATCGGAGACGTCCTTCATCGATGACCCGACGATGGCTGTGTTGGCGTAGTCGTCGAAGAACATCACGAGCCCCAGTAGCCACGTGACAAGTCCGGCGTCACGACGGCTATCGAGTCGCTCCAGCGCCCAGTCACGGACGGCGTAGGAGCCGCCGAGGTTCCATATCATCGCGACGCCGGAGCCCAAAAGCAGCGTGAACACGATGATCGTCGCGTGGAAGCCGTCGTCGACGAGGATCGCCGCGATGATCCAATCGAACGTCTGGACGAGTCCGAGTCCCCCTGTGAAGATGACCGCTCCAGCCCACACCCCGAGGAACAACGAGAGGATCGCTTTCCGGGTGACGATCGCCAGCACGATGGCGAGCAACGGCGGAACGATGGAGAGGACGCCGAACTCTGACATATCGTCACAGATTCTCGCCGGGGTATTTAAACGTCACCGTCGATCTGCCCGGCTCCGATGCTGACACAGTCGACTTCATCTCGCATCCGGGTCAACCTCACTCCGAACCTGAGTCGACTTGTTCAGCGAACCCGAACCGTGGTTTCACGTCGTCGACGACGACTTCGACGGTGTCGCCGGGTTCAGTATCAGGGACGAAGATCGAGTACCCCTCGACGTAGGCGATGCCGTCTCCTTCCTCGCCGCGCTCCTCGACGGTGACCTCGATCTGGTCGCCAACCTCGACGGGCGCGGTGAGTAACCCCTTCGCGACGAGATACACCTCCGAGGAGGAGTCGCGTGACGCCGGCGGGGAGTTCGTTTTGACGTACTCGAACTCCGCGCCTACGTCCTCGCGGAACGCGTCGAGGTCCTCGCCCTGAAACACCTTTACGACGAAGTCGCCGCCGGGCGCGAGCAGTTCCTCAGCGACCTCGAACGCCTGCCGCGCGAGGTGGACTGACCGGGCGTGGTCCAGCGAGTACTCGCCGGTCATGTTCGGAGCCATGTCGCTCACCACGACATCGGCTCCGCCTCCGCCGACCGCCTCGCGGAGGTAGTGTTGTGTGCGCTCCTCGGTCATATCGCCGCGGATCGTCTCCACGTCGTGCTCGTCGAACGCCTCGATCCGCTGGAGGTCGACGCCGACGACAGTGCCCGTCTCGCCGACCGCCTCGGCAGCGACTTGGAGCCAGCCGCCGGGTGCGGCCCCGAGGTCGACGACGGTGTCGCCGTGATCGAACAGATCCGCGTCCTCGTCCAGCTGTTTCAGCTTGTACGCCGACCGGGCACGATACCCTTGCTGTTTCGACCGGTTGTAGTACTCGTCCTTTCGTCCCATTTCCTCCCAATAGGCTCGCAACCGGTTTATCGGCGTCGTTCGAGCGCGCCCCGGCGGATCGTTGGTGTCAGACCCAGTCAGCGTTCGGATCGACTCGGCCGGCTGGCACCTCGCCGTTCAGAACGGCAGCAACGTCGTCCGCGGCGCTCCGGTTCAGGTCCTCGTGGGCGTCCTCGCTGTACCACGCAGCGTGCGGGGTAACGACCGTATCCGGTCGCCCGACGAGCGGGTCGTCCGCCGGCGGTTCCTCGGCGAGCACGTCCAATCCCGCAGCCTTGATCGTGTTGGATTCGAGCGCGTCAAGGAGCGCGTCGGCGTCGATCACGGGGCCACGCCCAACGTTGACGACGACCGAGTCGGAAGTGAGTCGCCCGAGCGCGTCCGCGTTGACCATTCCACGAGTAGCGTCCGTCAAGGGCGCGTACACCCCCACGTGGTCGCTCCGGTCGAACAGCTCGTCGAACCCGACCTTCTCGACGCCGTACGTCGCCATCTTGTCGGCGTCGACGAACGGATCGTGTGCGACCAGCTCCGCGTCGAATCCTGCGAGCTGCTCGGCCGCCCGACGAGCGATGGGACCGAACGAGACGAGCCCGACCGTCGACGCCCCGAGTCGGCGGATCGGGCGGCCGTCCTCCCAGCTCCAGCTTCCGGCCACCACCGCGTCGTCGTACGCCTTTAACGACCGGAGACAGGTCAACAGCAACGAGACCGAGTGGGTCGCGACCTCGTCGGTACAGTAGTCCGGGACGCGTGTCACCGTCACTCCGGCGTCGGCCGCGGCGCTGACATCGATGTTGTCGACCCCGACCGCCGACCGAACGACCACATCAAGGTCGGGGGAGAGCGCGTCGATTGCCTCGGCGGTAACCGGTGTGTTGATGTCGGTGACGACCGCGTCGAATCCACGGCCGGCGTCGATCAGTCGGTCCGTGGACCCCAGCGCTGCGACCTCGATCTCGACGTTCTCGTCGACTGCCGCCGCAAGCCGCGTGCGGTACGTTTCTGGGTCGATCATCGGAAACTCAGAGAGCAGAACGCGTTTCATACGAGTCAGTACGCCTTCCCCCTACTTGATGTCTGTCGGTTACGCAGTCAGGTTCGCCGCACACGGAGCGAAGCCCGAAGACACCCACCGATCGACGACTCTTTGCTGATACGGATACAATCCCCGCGCGTGAGCGACGATACGTCTGAGACCGCGTCGGAGAAGCCACCGATGCTCGTCCTTCTTGAGTCGCTTGAGTTCTATCGGAACGTTCGGATCGGCGTCGTTGTCGGGGGGATAGTCGGGGTGTCGCTGTACCTCGTTCGGACGCTGGAGCTCCTTCCGTGGTCGCTCGTCGAAACCCGCGAGTACCCGCTTTTTGGGCCGGATGTTTGGTTCCTCTTATTAGCGTTCGTCTTGGCGGCGACGCTATCGCTGCTGGTCGCGATAGGGCTCACCGTTGTTGAAGCGGTTCGCGGGGCTCGGACGGTTACGGACGTGGAGCGGAGTTAGTCTGCGGTACAGGACACGTCACCGTCATCGCTCGTGAACTCCTGAGCGGGCTCGGTGAGCTTATAAAGACTCTGGCGAGCGTCGGCGAAGTAGACGTCCTCGTCAACCACGTCGATCCCTTCGAGTCGTTCGAGCGCGTATCGAACGGTCCGAGCCGACAACATCGATTCCTGAACGATTCCCTTCTGTGTCAACGCTCCGTTGTATTCGAGTACCTTAAAAACGAGTTTGGCGCTCGGTGGGAGGTCGTCGAGACCCTCCGTCTGGGTTCCAGCCATCATTACGATTCGAAACCGTACACCGGCATAAATGTTGATGGAAATCCGCCTGTTTCGCCCCAGTTACCGGACATATTTTCCGAAACATACGCAAAAAACCAGCAACATATTCTCCTTTCTCCCGCTAGACTGACCAGTCAGTCAGCCTCTACTCCTCGCGCGCGCACCAACGTTGACCAGTTCCCGCGTGGAGCTTCTGTGGGGCACGTCAGCGGTTCGTCGAAGCGAACGGAACGAACGGCTTTTCACCGCTGGTTGTGGATCCGTAGGTATGAGCGACGAATCGGGAATCACCGGCCACGCCCGGAGCGTGGTCGTCACCACGATCTGTTGTCTCGCGGGAATCGCCGCGGGCGTGGTGTCGACCGCCTACGTCGGCACCGGCGACGCCGCCGCCCAGAGCACGACTGCCGTCCTCGTGATGGGTGCGTTCGTGCTCGTACAGTATCCGCTGTACAAGGTCATCGGCGTCGGCGACTTCGGCGTCAAGGACAACCTCTACGTGGCGTTTATGACGTTCACGCTCTGGTTCATCAGCTACACCGTTCTTCTCACGTCGGACGTGGGGTTCTGAGATGGCCGACGACAGTATCGCCGTGGTCGACCTGGATCGCTGCCAGCCCGACCGCTGTAACTACGAGTGTGCCAACTATTGTCCCCCGAACCGGACGGGCAAGGAGTGTATCACCGAGCGCGGCGAGGACGCCGCCGAGGGCGACCCGGACCAGATACACATCTCCGAGGAGCTGTGTCTCGGCGAGACCTGTGGTATCTGCGTCGAGAAGTGTCCGTTCGACGCCATTGAGATAATTAACCTCCCCTCCGAGTTGGAGGAAGACCCGGTCCACCGCTACGGCGAGAACGCGTTTGCGCTGTACGGGCTTCCAACCCCTGAACCCGGCAGCGTTACCGGGATCCTTGGACCGAACGGGATCGGGAAATCAACCGCGGTTCACGCGCTTGCGGGCGAGCGAATTCCCAACCTCGGCGACCACGAGGCCAACCCCGGCTGGGAGCGGGTACTCGACCGGTTCCGCGGAACCGGCCTCCAGAACTACCTCGAATCGCTGAAAGAGGGGGATGTCACCGTCGCCCGCAAGCCGCAGTACGTCGACCAGATCCCCAAACAGTTCGACGGCAACACCCGCGAGCTGTTGGAGCGGACCGACGAGCGCGGGGCGCTCGACGAGCTGATAGACCGCCTTAACATCCGACCGGTGATGGATCAAGACATCGACTCGATCTCTGGGGGGGAGCTCCAGCGGGTCGCTATCGCCGCCTGTCTCGCTCGGGACGCCGATTTCTACTTCCTCGACGAGATCACCCCGTATCTGGACATCGGTCAGCGGATGGTCGCTGCGCGGCTGATACAGGAGTTAGCGAACGACGAGAGCGCCGAGCGCTCGATGCTCGTCGTCGAACACGACCTCGCGATTCTCGACCTGCTCGCCGACACCCTCCACGTCGCGTACGGCGAGCCCGGTGCCTACGGTGTGATCACGGATCCGAAATCGGTCAGAAACGGCATCAACGAGTACCTCAAAGGCTACCTCGACAACGAGAATATGCGAATCCGCCCGTCGGCGATCACCTTCGAGGAACACGCACCTCGTGTCTCCTCGAAGGGGACGCCACTCGTGGAGTATCCCGACCTAGAGAAGTCCTACGGGGACGGCGAGTTCGAACTCCACGTCGAGGGCGGCGCGATCCACGAGTCCGAGGTTCTCGGGATCGTCGGGCCGAACGGCATCGGGAAGTCCACGCTCGCAAAGCTGTTCGCGGGATCGTTGGAACCCGATGTCGGTTCGCTCGACTTCCGGCTCGACATCGCGTACAAGCCACAGTACATCGAGATTGATCAGCCGATGCGCGTCGACGCGTTCCTCTCTTCTATCACCGACGAGTTCGGAACCTCGTACTGGAACACCGAAATCGCTCAGCCGCTCCAGCTCGACCGGATCATGGAGCAGGATCTGGTCGATCTGTCCGGCGGCGAGCGTCAGCGAGTCGCCATCGCGGCGTGTCTCTCCGAGGACGCCGACCTGTACGTGTTAGACGAGCCCTCCGCGCATCTCGACGTGGAACAGCGGGTCAGAGCGACGACGGCGATTCGGCGGTACGCGGAGAACCACGACGCGACCGTCATGGTGATCGATCACGACATCTACATGATCGATCTCCTCGCGGATCGGCTGATGGTGTTCGACGGCGAGCCGGCACAGCGCGGCCACGCCACGCCGCCCCAAGAGATGCGTGAGGGGATGAACGAGTTCCTCGCGGATCTTGACGTTACCTTCCGTCGAGACGAGCGCACCGGACGACCCCGGATCAACAAGCCAGACTCACAGAAAGACCGCCAACAGAAGCGAGACGGCGAGTACTACTACGCGCCCTGACGCCAGCGAGTCGGTCGCCGCTACCCCGATCCCTATTTACTCGGCCGTTCCGCACGACAGTATGCCCGAAACCGACGCCGACTTGTTCGGACTGACCCACGAAGACGCGAGCGACGCCATTGACGACGCAGACTTCGGTGTACTCCCGACCGGAAGCATCGAACAGCACTCGACACACCTCCCGGTCGCGACCGACACGCTGCGGGCGGACCACCTCACCGCCGAACTGGTGGCGGCCGCCCCCGAGTTCGACCTCGACCTCCTCAGGCTCCCGCCGCTGCCGTACGGTCAGTCGGAACACCACATGCGGTTTCCGGGAACGGTTACGCTCTCGACGGAGACGTACGTCGATGTCATTCGAGAGATCGGCGAGTCGATGGCGGCACACGGACTCGACCGACTTCTCGTCGTGAACTGTCACGGTGGAAACCGAGAGCCACTCTCCATCGCCGCGGATCGTCTCGGTCGGGACACCGATCTCACGGTTCATTTCGTCCACTGGACAGACTTTGCGCGTGAGGACCTTACGGAAACGTTCGGAGAGGGGTGGGGCCACGCGGGCGACCACGAGACGAGCTTCGTCGAGCTGTACCGGCCTGATCTCGTCCGAACCGACCGCAAGGAGCCACAGAACGCCGAGCCGTTTCCGCGGACGCGGAGCTACGAGTACTTCGACGACGTGACCGAACTCGGCGGGCTGGGCGACCCGACCGCAAGCGATCCGGAGGCGATGGAACGGATCGTTGCCGACACGACGGAATCGATACTCGACGCGCTCGTCGAGGACATCGAGAACGGGTGGTGAGCGACGACCGATCCGCAGTATCGAAGCGATTAAGCGCCGAAGCCGCCAACGGCCGCGCATGCGTCATCTCATCGTCCGCGGGGACCCCGGCATCCGTAAGGACGCGATCATCGAGTACGAAGGAGAGGAGCTGGTGTGTTTCGGAATTAACACACAGGGCGGCTGGCACGGTCCGGATGAGCCACAGCTCTGGTGTACGGTCGGCACCGAAGATGAGCGTGAGGCGTACGACAAACGGGAGTACGTTCCTCACTGGCTCGACGTGGACACCGTCGACGCCGAGGCACTCGACGTGATCAAAGCCAAAGGCGACCTCTCGGTGTAGCCACCGGCCGCATAGCTCCGTTCTACTTACTTTGGCTGGTTGTCGAGCCATGCCGCAACCGCGCCAGCCATCGCGCCGCGCCGATGTATCCGTCCAGCCTCGGGGTCAACAACTGTGCTTTCGGTTCCGGGTGTCTCGCCGCCGTCGACGACGACGGCGGCACGCTCGCGGATCCGATCGTCGAGGTCGGCGACCCGAGTGACACTCCCGCCGCCAGCGACGTTCGCGCTCGTCGCGGTGATCGGTCCCGCGTCGGCCGCGAGTTTCCGAGCGATCGGGTGATCGGGTACTCGTACCCCGACCCGATCACGACCTCCTGTCAGCGCGTCGGGAACGTCCCGCCCACGCCGAACGATGACAGTGATCGGTCCAGGGAGGAACGCCCGCATGAACGCCAGCGCGGTTGTGGAGGGGCGAACGTGTTCGAGTGCGGCGTCAACGTCGGACACACCCATGGAGAGCGGCTTGTCGCGCGCTCGGTCTTTCGTTTCGAACACGCTCTCGACCGCCTCGGTGTCCAGGGCGTTCGCACCCAGCCCGTACACGGTTTCGGTGGGGTACACGACCGTTTTGCCGGCTGAGACTGCCCTCGCCGCCCGTCCGATCGATTCGCGTGTCGCCATCGAGAGCTCGTCTTCAGACCGTGGTTCATCCGAGTGGTCGCCATCAGTCACGTCGATCGATTGGCGAGTCACTAAAAAAAGGGTAGCGCCTATCCGTCGGTCTGACCCCGGTTCGGGTGCGACCAGACACCGGTTCACTCGGAGGTCTCATCGTTCCTGTCGAACGCTCTGCCGTTCCTGTCGAACGCTCTACCGTTCCCGCTCGCGTGGACCGTCCGAACGGTCTAAGTACGCCCGAACCCGATCGTAACCAATGAGTCTTCGGCCCGCGTGGTTGACCTTCCGGCGGTACGCGGCGGCGACGACGGGAATGACGTTGTCGCTGTTCGCGCTCGGCGTGTACACTGCGGCGACCGGGTCCGGACTGGCGTGTCAGGCCCAGTGGCCGCTGTGTTCGGATCAGTTGATTCCGGCGCTCACGATCAACCCCGATTTCATCGAGTGGTTCCATCGCGTGTGGGCAATGATCACCGGCTTCCTCATCATCGGCGTCGCGGGGTGGACGTGGGTTGGCGAGTTCGACCGACGAACGCGGCTCGCAGCGACGCTCGCGGTTGCGATCCTCCCGCTACAGATCACGGTCGGAGCGATCACTGTGACCATCGGGGGTCTCGTTCCGGGCGGGTACACCGTCTCGACACACGCCGCCCACCTCATCGTCGCGCTGTGTATCTTCACGCTGCTCGCGTTGACGACGATGTGGGGGGGACGACGAGGCGGATCGGTTCGACTGCTCCGTGCTGCCATCGGGCTTGCGGTTGTCGGGGTGCTCGCCAGCGCCGTGTTCTCCCGGGCGGTTCCGTTCGTCACGTACTCACCGGGCGCACAGGGCGCATTTTATATCGCCGGATTGATCGCCCACCTTGGATTGGTCGCCGTCCTCGTCGCCACGACGGACGGGATTCGCGGCGAGTACGCTGGGATCGATCCGTCGAGCGCACGGACGGTACGGGCGCTCGCGGCCGGGTCGATGGCGGCGCTCGTCACCACCCTGCTGCTCGGACGCGACCTCGTGTTGTACGACGCGTTCTGGCAACAGGTCAACCTCGTCGCACTCGGAACCACGATCGCGTTCGCAATTGGTGCCGCATGGGTGTTCCGGAGCGCTGACCCCGTCTCGGGAACGTCAACACCTGTTGGCGGCGACTGACGACCGTCGGCTCCGAATTATCCACCCGAAGTGAGGTCGTCACAACAACGAGCGGAGTACCCGTGTCTTGCTGGAAGCGTTGTTACCGTTATTTGATAATTTCGCAGTATCTGACCTACGTATTTTTGATCATAGGCTTATTTCTCGGATAAGAACGTTGAATTCACGCGTTACAGTATTGATTCGGGCACATGTGAAATGTTATTCAAGCAAGACTTATAGTTCTGCCAATACGATTCGCTGATAATGGTCTCCAAGACGGATCCCCGACCGGGGATCGCCTACCGCCGGCCCGACGGTGACCCGTCCCGCCTCCGGGTCGAGTCGAGCGGGAGTTCGGAGATCCCCATCGACGAGCTGCCGCGAGACCGGTGGACTGAAGCGGTCCATCCGTCGGATAGGGACCGGCTTCACAGGGCCCTCGACACGAAACGAGTAAATCTCACGTATCGGATTGAGGCCGGCGACGAGACGATCTGGATACGCGAACAGGGGCGGTGTACCAACTGCGGTGATGTGGTAGGGTACCTGTTTCCGGCCAGTGATCAGGTCCGCCGGCGTCGACGACTCGAACAGCAGCGCGAGCGGCTCGACGAGTTTGCGAGCGTCGTCTCACACGACCTCCGGAACCCCATGTCGGTTGCGGTCGGTAACATCGAACTCGCCCGCGAGTTCGAAGGGGAGTCAGCCGACGAGCGACTCGACCGCGCGATGGAGGCACTCGACAGGATGGACGCGCTCATCTCCGACCTGCTCTCGCTCGCACGAGAGGGCCGTTCCGTCGAGTCAACCGCCGAAGCCGACCTCCGAACGGTTGTCGATCACGCGTGGTCGACGGTCGGTGCGGCCGCGGACGCGACTCTCGTCGTCGACGACGCGCTTCCGGCAATCGACTGTGATCGAAACCGGCTCCGGCAGGCGTTGGAGAACCTGTTCCGGAACGCTATCGAACACGGTGGCGCAGGCGATCCGGATGCCGTCTGCTCCACCACGGAAGCCGCCGATCCGGGCGACGGGGTTTCCCCCGGAACGTTTGAGGGTACGGACAGCGATGGAACAGACGCCGCGGTCGAGCACGGAACCGGTGCCGACACGAGCGTTTGCGTCCACGTCGGCCGGACGCCGAACGGGTTTTACGTCGCGGACGATGGACCGGGAATCGACCCCGAAGAGCGTGACGAGGTGTTCGAAGCCGGGCACACGACGGCCGAGAACGGAACGGGATTCGGGCTTGCCATCGTTGAGCGGATCGCCGAGGCCCACGGGTGGTCGGTCTCGGCCGCCGAGAGCCGGACTGGCGGCGCTCGATTCGAGTTCACCGATGTCGACGTGATCGAGGACGCAACGGGATCGACCGCCGCCGACTCACCCACCGACGACTCCGGACGCTCCTCGGCGGAGTGACCCGACCGCGCGGCGACACGGCTCTATTTCGGATGACGCCGCTCATCTCTTGATCAGACGAAATCGCTCAGTCCCGCCTGGTCGTCGTCACCCTCGTCGCCGTCGACTTCATCACCGTCTGACGGCTCCTGGGCCGGATCGGAACTGTTCTCGCCTGTCGTTCCGGTGCCGATAGCGTCGTCTGAGTCATCGCCTGCCTCGACGGAGTCGGACATTGAATCGTCGTCGAAGCCCCTACGAGCCCCGGTGAACGCGCCGTCCGCGTTGTCTGCGAGCCGCTGATCCCGGAGCGACTGGGCGTCCGCAACTATCGAGGCCACCTTGTTCGTCGACTCTCCCGACCCCGTGACGAACGCGACGCCGGCCTCGTCGAGGTCGTACGCGGCAGCCATTGCGACCGTCAGCTCTCGGGGTTTACAGTGGTGTGTGACGGTCGCGAGGAACGGAAGCACCTCACGGCGGGCCGTCGCGACGCTACACCCGCTCGCGGCTGCGATCCGGCCGACCACCTCGTCGGCAGTTGCGTCCGAGGAGGGCCAGAACTGCGGGCGGCCGTATCGCGTCCATCCGCCCTTGGTTCCGTCGCGGGCGGCGGCAACCCCGGCGGCCGCGTTGTCGGTCGCATAGCGCCAGTACGAGTAGTTCTGTGAAGCGCGCACGCGACCCAGCCAGACGTCCGCGTTCGCCAGGAAGTCGTACGCGCGGACCGCCTCCATCGGCTCGTACACGTCCAGCATGTTGTCCTCGATCCACTTTGTGAGGTCATCGGGAGTCTCGTCGACAGCGTACGCCGACTGAAGCGCCTCCTCCGCGGACTCCTCTTTCAGGACTGCGTCGAGGAACGGGAAGATCCCCATCGCCTTATCGCGGTCAGCGGTGACGACATCGTCGACCGTGATCGACGACCGGCCCTCGCAGGCGGCTTGGAGGTCGTTTATCGCGCCACGCAGGTCGCCCCGGTTCCGCTCGGCGATGCGCTGGAGCGCGTCGGACTCGAACTCGATACCCTCCTTCCGACAGATATCCCGGAGTACAGGGACGATAGAACGCGCGGAAACATCACGGAACTCGATGTCTTGACACGCGTTCCGAAGCCCGCGCGAGATGTCGTAGAACTCGTTGGCGATGAGCACAATCGGTTGTCCCGACTCCTTGACCAGCTCCGTGATCGCGCTTGCGCCGCCACGGTCGTAGTTGCCGTGGATGTTGTCCGCCTCGTCGAGAATCACGAGCTGTCTGGAGGCGGTGTCGCCGCCGCTTGCCCCGCCACCGGCGGCGCTCCCGCCGAGAGTCGCGTTCCGGGCCGCGCGCCCGGCGAACCGCTCGATGACATCGGCGGTCCGTTGATCGGAAGCGTTCAACTCGACCGTTTCCCAGTCCAGATCGCTCGCGAGCGCGTGGGCCGCGCTCGTCTTCCCGATGCCCGGACTCCCGTGGAGGATGACTGCCTCACGGTGATCGTCCCACGAGCGCGCCCACTCCGCGAACGCGTCGCGGGCCTTGTCGTTGCCGCGGACCTCCGAGAGCGTGCTCGGGCGGTATCTCTCCGTCCAGTCGGCCATTGTCGAAGGAACGCGCGAGTGCCGTTTAGTGGTTGCGGAGCAGCGTGTGTTTCTGGGTCCGAGTCGCGTGGCCGGTGGATTGGGAGCCATCCGCCCGTGACGCCCGGGTCGGGTAGTTCACTTGCCTGTGGCCGCGTCGGCGACGAGGGTATCAGCGAGCACCGGCGCAACGCTGGCAACACTACAGCCGCGCTCGATAGTGTCGGTACCGACGATCCGGTCGACGCCCGCATCACGGAGCTTTGTCACGGCGTTCGCGGCGAGCATCGGGTGGACGCACGCGGCGACGATGCGCGACGCACCCCGATCAGTTAACACCCCAACCGCCTCGCTCATTGTCGACCCGGTGGCGACGATGTCGTCGACGACGACGACATCCCGTCCGGAGACGGACGCGTCCGAGGGGGACACCTCGACCGCGCCCGTCTCGCGGTCGCGGTGTTTCTCGAAGTAGTCGGTTTCGCCCGTCCCGTACGCGTCACGGACAGTTCTGGCGATCTCGACAGCACCCTCATCGGGCGCGAGAAACAGCGGCTCCGTAAGATCGCCCGCCAGCGGCTCCGCGAGGGCACTTGCGGCGTCGACGATGTCGACAGGAACCGCGTAGAACTCGCTGACTGCGGACTCGTGGGGGTTTACTAGCACAACCCGGTCGGTTCCTGTCGATATTGCGCGCGCCATGGCCCGCGCTGAGACCGGCTCTCCGTCGGTAAACGACTGGTCTTGTCTCGCGTAGCCCATGTACGGGATCACGGTCGTGACGTGTTCTGCTCCCGCCTCCCGGACCGCGTCCTGTAGCTGGAGCAGTTCGACCCACGCGGAATCGGAGTCGGTCGTTGCCACCACGGTCGCCGTTTCGCCGTCGAACTCGGGTACGGCTGCGAGCCGCTCGTCGTCCGGAAACCGGTCGTACGTCGCCGTCGCCAGCGGTCGATCCGTCTTGTCGGCGAGCGCGGCCGCCAGCTGTTGGGAACTCGACCCGGGTACGATCATAGGCGTCCGTTCCGCAGTCATCGGTAAACCAGTTTCTGTACTCGGCCGCAGGACGGAGACGCGAGTATCCGCCCCCGACCGGGACGTCTCTGGGTCGCTCCCACCGAGCGGGAATCGCCGGAAGCAATTTTATATTGGTACCCGATACCATGTATGAGATGCCCGTGCCCGACGCCGTGTCCGCTTCCAGCGATTCTGACCCCCCGACGATCACGCGTTCCGACAAACGGGTCCTCGCGTACCTCGACGAGGTGGGGACGGATTATCCAGCCTTCATCGCCGGTAACACGGGTCTGTATGCTGACCACGTCGACGAGCGGTTGGAGAAACTAGCGTCCGCGGGACTCGTCGAACGGGTGACCGGCGAGTCTGTGTACCGGATCACTGACGCGGGCCGCGACGCGCTTCAGGGAGACTGCGGCTCGTGGTCTGATTGAATTCACCGACCGAGTTCCTCGTGTGCCGACGCGAGGTTCCGTGAGCCGAGCGCGGCAAGCAACGAGAGTTCGCCGGCGAGCGCGCCAACCGCAATTGCCTCCGCGAGCGCGTCGGCGTTGCTGCCGGCCGGATCGCCGCCACCTCGGACACCAAGCACATCGAGCCCGGCAGCTTGCGTCGGCAGCTTCGTCCCGCCGCCGACGGTACCAACCTCCAGGCTTGCGAGGGAGACAGAGACGTAGAGGTCGCCGTCGGGAGTTACCTCCGCGGTGGTGATCGCGTTCGCGCCCTCGACGACTTGTGCCTCGTCTTGCCCGGTTGCGAGGAACATCGCGGCGACCGTGTTAGCGACGTGCGCGTTGAAGCCGAGCGACCCCGCCTTCGCGGAGCCGACGTGGTTCTTCCGAGTGTTGATCTCCGCGATAGCCTCGGGCGTCGTGTGGAGCCGATCCTCGACGATCTCACGAGGGATTTCGACATCCGCAGCAACCGACCGACCCCGACCCTCTACCGCGTTGACGGCGGCAGGCTTTTTGTCCGAACAGAGGTTCCCCGAGAGCGCGACGAGTGTGGCGTCCGTCTCTGCCTCGATCACGTCACACGCCTCGCGGGTGGCGATGGTGACCATGTTCATCCCCATCGCGTCTTTCGTGTCGAAGCTGAACCGCAGATAGACGTTGTTGCCGACGACGTACGGCGTGGCATCGAGTAGTTCGCCGTGACTCGTCGTCGACTCGGCGGCCTCGCGAAGCGACGGGACGTTGTCACGAACCCACGACGCGAGCGCCTCAGCCTCGGCGACATCGCCGACACGAAACACGGGCGCACGTGTCATCCCGCTTTTCGTCACTCGGGCGGTCGAGCCGCCGGCGGCGTCGATGACCGAACAGCCGCGGTTGACTGACGCAACGAGCGCACCTTCTGTGGTCGCCATCGGCAGATATCTGTCGCCGGCAAACGCGCCCCCGTCGACGCTCACAGGGCCGGCGACACCGACCGGGATCTGGATGCCCCCGATCATGTTGTCGATATTTGGGTCGGCAGCGGCGGCGTCGAACGTGTAGTCGCCGAACGCGTCCACGTCGGCCCCCGACTGCTCGGCGACCACGCGACGGCGGACGATTGCCGCCGTCTCGGCGTTGACGTGTGCGTCGAGTTCGTGGAGCCGTACGTCCCCGTCGCGAACGCGATCGACGAGGTCGGAAACGGTTGAATCGCTCATGTTGCCGTCTCCTCACGGCTGGTGCTAATGACTGTCGGTTCCACCGTTTTCGGGGAAACAGTGCCGGATTGGCCCTTCACCGACCAACGAAATCAGAGAGCCGTTTCCGGAGGCTTTCGCGTCCGAGAGTGAGGTAGTAGGCGTTGCCGCCGTCTTCGTAGTAGTTGTCGATCCGGCGCTCGATCTCGAAGCCAAGGTGTTCATAGAAGCCGAGCGCCTGTTCGTTGGTTGTGCGGGCGTGACAGGAGACGGATCGGTTCTCCTCGGCGATATCGGCGATCAACCGTTCCGCGTGGCCCCGCCCTCGGTGGTCGGGATCGACCGCGAGAAAGAGAATATAGCCGTCGCGTCGGACGGAGGCGAAGGCAACGAGGGTGCCGTCCTCAAAAAGGAGGTGTGTCGTCGAGCGTCGATACGCGTCGACAAAGAACCCACGTCGCTGGCGGAGAACTCCCTCCGTGGAGCGGATGCGCTCCTTGAGGTCCCACGCTGTACCAACGTGGTCGGACTCCCCCGGCGGATCTATCCGCTTTTCGACGTTAACGCTCACTACGCGGAAGTAACACGCTAAGAGAGTATAACTCCACCGCCGTCGGAACGGATTACTCGTCGGTGTCGACGACGACTTCGAATCGAGCCCCGCCCGATTCGGATCCAGTAGCCACACGGATCTCCCAGCCGTGAGCCGCAACAACCCGTTTCACGATGCTCAGCCCGAACCCAGTCCCATCTCGTGTGGTCGTGTAGCCGGCGTCGAACACCTCCCCCCGGTCTGACTCGGGGATCCCGGGACCGTCGTCCGCGACGTAGAACCCGTTTGGCAGGCCACCAACGGTGACGGTTACACCCGATCCCCCGTGTTCGACGGCGTTCCCGAGAAGGTTCTCGAAGAGCTGTCGGAGCCGACTCCTGTCGGCTTGGACCGTCCGATCGACATCGACAATGAGTGTGGCGTCGTCCGTCCCCGCGACGGTTCCCCAACACGCCTCGACGACGCTCGCGAGGTCGATCGGTTCCCGCGTTCCAAGGTCGTCGCCGTCGCGTGACAGCGTCAAGAGGTCTTCGATGAGCCTCCCCATACGGTCGTGTGCGTTAGCCACGGCGTCAAGGTGATCGCTGTCACAGTTCTTTTGGGCAAGCGCCAGTTGCCCTTGCGCCACCGTAAGCGGGCTCCGGAGGTCGTGACTGACCACGTCAGCGAACTCCGCAAGGCGATCGTTCCGTTGTCTGAGTTCGTCACGGCTGCGCCGTAACTCTCGTTGACGCTCGCGCTCGTCCAGTGCGGTTTGTGTCGCGGTAGCGAGGAGACGCCCGAGGAGTTGGTCGGTCGCATCGAACGCGGCCGGCGTCGGCTCTCCGAACGATATCACTCCGTGCCCCTCGACCGGGAGGAGCATGAGGCTCCGGAGTCGGGTGCTCCGTGTGTTCGGTTCGTCCGTTGCCTTCGTCGGATCGTCCGTCGCTGTCCTCGTTGTGTTCACCTCGATCGAATCGAGATCGTCGTACACCCGGATTTCGCCCGTTTCGAACGCATCCAATGCGAGCGATTCAGTTCCGTGGTCTGCCGGCTCGTTGTCCTCAGCTGCTCCGGACAGCGGGACGAGTTCTCCAGTCTCGGGGTCCTGAAGTCGGACGACGGTGGCGGCGAACCCGAGGACGGAGTCGCCGGCAGCGACGGCCCGCTCTGCGACCTCGTCTCGTGACTCGGCACAGATGAGCTCTCGCGTCGCGTCGTGGAGGCGTTCGAGCCGGTCTTGACGCGTTCGAAGCGTCTCTTCGCGTGTCACGCGGTCGATTGCGGCTTCGAGGTAGTTCGCGAGTATCTCCACGAGGAGGACATCAGTGTCGGAGAACGCGTTCGCCTCGGGTGCGGAAATAATGAAGAGGCCGTGTTCGCCGATCGGATGGAGTACCACGCTGCTCGCGGGGGTCTCTTCGGTCAGGAGATCGGACCCCTGTACGTCGTCAATACGGAGCGGTTCACCGTCTCGAAACACGTCCCACGCGAGGTGTGCCCGCGACCCCGGCGGCGCGGATTTATCGTAGGACGGCAGCTCGTCGAACATCTCCGAGGCAGCGTCCACGACTGTAATCGGTTCCAGCCGAGTTCCATCGTCGTTCACCAAGTGAACGCCGCTCAACGGCGCCCCAATGATCTCATCAGCGGCGTCGTTCGCTAACCGCGCCGTTTCCGCAACCGTCTGGGTGTAGTTGAGCTCCCGGGTTCGTTCCCTGAGCCGCATCAGTTTTCGATCGCGCTCCCGGCGCTCGGAGATGTTCCGGCTACTGACAACGAACCGATCGTCGCCGGCAAGGTCGATTCGACGGATATTGATGCTGACCGGAAACGTCGATCCGTCCCGACGCCGGTACCTGCTCTCTATCGCCAACCGATCGCCCGCCTCCATCTCGCTCCAGATGTCTCGTAGCTCGTCGGGACCGATCGTTTCGCCGAGCTCCCAGACCGACATCCCGGTCAGCGCCTCCGCGTCGTAGCCCGTCTCCGCACACAGCTGTGGATTGACATCGAGGATCTGCCCACGTTCGTCGTGGACGTTGATCATGTCTGGGGAGTGTTCGAACAGCGCCTCAAGGCGGGCTGTCGTCTGCTCCAGTTGCTTCGCACGCTCTTTCCGCTCTGTCACGTCGGTAATGAACCCCTCGATGGCAACCGTGTCGTCGGCGTCGACGGCGCGTCCGCGTTCCCACACCCATTTCGTCGTTTCGTCGGCAGTCACGATCCGATAAGTGATCTCGAAGCTCTCATCCTCAGCAAGGCCTGTCTGAACAGTTTTGCGGACCGAGTCGCGATCATCGGGGTGGACGATGTCGTCTCCCCACGTTACCTCGTCTCGTTCCAACGCTTCGGCGGTGTATCCGATCAGCTCCTCAACTTCTCCCTCGACCGTTTCCATCGGCCACCCGCTCTCGTTCCGAGAGCGATATATCACGCCCGGAAGCGTGCTGATGAGCGTTTCCAAGCGTCGCGTTCGCTCCGTCAGCATTCGGCGCGTGCGGTGACTCTCGACCGCGTTCAGCACACGGTTGGCCAGCAGCTCGTACTGCTCGGTTCCCGTTTCCTTTTGCAAGTAATCGGTTACGCCGGCGGAGATCGCCTCGCTGGCAACTGCCTCGGACCCCTTGCCTGTAAAGAGAATGAACGGCAAGTCAGGGTGTCTCTCACGAACCGCTCGAAGAAACTCGATCCCGTTACGTCCTGGCATTTCGTGGTCAGAAACGACACAGTCGAATGCGCCCTGACGCAGCGCCGCCAGCCCGTCCTCTGTGGTAGTCTCGACGTGGACGTCGATCCGGTCGTCCTCGCGTTCGAGGAACGTCGCGACGATATCGGCGAGGGCCGGGTCGTCGTCGACATGGAGAACCCGGATCGGTTCAGCGGTACTGCTCATCGTGAACGGGTGGTTATCTCAGACGCCTATAAGAGTATGGAGGCATACGCTCTCGGCCCGGATTGCCTAGAATCGTCGATAGCAACACGGAAACCCCGTGGCTTCGAACTCCGAACCGTGCCGTACGAACTCCGAAACCATACCGCCGACGTTGCTGTCGAGGCGGGAGGAGACAGCCTCTCGACGCTGTTTGTGGCGGTTGCCAACGGGCTCGCAGCCGCGAGCGCGGCGGCAATCCCTGACGGCGTCGGCGACAGATTCGAGTTGGAGGTCGTCGCCGAGAGCCGTGAGGCCTTGCTGTTCGACTACCTCGACCAGTTGATCTACGAGCGCGACGTGCGCCTCGTCCTCCCGGTCGACCACCGCTGTACCGTCCACGAACCCGGCGATTCAGCCGCCGCCGGCGACTCCGCGGACTCAGAGGAGTGGCGGATCGCGGCCAGCGCACGCGGAGTGCCCCTCGACGCCGTAGCCGCCAGGGAAATCAAGGCGGTCACTTACTCTCAGATGGCGCTCGAACGCCGGGAAGACGGGTGGTACGCGTACGTCGTGTTCGACGTGTGAGGCTTCGACGCTCCGGTTATGGTTCATTATTATTAACCATTATGTTTATCGAGTACATTGGTACCACATGGCACACTCAGAACGGAGCGAACCGGCACGCGCTGGCCGGCGGTGGCGCGCGGGAGCAAGCAGCGGGCTCGTCGCCGGTGTAGCGATGGGCGCTGTGTTGCATTGGATGCTCGGGCTCATGCCGACGATCGGCGCGCTGATCGGGACCGAGACGGTCCTCGCCGGATGGGCCGTTCACCTTTTTAATAGCACCCTGTTCGGTGGGCTGTTCGTCGCCCTCTTCGATCGCCCCTTCTTCGCGGACCTGCGCGGAGACGTGGGTGGGTGTCTCTCGCTGGGTGTCCTCCACTCCGCGCTGCTCGGCGTCATCACCGGCGGACTGTTGTTGCCGACTGCGATCGCGGTCGAGGGGGCGACGACCCTGCCAGTGCCGACGCTGCCGGTTCCGGGACTCACGGCGAGTTTCGAGTTCGGAGTCGTCATCGCGGTTGCACATCTCGTTTACGGTGTCGTGTTAGGTCGAGTGTTTGCCGCGTTCACGCTCGCCGAGGGCGCGATCGGCTGGCTCCCGATCAGCCCAGTCAACCGGTGAGCGTTCGCAGTTCCAGTCAAACAGAGACCGTCGGCGATCCCGGTCGTTCTCCCAGCCGCTGACGTAACGCCCTTCCCCTCTCATGTCGAACTGCCGTCTATGACTACACGCGAGTTCGACGGGATCCGGCTGGAGAAGGTGCGAGAGCACGTCTGGGAGATCCCGCGCGAGGGAGAGATGAACGTTCCCGCACGGGTGCTGGCTAGCGAGTCGCTCCTTGAGGAGATCGGCGAAGACGATACCCTCCAGCAACTGCGGAACGCAACCCACCTGCCGGGCATGGTCGAACCCGCCCTCTGTATGCCCGACGGGCATCAAGGATACGGCTTCCCGGTCGGCGGAGTCGGCGCTATCGACGCCCGGACTGGCTGTATATCACCAGGGGCGGTCGGCTACGATATCAACTGCGGCGTTCGGATGGTGAACACGAATCTGACGTACGAGGAAATTGCGGGCCGCGAGGAGGAACTCGTCGACGCGCTGTTTGCGGCGATCCCCGCCGGTCTCGGCGGCGGCGGGGTGATCGACGGCAACGCCGACGCCATCGAAGGCGCGTTAGAACGCGGCGTGGAGTGGGCTGTCGAGGAGGGGTACGGAATCGAGAGCGACCTCGCCCGCTGTGAGGACGAGGGGCGTCGCCCGGACGCCCGTCCGGAGTACGTCTCTCAAAAGGCGATGGACCGCGGGCGCAACCAGATGGGCTCGCTTGGCTCCGGCAACCACTTTCTGGAGGTCCAGCGTGTCACCGACGTGTTCCGCGAAGAAGTCGCCGAGTCGTACGGGCTGGAGGAAGACGGCATCGTCGTCCTGATCCACTGTGGGAGCCGCGGACTCGGCCATCAGACCTGTAACGATTACCTTCGACGGATCGAGCAGGAACACGACGACCTCCTCGCGGAACTCCCCGACAAAGAGCTCGCAGCCGCTCCGGCCGGCTCCCAACTTGCGGAGGAGTACTACGGTGCGATGGCCGCGTGTATCAACTTCGCGTGGGTGAACCGCCAGCTCATCACCCACCGGACTCGCGAGACGTTCGGCGAGGTGTTCGACGCCGACCCGATCGACGACCTCGGGATGGAACTCCTCTACGATGTCGCTCACAACATCGCAAAAAAGGAGACACACGAGGTCGGCGTCGGCCCGGACGGACGCCCCGCAGTCGGCGACGCAGCGGTCGATCGGGCGGACCGTGAGCTGTACGTCCACCGAAAAGGGGCAACACGCGCGTTCCCCGCCGGACACGCAGACGTCCCCGAGGTGTACCGGTCGGTCGGTCAGCCCGTGATCATCCCCGGCAGCATGGGTGCCGGATCGTACGTGCTTCGCGGCGGCGACGAGTCGATGGCCGTCTCCTTCGGCTCGACCGCACATGGAGCCGGTCGACTGATGAGCCGAACGCAGGCGAAACAGGAGTTCTGGGGCGGCGACGTACAAGACGACCTGGAGTCCGGCCAGTCGATCTACGTGAAAGCGGAGTCCGGCGCGACGATCGCCGAGGAAGCACCTGGCGTTTATAAGGACATCGACGAAGTGATCCGCGTCAGCGACGAACTCGGCATCGGCGACAAGGTCGCCCGTACGTTCCCCGTCTGTAACATCAAGGGGTAAGCGATCATCGGGTACGGTGATCCCTTCCAACGCCTTGGCCTGCCCCGCAATCGCCCCGCGTCGCACCGCAGCCTTTCCCGACCTCACGGACGGTCGTGATTTTATTCCTCATCGGCGATGACCGATGCGGTTCGAGCGGCCTTTTATATCTGATAGCGCGCCCAGTTCGGCTCGGAATGACGGATCACCAACGCGACGGGGAGACCCCAAAGACGAACGAGACACCGGAAACGGATGGGGGACTGGAAACGGATGAGCGGCCGGAAACCGATGACGTATCACGGACAGCTGACTCATCCCCGGCACGCGTGACCGATCGCCGGTCGTTCGTCGGCGGTCTCACGGCGGTCATTGGTGCCGGGCTGACCGGAGCCGCTGTGCTCGCAACGGCTCCCGAGCCGAGCGCCGCCGTGGACGGCGACCCGGCAGCCTTCGAAGCCGGAGACGGCCCGACGGTGACGAGCAACGACGGGCGTGTCGAGTCTGTCTACCTCTCTCCCCGAATCGAAGTCTCGTGGCGCGATTTCGGAGATGGTGTCGACGAAGTCTCGGTCACCCTCGCTGCTGGAACCGCAGATGGCGTCGACAGGCTCTACGCCGAGACCCTGAGCGCTGACGACCCCGACGCGACCCCCGGCGACGTGGCGAGCGTCGATCAGTTCGACGGCGGGTCAGTCGCCGGGAGCCTGGAACTCGCCCTCGAACGCGTCGACGCGACCGAGCGCGGCGAGAGGGTGACGAGCGCCGCACTGAGCGATGAGACGCTTGCGGGTGGCGAAACTGCGACGACCACGGTGGATCTGGTGGTGCGCGCGGAGGTCGTTGGGGGGCGCGATGAGACCACTGTTGTCCGAACGACAACAGTCGATGTCGCCGTCGAAAACCCCGACCCCGACGCCGCTGCCGGCGGAGATATCGGCGTCGACGCGGTATAGCTCGGGAAGGAATTCGGACCGTCCTTCGTCCCCTCAGTACTCGCTTCTCGCCTCACGACCGAGATGGTCTTCGACGGACGCAACTTTTTCGTCGGCCGTTGTCTCGACGGTCCGTTTGTCGTCTATTTTCAGGACCGTCGAGACGCGGTCGCCATCGACCGCCTTGTGGGCCGCCGATGCCGCCGCAAACAGGGTGTCGATGTCGTCGGCCTCGATCACGGTTCCCATTGGATTGGTCTCGTAGCGTACGTCGTACGCATCGAGGGTGTCGACGGCCTTCGCGACCTCACTTGCCATGCTTCCTTCACGCACCGGAGCGACGCTCAACAGGGCGACTACGGTCATGCGTCTTGATTCGATCCGCCCAAATATAAGACCGTGTTTCCGAGCTACTCTCCGAACGCGTCCCGGAGGAACGACAGCTGATGGCCGACCGCGGGCTCAAAGTCCGTGCCGAGAACGGAGAAGTGATCGGCAGGCATCGAGACGACGGTCCCGCGCTGGAGGTTCCTGCCGGCGGCAGTGACGTCGTCGGCTGAAACGATCGAATCGTCGGTTCCCGCGAGCAACAGCGTCGGGGCACGAATCTCGTCGAGCCGGTTGCCAGGACGGTAGTTCACCAGCCGGAGTAGCGATCGGGCAGGGGTTTCGTTCCGCCAGCGTGACTCTCGATCGACGAGGTCGAGGTAGCCGCGCGTGGACCCGGGTTCGGTGATCGCCGCGAGCTCCTCGCGGTCGCCGACAATCGGCACCGTTCGCCCGCGACCGAACCGGTGGCCGAGTAGATCTCGGAGTCCCGCCGCACCCGCCCGGAAGACGTACTTCCCCCCGCGAGCGGCGACTATCGATCGCGCATCGAGCAGCGGGGTGACGGCGATCACGGCGTCGACACCGCGACGCTCCGCCGCGAGCGTCAGGACGTGCCCCGCGGACAGCGACGCGCCCCAGAGGACCCGGTCGCGACCGACGACAGCTACCTCCGCGAGCCGGTCGATGGCGGCTGCGTAGTCGGCGCGCTGGCGTGCGGGGTGGATCGCTTGGGAGTCCCCGTCGGATCCACCGAACCCACGGTAGTCGAACAGGAAGGCTGCGTAGCCGGCGTCTGCGAAGCGCTCGGCGACTGCGGGGTACCCAAAGCTTCGCTCCGCGCCGAGTCCGGGTGCCATCACGACGACCGGCGGATCGTCGGTGTGTCCACCGGGATGATAGAGGGTTCCGCGACAGGTGGCGCCGTCGACATCGAACGAGAGCGTACGGGTCGCGAACCGTTCGCGTGGTGGCCGGCCGAGCCGTCGTTGGGCCCGGTTAACCGGGGTACGCCGAGTCACTGTGCTGACTCCCCGTCGCCGGTCGGCGTCGGTTGTGTGTCATCGGTCGATGTCGACTCCTCGTCAACGTGTGCCAGCGTTTCGACGACGCGGGTAGAGAACTCCGTCTCGCTCAGCTCGTAGCCGATCAGCGCCTCGAACCACTCCGCCTCGGCACTCCATGTTCCCAGCGGATCCCCGGGCGATCGAACGACGGTCGCCTCGACGCGCACCGGCTCCCACTCGCCCGCCTCTGCGCGGTCGATGAGGGCATTGAGTGCGCGTCCCATCTCGTGGTGATGTACTTCACGACCAGGGAACGCAGTCATGTACGTCAGTTCCAGCGGGTCACCGTCGTCGATCGACTCGACGCTGATGCCGTAGCTTCGGAGGGTTGGTTCGAGCCCGCCCGCCGCGTCGTCGTCGCTCATACCGGACGGTCGGTGGGACGGAATAAATCGGTACCGACGCGTCGCGGAGGCGCTCTTCGGCGTTGAGGTGTCACTCCTATCGGTGAACTCTCGGATCGAAAGCCGCTTGCGGGGAGGCCACCGAGGACGGCGGCCAGAATCGACTTTGTCAGAGGCACACGATTGTCCCGCGCGGCCAGTTGACTGATCTTCGCCCTAACTGATAAACCATGGGTGAACGGTGTTTCAGTTATCATGTCGACAGACGACTCGATCGCGGACGGGTCGCGTCGGTGGTCGCCCGGAACCATTTATACGCTCCCGGGAGACGGATCGGTATGCTTCAGGGAGCGCTGGCGACGCCGGTACGGTCCGCCGATGCCGCCGGGACCCTTGTCGTTGGAAGCGTCCTGACGTTTCTCGCATGGGTCGTCACCCCGGTCTGGCTGGTCATCGTCGCTTTTGTCCCGCCGGTCGCGCTCGCTGCTCCGCTCGCGCTTGCGCCGGCGTTCGTCGCACGGGGGTACTTCATTCGGGTCGTTTCGAGGGGAATCGAAACGGAAAACACCGAGGGTGCGCCGCCGTTCGTTCGGTGGGGTGGACTGTACCGTGACGGCGTCAAATCGGTGCTTCTCACCGCGGGATACCTGCTGCCGCTGATCGTTGTCCTCGGAGGCGTGGCGCTCGCGGGCGTTCTCGTCGAGTTGGGACACGTGGATGTAGATCCGGTTGCGGATCCAGTTCTCGGAGGTGGGTGGGCCGACCCCGCCGTGGCGACACCGGTTGTTGGCGTTGGTGGTGGACTCGTTTTCCTTTCCACCGCTGTGTATCTTCTTGTATTTATGTACCTCAGGCCCGCTGCGCTGTCGACGTTTGCCGCCACGGGCCGACTTCGGGACGCGTTTCGACCGAGCCTCGTCGTCCCCGTCGCACGGTCCGGCGAGTACGCGGTCGGCTGGACGCTAGCCGTGCTGGTGTTGATCACGGGGTACACGTTCGCGATTCCTCTCGTCCCCTTCCTTATCGGGATCGGTCTCGTGTTCGCCACGAGGGTCGTCGCTCACACGCTGTACGGACGGGGAGCCGCAGACGTATTAAACGACCGCCCGACGACCTCTACAGGGTCGTCCGAGAAGACTGACGAAACCGGAGAGAACGGAGCGGACAGGACCGACGACGGAACTGACGAACCCAGAAACGACGAGTGGGTGTCGAGCGACGCCGACCACGACGAGAGGTTGCCCGCCCGTCCGGGACGGGTTTCGCGAGGGGAATTCGTGTTGGCCGAGGCCCCGGTCGACGTGCAGATCGGTCGGTCGGTGCCGCCGACCCCGGTGGCCCAGGAGTCGAGCGAGGCCGACGCCAGCGACCGACCCGTGGGTCGCGACGACGGGTTCTTCGCGGCCGAACCTGAGGCGGCGGACGGCAGCGCTGTGCTTGGTGACGACCACGACCCCACTGACGGGGTTGATTCCGACCGGGACAGCGATGGTGACCACACCCGGGATAGCGACGCCGCCGACGGCTTTGACTGGGGGCCGCGGACGGACGGTTGACCACGCTGGGCTGGGACGGATGGCAAGGGTTGATACCGGTCCGACCGAACGCCTTCACATGCGCATCGCCGAGCGAGGGTACGGCGAGGAGGGTCGCGAACGACTCACGCTCGTCCCCGAGAACGTCGACGACCTCTGGCATCTCGCCCACGTCCTCGAACCCGGAGATCTGGTCGACGGCGACACGACCCGCCGCATCCAACGCGACGACGACCAGATGCGGGACACGGGAGGACAACGCGAACACATCCACGTGACGATCGAGGTTGAGACGGTCGAGTTCGCACGATTCGCCAATCGACTGCGAGTCGGCGGCGTGATCGTGGGCTGCTCACGGGAAGACCAGCTCAACGCTCACCACACCCTCAACGTCGAGCAGCACGACGAAATCACGGTCGAAAAGCACTTCAAACCGGACCAGACCGAACGGATCGAGGAGGCGACTGAGGCGGCCGAGAACCCGGATGTCGCCATTGCGACCGTCGAGGAGGGAGCCGGCTCCATCCACACCGTCCAGCAGTACGGCACCGAGGAGTACGCCTCGTTCACGAAACCGACGGGGAAAGGCGAGTACTCCAGACCGCGTGAAGAGCTGTTCGGCGAACTCGGCGAGGCGCTGGCACATCTCGACGCCGACGCCGTAATCCTCGCCGGACCCGGCTTCACCAAACAGGACGCTCGCGACTACATCGAGGAGGAGTACCGCGATCTCGCCGAGAAACTGACGACTGTCGACACCTCCGCCGTCGGCGACCGCGGCGTCCACGAGGTGCTCAAACGTGGTGCCGTCGACGAGGTACAAAAAGAGACACGGATTTCGAAGGAGGCGAACCTCATCGACGAGCTGACTGAGAACATCGCCACCGGCGCAAAAGCGACCTACGGCCCCGAGGACGTCGCGGAGGCCGCGGAGTTCGGCGCGGTCGAGAGCCTGCTGGTCGTCGACGACCGGCTCCGCACCGAGCGACAGGGCGAAGGAGACTGGGGGATCGATGTCAACGAGGTCATTCAGTCGGTGGAGCGGCAAGGTGGCGACGTGGTCGTCTTTTCCTCGGAGTTCGCGCCGGGCGAACAGCTCTCGAACCTCGGCGGGATCGCAGCAATCTTGCGGTATCGACTTCAGTAGCTCGGGAGTCCGACGGACCGGACGGATACTCGACCCGCACTTTCGTTTTGCGTCCGGAAAGGCGTATTTCGACGGCTTCCGGACGTCTCACCGACCGGTAAGCGCCTCGCTCGCGGGTGCGAACTCGATCAACTTTCCTCGATCCGCCTCGCTCGCCCGCTTATAAAGCATATGTGCGGCGGCGGTCGTCTCGATCCCCGTCCCGCCCGAATCGAACACCGTCACCTCGTCGTCGCTCGTCCGGCCCGGGTGGTCGCCGGCGACGACCTCGCCGAGGTCGGCAGCGATCCCCTCTTCGGGGTCGACCAGTCCGGCCTCGACCGCAGCGAGAAACGACCCGGCGTCCTGTGTCGCCCGTGCCCGGAGATCCGGAACGTACGTCGCACGAGCGACCAACTCAGCTGGGAGTTCGTTCTTCTCGGGGTCGTACTGGCCCATCGCCGTGACGTGGGTGCCTGGTTCGATGTCAGTGTCGTCGACGACCGGGTCGCTCGCGGTCGTCGCAGTGATGACGACATCGGCCCCAGAGAGTGCCGCGCTCGCGCTCTCGACGGCGGACACGTCGGCGTCGATTCGGTCACAGAACTCCGTGGCAAACGCCTCGCGGTTCTCGGCGGTCGGCGAGAAGACGCGGACCGACTCGAACTCGCGGACGGTCGCAGTCGTCGCCAACTGCCCTCTGGCCTGCGCGCCGCTGCCGATAACGGCGATATCGGTCGCGTTCTTGCGAGCGAGCGCGTCGACGGCGACCGCGCCGGCCGCCCCCGTTTTAAATGGGTTCATCGACGCGCCGTCGAGCAGGGCGAGCGGCGCGCCCGACTCCGCGTCGAACAGCGGCGTCATGAACCAGGCGTCCTCCGCGCCGAAGCCGGCGGAATAGGTGTATCCACCCATTGCGCCCGTCTCCGGGAGCACCGCCGTGTACGCCGTGAGCATCCCCGGCGGATCGCGGTTAACGAGCTTCGTCCGCGGTTTCGCAGGCGCGCCCTCGCCGACCTGTCGGTATGCGTCGCGGACGGCGGCGACGTAGTCGGCCGGCTCGGCGAGGTCGTCGACATCACCGCTCGTGAGGAACAACGCGTCGGTCATAGCCGACGGAAGGCGCGTGAACGACTAAACGGTACGGGACGTGGTCGCGACAAACTCGTCGTTCGGACGCTCAGTCGGAGCCCCCGGACGCGGTTGGACCGCCGCGCCGTCCGGAGCCGCCGGACCGCATTGAACCGCCGCCGGATCCGCCGACCGCGTCGGAACCCGCGCCGGAGCCGGCTCCCGGAAGCGGATTCCGGACGAACATCGCGTGGGCCATGATTCCCAGCGCGATGCTCGCGCCCACGGGAAGCGCTAGCGTGAACGGCAATCCGACTAGGTTCAGGAGGACGGTGACTCCGAACAGGGCAGCCGGAATAAGCCCGAGGACGTAGTCGTAGTACCCAGTCATAATTCATGTGTATCTATACCACGAGTCCACTTAATTGTTTCTCGTTGATGTCACGTTACGACGTGATTAAGTACTAAAATCCAACTCATAACTTATGACGGGAGATCATCGGCGAGCATCAGTGAGGCTGTCGTCTCAGTTCCAACCAGCTATTTCACGGAACCACGGGGTGGTACGACGATCCAACCCAATCGTGGGGAGACTATATAAAAAAGGCAGGTGCGACGACGAAACCCAGTGTTGACAACGAGGAGGACGGAGACGACGGCAACGGGTGTTGCCTACCGAACCCGGAAGTAGATCGCTCGCCAGCCACCGAGCGCGAGCGCACCGAGCACGAACGTTATCGCCATGAACGTCGGGGCCGCGTTGCCGCGGAACACGAACTCGCGGAGAACGAACCCGACGACGGCCGCGGGGACCCACGACCGAATCGCGAGCGGCACCGACGATTTGGCCGTCTCGACCGCACCCGCGGAGTACGCACCGACCAGCGGAGCGAACAGGACCCACCCGATCAGGAACGGTGCCCACACGCCGAGGAGGTAAACGGGGTCGTCGAGCAGGAAATCGACCGTGGTGTGATTGAGCGTTCCGACGGTCAACAGCGCCAACAACACGAGAACGTCACCGACCGCGAGCGGGGCCGCCGCGCGGTCCAGACGTTCGGCCAGAAACGACTTGGCGTCCATACGACCCCGTCGGACCCGCCCCCACTTTTACGTACGGATCCGCTCCGGGAGGGCGATCATCGAGGACGACCCGACGCCCGGCCGGGAATCACTCGTACAGCGGGTGTTCCGCACAAAGCTCGACGACCCGTTCGCCGACCTCGTAGATCACGTCCTCGCTGTCGACGTTGTCGACGACGCGGTAGATGAGATCACCGACCTCTTCGATCGCGTCTGCGTCGAATCCACGGGTCGTGAGTCCGGCAGTGCCCGCGCGGATCCCCGACGGATTAAACGGCGAGCGGGTTTCGCCAGGCACCGTGTTTCCGTTGAGCACAACGTTCGCAGCCGCAAGCGCGTCTTCCGCGTCGCCGCCGGAGAGGTCGGGGTGTGAGTCGCGGAGGTCAGCGAGGATCAGGTGGTTGTCGGTGCCGCCGGAGACGAGCGAGAGCCCGTGACCCTGTAGCGTCTCAGCAAGGACCTCGGCGTTATCGACGACCGCCTGCGCGTACTCCTCGAATTCGGGTTCGAGCGCCTCCTTGAATCCGACCGCCTTGCCGGCAACGTTGTGCATTAGCGGGCCGCCCTGCCCGCCGGGGAACACCGCCTTGTCGATGTCGTCGGCGAACTCCTCGTTACACATGATGATTCCGCCGCGACCGGCGCGAATCGTCTTGTGGGTGGAGCCGGTAACGAAGTCGGCAACGCCAACCGGCGAGGGGTGGACCCCGGCGGCGACGAGGCCGGTGATATGCGCGATATCCGCGAGGTGATAGGCGTCGACCGCGTCGGCGGCTGCCTGAATCGCCTCCCAGTCGACCGTCCGTGGGTACGCGGAGTAGCCGGAGACGATCACGTCGGGGTCGAACTCCTCGGCGGTCTCGCGGAGCCCCTCGTAGTCGATGTAGCCGGTTTCAGGGTCGACTTCGTACTGTTCGACCTCGTAGATCTGTCCGGTGAAATTCGCCGGGTGACCGTGTGAGAGGTGACCGCCGTGATTCAGCTCCAGAGACAGGATCTTATCGCCCGGATCGAGGATCGAGTAGTACACCGCCTGATTCGCCTGCGTCCCCGAGTGCGGCTGGACGTTAACGTGTTCGGCCCCCCACAGCTCCTTCGCGCGCTCGATGGCGAGTTCCTCGACCTCATCAGCGTGCTCACAGCCGGCGTAATAGCGTGCTCCCGGGTAGCCCTCCGCGTACTTGTTGGTAAGGACGCTCCCCTGTGCCTCCATCACCGCTTCGCTGACGTGGTTCTCGCTCGCGATCATCGCCAGCGTCTCCTCCTGTCTCGTGCGCTCCCCGTCTAAAGCGTCCGCAACCGCCGGGTCGACCGCCCGGAGGCTCTCGTTATCCATGTTGTGTACAAAACGCGATGGAACATTAAGCCTGTCCGTCCGTGTCGGATCGACGCTCAACCGTAATCTCGCTAATCGTCGATTTTCACGAGATAGAACCGCTATATCACCGTTGTTCGATCTCAGATCCCGTTAATATTAAATACGGAAATGCCTTTTATACTGAGAGATATATGGTGTCAAATTTACTCGAGACGGACGTTGAAAACGTCCTCGACGAGGCGTTCGCAGGGACAGACGACGAACTCCTCGTGATCGATCCGTCCGAGGAGACTATTGTCGCGCTCGTCGAAGCCGGAGTTCGGCGAGACGACCTCCCGAGGATATCAATGCTCGCGGACGAACAAACGCTGAAGGCCGTCATGGACGATTTCCTCGTCGCGTCGAAGGCGGCGGACCTCATCGTGGAGGAGTCGCTGTCGCTCAGGATCCTCCCCGACGATGTCGACAACGCGCTGTTCGTCTCACCGTCCCGCGTAGTGGCGATAGTGAGCGCCGGAGATCGGATCGCCGCACTCTCCACCACGGACGACTCATTCGTCTCGGAGGTGTACGAGACGCACCGAGAGGCGTTCGAGGACGCCGAGGAGTACGGGCTTCGAACCCCGCCGATCAGCCGCGTTCGAGAGACATTGGCGTCCGACATCGGAGCGGACGCACGCGAGGACTTCGACGCGATCCTCGAGTCGCTGGACGCCGCCCGCGGGGGGGCCAACGGACTCGACGAAGTCACCGTCTCGTTGCTCGTTGCCGCCCGCAACGATATCCTCTTGTACGACATCTCGAAGTGGGGCGAGGACATCGGGATCGCGTCGAAGGCGACGTTCTCACGAACCAAGACGCGTCTTGAGGATCTCGGGGTCATCGACACGGAAAAAGTACCCATCGATGTTGGTCGACCCCGACTTCGGCTCAAACTCGGCGACGATCGGCTCGTCGGCCTCGACGCCCCCGAATTCACGGATGTCGCTGTCGACCTGATCGAGTAGCGAACCTGCCTTCCGCCGGCGTCTCCGCGGGCGTTTTTATATTCTCCCCGTCAACCCCGCGGGCTTTTTTTACGTCCTTCCCGTCGACTCCGCCATGGATATCGGACTGGTCGGAGACGGGCCTGCGGTCGACGCGATCAAGACCGCGCTCGGCGACGTAGACGTGAACGTGATGCCGGTGGAGCCGGAGCTGTTGGATGGGTTCGACCTCGCCGTCGTCGTCGGAACGACCGGATCGGACGCGTTTGCGGCCGCGAACAACCAGCTAGAGCGGTGGGTCGCGGTCGAGGTTGGTGGGGTTGGCGGAGCGCCAATTGACGGGGTCGACGCCGCGGTGACTGTTTTCAACGACGCGTGTTACGACTGTCTCCGGAGTCGGATCGCCGCCGGCGAGACCGATCCCGCGGAAGCTCCGCGCGGGACGCGGTCAGCGGTTCGCTACGCGGGTGCAGTCGCCGGTCGCCGAACGATCCGACTCCTCGCCGGCGACTCGGTGGCGGACACAGTGCTGGAGGTGCCGGGACCGGAGCGGTCGCTGGTCCCGGTACCAGGGTGTGGCTGTGGCCCGGAGCCGGGAGACGCGCTCCCCCGTGGTGACTCAGGTGGAGGAACGGACGGGTCAACTGACGGCCCCGGGCGCTCTCTAAACGAGGCGCTCGACCGTGCGGAGCGGGCCGTCGACTCCCGGGTCGGCCTCCTCTCTGAGGTGGGCGAACGAGAGTCGTTCCCGATCCCCTACTACGTCTCGCGGGTCGCGGAGACGACCGGGTTCTCCGACGCTCGGGCCGCGGAGTTCGCCGGCGGTGCTGACGACGACTGGGACGCCGCGTTCATGAAGGCGCTCGGTGAGGGGCTCGAACGCTACGCTGCGGGCGTCTACCGGTCCGGTTCGTTCACAACCGGGACCGCCGCCGATGTCCCGAACCCGGTCACCCCCGACGCATTCGTGTGTCCGGACGACGCCGCGGCGTACGACGACGACGACACGCTACCGTGGACGACCGGCGAGCGGCTGACAACGGGTGATGCTACCGGGGGTGATCTCGTGAGTCTCCCCGCAGAGTTCGTTGCGTTCCCGCCGCCGGAAAACCGGTATCGACCCGCGATCACTACCGGGCTCGGGCTCGGTAATTCCGGGTCTGAGGCCGCGCTATCCGGGCTCTACGAGGTGATCGAGCGCGACGCGACGATGACAACGTGGTACTCGACAACGGAGCCGCTCGGGATCGAAATCAACGATCCAACTTTCGACCGGCTCACGAAGCGCGCGCGAGCGGAGTCGCTGACGGTCTCGCCGCTGCTCGTCACGACCGATATCGACGTTCCGGTCGTCGCCGTCGGCGTCCATCGCGACGGAGAGTGGCCCCGGTTCGCCGCCGGGTCGGGCGCGGACCTCGACCCCGTCGCCGCCGCTCGCAGCGCGCTCGCGGAGGCGTTACAGAATTGGACGGAGCTCCGGTCGATGGGCGAGGCGGCAGCCGCCGACGAGAGCGCTGCGATTGGACACCACGCTGTGTTCCCGGATGTCACCCGCGAGTTCTTCGATCCGGAGGCGACGGTCTCGGCCGAGGGGCTCGGCGAGCCGGGGCTTTCGGGGGGCGCAGCGCTCGACGCCGTCGTCAACCGGATTCGGTCCGTCGGACTCGATCCGCTCGTCTCGCGGACGACCACCCGGGACGTGGCTGCCCTCGGATTCGAGGCGGTCCGGGCACTGATCCCCGAGGCGCAGCCCCTGTTTACCGGCGATCCGTTCTTCGGCGACCGCGCCAGCGACGTGCCGCGATCGATGGGGTTCGAGCCGATGCTTGATCGAGAGTACCACCCGTTCCCGTAGCGGGACCATCGTTCGCGACCGCCCGACCTCACTCGCATTCGTTCACTGTACCGACCTCACTCGCACTCGTTCACCCACTCCCCGAACCGGCCGAGCGTTTATATGCCCAAAACAATGATGAAATAGTACAGCACATGTCATTGGACGGCGACGACACCGACGAGGGCGACGGATCCCCAGCACCATCGGAAGCGTCGAACGCGGGGTCGGATGCCACGGTTAAACCGTCGAACGCGGGGGCTGATACTGCCGGCGTGAAGCGTCGACGGTTTCTCCGCGGGGCGGCAGCGACCGCGACCGCAGGAGTTGGACTCGGCGTTGCGGGGTGTCTCGGCGAGGAGGAACCGTCGGGGGATGCCGGCGACCCCCCGGAGCCTGCCGCGAGCGTCACTCGCGAAAGCGACGGCGAGGGGGTCATCTACCAGTACTTTCACACGCCTTGGAGGGAGGTGGAAGCAGACCTCGACCTGCTGGCGGACGCCGCGGTCGACGCGGTGTGGCTTCCCCAGCCGGCTCGCGGAAAACTCGATTTCCAACACCTCGCAACGGCGGATCAGGAGGGGTTCTACGAGCCGGAACACCCGGAGTTCGGCCAGCTTGAACCACATCCCCCACTTGGCTACCAGCCCGTCGACCTCCGCGAGTTCGACGGCGCGCTCGGCACGGAAAGGGAACTCCGGTCGCTCGTCGAGGCGGCTCACGACCGCGACATCGAGGTGATCGTCGACACCGTGCTCAACCACATGGCGAACCCCGACCCCGCACCGGCGGACCTGTGGGGCGACGCGGACGACCCGACCGCGACGACGCGGCTCGACTGGCCGCAGTTCGAGACGGAAGAACACTTCACACACGTCCCCGCTGACGACTACCGCGGCGAGATAGAGAACGACCAGTACGACGAGTCGCTGTTGGCTCTTCCAAACCTCGACGTTCGTCATCCGGAGGTACAGGCGGCACACGCCGACTACCTGACCGCTATTGCCGACATGGGCGTCGACGGCGTCCGGTTCGACGCCGCCGCACACGTCTGGCCGTGGTACTTCGAGGAGGAGATCATCCCGCTCTGTGCGGATCTCGGCCTCTGGCGCGTCGGCGAGGTGTGGGAGGAGAGCCACACCGACACGCTGCTGGAGTACGTCGACACCGGGATGGACGTGTTCGACTTTCCGCTGTACGCCGACGTGGTGGACGCGTTCGAGCAGACCGATCTCTCGCTCGTCGCGGAGGGGAACGGAGTGGTCCACGAGAATCCCGACGCCGCCGTCACCTTCGTACAGAACCACGACGCGGCCGGACCGGGTGTCGGCCCCGATTCACCGGAGGGCGAGCCGATGCGGCTCGCAACCGCGCTGATCCTCTCGTATCCCGGCACGCCACACCTGTTCAACACCACCGTCGGCGAGGACCTCGAAGACGACCGCGTTCGGGACCTGATCCGCGTCAAGAACACGCTGGCACGCGGAGAGTTGCTCCACCGTCACGTCGGCAGGGAAGTCTACCTTTACGAGCGCGAGGGGAACCTACTCGCTGGAATCAACGTCGACGACAATCCCCACACGAACACCGTCGAGGCCGGCTGGGAGCCGGGAACTGCCCTCGTTGACCACGTGGGCCAAGGGGAGCCAATCGAAGTCGACGATACCGGCGAAGTTGCCGTAAGCGTGCCCGGTGGCGACTACGTGATGTACGCCCCCGAGCAGTCAGTTACCCGCGACTAAAGTCGTGGGCTCATCAGTGGCTCCCCGCGCGGAGCGCCGAGCGGGAATCCCGTATGAGACGCCACTCCCTCCCACGTTATTAAGTGTCCACGCGGTGCCGTGGCGAACATGGATATCGTCTCAGAGGAGTCGACCGAGTCGACGGAAGCGGTCCCCGGCGTCCACCTCACGCAAGGCGCAGCGGGCGAGAAGGCCAGCATCCAGCGCTTTTATATTGAACCCGGCGCGGAGGTGCCCGAACACGACCACCCACACGAGCAGGTCGGAACCGTCACGAGTGGGACGCTCACGTTCGTCGTCGACGGCGAGGAACGACCCGTCCACGCGGGTGACACGTTCGCGATCCCCGGCGGCGAGCCACACGCCGCAATCAACGACGGAGAGGTCCCGGTCGAGGGTATCGACGTGTTCGCGCCGGCCCGACCGAACCCGGACTGGGAGGAGTGAGACGAAGGCGGTTTTCGCCCCCGTCTCGGTTCCTTTTATACGCCCGAGCCGAACCACAACCCGAGTATGGTACGCGTGAGCGCCGGCGCACGGCTCCACTTCGGCTTTTGTAACCTGAGCCTTTCACACGAGCGACTGTACGGAGCGCTTGGGCTGGCGCTCGCGGAACCAGTGGTCTCAGTGACGGCGACTCCGGCCGAGACCGTGACGGTCGATGTTGACGACGATGCGGTCAGGGAGACGCGCGCGACGCGCGGAACAACCACCGATGCGATCCGGGAGGACGTGCGGCGATACGCGGTCGCCGCCGCGGACCGTCTGGGTGTTTCGGGCGCGTCGGTGACGGTTACGTCGTCGCTGCCGCGACACGCCGGACTCGGAAGCGGGACACAGTTGGCGGCGACGACGCTCGCGGCGGTCGCCGGCGCACACGACACGCCCCCACGAGTCCGCGAACACGCGCCCGCGCTCGGTCGCGGCGGGCGATCCGGAGTCGGCGTCGCGGCGTTCGAATCGGGCGGGTTCGTCCTCGACGCGGGACACCCAACCGCACGATTCACGACCGACCGTCCGGCAGACGGCGAGTGGACGGTTCCACCGGTCTCTGCGCGTCATCCGGTGCCCGAGGATTGGCGGTTCCTTCTCGTCCGACCGGACGCCGAACCGGGCCGAGACGGAGACGACGAGGACGCCTCGATGCGCGCCGCGGTCGAGCGGGCGGATCCCGGCGTTGCGGACCGCATCGCCGGGATCGTCACGCGTCGCGTGCTTCCCGCGATCGCGACGGGGCGCGCTGAGGCGTTCGGCACGGCGGTGGCAGCGGTCGGCCGGCTCAACGGATCGTGGTACGCCGACGAACAGGGCGGGGTGTACCGTCCGCCTGTCGGCGATATCGTGGCGTCGCTCTCGGCGTCGCCGGCAGTGTTCGGCGCGGGCCAGTCGTCGTGGGGACCGACAGTGTACGGCGTCACCGATGCCGACCGTGCCGAGGCGGCGGCCGAGGCGGGCAACCGTGCTCTCGACGAGGCCGGCGTCGGCGGGATGGTCTCGGTCGTCCGCGCGACTAACGAGGGGGCACAGGTGGTCGACGACTCGGCCCCTGTCCGGTCCGAGACGGACGAGGGACAACACTAAGCGGGACGGTACCCCGTATCGAGACATGTCAAGCGTACCGTTCGGTGTCGCTCGGCTGGATTCGATTCTCAACGGAGGTGCGCCGCCGGGGAGCGTGGTGTTGCTCGCGGGCGAATCAGGAGCCGGCGCGCGGGAGTTCCTCTACACGAGCGCAGCAATGAACGCACTCGCGCGAACCGACGAGGAGCTATTCGATCTGTACTATGGGGATCTGCCCGGGGACGCATCGGTTCCGCCGGAGGTTCACTACCTCTCGTTTACGGCTCATAAGGACGCACTCACCCGCGAAATGGGGTACACGATGGCCGACGAGGTGGTTGACGCCGCGACGGCAGGAATCGAGTTCCGGGACCTTTCACCGGAGTTCTTTCAGCTCAGTCCGATCCCGCGGGAGTGGTACGAGGGCGAGACCACGTCGATCACGGAGTTGAGTGATCGCGGCCGGTACGACGACGTGCTCACTGCTTTCGGCGACTACCTCACCGAAAACGCGACGGGGAACCTCGTCTGTATCGACTCCGTGACCGATCTCGTGAGTGTTGTGTCCGATGACATGGAGTGGAGCGACATCGCGATGGTGATGAAGGGATTAAAAAAGGCCGCCGCACGCTGGCAGGGACTGATTCTGGTGTTAGTCAACGAGGATTCACTGACCGACCAGGAGTTCGGGACGCTGATGGACGCTGCCGGCGGGACCCTTCAATTCGCCTGGGAAAGCGGCGGATCGAAGCGTGCCCGAACCATGTTCGTTCGGGAGTTCCGTGGCGTGCTCTCGCGGCTTGAGGCGGAGAACATCGTCAGGTTCGAGACGGAGGTCCACGACGGCGGATTCGACATCAGCGACGTACGAAAGATCCGCTGAGTATCGACTTGGAGAATTGTACGACAGATTACTTAACTCCCCTACCCAAAGGACGGACAGATGCGGAGGACTCGTGATGAGTGATCCCAACACGCCGGAGCCCGTCGACGGCGACAGCGACACCACGGTGGACGCCGACGGCGACAGCGACACCACGGTGGACGCTAACACCCCGACCGACCTCAGGGCGCTTTCGTCGCGCGTGGAGGAACTCGCGACACGGGTCGACGAAGACATCGAGGACCTTCGCGAGCGACTCGTACGAGTGTATCGAGACGTCGAAGGGAAAGCGGAGACCGACCACACCCACCCTGAGACGATCGACCGAATCGAGTCCCTTGCCGCCGATCTGGATAGGGTCGACGACGATCTTGACGCGATCGACGACGACCTCGATGCGGTCGATGAGACTATCGAGGCCATCGCTCGGTTGGAAAGGGATCTCGACGCGCTCGCCGACCGAACGGAGACGCTCGCGGCCGATATCGACGACGCCACCGAGTCGGTTGCGGACGCCGAAAACCGAGTGGACGACCTTGCGGCGCGAGTCGAATCACTGGCCGAGGCGAACGAGGACGCGGTGGACAAACTCTCACGGGTCGCTAGCGGTGTAGTCCGTACCCAACGGCAGATGCGGGCGGTAGAACACGAGCGGGCCGAACGCGAGCGTCTCGACGATATCCTCGCCGAGGCGAACCGCCACGGGGTCCGAACCGCGGAGTGTGACGGCTGCGGGAACGGTGTCCGGCTGTCGCTGCTGTCGAAACCGGAGTGTCCGTACTGTGAAAGTCGGATCGACGCGATCGATCCCGGTCGACGCTTCATCGGAACGTCTTGGCTTCGCGTCGACGACACACCCGCCCTCGAAGGGGCTGTCGCGTCGACCGCGGACGACGGAGAGACCGCCGGAGAAACTCCGGAGGGGGAGACGAGTAATGAGACCACGAACAGAGAGTCAACGGCTCAAAACGCTGATAACCAGAGCGACCCGGCTGGGTCGGATGTCAGCACGCGTGACACGGGATCCGAAGACGGGACTGACTCCGGCGTCGAGGGGAGCCGATGACCGATCCTGAAGACGGCGACCGTGGGATCGATGACGACGCCAACGGCGAGGGGAGTACTGCCGGCGATGAGAGCGCGGACGACGAGAGAAGCGCCGCCGACGCCAACGAGTTCCCCGATCACGAGGGTCCACCAGAGGTCGACGGCGATCACAACCCGTTCGCTGATCTCGATGATAGTCGGACCGTGGATGCTGAAGACACAACCGATCGCGAGGACATAACCGTTCACGAAAGCACGACCGATGATGAAGTCGGTACGAACAACGAGCTAGATCCGTTCGCCGAACTCGACACCTCGGCCGACCCGGACGCACCCCCGGGGTCGGTCGAAGACCCCTTTGAGCGGATGGCGGTCGACGAGGTCGACATGGACGACGTTTGGGACGCGCTTGAGGACGACACTGATCTCCCGCTCGCCGACGAGGAGATGCCGGGACCGGACACGCGAAGCGACGATGTCGTCGATAAACGCACCTACTGCCACCGCTGTCCTCACTTCGCCGAGCCGCCGACGACCGCCTGTACACTGGATGGGACCGACATTGTCGAGGTCATCGGGTTCGATGAGTTCCGGCTCCGAGGCTGTCCGATGGTGAGCGAGAGCGGTCCCGAGTTCGACCGACGCCAGTGACGGCTCGGCCACCGGACATAAACCGATCGACCACGGACTGAGAACTATATGCAGTTCTGTGATGACTGCGGCTCGATGATGGTCTCGACCGGCGACGAGATGGTGTGTCAGAACGACGATTGTGGGACAACCACGGCCCGTGACGAGGGGCTCGCCGAGCAGTTCGAATCGACCGTCGAGCAGACCGGAGACGAGTTGATCGAGACGGAAGAGGGCGCGAACTTCGAGGGGAAGCCGACCGCCACCGATGTCGTCTGTGACGAGTGCGGCCACGACGAAGCGTGGTACACGATCAAACAGACCGGCGCAGCGGACGAGCCCCCGACTCGATTCTTTAAATGCAAAGAGTGCGGTCGGCGCTGGCGCGGCTACAACTGATCGCGAGGTCTGAAACTGGAATTCACACGAATACAAGGAGGAAGCCCACGGCTTTAACCGTGGGAGGAATCCGACTCCGACAGCCACGGACCCATCGCCGCACTGACCGCCTCGCCAACGTCTCGCGTCCGGCCAATAAAAAAGTGGTCAGCGTCGAACGCGACCGTCTCGACCCCCAGCGTCTCCGCTCGCTCGACGACCGGCTTCCAGTCCGCGGTCGAATCACGGGTCGCGTAGAGGACACACACCGGAACTGTTCCATCCTCGGCGTCGTCATCATTTATTAGACTATCGAGTGCGGCGACGGCATCGACATCGGGATTCAGCTGCGCCGTAGGTGCGAGCGCGCAGACGCCGGCGAGAGCGGGCCACGAGGCAGCCGTGACGAGCGCGACGGTCCCGCCGAATGAGAAGCCGAACAGCGCAACCCGATCGTATCGCTCACGCGCCCACGCTACCGCGTTGTCCGCGTCGGCACACTCGCCGTACCCCTCATCCCACTCGCCGTAATCGAACCGAAGACAGTCGATGCCGCGATCGGTAAGTGCGTCGCTCGCAGCCATCAGTCGTTCGTCGCCGCGATGGCCGCGGTGCTGTGGATGTGGCGGACAGGCGACGACGACCGAATCGGCGCGAGACTCGTCGCTCGCGGCGACATCCAAGGTCGCTCGTACGTCTCGTCCGCCTGGAAGCAACACGGTGTCCGTCACGGGTGTCTCTCTCGGTTCTGGACCGCGCTCACGGCACCTGCATCACGTCGCCGACGCCGTCGAGGGCTTCCACGTCCTCAGCGAGGGCGTCTTGGTCAATCCCGGCCTCGTAGTAGACGACGATGTCGAAGGTTCCATCGCGGAGTAGCTGTTGACACTCCCAGACGAACGACTCGTCCGCAAGGGTGAGTCCCTGAAACTGGTTCGAAGAGAAGTCGGTGTTATCGTTGCCTGCCTCGATGTACGTCTCCCCCTTTCCGGCGTGGGTAGCGATAATGTCGTTGAGCTCGACGGTCAACTCGTGGAGTTCGAGGTCCTCCTGACCGCTCAGCGTTGTGTGGACGACACAGCCAACAAGTTCGATGTCTCCCGGCTCCAGAAGCGCTTTCGTTCGCTCGTAGAGGTCGCTATCGATGGCCTCGGTCATACGTTCGGGTTTGTCCCCACCGATTAAACGGATGGCGATTCGACAGTGTCAGCCACCACGCGCTGAACCATATCCGATACGTAATCGAATTTCGACCGGCTTCAGGCGACACGACTTAACTGCTGTCGGTCAAAATGGGGATACGACCACCAATGACCGACGACGCCGATTTCGGGGACCAACTGGAGTCACGGACCGAGACGTATCTCGACCGACTGAACGACTGTATCGAACTCCTTCCGGAAGCCTTCGATCGCTACGAAACCGACGGTGAGTACCACGCCACCGTCGACCGAATCGGGGAAATCGAGAGCGAGTGTGACAATTTGAACCGAAACATAACCGGGTCGATCACCGATTCCGATCCCGGTGAGATGGGGCTCCTCAACACGCGGATCAACTTCAACGCCGCCTCACTCATCGAGCTGTACAACGATTTAGACGTGATCGCTAATCATACCGAGCGGATCACACAGGAGCTAGCGATGACACGGCCCGAACACGGAACCACCCCGTTTGAGGGACTCACCGAGATGGCTGATCAGACCGTGACGATGGCGGCGACACTTCAGGGCGTCGTCGAGCGGTTCGTCCACGGCCTCACGGTCCCGAACGCCACCGTGACCCTCACAGAGGGGATCGAAGCGGTTCAGGACGGCGAGAGTCGTTGTGACACTATCCGCGACAACGTGATCGAAACGGCCTTTGATGAGGGACGAACCGCCGATGCGCTGTTGTACCGAGAGTTTGCCATCCTTCTCGACGAGCTTGCCAACACAATGGAAGATGTCACCGACCGGATCGTCGTTATCGCTAGCGACGAGCCGGGGATCGTCACCGAGTCATCCGCGGAGTAGCGGACTGAACGGCACAAAAACAGACTGAACGACGTAGAACAGATCGAGTCGTGGAACAGAACGAGTTGTGAAACGTTCCGGTCGATCCGTCACACTCACCGGTCGAGTCGGACTGTCACATCGTCGGTTGCGTCGCTCTCGTCGACATCTATCAGGTCGTCAGCGGCGAGGTCGCTGACTATCCCGCGGATCCACTCCCGCCCGTACTCCCCGCCCGGCGTGTAGTCGACCCGGATCCGGTGGCCGAGTGTATCCAATTCCATCTCGTCGTGTTCGCTCAGGAGGCTGATGATTCGCCCACGAAACTGCCGACGGCTCCCCTCGAAGCTTGGCTGCGTGGGAACGTCGGGTGCGGTAAAGTCACCAGTCTGATACGCGTGACACCACTCGCGCCACGGACACCCGGCCTCGTCACACCGTGGTTTCTTTCCGCAGGCGACGCCACCGAGTTCCATAATCGCGTTGTTCCAGATTCTGGACTCTCCATCGGGCATGAGTCGAGAGGCGGCTCCCTCGAACGCTGCGTCGTCATCTGACACGTCGAATGCGCGGT
>LFFM01000090.1_pt1 | contig 51608 bp, 55 predicted proteins | sample 643131 | NCBI WGS metagenome assembly LFFM01 (sample SAMN03777445, study PRJNA286221) | soda lake metagenome | biome: soda lake; feature: Kulunda steppe; material: water; isolation source: sample Tc-Br brine of Tanatar trona crystallizer | place: Russia: Kulunda steppe | collected 2011-07 | reverse complement strand
TACGAGGGACTGGCGCGTCGGCACTTCTCGTTGATCAAGCCACAGAGCCGCAGTTTCCTGCCGAACGTGAGCCAGTCCGAACTCGAACGACTCGGCCGATACCTCTTCGACGACGAGATCTACGATAGCGTGGAGGACGCACTCGACGACGTCGAGTACACCGCTGGCTGGGACCGGATGCGCGAGATTCGCGAGAGCCACAACGACGTCACCTTCCTCGACGAGTTCCTCACCGACGAGTTCGTCGAGGAGGGCGAGTACTTCACGTACGAACACTCCCATGCGACGGGCCAGCCACGTGTCGCCAGTCGGGAGGCCGCGGACGTAAAGAAGAAACTCCTCTTGCAGTTCACCAATTTCGGGAAGCCGACGATCGTCGTCAAGGACGGCAACTACAACAACCGAAACGAACTGCTGCTGGCCCACCGGTACAACGGCGTCATGCTCGATACCGAACAGGCAAAACGCACGCTCGAACGCGTCTTCGAGCTGTGGGGCCGCCCAGTCAATCTCCTGACGATCGTCAAGCAGGTCGACGATCACGACCGCGAGGTGGCCCGGCGTCGGAACGAGGAGCCGGACCCGACCGAGGAAGGTCGGCTCATTCGGTACGACGGCAAGGAGTTCGACGAGCGGTCCCTCCCGTGGGAGGACGTCGAGGATATCGCCGCGAGCGACGTGGATTACGACACGAAGCCCGACGACTGGCTGGCGTGATCGGTCACCCTCGAAGACGTCCGCCCTCAGGCGAGTTCCGCTGCGCGGTCCCGCAGGGACGGTTCTAGCGTCCGATCCTCGGCGACCGATTCGAGTTCGCTCGTCGCCGAGCAACGGCCGAGCCCTTCGAGGGCGTATCTGCGGAGTTCGCCGACAAGTCCACCCGTCCGTACCAGTACGCCGAGGTTCGTCTTGTCGCGTTTCTCGACGAGCCTGTCGATCGCTTCGCGTCGGCTATCCTTCGATACGTTCCGTTTGACCGCGGTTTGAAAGTCCGAAGACATGTGTATCAATCGGCGATTCCGATCTCTTCGCCGCCGTCGGCATCAGTCGTTCCGTCCGATTCGTCCGCGTCGGTCGCTTCCTCGGCTTCCTCGGCATCGGGAGCCTCGAACGTCGGGAAGCGATCCTCGAAGGCGTCCCAGTCGGCGGCCATCTCCTCGTCGGTGAGCAGGCTCTGTTCCAGATACGTGTGGAGCGCCTCGTGATCCATCTCGACGCCGATCAGTACCAGTCGTGTGCCACGATCCCCCCACTGGTCGTCCCACTCCTCTTCGAGCCCGGGGTGGGCCTCGAACTGCGCTTTTTGCTCTTCCGGCGGGAGACTCGCCACCCACCGACCGGCCGGGGCGACCCGGATGGACTGCCCTGCGACGTGGAGCATGATCGCGTTATCCTCGCGCCCGGCGAGCCAGAAGTGGCCTTTCGAGCGGACGACTTCCTCCGGGAACGAATCCAGCAGTTCGGCGAAGCGCCCGGGGTGGAACGGACGGTCGGCCTCGAAGACGAAGGAGGTGACGCCGTGTTCTTCCTCGGCGGACTCGTGGGGCTGTTGGAGCTCCTGCATCCAGCCAGCCGAGGCGCGTGCTTCCTCGAAGTCGAACCGCTCGGTCTCGACGATGTCGTCGACGTCGACCCGGCCGTGGGTCGTTCGCAGGATTTCGGCGCGGGGCTGTAAGACTTCGAGCGTCGCCTCGATCTCTTCGAGCGTCGCGTCGTCGACGAGGTCGCACTTGTTGAGCAGGAGGACGTCACAGAACTCCACCTGTTCGACGAGCAGGTCACCGAGATGTTTCTCGGTGCCGTCGTCGTCGAGAACCTCGTCGGATTGCATCGCCTCGTGAAACTGGTGGGCGTCGACGACGGTGACCGTCGTATCGAGGTGACAGCCCGAGAGTGGCTCGATACCGGTCTCCTCGTAGAACTCGGTCGGATCGAGATCGGACTGGTCAAAGCCCATCGTCAACGTCTGTGCGACAGGTAGCGGCTCGGCGACGCCGGTCGACTCGACGACGATGGCGTCGAAATCGCCAGCCTCGGTGAGCCTGTCGACCGCTTCCAGCAGATCGCCGCGAAGCTCACAGCAGATACAGCCGTCGTCCAGTTCGACTAACTCCTCTTCCTCGTCGGAGATGTCCGAGGATTCGGCGACCAGATCTGCGTCGACGTTTACCTCGCCCATGTCATTGACGAGGACCGCCAGCTCGCGGTCGCCGCTCTCCGCGAGGATGTGGTTGAGTGTGGTGGTCTTCCCGGCACCTAACATACCGGACAGTACCGTCACAGGGGTCGTTTGTTCGGTCATTCGTTAGCAATAAGGGGCCCTGATCTAATATAAGTTATTATCTATAGCGAAGTTCTTATTAACAGACGGTCCGTCAAATAGCATACCGATCAGACGTGACCGACAATATACAGGACCGACTCGACTGTGCCATCGTCGGTGGAGGGATCCACGGCACGTACCTTGCAAACAGGCTACTGGAGGAGTCACCGCTGGGGCCCGCCGACGTCGCTATCTTCGACCCCCACGAGCAATTACTGGAGTCGTTTCGACGCAAGGCCCGACGCTGTGGGATGGAGACGTTGCGATCGACGTTTGTCCATCACGTCGGCACGGACTCGTTCGGTCTCGAATCGTTCGCGGAGCGACACGGTCGGACTGACGAACTGGTAGAGACCGTCGATTACCCCCCACGCCCTAGCCTCGATCTGTTCTTGGCGTACGCCGACGAGGTCATCGCCTCGGCCGGGCTCGATAGCTGTCACCGGCAGTGTCGCGTCGAGTCGATCCGCCCCACCGAGGAGGGTGGATTCGTCATGGAAACGGCGAACGAGACAGTCGTGGCCGACAGCTGCGTGCTGGCGATCGGTCACGGTGGTCGATACTCGCGGCCGGACTGGGCGCAGGGACTTGACGACGCCGTCCACGTCTGGGGCGGCTTCGATCCCGAACGGAGTGTCGATCGGACACTGATCATCGGCGGGGGAATCACTGCCGGGCAACTCGCCTGCACGCTGAGTGAGTCCGAGACGGTCGGGTTGGTTACCAGACATGCCCTCGAGTGGGAGGTCTCGGAGGCCGCACCCCCGTGGATCAACTGGTCGCGGATCGAATCCGAGTTACACGCACACCCGCCGGGCTCGAAAGAGCGACTGGAGGTGGCGACGAACGCGCGAAACGACGCGTCGATGCCGCCGTACATGTACGCGAAACTGGACACGTGGATCGACGAGGGCGCGCTCGTCATCGAGAACGGCGAGATCGCGACGGCCGAACGGCAGGACGGCGGGATCGCCCTGTCGATACGTCACGGCCGGGATCTCGTCGGCGACCGAGTAGTGTTCGCGACCGGTTTCCAGCCGGTGTTCGATCATCCGTTCGTGGAGCAGATCGCCGAGGATTGTTCGCTCGCACGCGGACACGCCGGAATGGCGCTCCTCGACGACGAGACGCTCGCGTGGCGACACGAGGAGGGGGAGCCATCGAACCTGTTTGTCACCGGAGCGCTCGCGCTCGGGACGGTCGGTCCCTACGCACCCAACATCCCGGGTGCACGGCGGGCTGCAGACCGGATCGTTCCGGCGCTCACTGGTAGTCGGGAGCGCGACGAGCGTACCCTTGCGAAGACGCCAACGGAGTCCGACTAACTCGGGCTAAGCCGGTATACCGCCGGTCTCCTGTGTCGTCAGGTGGTCGACGATCAGGCCACCAGCCCGCCGCGCCCCGATAATGTTACGGGCGAACGGGCCGAGAACCTGTTCAGCCGCAGCTCCGGAAACGAGGATTCGCGATCGGGAACCGTCCGTCCGACGCCAGCACAGCGTCTCGTCGTCGAGCACCGGCGCGCCGGCATACCCCGTCTGTAGCGATGTTTCGGCCAGCGATCGGAACAGTGCACAGTCGTAAGGCCGGCCGAAGCCGGTCGCACAGAGCAGTCGGTCGAGACAGAGCGCGGACCCGTCCTCACAGGTGACGACGAGCGTCCCGCCCGCTTCCGTCGCGGTCGTGATTTCGGAGCGTTCCAGACCGACACAGCTCCGCCGGAGGGACTGTCGGAGCCGATCGAAGACGTACGGGGGGATCGCGCCGTCGTTGCGCGCCCCCTCGACGCGGCGCTGGCGCTGGCGTGAGGCGGGCGGCAGGTCGTGGAGTTCGTCGACGACGCCCGAGAAGTGCATCCACTCGGTGCTCGCCTCGAGGGACTCGACCCGGAACGGACTGCGGGCGAACAGTGTCACAGTTCGAGAGGGTCGCGCGAGCGTCGCGGCGAGCTGTGCAGCCGTGATACCGCCACCGACCACGCCGACGTGTTCCGTCTCGCCGATCGCCTCGCGGCTGAACGCGGGGTCCCAGACGTGTGACACTGGTGCGTCGGCTGGCAGATCGTTGGCCCACTGCGGGATCGATGTCGTACCCCCGTAGCCCACGGCCAGCAGACACCAGCCGCTCTCGATTCGCCCAGCAGTCGTCTCTACTGTAACGGCCTCGCCCCGATCGCTGATCCCGGTTGCCCGCGCCTCGACGACGCTTCGTTCGAGGTCGTAGCGGTCGATCACCCAGTCGGCGTGATCAAAAAATAGCTCGGTCGAGGGCCGGTCGCCACCGGTATCGCTTTCGTACAGTTCACCTTCACGTCCCTGCCCACGGGCGAAGTCACGCAACGAAAACGGATCACGGGCGACGTGATGGACAAAAGGAGACCTGAGTGTCTCGACGCCACACTGTCGACACTTGCGACGGAACCCACCGAGTAGACCGCTGGGCTCGACGATCCGCAGGTCGTCGTGGTCGACGACATCGGCATCGAGCAGCCGAATCGCGAGGTGGACGCCGTGGACGCCGCCGCCGACGATAGTTACGCTCCGGTCGCTGTGTGTATCCGCACAGGCGCGCTGCCGCGTCGGTCGTTCAGCCATCCGTTTTTATTAAAACTGCGTACTATATTAATAACTTTTGACCCGGCGCGCGCGGACGAGCCTTCGGAACCGGCAGACACGCAAGTCCGTTCCCACGTAGCCTTTTACACGCCGACTACCAAGTGCGAGTATGAGCGCAGCGATCACCGCAACGGAGTTCCGGGATCTGCAGGACCGGGACGAGGAGTACGCACTCGTCGATACCCGCCCATCGGAAAGCTTCGAGTCGTGGCATATCGAGGGGGCGATCAACTACACGTACAAGCCCCACCACGAGTTCGACGCCGAGGACTTTCGGGCGGAGACGGGACTGGGACCGGACGATCGGATCCTCACGATCTGTGCGAAGGGCAAGTCGTCGTTCGACATCGTCGAAGAGCTAGCCGCGGCGGGCTACGACGACGTGACAGTGATCGAGGACGGCATGCGGGCCTGGAGCCGGGTGTACGACGTGACGACCGTCCCGACCGAGAGCGACGGGATCGATCTGCTGCAGGTCCAGCGCCGCGCGAAAGGCTGTCTCGGCTACGTCGTGGGCTGTACGGAGACCGACGAGGCCGCCGTGATCGACGCGACCCGGCACACAGAGGAGTTTATCGAGGCTGCCGGGTCGGCGGGCTACGAGATCGTCGCCGTCTTCGACACCCACGTCCACGCCGACCACATCTCGGGTGGCCGGGCGCTCGCCGACGAGCTGGGCGTGCCCTACTACCTCGGCGAGGACGCGACCGATCGCGGCGTCGCCCACGAGTACGAACCACTCCCAGGAAACGAGGTCGTCACCGTCGGCGAGGTCGATATCAAGGCCCTTGCCACGCCCGGCCACACCTCCGAGATGGTCAGCTACCTGCTCGACGCGGAAGCGGTCGCGACCGGTGACACCCTCTTTGTCGACTCGGTGGGACGCACCGAGCTCCAGTTCGGCGACGCCGAGGCCGCGGAGGGGGCCGAGCAGCTCTACGACTCCCTGCACCGGACGCTGCTGGCCGAACCGGACGGCGTGACCGTCCTGCCGGGCCATTTCGCCGTGAGCGATGCGGGCGAAACCGGCGAGCTAACGCGTGGCGAACCGATCGCCGACTCGGTCGGAACGATCCGAACGACGGTCGATCTGCTCTCCCGTGACCGGGACGCGTTCGTCCGCCACGTCACCGAGCGCCGCCCCGAGAAGCCGCCGAACTACGAGCGGATCATCGACCTCAATACGGGTCGTGAGGCCGTCGGTGACGAGACAGAGGCGATCGAACTCGAACTCGGGCCGAACCGCTGTGCAGCGGAGTGATCTCCCGTGTCTCCCCAGCAGTTCACCGTCTCGACCGACGCACGGCTCGATATCGTCGACCTGACTGACCGGGTCGAACGTGCGATTCCGGCGGACGTCGAGCAGGGGCTCTGTACGATCTTCGTCAGGCACACGACTGCCGCAGTCGTGATCAACGAGGCCGAGCCGCGGCTACTCGCCGACATCGAGGAGTTTCTCGGCGACCTCGTCCCCGACGAGGGCCATCGTCACGACGAACTGGACGGGAACGCCGACTCGCATCTCCGGACCGCGGTGCTGGGGCCGAGCGAAACGATCCCGATTCGGGACGGCGACCTCGACACCGGCACCTGGCAGTCCGTCCTGCTGGTCGAGTGTGACGGCCCCAGAACGAGAGAGGTGTCAGTGACTGTCGTCGAGGCGTAGCTCAGTCGGGACTCTCCGCGGCGATCAGCCGCTCCAGCGCGTCGGACCCGACCGTCGCAACCACGAGCGGCGTCACAGCTGACACGCCGGCGACGTACACCACGATCCCGAGGCCGATCGCGAGACAACAGACGATCCCGGTGGGAGCACCGGCTGCCGTGTCGGAGCGGACGCTCACGCGAATCCCACGACCAGTACGGTCGTGTTCCACGCGACGACGATCACCCCGAGGACTGCGAGAGTGCCCGGAACGACGAGTCGATGTACCGGCCGAAGTCGGCGAGCGATCAGGACGAACCCGCCCAGCACGAGCGCCTTCCAGACGGTGAGGACGATCGCCGCGCCGACCAGTCCGGGTGCCAGATCGACGAGCGCGGCGGGCAACGGATTGGCCTCCGTCGCGCCGAGCCACAGGCCGACGACGGTCGAAACGAGGTCGCCGACCCCGTAGAACGCGATCGCGAGCATCCAGAGCGTGTACTCCACCGCGTCGGCGTCGAGACTGGTCCACTCTACGTCGTTGCTGCGGATCGTGCTATCGACGGCCACCGGACCACCTCCGGCCCGCGCAATCCCTGGGTCGCCCGTAATCGCAGTGCGAGAGTATCCTGCTGGGCATGGACGGTTCGTCTCATCCCTCGGCGAGACCGCCCTTTGCTATGGAGCGAGTACTCGTCTACAGGTGTGGCTTACCCGCAACTGGGTGGTGCTAGACTGCGCATATCAGCCAGGAGCCCGGGACCCTAGAGGTACGGTCGAGCGACAGCTGCAGCGTCGGTCGCAATGCCATCCACGCCCAGCCCCGACATTGCGCGGGCGACCAGCGGCTCGTTGACGGTCCACACGTTGATGTCCAGCCCAACCGATCGAGCACGGGAACGCAGGGGCGAGTACAACAGGAGAGTGAATCGTGGATGGACTGATCCACAGTCGAGTTCGACCGCTCGGCGGACCGGCTCGTCGCGGAGCCGCCCCGTAATATACGCCGTCTCGACCGACGCGTCGTGGGAACGAACGTCCCGTAGCGCGCGTCCGGAAAACGAGGAGACGATGCTGTCGTTGTCGATCCCGTCGAGCGCGTCGAGAACGTCGCCCGCAATACCCGTCTCCTTCAGCTCGACGTTGACTTCGATTCCCGGTGGAATTGCTGCCAGCACGTCGTCGAGCGTCGGAATCGACTCGTCGCTCCCGAGCACGTCGAACGACTGGAGTTCGGAAAGCGAAAGCTCGGCAACGCGGCCCGTTCCATCGGTAACGCGGTCGATCCGCTCGTCGTGGATGACCACGAGTTCACCGGAGCCACACCGCCGGACGTCGAACTCGATGCTGTCGGCGATCCGACTCGCCCCTTCGATAGCCGTCACCGTATTTTCCGGCGCGTCGGCAGCGAACCCCCGGTGTGCGATCACGCGCATGTGCGCTGATCGATCTCCAGCAATGTAACCCCTCGCCCCGGGGATTCATTTCACTGCCGCTCCTACGGGACGTATGTCCGTTAGCTTCGATTTCAGCGATCGTGTCGTCGTCGTAACTGGTGCCTGTGGCGCGCTCGGCAGCGCCGTCGCCAACCGGTTCAGTGCCGCAGGCGCGACGGTTGCCGCCGTCGACGTTCTCGCTCCGGACGACGAGGACGCGCTGCTAGACCTCGACGAACGTACGACGTACTATCAGATCGATCTCACCGACGAGGACGACGTCGAAAATGGGATCGACGCGATCGTCGATGCACACGACGGGATCGACCACCTCGTGAACGTCGCCGGGACGTGGCGTGGGGGCCAGCCGATCGAGGAGACGCCGGTCGAGGAGTTCGAGATGCTGTTCGACGTCAATCTCAAGACTGCCTTCCTCGCCTCGAAACACGCCCTGCCACATCTGCAGGAGGCCGAAGGATCGATCGTCAGTATCAGTTCCCGGTCATCGCTGGAAGGCGGGGAAGGCGACGGTCCCTACCGGGCGTCGAAGGCGAGTATCCGGCGACTGACCGAAACCATCGCCGCCGAAAACGAGGGCGTCGTTCGGGCAAACGCCGTGATGCCGAGCGTGATCGACACGCCCATGAACCGCGAGATGATGTCGGGATCGGACCAGGACAAGTGGGTGGAGCCGGCAGACATCGCGGGCGTCATCGCGTTCCTCTGTAGCGACGCTGCGAGTCCGACGAGCGGCGCAGCGGTCCCGGTGTACGGCGAGGCCTGACTCGACGAAACCTCAAGATCGTTTTTTGTGAGCCTCACAGCGGTGATCTATCTGTACGTTTGTTGAAACGGTTCTTCAAGAAGGTCAGATTTATCAAAACCCGACGTAGACGAGGCACGTATGGCAGAGACATCGGCAGATCGAGAGCAGTGGGCCACCCGTCTCGGGTTCATCCTCGCTGCAGTCGGGAGCGCAGTCGGGCTCGGGAACATCTGGCGGTTCCCGTTCCAGATCGGACAGGAAGGTGGCGGCGCCTTCCTGCTCGTGTATCTACTCTTCGTCGTGCTCATCGGGATCCCCGTGATCCTCGTCGAGTTCGTCATCGGACGGCGGTCCAAGCAAAGCCCAGTGAAGGCGTTTTCCGAACTGGGATACGGTAACTGGCGATATATCGGCGGGCTGTTCGTCCTCACCGGGCTGATGATCATGTCCTTTTACTCCGTCGCGGCGGGGTGGGTACTGCGATACACGGGCGGTAGCGTGACCGGCGCCTACTTCGAGAACCCGGAGGCGTACTTCGCGACGATCTCGGAGGGGACGATGACGATCGCGTTACACGGCCTCTTCATCGCGCTGACTGCCGTCATCGTCGCAGCGGGGGTCAAACGCGGCATCGAACTCGCCGTCAAGACGATGATTCCGGCACTGGTCGTCGTCATGGTCGCACTGATCGGGTATGCCGCGACACTCGACGGCGCGATGGCTGGCTACTCGTGGTTCCTTTCGCCCGACCTCGACGTCCTCGCCGAGAACTGGATGTCGATCCTGCCGGCGGCTGCCGGACAGGCGTTTTTCACCCTGTCGCTCGGGATGGGCGTGATGATAACGTATGCCTCGTATCTCGGCGAGGATCGGAACCTCGTCGAGGACAGCGGCTGGATCGCCGGGCTCGACACGCTGATCGCGGTCATGGCCGGTTTCATCATCTTCCCGGTGCTGTTCGCGATCGGCGCGACGCCGGGTGACGGCGGCCCCGGGGAGCTGTTCATCGGCGTCGGCGGGGCGATCGCCGAGATCCCGGGCAGTCACATTGTCGGGTTGCTCTTTTTCGGCGTGGTAGCGATCGGCGCACTGTCGAGCGCGATCAGCATCCTCGAAGTGCTGGTCTCGTACCTGATCGACTCGTACGGCGTCGACCGGCAGCGAGCGACCTACGGCATGGCGGGCCTGATCTTCCTGCTCGGCGTTCCGTCGGCGATGGATCTCGATACGCTCGGTCTCATCGACGGCATCACCGGCGGCTTCATGCTCCCGCTTGGCGTCTTCTTGCTGGTCATCTTCGTCGGCTGGGTGTTCCCCCGTTCCGACGACGAGCTATCGAAGGGGCTCAAAAGCGGGGCCGAAGGGCGACTCCCCCAGCTCTGGCTGTGGTACGTCCGAACTGTGGTCCTCGTCGTCGTCGCCATCGTGCTGGTCTTCGAGGCGTATAACCAGCTCGTCGCGTTCGGCGTCATCGGCTGAGTCTAACAGTCCCTGGTTGCGGAAATCTTTTCCATTCGGTCGCCGATACTCGCGATATGAAGACGACCGAGAGGGAGATTGCATGACGATGGAAGATCGCTTGGCGGAACTCCGGGAGCTCCGCGAAGAGGCCGAACTCGGCGGTGGCGAGTCCCGGATCGAGCGCCAGCACGAGAAGGGCAAAATGACCGCCCGCGAGCGGATCGAGTATTTCCTCGACGACGGCACCTTCCACGAGTTCGACAAGCTCCGGACTCACGGCAGCCACAACTTCGGGATGGAGGAAAAGAAGATCCTGACCGATGGCGTCGTGACGGGCTACGGTGAGGTCGACGGGCGGAAGGTGTTCGTCTTCGCCCACGACTTCACCGTCTTTGGCGGCTCACTGGGCGAAGTGTTCGCCGAGAAAATTTGTAAGGTGATGGATACCGCGATGGAGGTCGGCTGTCCGATCGTCGGCCTGAACGACTCCGCCGGAGCGCGGATTCAGGAAGGCGTCAACAGCCTCGCTGGCTTTACCGAGATTTTTCATCGGAACCAGAAGGCAAGCGGTGTCGTGCCACAGATCTCCGGGATCATGGGCCCCTGTGCGGGTGGTGCGGTCTACTCTCCCTCGATCACCGACTTCATTTTCATGGTCGAGGACACGAGCCACATGTACATCACGGGGCCGGGCGTCACCAAAACGGTCACCGGCGAGGAAGTCTCTCACGAGGAACTCGGCGGCGCGTCGACACACAGTTCGACGACGGGCGTGGCGCAGTTTTCGGTCCCCGACGACGAGACGGCGCTCGACCGGATCCAGCATCTGCTCTCCTACCTTCCGCAGAACAACGTCGAGGACCCGCCACGGGTCGAGCCGTGGGACGATCCTGACCGACAGGACGAGGAACTGGAACAGATCGTCCCGCCGAGCCCGCAGAAACCGTACGATATGGTCGATGTCATCGACTCGGTGATGGACGAGGGCTCCTTTTTCGAGGTCAACGAGAACTTCGCGAAGAACATCGTCGTTGGCTTCTCGCGACTCGACGGACACTCGGTCGGTGTCGTCGCGAACCAGCCCCGGGTCAACGCCGGGACGCTCACGGTCGATTCGAGCATGAAGGCAGCTCGTTTCGTCCGCTTCTGTGATGCGTTTAACATCCCGATCGTCTCCTTTGTCGACGTGCCGGGCTACATGCCGGGGACTGATCAGGAACATCGTGGGATCATCCGCCACGGCGCGAAACTGCTCTACGCGTACTCCGAGGCAACAGTACCACTCCTCACGGTTATCACGCGCAAGGCCTACGGCGGGGCCTACTGCGTGATGGCATCGAAACATCTCGGCGCGGACGTCAACTACGCCTGGCCGACGGCCGAGATTGCGGTGATGGGCCCACAGGGCGCGGTGAACCTGCTCTACAGCGACGAGCTCGAAGCCGCAGAGGACACCGAGGCGCTCCGTCAGGAGCTGATCGAAGAGTACCGCGAGGAGTTCGCCAACCCTTACACCGCTGCCGATAGGGGCTATCTCGACGACGTCATCGAGCCGACCGAGACGCGCCCGCGGCTCGTGCAGGATCTCGAGATGCTCCGCTCGAAGCGAGAGGACCAACCGGACAAGAAACACGGCAACATCCCGCTCTGAGCGATGCCCGACACTACTACCGACCCGGAAGCGGTCAACCAGCCCCTCGGGGACGTACTGCCACAGGACGTCTCCCTGTCGCTTCCCGACGACGCGAGCGACGCCGAGGCGGCCGCGATTGCCGCGGCGATCGGCGCACATCTCCGCGACAGGGAACTGGCCGCGGTCCGTGGAGAAAGTGAGGAAGAAACATGGCAGGGCAAGCAGTGGGCCTTTGCCGGAAAACTCGACGGTTGTGGCGGCTCAACACGACGTGTGCCGCTCGACGCGCCGACCGATCCGTGGACCGCTGCCGGGCGGAGCGACCGATTCTAGCGTTTTTGGGTTCTCAAGCGGCTGGAATCGGAGCGGAGCTTATGTCCACCCCCCGTGTTTATTCCATCGATGGCTACGACCGAATCCGAGATGAACGTCAGCGACTCGGTCGCCGATCTGATCGGTGAGACGCCACTGCTTTGCATCGATGAGAACCTCTACGCGAAGATCGAGGCACAGAACCCCTACTCGGTGAAAGATCGGATCGGCCGCGAGATCATCGACGCCGCGGAGCGATCCGGCGCGCTCGAACCGGGCGGAACCGTCGTCGAGGCGACCAGTGGCAACACCGGGATCGGGCTCGCCGCGATTTCGGCTGCCCGTGGGTACGACTGCGTGCTGACGATGCCCGAGTCGATGTCCGAAGAACGCCGTGCCATGCTCGCCGCGCTGGGCGCGGAGCTGGAGTTGACACCGGCCGACGACGGCATGACGGGTGCGAACGAACGGGCTGCGGAAATCGTCGACGAGCACGACAACGCCATCCTCGCCCGACAGTTCGAAAACGAAGCAAATCCGACCGCTCATCGCAAGACGACTGGCCCGGAAATTTGGCGAGATACGGGCGGGCGCGTCGATGCGGTCGTCGCGGGGGTCGGGACGGGAGGCACGATCACTGGGCTTGCCGAGTACTTCGACGAGGAACGCGGCGCGGATGTCACGACCGTCGCCGTGGAACCGGCCGAATCACCAACGTTGACCGAGCAAAGCGACGATAGTCACGGAATACAGGGGATCGGGCCGGGCTTCGTACCGGAGATACTGCGGACGGAACTCGTCGACGACGTGCGGGCTGTAGACACCGACCGTGCCAAAGAGACGGCGAGACGGCTCGGACGTGAGGAGGGACTCATGATCGGCATTTCCTCGGGTGCAGCGCTGGCCGCGGGACGGGAATACGTGGCGGAGAACCCCGATGATTGCACCGTCGTCATTCTCCCCGACACTGGTGAGCGGTATCTATCCACGGACCTGTTCGCGCCCGAGTGACTCCCCGAACCGGAAAAGTAAGGTACGTGGTCGCTGATACTTCGATCAAGAATGTTCCGGAAGGTCTTGGTCGCAAACCGCGGGGAGATCGCGGTCCGGGTGATGCGCGCCTGTGAGGAGTTGAACGTCGGGACAGTCGCTGTCTACAGCGAGGCCGACAAGAACGCCGGCCACGTCCGATACGCCGACGAGGCCTACAACATCGGCCCCGCACGGGCGGCCGACTCCTATCTCGACCACGAGGCGGTCATCGAGGCGGCACGGAAGGCAAACGCCGACGCGATCCATCCCGGCTACGGCTTCCTCGCGGAGAACGCCGAGTTCGCCGACAAAGTCGAGGAGACCGAGATCACGTGGATCGGCCCCTCGGCCGACGCCATGGAGCAACTCGGTGAGAAGACGAAAGCGCGCAAAGTGATGGATTCGGCCGACGTCCCGATCGTTCCAGGGACCACCGACCCGGTGACCGAACCGGAGGAAGTCGAGGCGTTCGGCGAGGAACACGGCTACCCGATCGCGATCAAGGCCGAGGGCGGCGGCGGCGGACGCGGTATGAAGATCGTCGAGGGTCCAGACGAAATCGAAGACCAGCTGACGAGCGCGAAACGCGAGGGTGAGGCCTATTTCGACAACGATTCGGTGTATCTCGAACGCTTCCTGGAAAATCCCCGTCACGTCGAGGTCCAGATCATCGCCGACGGCGAGGGTAACGTCAGACACCTCGGGGAGCGGGACTGCTCACTTCAGCGCCGCCACCAGAAGGTGATCGAGGAAGGGCCGAGCCCGGCACTCACGGATGAGCTGCGCGAGCAGATCGGCGAAGCGGCCCGTCGCGGCGTGCAGGCCGCCGATTACACGAACGCCGGGACCGTCGAGTTTCTCGTCGAGGAGGACGTCGACCGAGAGGCTGGCGAACTGCTGGGCGCGGAGACGAACTTCTACTTCCTCGAAGTGAACACCCGCATTCAGGTCGAACACTGCGTCACCGAGGAGATCACGGGCATCGATATCGTCAAGTGGCAGATCCGCGTCGCTGCGGGCGAGGAACTGGCCTTCGAACAGGACGACGTCGAGATCGACGGGCACGCGATCGAGTTCCGGATCAACGCCGAGAACGCCGCCGAGGAGTTTGCGCCCCAGACGGGGACGCTGCGGACCTACGATCCGCCGGGTGGGATCGGCGTGCGCGTCGACGACGCGCTCCGGCAGGGCGACGAGATCGGCGGCGATTACGATTCGATGGTCGCGAAGCTGATCGTCTACGGCAGCGACCGGGACGAGTGTATCAGCCGGAGCCTGCGTGCGCTCCGGGAGTTCGAGATCGACGGGCTGACCACCGTCATTCCGTTCCACCGGCTGATGTTGAGCGACGAGGCGTTCGTCGACGGGCAACATACGACCAAGTACATCGACGAGCAGCTGGATCCGGCCCGGATCGAGGAGGCCCAGGCCCAGTGGGGCTCGGAGACGATAGAAGACGATGCCGACGACGAGGCAGTCGTCGAGCGACAGTTCACCGTCGAAGTCAACGGCAAGCGGTTCGACGTCGATCTCGAAGAGCGCGGGGCGACGCCGATCGCGGCACAGCCGTCCTCGGGCGGCGACGACCGGCCGGACACGGTCGGTCCCGGCGGGACCGACGACACGGAGATCACGGGTGACGGCGAGACCGTCACTGCGGAGATGCAGGGAACCATTCTGGAGATCAACGTCGAGGTCGGCGACGAAGTCGCCGCGGGCGACGTAATCTGCGTCCTCGAAGCGATGAAGATGGAAAACGACGTGGTCGCCGAGCGCGGAGGCGAGGTCACCCAGGTCGCCGTCGCGGAAGAGGACAGCGTCGACATGGGCGACGTGCTCGTCGTGCTAGAGTAGGCGTTCGACGCTCGCACCAACGAGGCTTTACTCGGTCCGTAACTACACCCAGCAAATGCACCGTCGTACCTATCTTCGTGCGGCTGCCGGTCTCGGCATCGTCGCGGCCGCGGGCTGTCTCGGTGAGGACGGACCAACAGCGCTCGATGCACCCGACGACCAGCAGGCTGATCCGGCAGATCTCGCCTATCCGGCGTACGGGCAGGAGCTGCCCGACGCTACGCTCCCCTCACCGATTCACGACCGGGACGTGAACACCCGCGAGTTCGTCGGCGAGCGTCACACGCTGCTGACGTTTCTATTCACGCGCTGTCACGAGGTCTGTCCGGCGCTGACGGCGAACCTGGCACAGGTCCAGACCCACGCTGCCGAGGACGACTACAGCGATGATGTCGCACTCGTGCCGGTCACGTTCGATCCAGTCTACGACACCGAGGACGTGCTCCGTGAGTTCACCGAGGCGAGGGGAGCCGACCCGACCGCAGAGAACTGGCAATTTCTGCGCCCCGAGAGCGACGAGCGCGCCGAGGAAGTCATCGGCGAGACCTTTGGCGTCCCGTTCCAGCAGACTGACGCGTACACACCCGACGAGGGGGACACCCACGAGATGGAGTTCGACCACCAGTCGCTGACGCTGCTGGTCAACGTCGACGGCTACGTCGAGCGCGCCTACGCTGGCGGTGCGCCCCAGCCTGATGTCGTGCTCGACGACCTGACAGCAGTTCGGAATCACTTCGAATGAACCGGAGGGAGTTCGTCGCCGCGGCGGCGAGCGTGGGGGTGCTCGGAACGGGTGCGGCCGTCGCGACCGACCGGATCGATCTGAGAGAACCGTCCGATACGGCGACGGTCGAGCCGATCGAAATAGAGACGCTCGACGGGCCGGGGAGCACGGCCGGGTCGATGGCCGTTCCCGAACATGGGCGCGTTACGCTCGTGTCCGTCTTTGCAACGTGGTGTCGCATCTGTGAAGATTCGATGCCCGCATTGGGGCAGGTGTACGACGGGTACGGGGACGACGTCCGATTTCTCTCGGTCTCGAACGAGGCTATCGGTGGAACGGTAACCAGGGACGATATCGTCGACTGGTGGGAACGCCACGACGGTCGCTGGCCGGTCGGCGTCGATACCGATCTGGCACTGACTGCCGAGTTCGACGTCGGAACCGTTCCGACGACGCTCGTGCTGGGCGCAGACAACGAGGTTGCGTGGCGCTCGACCGGCGAGAAGACGGTCGAGGAACTACAGTCCGGCATCGATGGAGCGCTGGGTAACCCATGAGTTCGCTCGGCTTTCTCGCCGCGGCAGGGCTGGCCGCGGGTGCTGGCGTCGCGACGTTTTTCTCGCCGTGTGCGTACGCCCTGCTCCCCGGTTACGTGGGCTACTACGTCGCCGCGACGGGCGACGAGCAACCGCCGCTATCGGGAGCGATACTCAGGGGTGGCGCGGCAACCGCCGGTGTCATCGTCGTGTTCGCTACGCTAGCCCTGCTCGCGGTCGCCATCCAGCAGTCGATCGAGGCGTATCTTCCAACGGTGGAGCTACTCGTCGGCGTCGCGCTGGTGGCCCTTGGCGTCGCGCTGGCTGCCGACCTCGGCCCGCGTCCCCACGTCTCGCTTCCGGAGCGACGGACGACAGTGCTTGGCTTCGGCGGCTTCGGCGCGCTGTACGCGCTCGCGGCTGCGGGCTGTGTCGCGCCCCTCTTCCTGTCGATCGTCTTCCAGTCGGTCGCCCTGCCGACGGCACAGACGATCGGCGTGCTCGGAGTATACGCGGGCACGTTCGGCGCGCTGATGCTGGCAACGACAGTGCTGACCGCGATTGGCCACGGGGTCGGTGTCGGTCGGGTAGCGCTTCCGGCCCGCCGTCTCGCCCGGATCGGGGGCGGCGTCCTCGTCCTCGCGGGACTGGTACAGCTCTGGCTGGCGCTCTAGGGATTGCGGGGCTTTCTTTTATCCCCTCACCGTTCGTGCACGTATGTTGACGTTACTGTGGCTTCTCGGCCTCTCTGCGATCGCTACGGCACTCGTCTGGAAGGGCAGTCTCTATCTCGAAGGCGCGGCCGACAGGCTGGCGCTGTACTACGGCCTGCCGGCAATCGTCCAGGGCTCGATCATCGCCGCGGTGGGCTCCAGCTTTCCCGAACTGGCGAGTGTCGTGATCGCCACCGTACTGTACAAGGAGTTCGTCCTCGGTGTCGGTGCGATCGTCGGCTCCGCAGTGTTCAACATCCTCGTGATCCCCGCGCTCTCGGTACTGGCCCGGCGGGGGACCCTGGAGTCCAGTCGCGCGCTGGTCTACCGGGAGGCGCAGTTCTACATCATCTCCGTCGCCGCCCTGTTGCTGGTCTTTTCGTTTGCCGTGATCTACTATCCGGTCGAGGGCGCTGGCGGGCTCGTGGGTGAGATCACCCGACCGCTCGCGATCGCCGCGATCGCACTGTACGCGCTCTATCTGTTCATCCAACAGCAGGAGACGAGCGACTTCGACGCCCCCGATCCACCGTCCTCGCTTTCGGTGGGCAAGCAGTGGGGGCTGCTCGCGCTTGGCCTGTTCGTCATTCTGATCGGCGTCGAGTTGCTCGTTCGCGCGGCCGTCGGGCTTGGCGAGTTCTTCGGAACGCCCTCCTTTCTCTGGGGGCTGACGATCATCGCGGCCGGAACGAGCCTGCCGGACGCGATCATCAGTGTCCGCGCCGCACAGAGCGGTGACTCGACGATCAGCCTCGCGAACGTCTTCGGAAGCAACATCTTCGACCTGCTGGTCGCGATCCCGGTCGGCGTCTTGATCATCGGGGCGGCAGAAATCGACTTCGCGGTCGCCGCGCCGATGATGGGCTTTCTGATCGTCGCCACGATCGCACTCTTTGCCGCCGCACGGACCGACTTCGAGATCACCGATCCCGAAGCGTGGCTGTTGCTCTGTCTGTATGGGCTCTTCGTCTGCTGGATGATCTTAGAGAGCGTCGGCGTGACGGGGTTCGTCCTATAACAGGCGCTCAAGCAACTCGACGGGATGTGGTGGCTTTTCGGTCGCCCCATCCCGCTCTCCCAGCTGGCTTCGACAGGAGGTTCCCGGCGTCGTGACGATCTCGCCGTCGCTGCGCTCGACCTGATCGAACAGGATCGAGCCGATCGCCCGACTCATCGAGTAGTGTTCGGCCTCGTAGCCGAAGCTTCCGGCCATGCCACAGCAGCCACTGTCGAGCTCGTCGACGTCGTAGCCCGCCCGTTCGAGGACGTTTGTGACGTGGTGGTCACGTTTCGTCGCCTTCTGGTGGCAGTGACCGTGGTAGGTCACGGCGGCGTCGCCGCCGGTCGGGACATCGAGCGCGAACCCGTTGAGGTACTCCATGATGCCGTAGCTGTTCGCGGCGACCCGTTCGACGTCCTCGCCATCGAGTAGATCGAGATAGTCCGACTGGACCATCACCGCGTCGGACGGCTCGATGAACACGACGTCCCAGCCGTCCCGTACGTCCGGAATTAGCTCGGCGACGTTCTTTTCGGCGCGCTTGCGTGCGAGCTCGAGAAACCCCTTGGAAAAGGGCGGGCGGCCGCTTCCGGTCACGTCCTCGGGAACCCGAACGTGGACGCCCGCGGCTTCGAGGACGCGGATCGTGGCCAGCCCGATCTCGGGATCGCTGTAGTTGGTGTACGTATCGGGGAACAGCAGGACTTTCCGATCGGCCTCCTCGACAGTAACTTCGACATCACGGTCAGCGGCCTGTTCGACGAGCGATCGACGCTCGAAGGTCGGCAAGTCGCGTTCGCGGGCGATGCCGGCGAGCTTTTCGGTCAGGATTCCCGACCCGGGAAGCTTTCCGAACCAGTTCGACAGGGGGGCGGTTGCACTCCCCAGCGTAGCGACCAGCTCCACGTTGGCAAAGAGCCGGTCGCGCAGGCTTGCCCCCTCGCGTTTGTGATGCTCGTGAGTCAACTCGGCTTTGAGCTTCGCCATATCGACCTCGCTGGGACAGTCCCGCGCACAGCCCTTACAGCCGATACACAGGTCGAGGACTTCGGTCACGAACTCGTCGGAAAACGCTTCCTCCTCTGGCAACTCGCCGCTCATCGCCCGGCGGAGCGCGTTCGCCCGCCCGCGGGTGCTCGTGATCTCCTCGTCTGCGGCGCGGTAGGTCGGACACATCACGCCGCCGGTCGTCTCCTGACTCCCACGACAGTCCCCACAACCGTGACAGAGCTCTGCCATCCCCTGAAAGCCGTTCTCGTTCTCCCAGTTCAGCACGGGATCGAAACCGGTGTCGAAACTGTAGTCGGTGTCAAACCGCAGGTTCTCCGTCATGTCGGGCGCGGTCCGATTGGCTCCCGGCCGATAGCCACAGACCTGGCCCGGGTTGAGTAGCCAGTCTGGGTCGAACGCCGCCTTCAGATCGCGGAAGAGCGCCCAGACATCGTCCCCGTAGAGCTTGCGGTTCCACTCAGTGCGGGCCCTCCCGTCGCCGTGTTCGCCCGAGACCGAGCCGTCGTATTCGACGACGAGGTCGGTAACCGCGTCGGCGATGGCCTCCATTCGATCGATTCCGCCTGCGGTTTTCGTGTCGACGAGCGGGCGGATATGCAGACAGCCCGGACCGGCGTGACCGTATAAACTGGCGAACGTGTCGTGTTCGGCCAGCACGTCCTGTACGTCCGCGACGTACTCGGGGAGGTTCTCCGGGGGGACGGCCGTATCCTCGATAAAGGAGATGTGTTTCGCGTCGGACGTGCGGGAGAGCAAGATCGGCAGGCCGGATTTTCTGAGCTGCCAGAACGTCGAGCGACGGTCGGCGTCGTGGGCTTCGAGCGCGTCAAACGCCGTCGTCGGCGCGTCGGTGCGGGCCGCGGCGTCCGTGCCGGGAGCGCCCTCGGGCGTCGCGTCCGGGACACGGTCGGCGTATAGATCCGCAACGCGCTGGAGGCCCTCCGCGTCGCTGCCAGCGTAGAACTCCACGAGCAGGGCCGTATCGGTTCCGTCGGGGAGCATTTCGACGAGGTCGGCGAACTCAGCGGTCTCCCGGGCCAGATCGAGCAGGACGTCGTCGAGCACTTCCACAGCGGCGGGATCGTGTTCGAGGACTGGCGCGACGTCTTCCATGGCAGCCCGAAGCTCCTCGTAACACAGCAACACGACCGCCTTGGTCTCCGGTACCGGTTCGAGCGAGACCGTGGCTTCTGTAATGATCGCGAGGGTCCCCTCGCTGCCGGCGAGCAAGCGAGCGAGGTTGACCGAGCCGCTCTCGGCTTCGTCGAGCAGCCGATCGAGGTTGTAGCCCGAGACGTTTCGTTTCAGCTGTGGGTACACCTCCCGGATCGTGCTCCCGTGGCCGTCGATGATGTCCACGATCCCCGCGTAGATCCGGCTCTCCGCGTCACCCTCGCGATCCGCGCGCTCGCGGAGCGTCGAGAGCGACATCTCACCAAAGGTCGTGACGGTGCCGTCCGCGAGGACGGCTTCGACTTCCTCGACGTACGCGTCCGTCAGGCCGTATTTCAGCGAGTGCGCGCCGGTCGAGTTGTTACCGATCGCCCCGCCGATCGTGCTCCGGTTGCCCGCGGCCGGATCGGGCGCGAACTTCAGGTCGTGTGGTTCGAGGGCCCGGTTGAGCTCGTCGAGGATCACACCGGTCTGGACGCGTGCCGTCCGCGCGTCGGCATCGACGCCGAGCAGGCCGTCCATCCGTCGGGTGAAATCCAGCACGACCGCTTCGTTGACCGCCTGCCCGGCGAGGCTCGTCCCACCACCGCGGGGCAGGACCGGGATCTCCCGGCGCGCGCAGTACGACATGACTGCGGCGACATCGTCGGTCGACGACGGGTGGACGACCCCGATCGGGGTCAGTTCGTAGGCACTGGCATCAGTCGCGTAGAGGGACTTCGAGTACTCGTCGAACCGCACGTCGCCGTCGATCAGTTGTTCGAGGTCGTCGACCAGCCCGCTCCGGTGAACCTCGTCGCTCCGGTAGTCGTATGCTGCGCGCCGGTCGGTCGCCGGTGGGTTGAAAGAATCGCTCATGGGTGAGAGATCGGGCGAGAGAGCGTCAGTGATTGTATGTCAGACTTCGCGGTAATGAATCGTTCGGGAACCGTCGAAGAAAAACCGGGGTGTTGTCAGAAGAATATTCAGTTTTATTTGCCGACGGGTTACAAACGAACACCAGATTGCGTTACTGTGTAACGTGTTATCGTGACCTTGGTCGGTATACCGACAAATAAATTATTACCCAGGGGAACGTTAGTGGTTGTATGGACACGAGGATCCGAAAGCCACGGTCCCGCACATGTGAGCTCTGTGGTCGCCAGGAAGCCTGGAGCGACGAGAAAGGCACCTGGGAGATCGTCACCGAGGACGGGGAGCGGCAGGTCGGGGATCCACACTGCCTCCACGAGTGGGATATCACGGGTGCGTTCACGCCGATCGAGACGTCCGACGCGTAGCGCCAGCGGCCTTTTTGTGTGCTCGCGAGTACCGTCCAGCTATGCCGACAGCCTACATCACTGTACCACGCGATGCTGCCGAGGAGATCGCCCGCGAGCTGGTCGAGGACCGACTCGCCGCCTGCGTGAACCGGGTCGACTGCAAATCGACGTATCGCTGGCAGGACGCGGTACACGATGACGACGAGGAGATACTGCTGGCGAAGACGACCGAAGAGGCCTATTCCGACCTCGTGGACCGCGTCGACGCCATTCACCCCTACGATGTCCCCTGCATCGAGCGGTTCGACGAAACCACCATGCTCGACGCGTTTGCGGCCTGGCGCGACGACTCCGTCAGTTCGCCGGACGCCTGAGTCGAGGGGCGGTCGCCCCCGCCGAACCACTGATCGTGTGAGCGTGTCACACTGTGGCTCCCTCGCGGCAGAAAGATAATCCTTAAAAATCACGCGGCGGTTCTACTCCATATGGCTGGAACTATCGAAGTACTCGTCCCCGGTGGCCAGGCCAACCCCGGCCCGCCGCTCGGCCCGGAACTTGGCCCGACACCCGTGGACGTGCAGGCTGTCGTACAGCAGATCAACGACGAGACCGAAGCGTTCGACGGCACCGAGGTCCCCGTCACCGTCGAGTACGAGGAGGACGGCTCCTTCACGATCGACGTGGGTGTCCCGCCGACGGCCGAACTGATCAAGGACGAAGCGGGCTTCGACACGGGCAGCGGTGAGCCCCAGGAGACCTTCGTCGCGGATCTCTCGGTCGATCAGGTCAAACAGATCGCCGATCAGAAACACTCCGACCTGCTCTCTTACGACCTGAAAAACGCCGCGAAGGAAGTCGTCGGCACCTGTACTTCGCTCGGTGTCACCATCGAGGGCGAGAACCCGCGAGAGTTCAAAGAGCGCATCGACGCCGGCGAGTACGACGATCAGTTCACCGCGTAATCGTCACCCGTTCTCATCGACCGCTTTTAGGTTCCCCGCCCGCTAGTTGCTGGTATGGCCGAACCAGCCGCGCGCGACGATTCCGACCGCGCCGTCGACCCCGACCATCTGGCGGGGCCGACACTGCTGTTCGACGGCGTCTGTAACCTCTGTAATGTGTCGGTCCAGTTCGTCATCGAACGCGACGACGCCGGGGACTTTTCGTTTGCCTCGCTGCAGTGGGAGAGCGCCGATGCCCTGCTGGATGCCGTCGGCGCACCACACGGTGACCTCGACTCGGTCGTCCTGATCGAGAACGGCGAGTACTACCGCAAGTCTTCGGCGGCGATCCGGGTGGGCCGTCACCTCGGACTACCGTGGTCGTTGCTCTCCGTCGGTCGGATCTTGCCGAAACGCGTCCGGGATCGGATCTACGATTTCGTCGCGGAGAACCGCTATAGCTGGTTTGGCAAGAAAGACCAGTGCATGATTCCCGACGAGGACGTTTCCGGTCGGTTTCTGGACGAGTGAGGCCCGGCGTCTCGGCGACACGTCAGCACCTGTCTCTGTCCGTCCTGCCAAACTACAATTTGTAGAATGTGTACACATTGTGCAGGAGTGTGGCCTGCTCAGCACGGCGGGATTGTGTGGGCAAGAACGGAGACTATCACAACCTGTCGAGAAACCATGTCACGTCCCGAACGAGGTCGACAGCGCTCAGTAGCCCGCTTCCGTAACGACGAGTTTAAGTGTCGGATGGGACTCGTTACGAGTGAGACAGGCTACGCCTGTTTCACTGACCCGTAGGAGCATACCCTGCGTACTACGGAGGTGAACGATGGCAGATCAGGATTTAGAGCAAGCAGTATCGCGCGCACTCGAGGACGCCCCGGAGCGGAATTTCCGTGAAACGGTCGACCTCGCAGTCAATCTGCGCGATCTTGACCTTAACGAACCGTCGAATCGTGTCGACGAGTCCGTGGTCCTGCCCAGCGGAACTGGCCAGGAGACGCGGATCGTTGTAATCGCCGAGGGCGAAACGGGCCTTCGAGCAGAGGACGTCGCCGACGACGTACTGGATGGTGACGACCTCGCCGATCTGGGAGACGACGACGACGCGGCGAAGGATCTCGCCGAGGAGACCGACTTCTTCATCGCGGAGGAATCCAGGATGCAGGACGTCGGTCGCTATCTCGGTACGATTCTCGGGCCTCGCGGTAAGATGCCCGAGCCGCTGTCGCCAGACGACGACGTCGTCGAAGTCGTCAACCGGATGAAAAACACGGTGCAGATCCGTAGCGGTGACCGACGCACGTTCCACACGCGCGTCGGTGCCGAGGACATGGGCGCAGAGGAGATCGCCGACAACATCGACGTGATCCTCCGCCGTCTCCACGCGGATCTCGAGAAAGGCCCGCTCAACCTGGACTCCGTCTACGTGAAGACGACGATGGGTCCGTCCGTCGAGGTGGCCTGATATGAGCGCCGAAGCAGAACGAAAAACCGAGAACCTACCCGAGTGGAAACAGGTAGAAGTCGACGCGCTCGTCGAGGTCATCGAGAGCTACGACAGCGTCGGCGTCGTCAACATCGCGGGGATCCCCTCGCGACAGCTTCAGGACATGCGTCGTGACCTGCACGGGAGCGCCGAACTGCGCGTCAGCCGGAACACGCTGCTCGCGCGAGCGCTCGACGAGGTCGGCGACGGCATCGAGGAGCTGACCGACCACATCGAGGGGCAGGTCGGCCTGATCGGGACCAACGACAACCCGTTCGGCCTGTACCAGCAACTCGAGGAGTCGAAGACGCCCGCACCGATCGGTGCCGGCGAGATCGCACCCAACGACATCGTCATCCCCGAGGGTGACACCGGTGTCGATCCGGGGCCGTTCGTCGGCGACCTGCAGACGGTCGGCGCGTCGGCACGGATTCAGGACGGCTCGATCAAGGTCACCGAGGACAGCAAAGTGCTGGAGGCGGGCGAGGAGGTCTCACAGGACCTCTCGAACGTCCTCAGCGAACTGGGTATCGAACCCAAGGAAGTCGGACTCGACCTGCGCTCGGTGTTCTCCGAGGGCGTCATGTTCGCGCCGGAGGACCTCGACATCGACGTCGAGGAGTACCGTGCGGACGTCGAGACGGCTGCCGCTCGTGCACGGAACCTCGCACTCAACGCCGAGTACCCCACCTCGACCACTGCGCCGACGCTCATCGCGAAGGCGACGGGCGAGGCCAAGAGTCTGGGTATTCAGGCCTCGATCGAGAGCCCCGACCTCGCTGGCGATCTCGTGAGCAAGGCCGACGGGCAGGTCCGTGCGCTCGCCGCACAGATCGACGACACGGAAGCGCTCCCCGAGGAACTGCAGGACGTCGAAGCGCCTGCCCCAGCCGAGGCGGAGACTGAGGAATCGGACGACGAAGCAACCGCGGACGAGACCGAGGACGCAGACGAAGATGCCGCCGACGACGATGACGACGACGGCGACGACGATGCTGCGGCCGGTCTCGGCGATATGTTTGGGTAACCAACAATGGAATACGTTTACGCAGCACTCATCCTGAACGAGACGGGCGAAGAGATCAACGAAGACAACCTTACCGGCGTCCTCGAGGCCGCTGGCGTCGATGTGGAGGAATCCCGAGTCAAGGCGCTTGTCGCCGCGCTCGAAGACGTCGACATCGACGAGGCAGTCGCCGACGCCGCAGCCGTCCCCGCCGGGGGCGCAGCGGCAGGCGGTGCCGCGGCCGGAGCCGCAGCCGACGAGGCGGCCGACGATGAGGCCGACGAGGCCGAGGAGGGCGAGGAAGACCTTCCGGACACGACCGACGAGGACGACGACGAGGACGACGACGCCGGCGGCGAGGGCCTCGGCGAGCTGTTCGGTTAAATCCTCGACCACCCAGTTTCGGTTTTTATTGGCAGCTACAGAGCGACTGCGACAGCCACTGCGCCATCAGTACGCTCTGTGCCCTCGATATACACACGTACTTGAATAATACTGCGTCTCAGAACTTCCAGATAGACACGAACCCGGTGGTTTGAAGGCTCTGGCGAGCGCCGACTTTGGTAATGACGGAGATCATCGACGGGAACGCGGTGGCCGAGGATATACGTGCGGAGCTATCGGCAAGCATCGACGCACTCGCGGACGCGGGCGTCACGCCGGGGCTGGCGACCGTGCTCATGAGCGACGACGGTGCAAGCGACACCTACGTCTCGATGAAACAGCGCGCCTGCGAGGAGGTCGGTATCAACGGGATCCACGTCGAAATCGACGCCGACGCGCCCGCTGAAGAACTCTACGACACGATCGACGAGCTCAACGACGATCCCGAGGTTCACGGCATCCTCGTCCAGATGCCGGTGCCGGACCACGTCGACGAACGCGAAGTGATCAACCGGATCGACCCCGCCAAGGACGTCGACGGCTTCCACCCCGAGAACGTCGGCAAACTGGTCGCGGGCTACCCACGGTTCAAGCCCTGCACGCCCCACGGCGTCCAGAAGCTGCTCGAATCGGCTGACGTGGACACCGAGGGGAAAGACGTCGTGATCGTCGGCCGCTCGAACATTGTCGGGAAGCCGCTGGCGAACCTGCTCATCCAGAAGGCAGAGGGTGGTAACGCCACGGTGACGGTCTGTCACTCCCGGACCGACGATCTGGCCGCAAAAACACGCGAGGCCGACATCGTCGTCGCCGCCTGTGGCGTCCCCGAGCTCGTCGATGGGGAGATGCTCTCCGAGGGAACGGTCGTGATCGACGTTGGTGTCAACCGCGTGGATGCGGATACCGAGAAGGGCTACGAACTTGTCGGCGACGTCGAGTTCGAGAGCGCGAAGGAGAAGGCAAGCGCCATTACTCCGGTTCCGGGCGGCGTCGGGCCGATGACCATCGCGATGTTGCTGTACAACACGACCAAGGCGGCCAGTCTGTCGGAGGGCGTCGACGTGGAGTTGCCCTGAACGGCTCACAGCAGCCACTCAGACTGTACCCGGTACCCATCGATCGGCAACCGCGAGCGCCAGAACGATCGCGGCGACGACACTCGTGACGGACACGACCGCCGCGATGCCGATTCCGAGACCCGTGACAGCAGCATCGACCGTCACCCCTGCGACAAATACGTTTGCGACGACCCCAGCAAGAAGGACAGCAATGAATCCGATCTGGAAGGCTCGAACTGAGAGCTGTTTGTCCTCGTCGAACATACGTGCGTTTTCACCCCCATTGACGTAAATTCACTGCAGCGTTCGAAGGTCTTCGGCCACGGCAGTGATGGGTCGCTTGCGCGTCAGCACCGTCCAAGTGTTCAGTACCATCGTGTGTCCGAGCGGGTACCAGATTACGAGCAGGGCCAGCACCACTGCTGTCGCGAGCCACAGAACGACGAACCACCAACCGACGAGGATCGTCCACAGAAGACGGACAACGAGTTCCATCACCCCAATCGTATTCGTCGGAAAGTATGATTCTTGTCCCCGGCGTTGTGTGGATCACCAGACGGTCACGCCGACAGCCGGTCCAGCCGCTCGCGGGACCGGACGAGCGCGTCCTCGTCGTCCCAGCGCAGATACTCGCCGAGCGCGCGAGCAGCCTTCACCAGCCGTTCTGCGGTCGCCGGGTCGACGTCACCCTCCAGCGCGCGAACCCGCTTGACGTGTTCGGCCAGTGACTGGAGCGTGGCCAGCGCCTCGTGGTCGGTCCGTTGCTGGTCGTCGACGTACGTCTTCAGATCCGTCCGGTACTCGTCGACCGCGTCGGCATAGCCCAGTCCACGCGCTTCGCGGATCGACGCCGGAACGGTCTCGGGGTCGGGGCGTTCGCCGTGGTCGGCACCCCGAAGCAGGGAGAGGTAGTACAGTTCCTCCTCATCCGTGGGATCGAACGTTCGACCGAAGATGTCCGCGACCTGTCGGAGTTCGTGGGCCGCGAGGTAGACGTCGTCCAGCGCCTGCAGCTCCCCGGCGTCGATAAACCCCTGTTTCAGAACGAACTCCCGGCACTCCTCGACCGCCGCTGCTGCGATATCCTCGCGGGGATTATCGTCGATCATGTTCCGGACCGACGTGAGGTCAAGCGTTGCGGGCGAAGCCGTGTGTCGCTTCCGCTCGTCGTCGATCCCGACGCTCTTGACGCTGCCACACGCCGGACACGAGACGGTCCCGCTCTCGTAGTAGGACCATCTGGTCCCACACTCCTTGCACTCTCGCGTACCGCGTATCTCCATGAACGAGTGTAACGCAGGGTGAGTAAAATACCCACGCCCTCGACCCGAGGCGGAGTTTTCAGGGGAGTATCACTCCCGTCCGGCGAGGAGTTCTTCGACGAGCGCGTCGATCTCGGCCCGGATTGGCTCCAGTTCCTCGATCGTTCTCCGATTGTACGCCCGCTTGCTCACGTCGGTGTGCTCGGGGACGATCCCGTGTGCGCCCCGAGAGAGGTCGGCCAGCCGCGAGGCGATACCATCGTCGATATCCTCGATTGCCGGCAGTTCGAGGCACGAGACGACCGACTTCGAGAGGCTCGCCTTGCCGTCCGAGGAAACGTCGTCGAGCGTCCGCTGGTAGACCGAGGAGTTCAGCAGGGCACAGAGAGCGTGGGCCTCCCGTTCGTCGTCCGTCGCGATGAACATACAGTGATCCCCGGGCACGACCGGCTGCTCGCCCAGCCGGTCGTCCTCAACTGTCGAGACGACGACGAAGTGGGGCTTGTAGCCGAGCCGACACCAGACCACCTTGTATTCGGCCCACGTGTACTCGCCCAGTCCGAAGACGTTGTAGAAGGTCCCGTCGTCGAGCCACGACGACGAGCGGGCGTCGAGTGCCGCACGGTTGTCGTCGAGATACGCGTAGGTTCGGGGACACTCCTCGCGGAGCCACGCCTCGTTGTCCTCGCCCGCGGCGTCGACCGGGACGAGTCGATAGTCGTGCCCGAACAGGCCGTACTTGACGACGTGTCTCGACTTGAGATACGGAAAGATCCTGTTGGACTCGAACTCGTCGACGCGGTCGGGTTCGATCTCGAAGACGTCCCGGGCGTCGTCCTTGACGCCGTGGCGGATTTCGTGGGCACACTCACCGAGTGCGCGCCGCTCGGCGTCACGTCGAATCCACGAGGAGGCGGGGTCGTCCTCGTCGACCGGGACGAACTCTGTCTCCTCATGGACGAGCGTTTCACGGAGCCGATCGACGGTCCCGAACGCCGGCGACGTCTCCCCACGTGACCACGCGGTGACCGGCACTGAACTGTGGGGCTCCCTGCCCACGGAAAAGGAGTAGATCGCCGCACCGGCCCGTGCGTCCCCGAACGGGCGCAGGTCCGTAAAATCGTGGACGTGATCGAGTGCCAGTGGCGACCCGTTCAGTCGCTGTTCGCGCAGTCGACGCCCTGCCGGTCCTTTCGTGATGTCACGCTTCAGGACGAACGCGGCGTCCTCGGGCCAGTACCGGTCGACGGCGGCAAGCACGAACGGGACGGAGATGTCGTCGTTCGCGTGGCCGAGTTTCGCGTCCGCGCCGCGGTGGGAGACGGGATCGATCCGGGCCGCTGGGCCGTCCCGCCACGCCGCACTGACACGATCCGGCAGCGAACTCCAGGTGAGCCACGGCGGGTTGCCGACGAGGTGATCGACCGGCATATCAAAGCTCTCCTCCCGGAACTGGAGATCGTCCTCGCGTGTGAGCCCGAGCGCGTCGGTCAGAAAGATCGGTATTTCGACGGTATCGATCGCTGCCCTGTCGAGCAGTGGCGCGAGCGCGAGCAGATAGGCGAGCCGTGCGCTCCGAACCGCGATCGGGTTGAGGTCGATGCCGAACACGGAATTCGTGATCGCCTCGACCTGTCTGGCGGGTGTCGGGGGGGCTTCGCTTCCGGCGTAGTTTGCCCGTTTACGATCGATAACCGCCGAGCAAAAGACGCCGGAGCCACACCCCGGATCGAGAACCGTTGCCGCCGCGATCTCCTCGATAGAGAGGGAGCCAACCGCCAGATCTGCGATCCCTCGGGGTGTGTAGTACTCTCCAAGTGCCAGCCGGACCGGCTGGCTGATCACCGACTCGAACAGGTCGCGAAGAGCTGTTTCGTCGAGAGCACCGGTATCGAGGCGGGCGATCGTTTCGTCGATGTCCCGCTGGAGAGCAGTGCCAGCAACCGTATCGTGGACACCAACGAGGTCCACGTCGAGCGCTCCCGTGTTCGAGCCCGGCTCGCGGTTCGTCACCGTGACGCCGACGGCAGCTTCGACATGAGTGAGCAGGCGTTCGACGAGAAAGTCGTAGTACAGTGTGTCCGCAAAGACCGACTCCACAGTGACGTTCTCGGGGAGTTCGGCGAACACATCGCCGTGACTCGCTCGCAGGAAGGACTGCCACGTCTCGAAGGTGGTGGTGACGAGCCCCTCGCTCCCAAGACGATGATCGACAGCGTTCGTGTACTGGGCGTGGGCGTCACTGCCACGCTCGAATCGATCGGACAGCGTCTCGGTATGAACTGGATACTTTTTCACGGATCTGGGGACGGTCGTGTTGATCTCCCCTTTACTCACCAGCGGCTTAACCGCTGGGATCACAGGCTGCCGCCGGATTCTTGGCCCTGCCACCGATACCATCTCCCATGCGAGACGAAGCCGAGATCCGCGAGCAGTACGAGTATCTAGAAGAGCAACTGGATAGTGAGGAGATGCGCCACGAGGGGGTCAGACAGCTGTTCAGCCACTACAAGCGCGCGCTCGGATGGGTCCTCGAGGAGGAACACATGTGAGATCGGGTCCAGTATGTTGCTGATCTGTGGCGGGGCATTTGCCCCGTGTCGGTACATTTATGAGGTAGCAGTGGCTTCGTTTACGTGACGCTTCGCTTTGGAGGGCCGAAGCGTCAGCGGGGACCAATTCAGGGCGGCAAGCGGCACGGCGCGCTTTTTACGCGCGTGCCGCTTTCCTGTTTCAATAATCGACGAGCGATAGCTTCGTGTTCCGATACTCTTCGGAGAGGCCGCTTACAGGGTCTTGCCGAAACGCTCGTTTTCCTACAAGCGTCCAGTATTATCATAACTTTGCATAGTATTTCTACATACAATCACACCAATTAGGCACTTACTGATATTATAAATTACTGATAAGACTTATATTCTGCAATCGGTTCGAAAGCTTCGTAGAGCATGAGTCGACGTATGTCCATGTATAAGGCCGAATCTGTTGAAGAACGTACTGTTATCTCCAACCAGCACTCGCTCTCCACGGAGGTTACCAAATGAACGATCGAACGTCGACCGGACGTCGGTCGTTTCTCGCTGGCAGCGCAGCACTGGGCGTCGGTGCACTGGCTGGCTGTACCGATGCGATTGGCGGCGATGACGGACCGACGGTCGGTGTGCTGGAGGATAGATCCGGCAACTTCCAGTTGAACGGGACCTCGAAGTGGCAGGCTACGCGACTGGCGCTCGAAGAAATCAACGAGGAGGGCGGTATTCTCGGCGAGGAGATCGAGATTCTCGATCCCGATCCGCAATCGAACAACGAACGGTACCAGGAGCTCACTCAGGAGATGATCTTGGACGACGAAGTCGACGCTCTCTGGGCTGGCTACTCGAGTGCGACGCGGGAGGCAATCCGGCCGATCATCAACGATCACGACCAGCTGTACTTTTACACCACGCAGTACGAGGGCGGTGTCGCGGACAACACCATCTTCCCGGTCGGTTCGACCGCACGCCAGCAACTCGGGGCAGTAGCTCCGTTCATGGCCGACGAGTTCGGTGACGACCTCTACATCATCACGGCCGACTACAACTTCGGACAGCTCTCTGCCGACTGGGTCAACGTGCTGGCCGACGAAAACGACTGGAACGTCGTCGGCGAGGAGGCAATTCCGCTCGACGAGACGGACTTCTCGTCGGTGATCAACAACATTCAGGAGGCCGATCCCGACTTCATCATGTCGATGCTCGTCGGTGCGAACCACGAGAACTTCTACGACCAGCGTGACGCCAACGACATGCTGATTCCGATCGGGACGTCGACGACGCTGGCACAGGGACACGAGCATATCCGCTACGAACCGGACGCAGTCACTGACGTCTACGCGGGTGTCAGCTACATGGAAGAGATCCCGGGCGAGGCAAACGAGGAGTTCGTCGACACCTTCTACGACCGCTGGGACGACGCCAACTACGTCAACCAGGAGGCGTACAACAACTACTTCTCCGTCTACATGTGGCGTGACGCCGTCGAGGAAGCCGGGACCTTCGACCAGCAGGAGGTCATCGAGGTCCTCGAGGAGGGCGTCGAGTACGAGGGTCCCTCCGGATCGATCGAACTCGATGGCGCAACCCATCACATGACCCACAATATGCGGGTCGCCCACGCAGATGACAGCCACGAGATCAGCTTCGAGGAAGTGGGACACATCGAACCGACGTTCCTCCGGGAGGAGGTCGAAGGTGGTGAGGGGATCGATCTGCGCGAACAGGACCTCCAGACGCAGTACGAACCCGGCGATGTGTACGGCGATATCCTGGAGTGATCACCGTGCCAATACGACTACCCAACAGGGGTGATCGGGGATGTCCCTGATAGCTACTGCTGGGGTGTACCGGGGGCTCGCAGTGCTGTTCCAGTTCCTCGATAGCTTTGCGTTCCTCATCCTGGCGACGGTCGGACTTGCGATCATCTTCGGGATGATGGGAGTCATTAATCTGGCCCACGGCGAGTTCATTCTCGTCGGGGTGTATGGGACGGCACTGGCGTTTCACGGGATCCCGATCCCCCTTACCGGTGTGTCGCTGCCGGGCCTTCCCTTGCCCATTGCGATGGTTGTCGGCGTACTCATCACCGTGGTGTTCGGTGTAATCGTCGAACGGACCATCGTCAAGCACCTGTACGATCGGTTGCTGGATTCGATGGTCGCAACCTGGGGGCTGGGTCTCGTCGTCGCACAGCTGCTGTTGATCACCTTCGGGTCGAGTCTGGACAGCATCTCGACGCCGATGGGGAACGTCGCGTACGGACCCTTTACTTCGGGTGTCTACCGGAGCGTGTTCCTGCCCATCGTATCAGTCCTCCTACTCGGCGCGCTGTACCTGCTGTTTACCCGTACCGAGTTCGGCGTCAAAGCACGGGCGACCATCGAAGATCCGGAGACTGCTCGGGCGATGGGCGTCGACACCGACCGGATGTACGTGGCGACCTTTGCGCTCGGCTCCGGGCTGGCTGGACTTACCGGCGCGCTGTACGCGCCCGCGCTCGGGGCGATCACGCCCGATCGGGGGAGCATCTTCCTCGTCGAGGCGTTCGTCGCCGTCGTCGTGGGCGGGCCATCGGTGATCGTCGGAACCCTGTCGGCCGCAGGCATACTCGGGTTCTTTAACGCGATCGTTACCTCGCAGTACGGGACCTTCGCCGGGCTGATGGCAATGTTACTCGTTGCCATCGTCCTGCTCCGGGTACTGCCGGACGGAATCACCGGGTACATCGAAAAGCTACGGCAGCGACGGAGGGCAAACCAATGAGCGGCGCTGCCCCGGCCGATGGGATCGTAGACCGAATACGGAACCGACTCGAAGGGCCGAACACCTACGGCAACTCCGGCCTATTCTGGGCCGTGTTCGGGATCATGGTGCTCGGTCTGGCGCTGTACCCCCTGTCACCCACGACAAGCGCGTTCGATGTCCTGACCACGACTCAGTACTTTGCGCTGGCGTTTCTGGCACTCTCGCTGTCGATCGTGTGGGGATACACGGGGGTCCTGAGCTTCGGACAGGTCGCCTTCTTCGGCGTCGCCGCGTACACGTTCGGCGTCATCGGGATCAACTTCTCGTCGGCAGCTGGAGTGACCGCCGCCTTCTTCGGCGCTGTCATCGTCGGTGCCGGGTTCGCCGCCCTGCTCGGTTACTTTATGTTCTACGGCGGGGTTCGGGACGTGTACGTCACGATCATCACGCTCGTCGTCGCGATGGTGTTAAACACGTTCATGGCCCAGACCGCTGGTAGCGAGTGGGCGATCGGCGAGGCCGCACTCGGCGGGTTCAACGGGATGACTAACATTCCCGATCTTACCTTTGGTGTGGGCGAGACCGCACTCGTTCTCGACATGGTGGGACTGTACTACGCGTTGCTCGTCCTGCTCGTCGGGACATATCTCGGACTGCGGGTGCTGGTAAACAGTCAACTCGGGATGACGATGGTTGCGGTCCGCGAAGACGAAGACCGGACGGCCACATTCGGGTACAACGTTCCGTTTATCAAGCTGGTTAGCTTCACGATCGGTGGCGGACTTGCCGCTGCCGGCGGCGTGTTCTACGCCTCGTGGGGGAACTTCATCGACCCGACGGTGTTTGGCATCCTCTTTGCCGCGCTGCCGGTGGTGTGGGTCAGTGTCGGTGGACGGGAGTCCCTGATCGGTGCGATCGGAGCAACGATCGCGATCGAACGAATGCGCACGGGACTATCCGGAGGTTTCGGCCCGCTCGGTCCCGAGTGGGCGTTCGTCATCGTCGGCGGCCTGCTCATGGCCGTTATCCTCGTGATGCCCGGCGGAGTCGTACCGTTGCTCGACAGAGTGGTTACCGAACGGCTCGGCGACCGTCTCCCCGGACTTGCCGGAGACGAAACGCCCGAGTCAGCGGCCACGGAGGACACTGCACAATGAGAGATCCGTCCGTCAACGCTAATCGTACCGCATCGCACAACAACCGGCGATCAACAGCGGTGATCTCCAGTGAGTAACGCCAGCGATCCAACCGTCATGTCCGATCCCGCCGTGGAAGCTACCGGCGGGGAGACGGATGCGTTGCTGGCAACCGAAGGGTTGACCAAGCACTTCGGTGGACTGACCGCCGTCGATAGCGTCGACTTCTCCGTCGACGAGGGGGAACTGCGCTGTCTGATCGGGCCCAACGGTGCAGGAAAGAGCACGTTGCTCGATCTGATCACTGGACAGCTCACCCCGAGTGAGGGTCGAATCTACTTCGATGGCACTGACCTCACTGACCTGCAGTCCCACGAACGGATCGACGCCGGACTGAGCGTGAAGTTCCAGTCACCGCACGTCTTCGAGGACCTGACTGTCGGGCAGAACCTCCGGATACCGGTGCAACGGACGTCACAGGATCCAGCGGAGGCGATCCATCGGACCCTTGATCGTGTCGACCTCTCTACGGAAATCGACGTCGAGGCCGGTGAACTGTCCCATGGCCAACAACAGCGCCTGGAAATCGGGATGGCCACGACCATCGAACCGGAGCTGTTGCTACTGGACGAGCCGGTCGCGGGGATGTCAGTAGAGGAGACTGCCGATGTCGCGGAGCTGATCCGATCGCTCAACGACGACGGTATGGCCGTCCTCGTCGTCGAACACGACATGGAGTTCGTGCGGGATATTTCCCAGCAGGTCACTGTGCTCAACCAGGGCGCCATCTTCCGCCAGGGGACGATCGAGGAGATCGAAGCCGATCCGGACGTTCGCCGCATCTATCTGGGGGAGGAAGCATGACACTGACAGTTTCCAGCCTGCGTGCAGGCTACGACGGGACGCCGATCCTCCGGGGGATCGACTGCAGGGTCGACGAAGGGGAAATCGTCGGTATCATGGGAACGAACGGGGTCGGCAAGTCTACCCTGTTGAAGACGATTATGGGACTCCTCGAAGCGAAGCAGGGATCCGTCGAGTTTCGGGGCGAACCGATCACCGACCGCTCCGCGGACGAACGTGCACGCCTCGGAATCGGCTACGTCCCACAGGGACGCGACGTCTTTCCCGGCCTCACCGTCGAGCAGAACCTCCTGATGGGCGAGGGGATCGGTAGCGACGACACGACCCTGTACGATCGTGTCTACGACTATTTCCCGATCCTCGAAGAACGGGCCGGTCAGGACGCCGGGACGATGAGTGGCGGCCAACAGCAGATGCTGGCTATCGGTCGCGCGCTGGTCGGCGATCCCGATCTCCTGCTCGTTGACGAACCCTCCGAGGGCGTTCAGCCCTCTATCGTCCAGTCGATTACCGAGGACCTCGCGCGAATCAACGAGGAGCATGGAACGACGATCCTGTTCGTCGAACAGAACCTCTCGGTCGTCCAGAACCTTGCGGAGCGATGTTACGCGATGGACAAAGGCCGGATCGTCAACGAGCTCGGTGAATCCGATCTCGACGACCGCGAACAGTTGGCAGACCACCTCGCGGTCTGACACGATCGGAATTAGCACCGGCATTTTTGTCGTCTCCGGTCGGAGATTCCGTATGGTATCCCGTGTACTGGTCGCGGTCGACGGCTCGGAACAGTCGACTGAGGCGCTCGAACACGCAATCAACGAACACCCTGAGGCCGATCTGATCGCCATCCACGTCATCGATATCCTGGCAGGGATGTACGGCGAACACTACGTCGACTACCAGGAGATCAGGACTGGGCAGGAACAGCGAGCGGAGGGCGTTCTGAACACCGCCGAAGAGATCGCGGCAGAACACGACCGCGAGCTCACGACCGAGACGATCGTCGGCAAACCGGCAACAGCTATCGTCGATGCTGCCGAGGAGCAGGATGTCGATCAGATCGTCATCGGCAGCCGCGGACGATCGGGCGTCTCCCGCGTGTTACTCGGCAGCGTCGCCGAGACCGTCGTACGACGCTCGCCCGTGCCGGTGACTGTCGTCCGGTAGCTGATCGGAACCACAACCTATTGAGTCACGCGGCGAGTACGCCGGGTATGACCGATCCCGTCCCGATCACCGTCTACACCCGCGAGGACTGTCATCTCTGTGACGAGGCCGTCGACACCCTCCGTCGGATCGCCGATTCGGAGGGCGTCGAGATCGAGATCGATCTCGTCGACGTCGACGACGATCCGGAACTCCACGAGGAGTACAGCGATCGGGTCCCCTACGTGCTCGTCGACGGGACGCCGAAGTTCAAGTACCGGGTCGATCCCGCAAAAGCGCGGATGGAGCTGCAACGGTACGCCTGAGACCGAGACGTTACGGCTCTGTTAGCCGCCGAAGGTAGATGAGTCCCCCAACGAGGAATCCGACCGCGAACTGCCCGATCATCACGACGAGCACCCCCCGGATCCACAGCGGCGCGTCATCGAATCGCACGATCGCCACGGCAGCGATCGCGAACAGACCGGCGAAGAGCAACAGCACTCCCGCCACGATGAGCTCGCCGGAGCCGGAGCGATCCGCGCTGCGATCGGTCCCGTCGTACACCCGCTCGAACGCCTCAAAGCTCTCCGAGGAAAACGTCAGCAGCGATCGGCGACTGAGGTTCAATGAGGCACTGGCGTAGGTGAGCCAGCAAATCACCAGGCCACCGACCCTCAGCGATCGATAGCCGTCGATTTCGGCCACCGGAATGGTCCCGCTGTTCGTTTCGATCACGGCCGTTCCAGGATCGAGCCGGCCGACGGTGTTGAATACCGCTACGAATGCCGTCCACGCGAACAGGGGGACGGATACCGCGAACACCAACCCAATATCGATCGACAGCAAGAGCAGGGAGACGAGGAACGAGGGGCCTGCAACAGCAACGGCTCGACGCCGCGTGAGCACTGTGGCAAGTCGTCGTTCGGTCTTCGGATCGTCGATCGGGAAGAGGAGATCGCCGCCGGCCCCGTCGGACTCGGGAACGAGGACTGCCACCAGCGCGACGACCGGCACGAGCAGCAGAACCGTCACGACCAGTGTGGGCGTAGACAGCTCAGTGACGGCGGGGGCGGTTAGCAGCGGCTGTAGTAGGACGAACACGCCCATACTAGCGAGTGACGTGACGGCTGCCAGAAACGCGTACGCTCCGGAGCGAACGAGCCGACTATTCTCGGCGTCGACTCGCCACTCGACGACGGCGTCGCTCACGCCACATGAAAACACGTCACAAACCATTAAATTAACGTCTCGCTGGTGGCCTCACTCCCGCGAGTGCCGTCCCGGCGACCACTCGCCGTCGAACTCTTCGTGGGTGAACGGCCGGGCGTCTTCACCGGCGTAGGTGGCGACGAGATGGCCGTCACCTTCGAGATGGTACTTGTAGGTCGTCAGCCCTTCGAGGCCGACTGGACCGCGGGCGTGGATCTTGCCCGTGCTGATACCGACCTCCGCGCCGAGGCCGTACCGGAAGCCGTCGGCAAAGCGCGTCGAGGCGTTGTGGAAGACGCTCGCGGCGTCGAGGCTTCGCATGAACTTCCCGGCGCGGTCGGCGTTTTCGGTGACGATCGACTCGGTGTGTTTCGAGCCGTGCGCCGTGATGTGCTCGATGGCGTCGGCGAGGCTGTCGACGACTTTGATCGAGAGTTCGAGGTCGCCGTACTCCGTGTCCCAGTCGTCGTCGGTAGCGGCGTCGACGTCGACGATGTCCCGAGTGCGCTCGTCGCCGCGGAGCTCGACGTTGGCGTCCTCGTACCGGGCGACCATGTCGGGCAGGAACTCTGCTGCGATTGCCTCGTGGACCAGCAGGGTTTCGACCGCGTTACAGACCGCCGGGTACTGCACTTTGGCGTCGAAGGCAATCTCCTCGGCCATCTCGAGGTCTGCCTCCGAGTCGACGAAGACGTGACAGATGCCCTCGGTGTGGCCCAGTACGGGAATCTGGGTGTTGTCCTGAATGTAGCTGACGAACTCGGAACTACCCCGGGGCATCAGCAGGTCGATCTCGTCGTCCATCGCCAGCATGGTGTCGACCTCCTCGTGGGCCTCGATCTGCTGGGCCCAGCCGGTCGGCACGTCCTCGGTCGCCTCTACGATCGTCTCGTAGAGGACGCGATTGGAGTGACTCGCCTCGCTGCCGCCTTTCAGGATGACGGCGTTGCCCGACTTCAGGCTCAGGGCGGCGATCTGGACCAGCGCGTCCGGGCGGGACTCGAACACCGTCCCGATGACGCCGATGGGCACCGCGACCCGGTAGAGTTCGAGGTCCTCGTCGAGTTCACGCGCCGAGAGCGTCTTCCCGAGCGGATCATCCTGCTCGGCGACGCTGCGGACCATATCGGCGATGCTTTCGAGTTTCGACTCGGATAGCTTCAGCCGGTCGACCAGTGCCTGCGTGTACTCGCCGGCTTCGAGCATCTCCTCGCCCGCCTCGACGTCTTTCTCGTTGGCGTCGAGGATCGCCTCGCTGTTTGCCTCGATGGCGTCGGCGATCGATCGCAACGCATCGTTTCGCCGCTCCTCGGAGACGTTCGCCAGTTCGAGCGCGGCGGACTGTGCATCGTGTACTTTTTCGGTTGCGTCCCTGTTACTCATTGTCGACACCGTTGATAGGCGTAAATATCGTACCGACGCTTTTGGTTGCAGCGATCTGTTCGAGCACGTCGGGCTCGGTCGATTCGGCGATCACGGCGGGGATGCCGTGCTCGCTGACCCGTCGGGCTCCCTCGACTTTCGTCATAATGCCGCCGAAGCCTTCCGAGGAGGAGTCCTCGACGAGCTGGTGAACGTAGTCGTAGTTCTCGCCGACTGCCTTGATCCGCTCGGCGTCGTCATCACGCTTCGGGTTCCCCGTGTAAACACCGGGGACATCGGTAAGCGTCACCAGTAACTCGGCATCGACCGCAATGGCGATCGAGGAAGAGAGCATGTCGTTGTCGCCGATCCGGATCTCCTCGGTGGCGACCGCGTCGTTCTCGTTGACGATCGGGACGACGCCCCACTCCAGTAGCGTCTCGACGGTATTCCGGAAGTTGGTGTATCGTTCGGGATTATCCAGATCCTTCTGTGTCAGGAGCAACTGGGCGGTCTTGAGCCCGTAGCGCTCGAAGCTCTCCGTGTAGCGACGCATCAGGTGGCTCTGGCCGATCGTCGACAGCGCCTGTGACTCCTCGACGGTATCGCCCGAGTAGTCGATCCGACCGATCCCTGCCCCGACCGCGCCCGAGGAGACCAGCAGGACCTCCTTGCCCCGATCGCGAAGCCCCGCGATATCGTCGACGAGCTTGTCGAGTTTCCCGTCGTCGAGGTTCGACTCCTCGTCGGTCAACGAGTTCGTCCCGGCCTTGACGACGACCCGGTCAGCACTCGCTGCAAGCTCTCTCGATCGGTCGACGGCCGCGCTTTCGACGTGCTTACGCATCTTCAGTCGCCTCCTCGGCGAGCTCTCGTGATCGTTCTTCGGCGGCAGCGACCGCCGCGCCGAGCTCCTCGTTGACGTCGCTGTCCCAGAGCACGTCCATTCCCTCGATGGTCGTCCCGTTCGGTGAGCAGACGGCGTCGATCATCTCGTCGAGGTCGTCCTCGGAGCGCAGTGCGGTTTCGGCCGCACCCTTGAACGTCTGCGCGGCAAGCGTTTCGGCCTGTTCGGGATCGAGCCCCCCCTCGATTCCGGCCTGTTTCATCCCCTGGATCAGATAGTAGACGAACGCCGGACCGCTGCCGTTGACTGCCGTGGCGATGTCCATCTGGGCCTCGTCGATCTCGACGAACTCGCCGGCTGCGCCGAGTATCTCCCGGACCTCGTCTGTCACGGTGTCCTCGGTGACCGCGGCGGCCATATTCCCCGTCGCCGCAGCGAGATTCGGCATTACGCGAACGACGGTCGCGGGCGTCCGTCCGGCGACGAAGTCGGTCGACACGCCCGCGGCAAACGTCACCAGTGTGTGTTCCGGCGAGAGTTCGAGTTCGTCGAGAACCGCCCCGACGATGTCCGGCTTGACCGCGACGATCACGACATCGGACTCGGCTGCTGCGCCGATGTCCTCGGTAGTCCAGTCGCTGTACGCTTCGACCGCCGCCAGCGCGTCGGGATCGACATCGATCGCCGTCACGCGATGGGCGACGGAGTCGGAGAGGCCCTCGATGAGGGCGCTCCCCATGTTTCCGCAGCCGATAATGCTCACGTCAGTCATGCTACCCCCTCGTACTGGTGTGGCGGATTTACCAACTTTGATTCGAGCCGACGGTGGTGGGCGTGTGCGCCGCTGGTCAGTCCGGTCCGGACGATACCGCGTGACCTTCACATTCGTGTACATAGAAAGCCATTTATCCGCCCTGAGTCAACACGGGCATGAATGAGTCTCTCCGATTCGGACAGGGAGGTCGTCGTCGACGAGCTGGGGCGGGAGCCGACCGCAGCCGAGGCGGCGCTGTTCGAGAACCTCTGGAGCGAACACTGCGCGTATCGTTCGTCACGACCCTTGCTTGGCGCCTTCGATAGCGAGGGCGAACAGGTCGTCATCGGGCCTGGCGACGACGCTGCCGTCGTTGCACTCCCCGAGCCGTCCGGTGAGGGCAACAGCGAGACCTACATCACGATGGGGATCGAGAGCCACAACCACCCCTCCTACGTCGATCCGTTCGATGGCGCGGCGACCGGCGTCGGCGGCATCGTCCGCGATACCCTCTCGATGGGTGCGTATCCGATCGCGCTGCTCGACTCGCTGTACTTCGGCGACTTCGACCGCGAACACTCCCGGTACCTGCTAGAGGGTGTCGTCGAGGGGATCAGCCACTACGGCAACTGTATCGGCGTGCCGACAGTGGGCGGAAGCGTCGACTTCCACGAGCGCTACGAGGGGAATCCGCTCGTCAACGTGGCCTGTGTCGGCCTGACGAACGAAGAGCGGATGATCACTGCGGTCGCTCAGGAGCCGGGGAACAAGCTCGTCCTCGTGGGCAACGCCACGGGACGGGATGGGCTCGGCGGCGCGTCCTTCGCCAGCGAAGATCTGAGTGAGGATGCGGAGACCGAGGATCGACCCGCAGTGCAGGTCGGCGACCCCTACAGCGAGAAGCTGTTGATCGAGGCCAACGAGCAGCTGATCGAGGAGGGGCTAATCGAGTCCGCACGGGACCTCGGCGCGGCAGGCCTTGGCGGTGCCTCCAGCGAGCTCGTTGCCAAGGGCGGGCTCGGTGCCGACATCGAGCTCGAAGCCGTCCACCAGCGCGAGCCCAACATGAACGCCCTCGAAATCCTGCTTGCCGAATCACAGGAACGGATGTGCTACGAGGTCTCCCCCGAGAACGTCGACCGCGTCGCCGAGGTCGCCGATCGGTTCGATCTCGGCTGTTCGGTGATCGGCGAGGTCACGGACACGGGCCGGTACGTCTGCCGGTTCGAGGGCGAGGTCGCCGTCGACGCCCCCGCGGAGTTCCTCGGCGAGGGAGCGCCGATGAACGACCTCGATCACGTCGAGCCCGACCAGCCGGAAACTGACTTGCCGTACGTCCCGCTCGAGGAAGCGTTCGAGACCGTGGTCGGCGCCCCCTCGACGGCGAGCAAACGCTGGATCTACCGACAGTACGATCACGAGGTCGGCGTCCGGACGAGCGTCCCGCCGGGCGACGACGCCGCGGTACTGGCGATCCGCGAGACCGAAGGCGACGACGGCGAGGGGACCGGTCTCGCGCTATCGTCTGGCGCAGCGCCGAACTGGACCGAGGCCGCGCCGTACGACGGTGCGCGCGCTGTCGCGCTGGAGAACGCAACCAACATCGCCGCGAAGGGTGCGACACCGCTCGCCGCGGTCGACTGTCTGAACGGCGGGAACCCGGAGAAGCCGGACGTCTACGGCGGGTTCAAAGGGGTCGTCGACGGGCTCGCTGATATGTGCGCCGACCTCTCGGTGCCCGTGGTCGGTGGGAACGTCTCGCTGTACAACGACTCGCCGTCCGGTCCGATCCCGCCAACCCCGACCCTCGCGATGGCCGGGACGAAGACGGGCTACGACGCCCCGCCACTGGCCGCTGTTCCCGATACGACCCTGGTACTGGTCGGTGATCACGGACTCGAAGACGGCGCGCCCCGGCTGGGCGGCTCCGAGTATCTCGCCCGGTTTGGCGGCTCCGACGCGTTCCCCGACCTGCCCGAGCAGCCGGCTGATATCGTCGAAACTCTCTCACGGGTGGCGCAACTGGACTCGACCGCTGCAGTCCACGACGTGAGCCACGGCGGGCTTGCCGTCTCACTGGCCGAAATGGTGACCGACGAGGTCGGCCTCGACGTGTCCGTACCAGGTGACACACCCGGAGCCGCGCTGTTCCACGAACAGCCGGGCCGTGCCCTCGTCGCGACGACCGATCCGGACGCCATCGAGGATGCCTTCGACGGTATCGCTCCAGTCGAACGGATCGGGACCGGAACCGACGATGGCCGACTGCGGATCGACGTCGGCGAGACGACAGTTCGAGTCGACGCCTCCACGATCACCGACTATCGTGGCGTGATCGAGCGAGAGCTCGATTGAGGGGGTAGTATTCGGTTACTGCTCGTTTTGTTTCGCGGCATATCCTCGCCGGTAACACCGTTATATTGAAGTCATACCCCGTCGAAAGTTAGATCAATGATCTGTACGGGGGTTGTAAATAATGGATCAGGGGGATGATCCAACGGTGCTGATCGCGGAGGACGAACCCGATCTCGCCGACCTCTACACGGAGTGGCTGGAAGCGGACTATCGGGTCAGAACCGCGTACAACGGGAGTCAGGCTCTCGATGCCATCGACGAAAGGGTCGACGTGGTGCTGCTGGATCGGCGGATGCCGGGACTCTCGGGGGACAAAGTTCTCGATACGATCCGTGATCGGGAGCTTGGCTGTCGCGTCGCCATGGTGACGGCCGTAGAGCCGGATTTCGACATCATCGAGATGGGCTTTGACGATTATCTCGTCAAGCCCGCGTCGAAAGACGAGCTTCGTGCGCTGGTGGATCAACTGCTGTTACGCAGCGAGTACGACGGTATGTTACAGAAATTCTACGCACTGGCATCGAAAAAGGCGATCCTCGACAAACAGAAACCCGAGTACGAACTGCGTTCCAGCGAGGAGTACCGTCGGCTAAAGGACCGGCTAGCCGTCCTCCGAGCCGATATCGACGAGACGACCGCAGAACTCTCCGACCGTGATGCCTACAATCAGGCATCGCGGGACATCGTCCGCTGACGCTCGGATCACTCTTTCGTGGCTGTTTCTACAAGCTCGACCGCGAGTTCGGCGGCGTCGACTGCCGTAGTTCCAAGCACGTACGTTACCGGTTCGATCCCGAACTCGCCACGGTGATAGATTACTCGGGGAATGGACTCTCGTTCCGAAAGGCGTTCTCGAAGATGGGACTTCCGATCCTCATACGACGCGTCGAACGCCAGCGGGTCGATCCCGTGTTCGCGGGCGGCAGCGAGTAATTCGTCACTCGTTGCGAGGTTGAGCGCCGCCCCGAGATCGTCATCCGCCGCGTTTACGAGAAGGACCGTTCGGGCAACGTGTTCTGAGGCCCCGAACTCCGGATTTGCCGCACGTTCGGCCGTCCCGCGGATCCGATAGATCCGCCCCGGAATCGCCGCCACGTCAGTCGGACCATCCGCGTCCGGAAGCGCCATGCCGATATTCGTCCCGACGTTCGGGATGTGCTCTACGGCAGCATCGGTCCCAGTTATCAGCCGAGCCCCCCGGCGGACCGATCGCAGCACGTCCCGCTCGGCGAGCATCTGCGAGTCCGATCCGCGAACACAGAGATCACAGCCGAGACCCTCCAGTTCCGGCATCAACTCCTCGTGTACCGCACAGATGGGGCCCCGGTCCTCGAACTCCCGGATCAGTGCCAGCAGTTCCGCGAGCGCGTCGACCTCGTCCATCTCGCCCGACTCGAAACCGTTGGCGATCCGTTCGATCGTCCTCACCATTCGTTCGTCCTCACTGAATCGCGGTTCCACGTCGACGTTGTCGTTGATGAGATTGCTGATCGCGGCCTGGGTGACGCCGAGACGGTCGGCGATCTCCTGCTGGGTGAACCCCCGATTGTCGAGTTCGCTCGCCAGCATGACGCGTGCTGTCGGCATGAACCGCTCGACGACGATTTCGCTTGGGAGCACCAGCGACATACCAGCGGTTACCCGCGGAGTGGTTATAAGTTCCGCGGCAGCGGGTGCCGATTGTTTATTACAAAGCGGCGGCCAGCATCGCCATGCACTGACACCTGCCCGTGTGGCGCAGCGGGTGCGCGACGTGCCGTCATCTAGGTCAATCCAGTTCGTCGCCTGCTCGCTTACAGATTCGACGCGCCGGAGCCGCCGTCGATCGGGAGAGCGACGCCGTTGATATAACTCGACCGGGGCGAGCTGAGGAACGCGACCGTATCGCCGAGTTCGCGAGGGTCGCCGATTCGTTCCATCGGGTTGTCGGCGCTCCAGTCGTCGAGTCCCTCCTCGTAGCTGTCGAACTCGCCGCGTTCCATCGACTGCTCGATCAGCTCCCCGACCCGGGCGGTCTCGTGTGCACCGGGCAGGACGGCGTTTGCCCGGATATCAGGCGCAAGCTCCTTCGAGAGCGTCTTCTCTAGCCCGATAACGCTCATCCGAACCGAGTTCGAGAGCACGAGCTGGTCGATAGCCTCTTTGACGCTACGGGAGGTGATATTCACGATCGTTCCCGCTCCCTCCCGGAGATGCGGTTCACTCTCACGGACGAGCCGGACCACGCTCATCACCAGCAGATCGAACGCCTCGTACCAGTCCTCGTCGGTCGTCTCCAGAAACGGACCGCTCGGTGGGCCGCCAGCACTGGTAACGAGGTGGTCGAGACCGCCGAACTCCTCGACCGTTCGCGCGACCAGTCGCTCTATCTCGTCGTACTCGGTGAGATCGGCCTGTACGGCGACGACGTCACCCGTAGCCGCGTCGCGAATATCGTCGGCCGCCGTTTCGAGTCGGTCCTCGTCGCGCCCATTGATGACGACGTTCACACCGTGTTCGGCCAGCGCCTCGGCGGACGCCTTTCCGAGGCCGCTGCTCGATGCCGTCACCAGTGCGGCGTTGCCGTCGATCTCAAGATCCATACGAGAAAGGCACGCGAGCGAAGCGTTAAATGCTTCGCGTCAGAATCAGTCGAGGTACGTTTCGATGCGTCGCATCGCCTCTTTCAGCTCGTCGAGACCTGTAGCATAGGAGACACGAAGATGGCCTTCGCCATCTTCGCCGAAGACATCACCGGGGACGGCTGCGACCTGCTGCTCTTCGAGGAGCCCCTCGGCAAACGCCTCGGCATCGCCGCCGGGCACCTCGGGGAACACGTAGAACGCACCCTCGGCCTCGAAACAGTCGATCCCCATCTCCTCGAACCGCGAGAGTACGAAGTTCCTGCGACGGTTGTACTGTCTCACCATCTCCTCGACCTCATCGTCACAGCTTTCGAGCGCTTCCAGCGCGGCGTGCTGGGCGGTGGTCGGGGCCGACAGCATCCCGTACTGGTGGATGCGGTTCATTGCACCGATCCCTTCCGGCGGCCCTAGCGCATAGCCGAGCCGGAGGCCGGTCATCGCGTACGCTTTCGAGAACCCGTTGAAGACGATCGTTCGCTCGCGCATTCCCGGCAGCGTCGCTATCGAGGTGTGTTCGCGACCGTAGGTAAGGTCGGCGTAGATCTCGTCGCTCAACACGGTCAGATCGTGCTCGCGGGCAAACGCGGCGATCGGCTCCAGATCGGACTCGGTCATGATCGCGCCCGTCGGGTTGTTCGGATAACAAAAGAGGATCGCGTCGGCGTGTTGTGCGCCGGCTCGCTGGAGCTCCTCGACCGTGAGTTTGAACTCGTGATTGCTGGTCTTGACCGGGAGCGGCTCGCCACCGGCAAGCGTGATTCCCGGTGCGTACGAGACGTAGGACGGATCGGGGACTGCCACCGTATCACCGGGATCGACGAGCGCCCGGAGCGCCACGTCGACGCCCTCGCTGACGCCCGTCGTAACGATGATCTCGTCGTCGGGATCGTACGACAGATCGTATCGGTCCGCGACGTGCTTGGCGATGGCTTCCCGCAGCTCTCGCTTCCCGCGGTTGGCCGTATACGAAGTCTTCCCGCGTTCGAGCGAAGCGATAGCAGCGTCACGGGCCGCCCACGGCGCGGAAAAGTCCGGTTCGCCGACGCCGAGTGAAATCACGTCGTCCATCTCCTCGGCGAGCTCGAAGAACCGGCGGATCCCCGACGGGGGAACCTGCTGGACTCGATCGCTGATCTTCATGGGGAGATCGACAGTCGGTCATCGTCGTCGTCCTCGCTCATCCGGTAGCCACGATCCTTGTAGGTGTCCATCACGTAGTGAGTTACGGTCTGGGTGATCTCCGGTACCGGCGCGACCTTGTCGCTGATAAACTTCGAGACCTGTTGCATCGACTCGCCCTCGACGACCATCTCGAAGTCGTAATCGCCGCTGACCAGACGGAGGGTTTTGACCTCCGGAAAGCGTGCCAGCCGTTCGGAGATATCGCTATAGCTCGTCTCCCGGTCGAGTTTGACGTTCAGCTCCACGGATGCGCGAACTCGCTCCTCGTCGACCTCGTTCCAGTCGACGACTGCCTGGTAGCCCTTGATGACGCCGTCGGCTTCGAGCGATTCGATCGTCTTGACGACCGTTTCCTCGTCGAGATCGGTCATCTGGGCCAGATCGTCGGTGGAGTAGCGTGCGTTCTCCAGAAGGAGCTCCAGCAGTTCGCGCTTGCTCATACCGTAACGACGCCGTGGCTGGCACAAAAGGGTTTCTCCGCGAGTCGCCGACCGGTCCCGGGCCCGTCCTACTTTGTCTGTTGTTGACACTTCTCGCAGACGGAGACTCTGGCACTCACAGCTGTCTCGCCCGGCGCTCCGATCGTGACTGGTGTTACCGGGACGTAGTTCCGACAGTACGCGCAGCGTTCGATGGCGTCGATCTTCGATCCCATACCGATTACTCGTTGGTTGTCACCGGGTTAGTTAAAGTTCGTGTATATTTTCCAATAGAAACTTGCTCCGAACAACGTCGGACAGTGACCGATCGAAGACCTGTTCGTCCGCAGATGTCTCGGGGTGGAAGCGAAACGCCCTAACAGCCATCGCACCACTGCTATCGTATGCAAGACGAATCCGAGGTCGGCGTCCTCAGACTCGGCCATCGACCCGGCCGGGACAACCGGATGACGACACACGTCGGCCTGACCGCCCGCGCGCTGGGGGCCGACCGGGTGATCCTCGACGGCGCGTCCGGACCGGCAGAGACGGTCGAGGATATCACCGATCGCTTCGGCGGCCCCTTCGAGGTGGAGGTAACGGACGGACCCAGGGGTGTGCTCCGAAACTGGGACGGCATCGTCGTCCACCTGACGATGTACGGCGAGCGCGTCCAGGATGTCGAAGCGGAAATCAGGGAGCGCCACGCGTCGGGCGAACCGATCCTGATCGTCGTCGGTGCGGAGAAAGTCCCCTTCGACGTCTACGAGGCCGCAGACTGGAACGTCGGCGTGACGAACCAGCCACACTCGGAGGTTGCAGGACTGGCTGTCTTCCTCGATCGACTGTTCGAGGGCCGCGAGCTCGGCCGCGAATGGGAAGACGCCGACCAGCACGTCGTGCCGATGCCGACCGGCAAGAAGGTCGTTCCGGCGGACGAAGAGTAGCGCTTTTGCGGACGGAGGAGACAGATTCGATATGTCACTCGCACTCGCCATCGTCGGACTCCTGTTGCTGGTGATGGGTATTTCGGGCTTTTACTCGCCCGAGGGGATGGTCGAGGCCCAGGAGCGATATCCGGTCGGGCCGACCGACGCCATCGACACCGAGCAGCGATATCAGATCACGCGATTCGCGGCGCTGGTCGTTACGGGGATCGGTGCACTGCTGGTCGGCATCGCGTATCTGCGTTGACATCCTCCCACGGCTAAAGCCGTGGGCTCTCTCCTTCAAACTCCGTAGTCCACGCAACACCAATCAGTCAGGATCTACAGCGAACGAGCAGTCACGAGCCAAGCCGCACGGATCGAAACGGACCATCGGAAGATACAACGACTCACGGAGAGGCAAGGAGAAAGCCCCGCCCTTCAGGGCGGGGATGAATCCGACACGACCCTTCACAGACCACTACTCGATGGCACGGCAGGATATTCCACGATGCGTAATCCGCACCTTTAAGTAGGTTTGTCTACATAGGTTACGTATGGCGAAACAGGTCGTCACCCGCACCTACACTGCTTCCATCAGGAACCAGTCACAGGTGTCCAGCGACCTCGATTCGCTCGGGTTCTCAGCATCGAAACTCTGGAACGTCGGACGGTGGACAGTCAGTCGTGTCTGGGACGAAATCGGCTACATCCCCGAACACGACGAACTCACTGCGTACCTCAAGAACCACGAACGCTACGATGACCTGCATTCTCAGTCAAGTCAGCGCGTCCTTCAAGAACTCGCTGAGGCGTTCAACGGCTGGTACGGTAAACGACGCAACGGAGACACACGAGCGAACCCGCCCGGCTACAGAAAACACGGCGACGACCACCCACGTTCCACGGTCACATTCAAAGCCGCTGGCTTCAAACTCGACACCCAGTACAACCGCGTCCGACTCAGCAAGGGGTCAAACCTCAAGGAGTATTGGTCGGACTTCACTCTCTGTGAGTACCAGACTCGCCCCGATGTTGACCTCTCCACCGTGGAGAACGTCCAACAAGTTCGGGCAGTTTGGACGGGTGACGACTGGGAGCTACACTTCGTCTGTAAAGTCGAAATCGAAGTGTCCGAATCACCCGGTGAGAAGACCGTTGGTGTTGACCTCGGTATCAACAACTTCGCCGCACTCGCCTACGAAGACGGGCACAGCGAGTTGTACCCGTTGAACTGTCTGAAGCAGGACGACTACTACTTCAGCAAGCGGATTGCTCGCTGTGATGACTCGGGTTCAGAGCAGGCCACGCGGTTGAATCAGAAGAAGTCGGCTCGACGCACCCACTATTTCCACACACTCTCGAAACACATCGTTGAACGATGCGTTGAGGAGGGGGTTGGAACGATTGTGGTAGGCGACCTCTCCGGTATCCGTGAGGACGAGGAGAACGGCGAGTCGAAGAACTGGGGCAAGCACGGCAACCTTGACCTGCACTCGTGGGCGTTCGACCGATTCACCTCAATGCTCGAATACAAGGCCGAGATAGAGGGTATCTCGGTTGAAGAGGTATCCGAGCGGGATACGTCGAAGTCGTGTTCGTGCTGTGGTCGGAAACGGAAAGCGAACCGTGTTGAACGTGGACTGTACGTCTGCGATGAGTGCGAGATGGTGGCGAACGCAGACGTGAACGGTGCTGAGAACATCCGACAGAAAGTATCTCCGAGTCTCGCCTGCGATGGGGGAGATAGGAGTAACGGCTGGTTGGCACAGCCATCGACGTTCCTGTTTGACAAGGAAACTGGTGCGTTCGCACCTCAAGAACAGGTCACATCGTAAACCACAATATCCCAACGCGGGAATCCCCGCCCTTCAGGGCGGGGAGGATGTCAACGCTGTCGTGAACCGTTGTTGGACGGGCCACGACCGGACCACCCAAATCGTTAATCATTTTCACTGATAATAGCTAACTATGTACGACGAGGAGGATCTGGCGTCGATCCGGGAATCCCGTGAGGACTGGGAGGAAGAACGGCTCGAACCGGTACTGGAGCGGTACGGCGAGCGTCAGGAGCGCTTTGCCACAGTATCGAACCACGAGGTCGACCGACTGTATACCCCCGAGGACGTCGCTGATCTCGATTACGAGGTCGACCTCGGTTTCCCCGGCGAGGAGCCGTACACCCGCGGCGTCTATCCGACGATGTACCGGGGTCGGACGTGGACGATGCGACAGTTCGCCGGCTTTGGCACCGCCGAGGAGACCAACGACCGGTTCCACTATCTCATCGACGAGGGCCAGACCGGCCTCTCGACGGCCTTCGACATGCCGACGCTGATGGGGAAGGACTCGGACGACCCGCTCACCGACGGCGAGGTCGGCAAGGAGGGCGTCGCCGTCGACACGCTTCGGGACATGGAGATTCTGTTCGAGGGGATCGATCTCGACGACGTCTCGACGAGTTTTACGATCAACCCCTCCGCACCGGTGATCTACGCGATGTACGTCGCGCTCGCGGATCGCCGCGGCGTCCCCCGCCAACAGCTCCGGGGGACCCTCCAGAACGACATGCTCAAGGAGTTCATCGCCCAGAAGGAGTGGGTGATTCCCCCGGAGCCGTCGCTAGATCTCGTGACGGACGTCCTCGAGTTCGCCGTCGACGAGACGCCGAAGTTCAAGCCCGTCTCGATCTCGGGCTATCACATCCGCGAGGCAGGCTCGACCGCCGTACAGGAGCTCGCGTTTACGCTCGCTAACGGCCTGGCCTACGTCGAGGACGCGCTCGACCGTGGACTGGACGTCGACGAGTTCGGGCCACAGCTCTCTTTCTTTTTCAACTGCCACAACGCCTTCTTCGAGGAGGTCGCGAAGTTCCGTGCCGCTCGCCGGATCTATGCGCGACTGATGGAAGAATGGTACGGGGCCGAGGCCGACGGTGCAAAGCAGCTGAAGTTCCACACCCAGACCGCGGGCCAGTCGCTGACCGCCCAGCAGCCCCTGAACAACGTCGTTCGGGTGACAATCCAGGCGCTGGCTGGCGTGATGGGCGGGACACAGAGCTTGCACACGAACAGCTACGACGAGGCGCTTGCACTGCCCAGCGAGGACGCCGTGCGGGTCGCCCTGCGAACCCAGCAGATCATCGCCGAGGAATCGGGTGTCACGGATATCGTCGATCCGCTCGGCGGGAGCTTCGCGGTCGAGAGCCTGACCGAGGAGGTCGAGACTGAGGCGATGGCGTACCTCGAAGAGATCCGTGAGATGGGGGAGGGCTCGATGCGAGCCGGGGTCCTGCGCGGGATCGATCAGGGCTACTTCCATCGCGAGATTCAGGACGCAGCCTACGAGTATCAGGAGCGCGTCGAACGCGAGGCCGAAACGGTCGTCGGGGTCAACGCGTACGAGATCGACGAGGAGCCGGAACCGGAGATCCTCTCGGTCGACGAGGACGTCCAGCGTCGTCAGCGCGAGCGCCTCGCGGACGTCCGGGACGAGCGAGACGACGCCGCGGTCGACACCGCACTCGACGACCTGCGAGCCGCCGTCGAGTCCGGCGAGAACACGATGCCCGCCATCCTCGACGCGGTGAAGGTGTACGCCACGATGGGCGAGATCATGACCATCTTCGAGGACGAGTACGGCTCCTATACCGAGAACATGGCGCCGACCTGATCGGAAGTATACTCCGCCTACGGGGGAATGTTTATTCCGTCGTGTCGTGCATGTCATCATGCTGTCGCGTTTCGAGTATTTAAAACCGGCGTGAGCCGGTAGTGACGGCCTGATGTCTGCGATGTCCAAGTCAACAGAGAGGCCGTCATCAGGAGAAACGACACAGAGAAACTTCAATTCTACCC
>LFFM01000089.1_pt1 | contig 51623 bp, 46 predicted proteins | sample 643131 | NCBI WGS metagenome assembly LFFM01 (sample SAMN03777445, study PRJNA286221) | soda lake metagenome | biome: soda lake; feature: Kulunda steppe; material: water; isolation source: sample Tc-Br brine of Tanatar trona crystallizer | place: Russia: Kulunda steppe | collected 2011-07 | reverse complement strand
GTGGAGTGGAGCCAGCAGTTCGAGAAGCCGTGTATCATCTTTGAAGACCTCAAAGAGATGCGCGACAGTATCGACTACGGCACGCGGATGAACCGACGCTTGCACCACCTCCCGTTCCGCGCCCTCCAGTTCTATACGTCGTACAAGGCGTCGTTCGAGGGTATCCCGACTGCGTGGATTGACCCCGCTTACACGAGCCAGCGGTGTCCAATGTGCGGACATACGGAACGTGCGAACCGCCAGAAAAAGCGGTTCAAGTGTCGGGACTGTGGGCATCAAGACCACAGCGACCGTGGTGCAAGCGTCAATATCGCCGTGAAAGGCGTGAAGAAACTCGATTGGAATGTGCCTGCTCTCAACAGCCTTCCCGTTGTTCGGAAGGTGCGACGGCGGGCATCGGGGCCCGTGGACGCCCCGACCGTGACCCACCCGACCGTTCGAGGCTATCAGGCCGATGGTCGAGTGGGAGTGTCCGACTAACCCACGGGAAGCCTCGGGGTCGTACGGAAATCAGAGATTTCCGTGATGACGAGACGCTCCGCGTCTCGAACCACTTGACCCCGAGGCAGTTCACCAAACAACTGGCCTCGTTTTTCAGGCGACTCTGTTCGTTAATTCGTTGTCCGCGTCTCCCAGCCGACCCACGTTATCAACGAGTATGTCGGCAACGCGCTCGAAGTACTCTGGCGTATGGCCCGCGTTATGTGGCGTGATAGTGACGTTTCCAAGCCCCCACAACGGATGGTCTTCTGGCAGTGGCTCCGGATCGGTCACGTCGAGCGCGGCCCCCCGGATCCGATTGCTCCGGAGCGCACTCACGAGCGCGTCGGTGTCGACGACGCCGCCTCGGGCGATGTTCACGAGCACCGCGTCCGGACGCATCGTTCTAAGCAAGTCGGCATCGACGAGTTCCCGGGTCGCGTCGGTAAGTGGACACGCGAGCACAACGTACTCCGCGTCGATGAGTGCCTCGTGGATCCGGTCGAACCCGTACACCTCGTCGGTCGGCCCTCCTTTTTCAGGGGAGTATCGAACCCCGACCGTCTCGACGTCAAACGACGATAGCCGGTCGACCACCGTCCGTCCGATAGCTCCGAGACCGACGACCGCCACGGTGGATCCGAACACCTCCGTAGTGGGGTAACTCCGCCACTCGCGACGCGACTGCTGTCGGTGTGCTCGGTGGAACTCACGGGCATGGCTGATCATCGCGCCGACGACGTACTCGGCAATGTTCGGCCCGTGGACGCCGGCAGCGTTTGTCACGGCGATGCCGCGGTCGGCGAGCAGATCGATGGGGAGATGATTCGTCCCCGCGTACACGCAGGCGAACAACTCCAAGTTCTCGGCGGCCGCGAGCGTGTCCTCGTCGAGGCGCGGTCCGACCGCGACCCGTGCGGTTTCGAGAAGCGTTCGCCCCTCCGCCGGAGTCCGCGCGAGCGCGACTTCGTGGTCAGGGAGACGGTCACGGAGTATCGTCGCTAACTCGGGCGCACCAACACCATGGATCGTCTGCCGCAACACGACGATGTCGGGATCAGTCATGCGTCCGAATTCTCGTCGCGGCTCAAAAATACCGGTGGCCCGATGTCCCGTCGACTACTCTCGCGCGGCGTCGAAGGCTTGCTGGAGATCGGTTTTCATGTCTTCGACGTGTTCGATGCCGACGGAGACGCGGATCAGTCCGTCCGTGAGCCCGGCGGCGACGCGCTCCTCTCGCGGGATGGCTGCGTGGGTCATCGCGGCCGGCTGCTCGATGAGACTCTCGACGCCGCCCAGCGACTCCGCGAGCGTGAACACCTCCGTCTCGCTCACGACCGTTGACGCCTGCTCCAACGTACCGTCGAACTCGAAGGAAAGCATGCCACCGAAGTCATCCATCTGCTCGGCGGCGAGTTCGTGATCCGGGTGGCTCTCAAGTCCAGGGTAGTACACGCGGTCGACATCTTCGTGGTCCGACAGCCAGTCAGCGAGTTCTATCGCGTTCTCACAGTGGCGGTCCATCCGCACCGAGAGGGTCTTGATCCCCCGAAGAACGAGGAAGGCATCGAACGGACCGGGCGTCGCACCGACCGAGTTCTGGTAAAAACCAAGTCGTTCGTCGAGTTCGTCGTCGTCGACAATCAACGCGCCACCGATCGTGTCGGAGTGACCACCGAGGTACTTCGTAAGCGACTGACAAACGATGTCCGCGCCGTGTTCGAGCGGGCGCTGAAGGTATGGCGTGGCGAACGTGTTATCAACCGCACACAGCGCGTCACGCTCGTGAGCGATAGCCGCGAGTGCGTCGATATCGTTCACGTTCATCAGTGGGTTCGTCGGGGTTTCGACCCACACTAACTCCGTGTTCGGCTGTAGCGCGTCACGAACCGCGTCGTGGTCGGTCGTATCGACGAACGTCGTCTCCACGTCGTACTCGTCGTACACCTGCGTGAGGATCCGGTGGGTGCCACCGTATACGTCATCGCCGGCGACGACGTGGTCGCCCGCGGACAGAAGGTTGAGAACGGTGTTGATCGCACCCATCCCGGAAGCAAAACAGCGAGCGTGGCTCCCCGATTCGAGGTTAGCGAGGTTCGTCTCCAGATCGGTCCGCGTTGGATTCCCCGTCCGGGAGTACTCGTACCCGCGGTGCTCTCCTGGACCGTCCTGTTCGTACGTCGAGTTCGCGTGGATCGGCGTCATCAACGCGCCGGTCTCTGAGTCGGGCTCCTGTCCGGCGTGGATCGCTCGGGTCTCGAACCGGGAGCCATCGTGGGACCGATCGGCGGTTGACGGGTCATCATCGCTCATATTCTATCATCGTCCGCCGAACCTGTGACTCTTGTCTTTTCGTCTGAGACTGTGAGAAGTGCTCGGTCAGGGATTTGAACCCTGGTCGTCGGCTGTCTTCCGAACCGGAACCATCTCGTCCCGAATTCGTCGAAAGGCCAACATGATTGGCCGGACTACACCAACCGAGCGTACTCAGTCATTACGCCGCATCCAATTTAACTCTTCTCAACTCTCACGGCCTCGCTACTGATCCACACGGATACGTTCGTGCCTCGATCACACGGATTCGATACCGATCCTATCCGGTCTGTATCCTATATTGACTATCCGAACTTTCCGGTGATGTAGTCCTCGACCCGCTGGTTCTCTGGATTCTCGAAGATACGACTGGTGTCGCCGAATTCGACGAGCCTCCCCCCGGTGAGGAACACGGCCGTTTTATCAGAGATACGGGCCGCCTGTTGCATGTTGTGGGTGACGATGATCACCGTGTACTCCTCGGCGAGCTCGTCGATGAGATCCTCGACTTTTGCGGTCGCAACTGGATCGAGTGCGCTTGCCGGCTCGTCCATCAGAATTACTTCGGGATCCGGTGCGATCGCGCGGGCGATACAGAGGCGCTGTTGTTGCCCCCCCGAGAGGTCGAGTCCGGACTCGTTCAACTGATCTTTTACCTCGTCCCAGAGCGCGGCCCGTCTCAGCGCCTCCTCGACGCGTGCGTCGAGGTCGCCGTCGAACCCCTGTATCTTCAGGCCGTACGCGACGTTGTCGTAGATGGACTTTGGGAACGGGTTCGGCTTCTGGAACACCATGCCAATACGCCGGCGGAGGGCGACCGGGTCGACCTCGTCACCGTACACGTTCGTCCCACGGTATCGGAGTTCACCCCCGACGCGTGCGGCGTCCACCATGTCGTTCATACGGTTAATACACCGAAGGAACGTCGACTTGCCACAGCCCGATGGGCCGATGATCGCCGTCACTTCCTGTCCGGGAAGCCGAACGTTGACCGGTTTAAGCGCCTCAATATCGCCGTAGTGAACCGTCAGGTTTCTAGCTTCGATGACGGTGTCGCGCTCGGGAATCTCTTGGATCGACGGGGTGGTGTCATCGACCGTCTCTCCGAGTCGCCGTTCGTCGTTCTGATCGGCCGTCGTCTCGTCGGTCGTCATCCTGTCGGTCGTCGTCTCGTCGGTCGTCGTCTCGTTGGTGGCTGAGTAGCTGTCACTCATGGGTTATCGTGTCTCGTACTTATTGCGGATGAGGATGGCTGTCGCATTCATCAACAGCAGAATGGATAACAGCACGACGATCCCGGCGGCGGCGACGTGCTGGAAGTCGCTCTCCGGTAGCCGTGCCCAGTCGAATATCTGCATCGGCATCGCCGCGAAGGGACCGAACAGGTCGGGTACGGGGATCCCCGATACCTCCTCGATCGGCGCCCGGAACATCGAGGTCGCTGCCCCGACCATGATGAGGGGGGCAGTCTCACCGATGGCCCGGGATAACGAGAGGATCGTTCCGGTCATGATACCGGGGAGTGCCGCCGGAAGCACCACATCCCTGACCACTTCCCAGTCGGTCGCGCCGACTCCGTAGGCGGCGTGTCGCTGTGAGTCCGGGACCGCCCGGAGCGCCTCCTGTGACGAGACGATGACGATCGGAAGAATCAGCAGCGTGAGCGTGAGCGCTCCAGCGAGCAGACTCTCGCCGAGACCGGCAAACCGGACGAACACCGCGAGACCTAACAGCCCGTACACGATCGAGGGAACGCCGGCGAGGTTGGAGATGTTTGCCTCGACAAATCGCTTAAACCGGCTCTCGGTGGCGTACTCCTCCAAGTAGATCGCCGCACCAACACCGAGGACGATGGTGAAGACGGCGGTGAGCGCGATGAGCAGAATGGAGCCGACAAGTGCCGGGAAGATGCCTGCACCGCGACCGCCGGGATAGTAGTTCTCGATGAACCGCGAGGGCGGATACGTGAGGAACTCCAGTGTTACCCATCCCCATGCTTCGAAGAGCACGTCGGCAAGCAGAACGATCAGCGCGACGATCCCGACGAGCGTCGAGGCGGCACACACGGCGACGAAGACGCGTCCGATCCGCTGTTTTCGCTCGATGTCGTCGCCGACCGTCGCGAAGGGGTCAGCGTGTTCGCCGCCGTCGGCCCGAAGCCCGTCAGTTTGAGTGTCGACGGCTCGATTCTCCTCGGTTCTGTTCCCGTCTGTCCGAGCCGCATCGTCGAACTCAGACGGACTCCCGGTCATTGGTACTCCTCCTGGTATCGGCTCTTGATCCAGAGGCTCAATAGGTTCATACCGAGCGTCATCACGAACAACAAGAGCCCGACCGCAAACAGACTCTGGTAGCCGATGGAGCCGACGGAGACATCACTAATGCCGATCTGAACCATGTACGCGGTCATCGTCTGTGCGGGTTCGAGTGGGTTCAGCGTCACGTTCGGCTGCATCCCGACCGCGAGCGTCACTGCCATCGTCTCTCCGATAGCGCGGGAGAGCGCGAGGATGTACGAGGCTATCACACCCGACAGCGACGCGGGGAACACGACGTCAGTCGACACCTCGAATTTCGTCGCGCCGAGCCCGTAGGCCGCGTTTCGGAGGTCATCTGGCACCGCCGACATCGCGTCCTCCGACAGCGACGAGACCATCGGGATAATCATTATTCCGACGACGATTGCCCCGGCAGCAGCGTTGAACGTCCCAGTGTCCGGGAAGAAGCGCTGGATGAGCGGTGTAATAAATGACAGTGCGAAAAAGCCGTACACGATCGTCGGGATCCCCGCGAGTATCTCAAGAGTCGGCTTGATCACCTTCCGTACCCGTCGATCTGCGTACTCCGAGAGATAGATGGCCGTCGCGGTGCCGACTGGGAGGGCGATGAGCGCGGAACCGACGACGATGATCATCGTCCCCCACACCAGCGGAAGGATCCCGTATGACCGGGGGCGAATGATCGGTGACCATTCCGTGCCGAACAGGAACTCGGTTACGGTTACCCGCGTGGCGAGTCCCGACCGAAGCGCCTCGAACGCCTCACCCGGACTTCCAGCAAGGATCCCTGCTCCGACGCCCGCGAGAAGTTCGAACAGTGTCTGCTCGCGGAAGAATCCCAACGCGCCGTCGACGAGGACAAGAACGATGCCGAACGTGGTGAGGACAGTGACGAGCGCGCACGCGAAAAACACACCACGAACGGCGAGGTTCTTTCCTGCTGGAATCTCCGAGCCCGCACGCGAGAGGTCCGCACTCTCCGGTGCGTCGCTCATTCGTCGACCCCGACTCTCGCGAGCGCGTCAGCTAGTCGTTCACGGCTGTTCTCAACGGTTTCGTCGGGGATGGCGTAGTAGCCGACTTTACGTGCGGCCCACTGCGTCCACGTCAGGCTCTCGCCAGGCTCGACCACCGATTCGTCGGCGTCGCCGTCGATCGGCTCGAAAAAGAACTCCGCGTACGCCCGGAACTCGGGGCGTGTCAGCTGGGTCGCATCGAAGTACACGTACATGGGCCGGGAAAGCGGTGTGTATTCGCCGCTCTCGATCGTCTCCCGCGTCGGTCGGACACCTCCGTTCCCATCGTCGATGGCAACGAGTCGCAGGTCGTCCTCGTTCTCGTAGTAGTACCCTGCCCCGCCGAAGCCGAGCGCGTGGCGATTCCCGCGGACGCCGCGGACGATGACGTTCGTGTCGGCACTCCCGGCGTAATCAGACCGAATGTTACCGTATTCCCCGTTTATCGCCTGTGTGAAATAATCGAAGGTGCCGGAGGCCGAGTCACGCCCGTATAAATCGATCTCCTCGTCGCCAAACGGTTCGTCGGCCCACTCCGCACGGAGGTCGCCCCACGTGTCAACATCCGAACCGGAGCGCCAGAGCCGATTGAGTTCATCGACGGTGAGCGTGTCACACCAGTGGTTGTCTGGATGTGCCCAGATGGCGATGCCGTCGAGTGCGGCCTCGAGTTCGAGGAAGTCGACGCCATTGGAACCGCAGATCGCCTCCTCATCCTCCAAGATAGCGCGGCTGGCGTTCTGGACGTCGGTGTCACCGGCACAGAATCGTTGGAACCCGGCTCCGGTCCCGGAGCCGCGAACGGGGATCCGGACGCGGTTGTTCCGCCACTGGAACTCCTCAGCAACCGCGGCGCCGTGTGGGAGGAGGGTGTTGCTCCCGTCAACGACAATCCGGCCGTCTAACCCTCGACTGTCCGCTCCTCGGACGAGACAGCCTGAGAGTCCGGCGACGCTCCCCCCGACGGCTGCCAGATACGCCCGCCGACCGAGCCGACCGTCGGCCCCATCGGTGGTGTCGCTCTCCATCGTTCGAAGGAGTGGTATGAGCACCTAAATACGCTACTATAATAGATATATAGCACTATATATCTATATGTCTCCGCGACGACGAAACGACCTGAGCCACTAAAAACGCGTTTTACGGTCACTAATACACCTCATGCGCGTATGTAATGATGAATACTGAGTTATATAGGGTATACACGTTTAACACGACCGAGGGAGTATGGCCGATATGGAAACGCGGAAGGTGCAAGTCACCGGCGGCTCGACGTACACCGTTTCGATTCCGAAATCGTGGGCGACGGAGAATGATGTCGGGGCCGGCAGCGAGGTCGAGTTCCACCCGGACGGCGACTCGCTGTTTCTCACGCCTCGAACCGAAACCGAGCGAACGCGTGGGACGCTCGATGTCACGGACCTGACCGGACAAGAGCTCACAAGAGCGGTGACGACGATGTATGTCAGCGGATTCGATGTCATCGAACTCCGGGGATCGGGAATCACAACCGAGCAGCGATCGACAGTTCGCGAGGCCGTTCAGAGTCTCGTCGGTCTTGAGGTTCTCGAGGAAACCCACGAGAAAGTGGTTATTCAGGATCTCCTCGACTCCTCGGAGCTTTCGATCCACAACGCCGTCACCCGGATGCGGCTCATCTCGCTGTCGATGCTCGAAGACGCCCTAGCCGCGCTCCGGGACCTCGACCACGACCGTGCTACCGACGTTATTGGTCGCGACGACGATCTCGATCGGCTGTGGCTCGTCGTTTCGCGCATCTTCCGGGCAACGCTCCGGACGCCGAAGGCGGCCGAGGAGATAGGACTCCCCCGCGAGGAGTGTTTCGACTACCACTCCAGCGCGCGTCAGCTAGAGCGGATCGGGGACCACGCAACGAAAATAGCCCACCTGACACTCAACATCGAGGAGCCGCTCCCAGACGATGTACTCGACGCGATCGACGACCTCCACGAGGATGCGGTTGAGGTGGTCGACACCGCCATGGACGCGCTATTCGCCGAGACCAACGACGACGCCAGCCGCATGGCTAACGACGCTCGTGCTGGCGTCCGGGAGATCGATGAGCGCGTCCGGGCGATCGACGAACTCCTCCGTGATCTTGACCCCGCACGCGCCCAGTTAGTCGGGTTGGTCGTCGACTCCGTGCTCCGGTCTGCCGACTACGGCGGCAACATCGCCGAGACCGCGCTCCAGAAGTCGGCACCGACACCATAACCGGCGGCCGCTCGCCGCTGGTGACGTGTCTTTTTATCGGTCGCACTCCGTGTACAGGTATGCCCGAGATCGAACTAGGCGTTCCGCGAGGGGTCATCGAGTCGCTGCCGGAGGAGGATGGAACTGCGGAACGGGATATGCGGCGCGCAATCACCGGAATCCAGTCGCGGCTGAACGAGGAAATCGACGGCGGCGATCCGGCCGCGGCCGCCGAAGTCGTTGCCGACGCGATCGAGCGCATGGAAGCGCAGGCGAGCACCTACCACGAGTTCGTTCCTGAACTCCGCGCGTGGGGACAATCGCCCATCTACGCCATCGCGTGGCGGAACCTCTACGTCGAACTTATCGGCCAGCTGTACGAACACGAATGGCTCGTCGACGAACTCGACCGCGAGCGCAACTTCCGGCTCGTCGACGACGGGATCCGGCTCTCGGATCTGTGATGGCTACGAACCCGTCCACGGACGCCCGCTTTTAACCCCTACCGTCTCCAGATCACGTGTATGGAACTGGAACTGCGGTTCTTCGCGACGTTTCGGGAGGCCGCCGGCGGGAAGACCGTCCATCGCGAGTTCGACGACGACTCCACAACGGGTGACGTACTCCGCGAGTTGGAAGCGGAGTACGAGGGAATGGCCGGTCGGCTGATCGTCGACGGCGATCTCGCTCCCCAGATCAACGTCCTGAAGAACGGCCGTGAAGTCCTCCATTTAGATGGGCTCGATACTCCCTTAGAGGACGGTGACCGATTGTCAGTGTTTCCGCCCGTCGCGGGCGGAACGGCGGATTCCGACGGGACGAATCGAACCGAACCGCCGGCCGAGGAGGGGTGGATCCGGCGTGAGGTCGCGTACCGTGGCATTTCGAGGCGGCTCGCGGCCCACTATCTCGTGAACCTCGGTGGCCACCTTGTCGACGCCGACGACCCGGCGGAAGCGACCCGCGTTGACGGCGAAGGATGGCGAGCGACGCTGAGCGCAGAGAAGGTGACTGCGGCGGCGTCGATACGACTCACCGAGGTGTCGGTGTCGTTTGCGGGCGAGAGATCGGCTCTCGAAACGCTCCTTCCGAGATTCAAACAGAAGGCGATGCGCGCGGGGGGCTGATGAACGAGGACGAGACGAGCAGTGAGACTACCGGCGACTCTCACCCCATTGACGGGACAGCCCTGTTGAAGTCGGCAGCGCTCGCGAGCGTCCCGAGCGACCGCTTGCCGACGCTTCTGGCCCGGGTCCAGTCGGATCTCGCACCCCGGATTGATGAGTACCGCCGGCGATACGAGCGGGTGGGACGCGAACCGGGCCGCGAGGCGTTCCTCGTCGAACCCGACCATTGGACGGGAATTGGAGACCGACTCGGGCTCTCCGACCGCGAGCGCGACGCGGCTGCCCGAGCCCACGAAACCGCCGTCGAGCAGTGGGGGTCGAAGACGGACCGGCGCGACGAGTTCGAGACGGCACTGGAGATCCGGTCGGCCGTCGTGATCGGCGTTCTATCTCAAGAGTGAGCCGACCCGTCCTCACGTCGATATTGACGGGCAACACCGACGAATCTTTGCTGTTTGGATCGAATGGACTCTCATGCGACTCGCCCGCCTGCTGACGCCGAGTGGACCCGTTTCGGGCCGATACGAAGACGGCGTCGTCGTCGCTGACGACGGCCGGTACGAGGTCGGTCGCGACGGACGCCTGCTTCCGCCGTGTGAACCGAGCGCGCTCTACTGTGTCGGCCGGAACTACGCCGAGACTCTTGACCAGATGGCGTACGAGCGACCAGCAGAGCCCGACTTCTTTATCAAACCGCCGGCAAGCCTGATCGCTCACGGCCAGTCGATTCCGTACCCCGACTGGACCGAGGAGCTGACGTACGCGGGTGAACTCGTCGCCGTGATCGACGAACGATGTCGCAACCTCGACCCCGCGGATGTCCCCGATGTCGTCCGAGGATACACGGTTCTCAACGACGTGGACGCGCTCGATCAGCAGGGTCGGACCGCGCGCAAGGCGTTCGACGGCTCCGCCCCGCTCGGGCCGTGGATCGAGACCGACATCGACCCGACCGGGATCGAGATGTCGACGACCGTCGGTGGTGAGCGCCGCCAAGAGTCGACTACCGAACTGATGCTGTTCGACCCCTATGACACCGTCTCGTATCTTTCACGACGGTTCACGTTTCAGCCCGGCGACTGTGTCGCGTTCGGCAGTCCGGCGAACCCCGGGCTGGTCGAACCGGGCGAGACCGTCGAAATAACCTACGAGAGCGTCGGAACACTGTCAAATCGAGTCTCGGATCCTTCCGACTGAGCCCACGCTTACGCTTCCTTTCGAATCGGTTGCCGCTCCCCGTAGGTGAGTGTTCGCCAGAGCCACTCGACGGGACCGAACCGGAAGCCGCGGAGCCACAGGACCGACAGAGCCACCTGTCCGCCCCAGACTGCGATGACGAATCCGAGCGCCTCGACGCGGCTCACGGTGCCGAACAGTCCCAGACCGTGTCCGTAAAACACAGTTGTCGCGACCAGTGTCTGGAGCAGGTAGTTCGTGAAGGCGGTCCGTCCGACCGCCGCGAACATGCGGGTAATCGGACCATCGGGTCGCCAGCGCGTGTACAACGTGATAAGGCCGACATATCCTCCGGCAACGAGTAGCGCGCCCCAGTAGTTGAACTGCCGCCAGAACAGCGCTGCGTCGGCGGACCAGTCGTTTGCCTCGATGTACCAGACTCCGGTGAGGACGACCGCGAGACCCGCGACGCCGCCAGCAACGAGGAGCGCGTACAGTCGGTTTGAACGGTCGCCGGTCAACACACCCCAGTTGTACAGTGCCATTCCGAGTAGAATCACGCCGCCGATCTGCCAGAACGATCCGCCGATGAATCCGGTCGTCTGCCGCTCGAACGCTGCCGGGACGCGGTGGTCGAGCTGGTCGAGCCAACTGCCCTGATACGCCGACACCTCTGCGGCGATGGCAGTTGCCGCGGGCGACCACTGACCAGCTATCGCTTCGGCCCCGCCCGCGAACCCGGCAAGCACTTCCAACGACGAGGGAACGAGCAAGAGCAGGAGGCCGAGCATGGCCTGCGCGGACGGATCCCAGTCGCGACAGAACACCAGTACGAGCGCACAGAACCCGTACGCAACGAGGATATCACCGTACCAGAACAGATAGGCGTGTGCCATGCCGATCGCGATCAGCCACGCGGTCCGCCGGTAGTGGAGGGCCATCGCGGACTGGCCTTTCCGCTCTTTACTCTCGATAAAGAGGACGATCCCCGCACCGAACAGCGCGGAAAACAGGGTGATGAATTTCCCCTGAGCGAACACGTGGCCGACGAGCCACGCGTAGTAGTTCGCACCGGTAAAATCGCCGTAGATCGTCGGGTTCAACAGCGTCTGTTCGGGCATCGAGAACACCCGAACGTTGATCACGAGGATACCGAGGACCGCAACGCCACGGAGAACATCGAGGCTGACGATCCGTTCGGAGGGCGGCGTCGGACCGGAAGAGTTGCTCACGGATACGTGTAAACACGGACCGCAATACCGAATAGGTTCGTGATCCGGTTCAATCGGAGAAATGTCAAGAAATTTTAGTATTCAACCACCCCCGCCAAATTGGGCGTCCTCAGCGGCCGAGCACGACCGATCCAACGAAGTAGACCGCTAACGCGACCGCGAGCGCCGCGGGAACGCCGACGAGCAGGTCCGCACCGTCGAGGGCAAAGGCGGCGGCGATCATCACGATTGCCCCGGCTTCGAGACCCAACCCGATCAGTCCCTGCTGTGTACTCCGTGGCACTCGTTCCGCTGCGACTGCCAGCGGAACGTTCCCGTCGTCCGCCTCTTGGACCGCCGAGAGGCCTACGAACCACGGAATGAACAGAAAGCTCCCCACACCGGCGAATAGCCCGATGATGCCGCTGTAGACGAGATTATCAAGCGTCAGTACGCCGACCGCGGTGAATGCGATGAACTGAACGAGCCCCCCGCCGACTCCTATCAGCGTGAGGAACCGCTCGCTGGGCTCACTGTTCGTCACCGCGTCCGTCTTCTCAGAGGGCATGGTCGCCCGTTCGAGCGACACGACAAATAGCTGTCCGATCCGGCTGGAACGAGCCGTCGATTGACCCGACTGGACCACCGAAACAGGAAGACCCGGGCGTCGGCACAACGTCTGGTCAGTCTAGTCGAACCGCGTGCCCCTCCGCCGAGGAGCGGTAGATCGCGTCGATGACGCGTTGAACTGAGAGCGCTTCAGCAACCGTGTTGATCGCGGGTGCTTCTTTGTCGGCGCACGCTTCGAGGAACACGCTGATTTCGGTCGCATGGGTATCATCACCGCGCGTCTCAATCTCGGCGTCCGAGAGGTGGTGACTGCCCCCGTTGCCCGCCTCGTGGATCGTGAGTTCGTCGGCTCCTCGGTCAAACGTTGCGCCGGCTTCAGTGCCACGAACCACGAACTCGTTGTTCACCTGTCTGTTCGTCGCCCACGCGACTTCCAACGATATCGTGTTGCCGTCGGCGTCACGGATGAACGCGGAGGCCGAGTCGTCCACGTCGAACTCCTCCGGACCTGCGTCGTCGCCCCACATGTTAACGTACGCGTAGTCGTCCCTGTGTCCGAACTCGGACCGCGTCTCGCCGGACACCTCGACGATTTCGGGGTGATCGAGGAAGTAGAGCGCTAGGTCGATCGCGTGAACCCCGATGTCGATGAGTGCGCCGCCGCCGGCGATCTCCTTTGAGGTGAACCACGATCCGCGGCCGGGAATCCCCCGACGACGAACGTAGTTGGCCTCGACGTGCGAGATTTCCCCGAACCGTCCCGCAGCCTGCTGGTGTTTAACCACTTGAACCGGGTCCGCGAACCGGTTGTTGAACCCGACCATACAGAACCCGTCGGCCTCGGCAGCGGCCGCAGCGATCCGCTCTGCGCTCTCCAGCGAGTGTGCGAGGGGCTTCTCAAGGAGGATGTCCAGGCCCGCTTCGAGCGCGGAGTTAGCGTACTCCTCGTGGAACCGATTGGGCGTCGTAACCAGCACCGCGTCACAGGCCTCGTAGAGATCAGCTTCGTCCTCGTACGCGTGGACGCCGAACTCCTCGTGAAACTCGCGTCTGGCGTCGGCGTCGATATCCATCCCGCCGACGAGGTTCGCTCCGCGCTCGACGAGCCGAGTGGCGTGATGATTTCCGATCCCGCCGAGGCCAACGATCCCGACTGCGACATCGTTCGCATGCGTCATGCCGAGACGGTCACGACGTGTATGGTTAAACCCCGTGTTCCACGGAACGCGCCGCTTCGTCCGGGCGAGCGGGACGATCGTCACACGCTATCGCGTCATCCACTCACTGGCCTGCGGCTCCGCGGGGTCAGTGACCACCTCGACGAGTGCGGGGCCGTCGTGGGCCACTGCGGTTTCGACGGCAGGGGCAACCGCGTCACGCTCCGTAACGCGCTCGGCTCGGACGCCCATCCCGGCAGCAACGGAAACAAGATCTAGACTCGTGTCTGACCACCCGTACGCGCCCTCAGAGAACCCGAACGATCGAGACGCCTCCTCGCTGATGATCGCGTAGTCGTCGTTGTTGAGCGCGACGACGGTCACGTCGATCCCCTCGGCTGCCAGCGTGTGAAGCTCGTGGATACACATCATGAGTCCGCCGTCTCCGGTCAGTCCGACGATATCGCGGTCTGGGTTCGCGAGCTTCGCGCCGATCGCTGACGGCACTCCCGTCCCCATCGTCGCCCACGACCCTGGATTCACGTACGAAGTGGGACCGGACGCGGGAAACGAGACGAGCGTCCACAGCCGAAACCCGCCTGCGTCGGCGGTAACGACCGCGTTCTCCGGGACGCCCTCACGGACCTCGTCGAGAACTTCGACCGATCGGAGGGGGGCCGCCGCGTCGCGGTCGGCAACGAGTGCCTCGAACCGATCCTGATCCGCCTCGCGTACCGCCGCGGCTCGCTCCACTCCTACCGTGGACTGCGAGTCACTGGTGTGTGCCCCAGTTACCACGCCAGACTCCGCCTCGATTTGATCGTCGAGCGCCGAAAGGAACTGACCCGCGTCCGCGACGATACCAAGATCGGTGTCGTAGCCGAACCCGATGTCGTCGCCGTCGAGCGTGACGTGTACGAGCGTCTCCGGGAGCTCGACCGACCACGTCGCCGTTGCGACTGCGTCGAGGTCGGAACCGACCGCTACTCCGGTATCAGCTCCGGCGAGCAGTTCACGAAGCTCCGTACTTGCGCCTCCACACAACACTCCTGCTGAAAGCGGGTGTGTCTCCGGAATTGTTCCCTTCCCCTTATACGTCGTCACGACCGGCGCGTCCAGTCCCTCTGCGACCGACCGTAGGCGATTGCTCGCTCCGGAGCGTCGGACTCCGCCGCCGGCGATCAGAACAGGGGACGTGGCTTCACGAAGCAGCGTGGCGGCGCGCTCGACTGCGGCCTCCGCTGGCTCCGGCGGAGTTTCGGGAGTCCGCTCCGGCGGTGTCGCCTGCGGGGTCCGGCTCGCGAGTACGTCCTTCGGGATTCCGACCCTAACCGGACCCTGTGGGGGATCGCGGGCGGTCCGGATCGCGTCGGCGACCGCGGCGACCGCACCCGCAGGTGATTCCACGAGGACGTTCTTCTTGACGACTGTGTCGTACGTCCTCGGCGGTGTTTCGTGGATACCGTCCCCACCCCGCACGTCGCGTTCGGTCTCTACGGCGAGATGTAACAGCGGCACACAGTCGTTTTTCGCGTTCTTCAGACCGTTCATCGCGTTCATATCTCCCGGCCCCGGAACGACCACCGTCGCAGCCATCGCTCCCGGATCGCTTGACTCGGCGTACCCCCACGCTTGGTGCGTCACGGCGGTCTCGTGGCGAGCGACCACGAACCGTGTGTCACGGTCGGAGAATGCCCGGTTAAGCGGGAGCGTCTGCTTTCCCGGAATACCGAACGCAGTATCGATCCCGTGGTCGACCAGACAGTCTACGACCGCCTCGCCGACCGTCGGTGGCGTCGCTTCCTCGTCAGCGGTTTCGGTATCAGTATCCATGATTGGGAAGCACGGTCGAACTGATAAAAGGTCCATCGACCACGGGAGAGCTGAAGTCGTCCGTTCCCGTCTCGGCTGTTTTACTCTGCAACGTTCGTTTCCCGTACCCGGACGCCCTTGCGCGCAAGATGTCGCATCTGCCGCTGGGCGAACTCCTCCTCGCTCGACCCGCGCGTCGCGAGCACGTACACGAGCGCGGACCCCTCCGGGCGCATCGTTCGACCCGCGCGCTGTGACCCCTGCCGACGACTTCCCCCGAGCCCGCTCGCGACGACCGCGAGTTCGGCGTTCGGGAGGTCGATCCCCTCATCGCCGACTCGGGAGACGACAAGCGTGTCGAGGTCATCCTCCTCCAGCCGGAAGCGACGGAACAGTTCCGCCCGGTCGTGATGTGGCGTCTCACCGCTAACGAACGGGATATCCAGCGCGTCAGCGATCGCCTTTCCGTGATCGAGATACTCGATGAAGATAAGCGCCTGCTTGTCTCGGTGGGCCGCGAGCAGGTAGCGTATCTCCGCTATTTTTGCGGGATTCTCGGCCGCCAACCGGCGTCGCTCCCGGCCATCTGCGCTGGCGTACTCGTTGCGGGCCAACTCGTCGCGCCACGGGACGTACCGGATCTCGACTTCCGGCTCTTGGACGAATCCCGCCTCGAACAGCGCGTCCCAGTCCGCGCCGATTGGCTGACCGATCAGGGTGTAAATCTCCTCCTCGCTGCCGGTTTCGCGGACTGGCGTCGCAGAGAGACCGAGGCGGTGTTTGCTCTGTAGCTCCGCGGTCCGAGAGTAGACGGGGGCGGTGACATGGTGACACTCGTCGAAACAGATCAATCCCCACTTCCGCGAATCGAACAGCGACCGATGCCGATCCATACCGGCGATCTGGTAGGTGGCGATCGTCACCGGTCGGATCTCCTTGGCACCGCCGTGATACAGCCCGATGTCGGCGGGATCGATCGTGGTGTGACTGAGCAGTTCCTCGCGCCACTGCCCGGCCAACTCGCGGGAGGGGACGAGGATAAGCGTCTCTCCGCCAACGGCGGCCATCGTCGCGATGGCGGCGACTGTCTTCCCCGATCCGGGCGGTCCCACGTATACGCCCGACTTCGATTCGAGAAAGGTATTGACCCACGTCTCCTGATACGGTCTGAGATCAGTTGTGAGATCGATCGCCACCGGGTCCCCGGTGTCGAGGTCGCGGTCGTCCTCGACGGGATAGCCAGCGTCGTACAGCGCCCGCTTGATCTCCGCCACCGCGGCCTCATTCACCCACGCCTCCGTCTCGGAGATGGGCGCGCGCACGTGGTCTTCCTCCAAGTGTTGGTCCGCGACGTTGCCCATCAGGCTCTCCGAAGCAGCCGCTAACACGACGTAGTCGTCCTCGTGTGTGTACAGCCGAAACCGGTGTGCGCGACGCCACTGGTCGCGGATCCACTCCTCTAGGTGTTCGAACCGGCGCGGGAGAACCGACCGAAGGCTGGCGATCAGCGCGTCGGCGTCCTCGAACGGTGCGGCCCAGATGTCCTCCTGACGGATTCGATAGAGATACCCTCGCGTTCCGGGGTCGGTGCCGGTCGTATCGACGAGATTCGCGAACTGTGAGAGTCGCGCCCGCGTGAACTGCGTCGGTCGGTCGACGACGATCTCTCGTCGGTCCGGGAACGTCACCACTCGTTCGCGACTCGCTAGCCGACCCCACTCGGTCGGATAAAAGACGACCGGGTCGGCCTCGACGTCGAGTCGGTCGACATCTCCCCGGTCGACGAGCGTTGCGAGCGCGTCGCGTGCGGCCGCCTGCGTCGTTCCTAGCCGCCTTGCCACCTCGCTGGCCGTCGCAACGGGCCGCTCCTCGGCTTCGAGCGCGTCGTGAAAGCGGTCAAGCGAGAGGTCATCGTTGCCGGCGTCGGTGTCGCCGGAATTGTCGGTCATCGCTCTAAGTTCGGTCGGGAGCCGGAAATGGGTAGCGTCCCAGAACAGCCAGATCGCCTGCTGTCGAGAACTGGAGCAGTAACCGTGCTGAATACAGAGGACGAGTACAGCATAGTGCTGTATTCTACTACTTTGGTGCTATCTAACTATTTAGTACATTTACGCACTAATCGTAGAGTAACCCTCGGCGTTTCTTACACTCTCCACAGAAGTCAGTAGGCAGCTTATTTTTTGATTCAACCACTCTTTTAGATGTAAATTGACCTTCCCGGTCGTACTTGTTCGCCCACCCACACCGGGTTTCATTGGCAAAATGCCACTTCTGCTTTCCTTTTCGTTTATTTCCACGAGTTTAATCTCCCTAGCTATTGATTTGAGTGTTATCAACCAGTGTGGCTATTGTTCATCGAACCCGTCGCACGTCGTCGACAATCTCTCGAATCGGCTTTTTTCGCATCATTACACTGGGCGTGTTCACCGCCATAAACAGTCCAACGTTGTACCAGATGGCCGTGAGACAGGCCAGTATCGACACCGCGAACCAGACCAATCCAAGCCACCAGCCAACGGCTATGAACCAGACGATCCGGACCACGACGGTCATCACGGGGAGATCGGTGGATGAAATCACTGTTTGCCTCCGTATCCCGTCGCCAACGCCGGTCACTACCGACCGGCCGGACCGTGACAGCTGCGACCGGTGATAGCACTTTTCGACCGGAATCGGCACCCACAGTCGGCACAGCGAACGTACGGCTGACCGGGCTCCGTTTCGAGCCGGTGCTCGCCGATGACGAAGGGTCGGGTAATCGCCCGTGGTCGAATGCGATCCGGAATCGCCTCGGTGGCGGCTTCGCTCAACCCGGTTCGCACATCGATGGTGTCGATGTCGACGGGGTCGAACCGCCCGGCTTCGAGGGCACGGTCCCGGTCTGCTATCTCCGTCCAGCCGGTCACGACTACGGGAGAGTTCGTCTCGGTGTCGCCCACGACGACGACGAATCGGACCCCGTCTTCGACGAGCGCGAATCGCCAGCCGTCGGTGCGGTTCCAGCGGAGCTGTCCGTCGCGGATTGCGTCGCTCACGGCACGCGTAGAGACGTATCTACCGGGCTGTTCGAGGCGCTCGCGGAAGTGGTCGGTGAGCGCGTACAACCGTGGGTCACGAACCGGCGGGTCCTCGGGGGTCCGGCGTCTCGCTGCCGGTCCGGAACCACCCGCACTATCGGCTTCAGCCGGTCGTGCTCGCGGGCCATCCGGTCCAAACCGGCTCGGCGGCGTGGTCGGCTCGCGACGAGTCCCGGCGTCAGGTGTCGCCGCGTTCGGTACGGTCCGGCGCTCCGTCGATCCGGCACCGGGCCCCTTGTCGGTTCCCGGTCCGCCCTGTCGGGATGCCACTATCAGCCAGTAGCGCATGCGCTCTTAAGGCTGTTACGGCGTACCACGATCTGTGGCGGCCTGATCCAGCGTACCCTTTATACGACCGGCTCTGTTAGCGTCGCGTATGCCTCAGTGTGAAATGTGTGGTGCCGAGCAGGCCTCGCTGACGACGACGAAGGTCGAAGGCGCCGAGTTGGAGCTGTGTAGCTCCTGTACGGACTTCGGGACCGAAGTCCGCGAGGAGCCCAAAAGCTCCGCCGGGAGCAAGTACTCGACAAGCTCCAGCTCCGGGACCCCATCGTCGTCTTCCTCCTCGTCAGCATCCGATTCCAGCGGATCGTCGGGGGAGTCGCGGCGTCCCCGCGACATGTTCGACGACATGGACGAGATCGCAACAGACTACGACGACCAGATCCGCAGCGCGCGTGAGTCAAGAGGACTGAGCCAAGAAGAACTCGCAGACGATCTCAACGAGAAAGCGAGCCTTATCCGAAAGCTGGAACGCGGTGACACGCTCCCGACGGACGATGTTCAGCGGAAACTAGAGCGTGCCCTCGACATCTCTCTCGTTGAGGGGAAAGATGTCGACGAAGAGTGGGAAACGACTGACGCCGGGAGCATGACGCTTGGCGACGTCGTTAAGCGGAAAGACTGACCGAACGGAGTCTCACGCCGCTGCGCCTTCGTCACCGTCGGCCGTCTCTGACGACTGGTACCGCTCCCGCAGATACTCGATAATGGTGTCGACTGTCTCCGGATCGTAGCTCCAGAAGCCGTAGAACTCTCCGGGAGCACGCTCCTCGGCGAGCAGCGCACACTTTGCGTCGTCGTACCCGCCACCGTCGTACGCGACGAACCACGTCTCGCGTATCTCCGCGCTTCGCCCGATATGGACGGCGTAGTGGTCCGCGTCGGGGGTGTCCCCTTCCGCGGCCGCGTACGCATGGACATCGAGTTCATCCTTCTCACCCAGTCGGTTGTACGTGTTCGCCTCTCCCGTCAACACTTCGAGCGTCTGAAATCCTGCGTGGAGTTCGCCGGTTCCGACGCGCCATGCGCGGTCCTCGATCTCGCGAGAGGCCGCAACCATGTCTTCCCGCGAGTACGAGGTAAACATCGTCTCGTCGAGATGATCGAGGATGGGTTTGCCGACACGAGTCGGACCTGAGTTTTTGCGAGCCTCACGCCCCGGAGCCGCGACACCCGTGTCTCTGCCGTTCTCGGTCTCGTATCCCGGTAGTAGATCGCTGACCGCTACGGCTGTCACGAACTCGCCACCGCGCGAAAGCACCGCGTATCCGTCCGGCCCCTCATCAGCGGACCCGTCGACGACTCGAACGTTTCGATCGGCGAAGTGTTCGGCGAGGGTGTCCGCGGTGTCGGCGCCTGAGTCGAACACAATTAGTGTGGCCTCGCGCGCCTCGACGCCGGATATGAGTTCGATGAGAGACATGGACGGTCTTGCCCTCAAGTAGGGTCGTTCGACGCGTTATTCCCCCGGGTATATATAACGCCCGGCGACGTTCGAGACGGAGCGACCTCGACGGTCGGCAGCGTAACATGAAACTATTTGCGCCCACGGTGCCCTGTCGTATCTATGTTCATTCTGGTGAACCTCAAGGCGTACCCGTGTGATCCGATCGAAGTCGCGACCGCGGCCCGCGACGTGGCCGACTCCTCCGGCGTTCGGATCGCTGTGTCGCCACAGGCCGCGGACATCGCCCGTGTCGCCGAGACGGGCGTCGAGACGTGGGCACAACACGTATCGCCGAACGCACACGGTTCGCATACGGGATCGACGCTCGCAGAAGCCGTCGCAGACAACGGTGCCGAGGGAACTCTTATCAATCACTCCGAGAAGCGTCTGAAGCTCGCCGACATCGACGGTTCGGTCAGTGCGGCCGAGCGCGCTGATCTCGAAACCGTCGTCTGTGCGAACAACCCCGCACAGATCGGTGCGGCGGCCGCGCTCTCGCCCGACGCGGTCGCGGTGGAACCGCCAGAACTCATCGGCGGCGATGTCTCGGTCGCAACGGCGGACCCGGAAATCGTTGCGGACGCGGTTGCGGCCGCGGGTGCGGTCGACGACGACGTTGACGTGTTCTGTGGTGCGGGTGTCTCCACGGGTGAGGATGTCGCGGCCGCCGCCGACCTCGGCGCATCCGGTGTCCTCTTAGCGTCTGGCGTCGCCAAGGCCGACGATCCAGCCGCAGTCCTCGAAGATCTGGTCTCCAAAATATAACTGTCGTCGCCCACCGATTCGGGGCCAACTCGGTCTCGCCAGCGACTGCGCTTGCGGGTCGCAATAAAAACATCGATGTTAGTAGCTACCACGATCGGGTAAACCGCAAGACGTGGGCGGGATACCTCGATCGTGGATATCGGTCCGTCTAGTAACCTTTAACCGACACAAGCCGATATATTTGGGTAAGATGGCGACCAACAAGATCCTCGGTATCGACCTCGGTACCACCAACTCCGCGTTTGCGGTGATGGAGGGTGATGAACCCGAGATCATCTCGAACGCGGAGGGAGACCGGACAACCCCGTCCGTCGTCGCCTTTTCCGACGACGAGCGACTCGTCGGGAAGCCGGCGAAAAATCAGGCCGTCCAGAACCCCGACCGCACGATCCAGTCGATCAAACGCCACATGGGCGACGACGGGTACACCGTCGAAATCGACGACGAGGAGTACACGCCGGAGCAGATATCGGCGATGATCCTCCAGAAGATCAAACGCGACGCCGAGGAGTATCTCGGCGACGATGTCGAGAAGGCCGTAATTACGGTTCCGGCGTACTTCAACGACAAACAGCGGCAGGCGACGAAAGATGCCGGTGAAATTGCTGGCTTCGAGGTTGAGCGTATCGTCAACGAGCCGACCGCAGCCTCCATGGCGTACGGCCTTGACGACGAGTCGAACCAGACCGTCCTCGTGTACGACCTCGGCGGTGGCACGTTCGACGTGTCTGTCCTCGATCTGGGCGGCGGCGTCTACGAGGTCGTCGCAACCAACGGAGACAACGACCTCGGGGGCGACGACTGGGACGAGGCGCTCATCGACCACCTCGCCGACGAGTTCAAGAACAACCACGGTATCGATCTCCGCGAGGACAGACAGGCGCTTCAGCGGCTGAAAGACGCCGCCGAGGAGGCCAAGATCGAACTGTCGAATAAAAAGGAAACGACGGTCAACCTCCCGTTTATTACCGCAACCGACAGCGGTCCGGTCCACCTCGAACAGTCGATCACGCGAGCGACTTTCGAGAGTCTCACGTCTGACCTTCTCGACCGCACCGTCGATCCGACTGAGCAGGCGCTGTCCGACGCCGACTACTCGAAGTCTGACATCGACGAGGTCATTCTCGTCGGTGGCTCGACCCGGATGCCGCAGGTACAGGAGAAGGTCGAAGAGCTCGTGGGTCAGGAGCCCAAAAAGAACGTTAACCCTGACGAAGCCGTCGCGCTCGGTGCGGCAGTCCAAGGTGGCGTCCTTTCCGGTGATGTTGACGACATCGTTCTACTGGATGTCACCCCGCTCTCGCTCGGGATCGAGGTGAAGGGTGGACTCTTCGAGCGGCTGATCGACAAGAACACCACGATTCCGACGGAGGAGTCGAAGGTATTCACCACGGCCGCGGACAACCAGACCTCAGTCAACGTTCGCGTCTTCCAGGGTGAACGTGAGATCGCCGACGAGAACGAGCTGCTCGGTGCGTTCCAGCTCTCCGGCATCCCGCCGGCACCTGCCGGAACGCCGCAGATTGAGGTCTCATTCAACATCGACGAGAACGGAATCGTCAACGTTGAGGCAGAGGACCAGGGCTCTGGCAACGCTGAGTCGATCACCATCGAGGGTGGCGTTGGGCTTTCCGACGAGGAGATCGAGGAGATGCAAGAGGAAGCAGAGAAACACAAAGAAGAGGACGAGGCCCGCCGCGAGCGGATCGAGGCCCGCAACGAGGCCGAATCCTCGATCCAGCGCGCAGAGACGCTCTTAGAGGAGAACGAGGAGGACCTCGATCAGGACCTCGTCGACGACATCGAGGCGGCCATCGAAGATGTCGAGGAGACGCTCGAAGACGAGGACGCCGAGACGGAGGATCTGGAATCTGTCACCGAAGCCCTCTCCGAGGCGCTTCAGGAGATCGGCAAGCAGATGTACCAAGAGCAGGCCGCACAGGCAGGACCTGGCGGTGCCGGTGGACCCGGTGGCATGGGCGGCGCGGCCGGTCCCGGTGGCATGGGCGGTGCTGCGGGCCCGGGTGGACCCGACGCGGACGCCGACGACGAGGAGTACGTCGACGCCGACTTCGAGGACGTCGACGAGGACGACGAGGAGTAGCGTCGCGCCGGGCGCTCTCTGCTCTGATCCGTACGGAGCGAACCCGACCGCCGTATAAACCGACCGGACGACAAACAACAATTCACCGAACGTAACGCATGAGCGAGGATTTCTACGACGTCTTGGGCGTGTCGCGGGACGCCAGCGAAGACGAGATCAAACAGGCGTACCGCAAAAAAGCCGCCAAACACCACCCGGACGTCAGTGATGACGACGACGCCGAGGAGCGGTTCAAAAAGATACAGAAGGCTAAGGAGGTGCTCACCGACGAGGAAACGCGTCGCCAGTACGACCAGCTCGGGCACGACCGGTTTACAGAAGCCGACAAGCGGGGGGCAACCGGCGGGGATGGCCCCGGTGGTGCCCGCGGACCCTTCGGTGGCGGCGGAGCCGGTGGATTCGAAGACATCTTCAACCAGTTCTTCGGCGGTGGTGGTGGCGGTCGCGGCCGTCGGGACGACCGTCCCCGACAGGGAAGCGATCTTCGAACTGGACTCACGATCGACCTCGATGAGGCGTTCGAGGGAACGACAAAGGAGTTCACCCTCGAACGACCGACGACCTGTGAGACGTGTGGCGGTGAGGGGCACCCGCCCGACGCCGACGTGAACACGTGCCGACAGTGTAACGGACAGGGGCAGGTCAGACAGGTCCAACAGACACCGCTCGGTCGAGTCCAGCAGACATCGACGTGTCCTCGTTGTAACGGTACCGGCGAGACGTACAGCGAGGACTGTGCCGACTGTGGAGGCGACGGCGTCGTCCGTGAGGAAGCAACGCTCTCTGTCGAAATCCCGGCTGGAATCCAGTCCGGACAGAGCCTCCGAATGGAGCGAGAGGGCGCCCCCGGTGAGAACGGCGGCCCGAGCGGCGACCTGTTGATCGAGGTCGACGTGGACATCGGGGACCGGTTCGAGCGCGACGGCGACGATCTCCGCGTTGAGGAGGCAATATCGTTCCCGCAGGCGGTGTTCGGTGACACCGTCGACGTCGAAACCGTTGATGGCACGGTCGAGATGGACGTTCCGGCCGGAACACAGAGTGGCGAAACGTTCCGACTGAAAGGGAAGGGGATGCCACGTCTCCGTCGCCGCGGGCGTGGAGACTTGTACGTACAGGTTGGTGTTGTCGTCCCTGACTCGCTCAACGAGGATCAACAGGAGGCGTTGGAGGCGTTCGCCGAGGCCGGCGGCGAGGATATCGATGTCGACCGCGGCTTCTTCGAGAAACTCAAGAGCTCATTCTGATCGACCCGGGTCGTCAGCCCACCACTGACGGCAGGTTTTCGGTGCTTCGTCACGTATCGACAGTATGGGCTACGACCACGCGAGTTACACGGATGTCGAGCCGCGCGCACCGGGTATGTACTTCCTTCGCGACGCGCTCGATTCGGAAGCGCTGGGCGTGACGGTCGTCGAGGCTGACGACGGCTGGGAGGGATTGGAACACGATCACACGGACGGCGATCACGAGGAGGTGTATCTTCTGTTGTCGGGATCCGCATCACTCATCGTCGACGGCGAACGTATCGAAATGGACGCTGGCAGCGCCGTGCGGGTGGACCCGGAGTCGACCCGGAGGCTCACGTTCGACGCCGACGACTCTCGAATGGTTATTGCCGGCGCACCCTGAGATGACTGTCGTCGGCGATCTGATCGGGCGCGAGCGTCGGACTCGGGCCGTCGCCCTCGTCACGTCCGACGGCAGCGAGCGGACGTATCACGACCTGATCACCAACGCGTACAAGGCTGCGAATGTTCTCCGATATTTGGGTGCGCGTGAGGGGTCAACTGTTGCGGTCGATCCACGTCCTGGGTTTCACACGACAATCGCGTTTCTCGGTGCGGCGCGACTCGGCGCAGCCGTTCGGTTCGACACCTCTGCGGGGATAGAGGCCGGTGATCGCGTCGTGCTCGCTCCAAACGAGGCCGAAGCGGAGCTTATCCCCGACCCCGGAACGAACCTGACGGTTTTCGGGGATCCACCGGATCGTCCGGGAACGACCCACTGGGAAAGTGAGCTCTGGAGCGAAAACCCTGCTACGCCGCCGAGCGACGTTGATCCCGACGACACCGTCATCCGGGGAGAAAACGGAGTCGTCTCACATCGAGCGCTCCTTGCGCTCGCAACGAGGGTCGCTGACGACTACGAGATTGACGAGGGAACCCGAGTCGTCCTTCGCGAGTCGTTCGCGGTGCCGAACGCGGTTACGGCCGGTGTCGTTGCTCCGCTTTCTCGTGATGCGACCATCGTTCTCGATCGTTCCTCTAAACACGGAAACGGAGACGTTGGTGTCGTACGCGACGCAGATCAGTATGTACCGGAACCTCGGCACGTCACACTTGCGACACTGTGAGTCCGCTCACACCGCTCGAAAATAATAACGGAGGATTAGTCGTCGGCGGCGGCTGGGGCGACCACGTCCTCGCGTCCGTGTAGCAGACACGCTGACTCGTGGTCATCGGCGTGCCGGGTTCGTTCAGGCACCGTCTCCTCACAGGGAGTAGTGAATTCGGCCGCAAGCATCTCACCCGCTCCCTCGATGTCATCGTCGACCGCGCGGGTGAGTGCTTCCTCGAGAGTCGACTCCGCGGCCGCATCCGCCAGCTGGTTCTCTAGGTCGAACTCCGTACGGAGCTGTGTTTTGATATCGGTCTGGTCCTCGCCTTCGGCAATCCCGAGGTTCTCACGCATCGATTCTATATCGATCTCTCCGGCGACGAGTCGGTCACGTAAGTTGAGCAACCCCCGCCAGTTCGACTGATCAATATCGAGCCCGTCGGGTTGGATGACTCGATGGCAGCGGGTGTGGAACCGACAGCCGCTCGGTGGGTTCGTCGGACTCGGGACGCTTCCCTTCAACTCGATCCCCTTGGCCGTCGAACGTGGGTCCGGAGTCGGTATCGCGGAAAGCAGCGCCTCGGTATAGGGATGCTGTGGATCGGCAAACACCTGTTCTGTCGGCCCAATCTCGACGATTTCGCCAAGATACATGACGGCGACCCGGTCACAGACTTTTTTGATCACCGACATATCGTGGCTGATGAACAGCAACGAGAGGTCGAACTCCTCCTGTAAGTCGTTGATGAGCGTGAGGATCTCCGCCTGGATCGAGACATCGAGTGCTGAGACGGGCTCGTCCGCGACGATGAGATCTGGATTCAACACGAGCGCGCGGGCCAGCGCGATCCGTTGTTTTTGTCCACCGGAGAACTCGTGGGGATACCGGTCGTAATCCGACGCTGAGAGACCCACTCGTTCGAGTAGGTTCTCCACAATTGCGCGCCGGCGGTGTCGGTCCGACATGCCATGTACCTGTAGCATCTCCGCGACCGAACTACCGATCTTTACCCGTGGGTCGAAGCTCGAAGAGGGGTCTTGGAAAATCATCTGTGCGTCCCGACGGAACGCCTTTAGCTCCTTGTCGTTGAACTTCGTAACGTCGTTCGAGTGGACCCCGTCGGCACCCGTACGTCCCGCAGATCGGCTACGACCGTTGTAGATCACTTCACCGGAGGTCGGTTCCTCCAACCGAATGATCGAGGTCGCGGCTGTCGACTTCCCACACCCGGACTCACCGACGAGTCCAAGTGTCTCGCCGCGCCCGATGTCGAAGCTGATCCCATCGACGGCCTTCGCCGCACCCACCTTCCGGTTGAACAGCCCTTTCTTGATCGGATAGTGTTTTTTCAAATCACGAACGGACAACAACGGTTCCTCAGTCATCGGCCGAACCAACCCCCGTCGTATCCGACCTCATCTCTTGAAGACTGTCGCGAATCACTGACTCGTCGTGGCCCGGTCGGTAGTACACACAAGATGCTCGCTGCCCGGGGTTCACCTCAATCTCCTCGGGCTGGTTCCCGGTCTGACACGCATCGACCGCGTGTTCACATCTCGCTGCGAACCGACACCCGTCCGGAGGATCGTGTGGATCTGGGAGTTTCCCCGGTATCCCGCCCGTGTTGCCGCCAATATCTGGGAGACAGTTCAACAGCTGTTGTGTGTACGGGTGTGCCGGGCGGTCGAAAATGTCCAACACGTCACCGCGCTCCATCACCTTACCCGCGTACATCACGATTATGCGGTCTGCTATCTCTGCGACGACGCCGAGATCGTGTGTAACGAACAAGATCCCCATGTCGAACTCCTCCTGTAGATCGTCGAGCAGACGGAGTATCTGGGCCTGTACCGTGACGTCGAGCGCAGTCGTTGGCTCGTCGGCAATCAACAGGTCAGGGTCGCCAACGAGCGCCATCGCAATCATCACACGCTGTTTCTGTCCGCCGGAGAACTCGTGCGGATGATCGTCGAACCGCGAACTTGCGTTCGCAATCCCTACCTTATCGAGCAGATCGACGGCTTTCGCTCTCGCCTCCTCGTCGGAGACATCACGGTGGATCTGAAGCGCCTCCATGATCTGCCACCCAACAGTGTAACAGTGGTTCATCGCCTCCTGTGGGTTCTGGAAAATATGCGCGATCTCGTAGCCCCGGACGTTCCGGAGCTCTGGTTCGCTCATCTCCAGTAAGTTCTGCCCCTTGAACCGGACCGATCCTTCGACGTGGCCCGGAGGCGACTTCACGATTCGGGTGATCGACTCTGTCGCGACCGTTTTTCCGGACCCGGACTCGCCGACAATACAGACGGTCTCACCGCTATCGACGCTGAAGTCGATCCCGTCGACCGCTGTGAGTTCTCCGTCGTCTGTGCTGAACGTCGTCGTGAGGTTTTCTACCTCGAGTAGTGGTTCTGCGGTGGACATTATTCGCTCTCAGCCTCCGCCTCGGGATTCAGCGCGTCCAACAGGGCGTCCCCGAGGAAATTGAACGCCAAGATGGTCAAGAACAGGACGATACCCGGTGCCAACACGATCCACGGAGCGAACGCCAAGTCGCTGCGTCCCGCGGATATCAACTGCCCCCACGAGGGGATGTTGGAGTCTCCCAGCCCGAGGAACGCGAGTTGGGCTTCCGCCAGCAGGAACCCGGGAATCAGCAGAGTCAACTGCGTGATGATACTGCTTGCCGTGTTCGGAACGACGTGTTTGCGTACGACCCGATATGTGCTCGCACCGCTTATCCGACTTGCCTTGATGTACTCTTCCTCAGAGACGGACAGCGATTTGCTGCGTACGTATCTCGCGGTTCCGCCCCACGCGAACAGTGAGAACACGAGAATGAACATCCCAAGCCCTGCGCCGTAGATGTACAGGATGAGGAGGAACATCAGGAGCGTCGGGAACGAGAGGACGATGTCGACGAACCGCATGAGGATTTCGTCGACCCACCCGCCGGCGTACGCGCTCACCGTTCCGAAGGAGATCCCGATGGCCGCAACGATGGTCGTCGTAATAAACGCGATCTGCATGCTGATCGTCATCCCGTAAATGATGCTCGTGAAGACGCTCTTCCCACCACGGGTTGTTCCGAGCGGGTACTCCCACGTTCCCTGACACTGTCCGCCGACGATGTCACCGACACAGGTGGCAACGTTCGCCGCGTCAACCGAGAGGAACACCGGTGGTTGATGACCGATCAGGATATCCTGTTCGGGAGCGCTTATTACGAGCGGACCGAGCAGCCCGCCCGCGAACACGATCAGGAGCCAGCCAAGACTGACAACTGCAGGCCGGTTCCGTTTGAACTCCTTCCAGTAGTATTTCGTCATCCGCGGATTCTGGTAGAGCGGCAGGATCAAATAGAAGAAGAACAGCAGTAGCGTGAAGATGAAAAAGTAGTCCAACGACTCGAGGTTCCGGCTCAAGCCGATGAACTCGAAGGTATCCGTTCTATCGCCGATGAACCGCCAGTCGTAGAGCCCCAACAGGGCGAGCGGAATCGACGTTATCAACATCCCGATCGAGTTGATAGATAGGTCGAGCCATCCGGATCGTGACAGCTCGTCCCAGTCGACCTGATCGAATCGTTCCGGTTTCTTCGTTGCCATGTCTATTGCCTCCGATTATCTGTCATCGTAGCTGATCCGTGGGTCGAGTATTGTGAATACGAGGTCCTCGACGAGGTTCCCGACGACGGCGATAAACGTGAACACCAGCGTCGCCCCCAACACGAGGTTCGTGTCCTGTGCAACCAATGCGTCGAACGTCAGCCGCCCGAGGCCGGGAATCCCGAACACGACCTCCACGAGGAGCGACGACCCGAGGAACAGCGCCAACAGCTGCCCCACGAGGGTTGTCGAAAGCGGCACGAGCGTCGGACGCATCACGTGATACGCGTATGCTCGAAGCGGTGAGACGCCTTTTGCCTTCGCGGTCTTCATGAAGTCGGAGTTCTGGAACTCCGCCGATTCGTTCCGTGAGACCCGCATTGTCGCACCGATCGAACCAGTGACCAACACGAACACCGGGATGATCAGTTGGTTCGCGTTTGCGAGGCTGAACAATGGAACGCTCGTGTCGTACACGACAGGGATCACGTCGAGCCACACGCCGAAGATCAGCAACAGGATGATCCCGAAAAAGAAGTTCGGAATCGCGTAGCCGAAGAACGCGAAGCCGGTCGCCGCGTGGTCTTTCCAACTGTACATGTTGGCCGCCGAGTAAACACCGACGATCGGCCCGAGGATCACGGTCAGGATCGTCCACGGGATCGAGTACTGTGCGGTGTAGTACAGTCCCTCCCACAGTGCTTCCGTCACCGGCTGACTCCGGTGCTGTGACCAGCCCCAGTCGAGCGTGTAGACGCTCTGGAGGAAGTCCATGTACCGAACGTAGAGCGGCTCGTTTAACCCTCGAAGCTCCCGTTCGCGTTCAGCTGCGGCCGCCGGGTCACCGCCTTGTAGCGCTGCCTGCGTCGCCGCCTCACGAACCGACGGGTTCGGCGCGGCTGCGAGCAGAACAAACGTGATCGTGACGATAATTAGCGAGACGACCGCCGCCCACGCGACGCGAGCAGTGATGTACCTTCCAAGTCCCATTTGAGTTGTTGTGTATGAGTGAAACGGGGTTAAAAGACCGAGGAGTTACTCGTAGGTCCAGACCGGGAGGTCCCAACCGTTCGAGAAGTTCTCGATCGGTCCTTCTAGTCCTTCGCGGTAGCCGACCAGGTCGTCGCTGAACAGGATCGTAATGTACGGCTGCTCCTCGGCGAGGTTGACGAACAGCTCTTCGAGAAGCGAAGTGAGCTCATCGCGGTCCGTCGCCTGCCGGAGATCGGCGAACAGCGATTCCGCATCGAACTCAGGATAGTAACCAACCGGGTTGTACTGCGCGTTCGCGCCGTCGAAGAACACTTGATTGGTAAGCGGGTTACGTGGGTACGTGTTGAGGCCGTAAACGATGGACATGTCCCACTCCTCGTTGCTCGTCGCAGAGCGTGGACCGGGGTTATTGGGACCCGTATTGCCTTCCCACGACACTTCCTCTCCGTGGACATCGTCGGTCAGATCCTCAGTCGCGGGATCAGCAGTCCAGAACTCCTCGCCGAATCGGGTGCCGTCGATTGCTTCGACGTTTACGTCGATGCCGAGGTTCGCACCCATTTCCTCGGAGATGAACTCCGCGGTGAGCTGGGAGGTCTCCTGGCCGGCGCTGTGATAGATGTCGAGTTCAACTTGGTTACCGTCGGGGTCAACGAGCTCGTCGCCGTCGAACTCGTAGTCGTACTCCGATTGGTCGATGGCTTCCTGTGCTAGGTCCCGGGCGAAATCCTCCCCGTACTCGTCATCCATGCCGAACTGCGGGAGGTCGTCATCGCCGGGATAGAAGTCGCTGAACCGTGGCTGCCACGTGTAGTGGGGCTCCGCGAGTCCACGGTACACACCCTCTATCAGCTCTTCTTTGCTGATTGAGGCATTGACTGCCTGTCGGAATTCCTTGTACCGGAACAGGTTGCCCGGCCCCGTGTTCCAGCCGTTGTCACGCATGTTGACCGAGATGATCGTGTTGTACGGCGTTGGAACCTGATTGACGTAAACATCGTCGCGGTTGTCGTACTCCTCGAACCGCTCCGGCGGGATGCTAGCGGTATCCACTTCTCCAGTTTCGAGCGCGCCCAGCCGCGAGGACTGTTCTTCGAGGTACGTGATCGACGCACTCTCGAAGTACGGCGCATCGTCGAACTCGTCCGGAAGGTCGTCCGCCTCCTGGAGGTAGTAGTCGTCGTTTCGGCTGTACTGGGTTCCGCTTCCGCGGTTCCACTCGTCCATCACGTACGCACCGAGGTTCCCGCTGAACGTGAGTTCGAGTAGCTCCTCGTCCTGTTGCATCCCCTCGACATCCTCGTCCTCGACGTATGGCTCGATCAGGTCTCGTGGAATCGGGTACAGCAGCGGGTCGAACGTCTCGGGCCAAAGTAGATTGGGGTTCTCGAGCGTCGCCTGGAACTCGAGTTCACCCGTCTGCTCGACTTCGACGCCGGCCCAGTTGATCGCTGCTGCCGAGTTGGCCCAGTCACTCTGGTGGACCTCTTGGATAAGGTAGACGAAGTCTTCAGCGGTCACCTGTCCGTAGGGGTCACTGAACTCTAGGTTATCGCGCAACTCGAACGTCCAGACCTCTCCGTCTTCCGTCGAGAGGTCGTAAAGCAGCGGGACGATTTCGTTCTCTTCGTCGAAGGTGAATCCCTGATCAAGAGCCCGCGCAATCGCGTTGCCGGCTCCGTTCTCCGTATTATATATCGGGTTCAGCGTCTCGAAACTCGCTGCGGCCGCCGTGTCGTACGAGTCTCTGTTTTCGTCAGTTCCTTCACCTTCTTCTCCTTCTTCGTCTCCGCCGCCAATACAGCCGGAGAGTGTCGCGATGCCGCCAATTCCAAGAGCGGAAAGCCATTCGCGTCGTCCAAGGTGACGTGGGTCGTCGTTACCGCCATTGTGTCGCCGTGACATACCAATATGATTTAATCACACACACAAAAACCTTTAGATACGTAAACCGATCTCCGGTTCTTCGGATCATTCAGATCGAGAATCGAGACCGTTTGGTGGTTTCGTGATTGGTCTGTGTCTTGATCGAGGATCGCCGGTGGAGGGATCCCAAAAGCCTACTTGTTGCCGATGAACTGCCTCGTATGACCGACGTACATTCGGCCCAGCGAGTCAGCGTGCTTGCCGACTCTCAAAACCTGTATCACACCGCCCAAAGCCTGTATTCGCGGAATATCGACTACTCTGCGCTTCTTGAAGAGGCAGTTCGCGCTCGCTCCCTCGTCCGAGCTATCGCGTACGTAATCCGGGCTGACTCACCTGAGGAGGAGAGCTTCTTCGAGGCCCTCCGCGATATTGGCTTCGAAACTAAAATTAAAGATATCAAAACGTTCGCTGACGGCTCGAAGAAAGCGGACTGGGATGTCGGGATGAGTCTCGACGCTGTTACTCTCGCAAACCACGTCGACACGATGGTACTCGTCACCGGCGACGGCGACTTCGCTCGGCTCTGTTCGCACCTCCGACACGCGGGCGTCCGCGTCGAAGCGATGGGCTTTGCCAACTCCACCGCCGACGAACTCGTTGATGCCGCCGATGAGTTCGTCGACCTCTCGGAGCGCCAGGACCGATATCTCCTGTAAGAAGCCGAAGACCGATCTTAAAGCACGGTTTCGACGACATTCACAACTGCCGCGGCCGCGACCTCGACTTCACGAAGGCGTACGTATTCCCGCTCAGCGTGGGCGACCGCTCCGGTATCGTCGGCGAGGTCTCCGGGACCAAACACGACGGTTGGCGCAGGAGCGAAGTACGAGGCCTCCGTTGCCGCTCCGAACGGGCGGACGCCACCGCCCCGACCCTCCGGTAGCCCGGCTGTCTCCGTCGCGAGTTGAACAGCACTCGTGACTGCGTCGACGAACGGATGGGTCGGATCGGTCGAGAACGCCTCCAAGAACGGGGACGCCCGCTCCGTGAGATCGAACTGAACGTCGATATCGTCGGAGGTCTCTGACCGTACCGCGTCCGTGAGTTCCGCCCTAAACTCCTCGGCCGTTTCGGGCGGGACACTTCGGCGGTCGACCGTGATCGCACAGTCAGCTGGTAGTTGATTCGTCGCGGATCCTCCCTCGATGACGGTCGGTGTGAGTTTCGGCGACCCCAACTGCGGGTGGTCGTCGGCATCAGCGTCGAACGTTCGGATAGCAGCGAGCGCGCCCTCCGCGGCGGCGACGGCGTTACTCCCCGCGAACTCCGCCGCGTGTGCTGTCTTTCCGGTGAGCTCGACACGACCCTGAAACCGTCCCTTTGCGGCCGTACAGATGTCGAGACCGGTCGGCTCGCCAACGAGAAACAGGTCGCCGTCGAGCCGGTCAGTCGTCCCCGGAAGTCGACCGGTGAGCGACGCCGCGCCAAGCGAGAGCGCCTCCTCGTCCGGCGTCACTGCTAGCGTGAGTTGTCCGTGGGTCGGGTCAGCCGCGAGAAAACCGTACAGAAGCGCGGCGAGTGGACCCTTTGCGTCACAGGAGCCGCGACCCCGAATCACGTCCGAGGGATGCGATGCTCCGCTGACACCGTCCTCGTCTCCTGATGGACACTGCTCAACCGAGTCGCGTTCGAAGGGAACGTGTGGCGTGACGGTGTCGATATGCGTGTTCAACACGACGTGTGGCCCGTCGTCCAGCGATGGTGAGCCCGTGTGAGCGAGAACACAGCCCGCGTCGTCGACCGTAACACTCGCGCCGAACCGTTCGAGCGTCGAGACAAGTAGCTCCCGCATCTCGGTTACATCCTCGTGAGAGGGGGTTGCCACGGCGTTCTCCAGAAACCTGACCGGATCGAAGGGAGTGGCATCGAGCGGAAGCGGACCGTCTCCGTGTGAGTGTCTCGTCATCTACAGACTACCCTATCGATGGGTTTCGTTCATCTGGGGTCGCTCGCGACCTGTCCAGAAAATTCGTGAGCAACAGGTCCGGTTAGCGTCGCCTGATCGGCGTTCGGGACTGTGATTGTCAACTCGCCACCGGGGGGTCGGACCACGACCGTGTCACCGTCGATCAGCCCGAGACGGACGGCGACGGCCGCGATCGCGACTGCGCCCGTTCCACAGGACTGGGTCTCTCCCTCCACGCCCCGCTCGTAGGTTCGCTGATCGATGACTGGAAGCCCGCTGGCTTCGTTTTCAGCCGATCCGGGGTCGACGATGGCCCCGACGTTCACGTTCGCGCCGTCGGGAAACACGTCCGCGTAGCGAACTGGTGGCGCGACTTGGTCAAGATCCACTGCGTCGAGTCCATCGGCCACAGTGGCCGTTCCCGCTGTATCCTCTGCTCCATTCACTCCCCGACCGACAAACGCGACCGCGTGGGGAACGCCTGTGTTCACGGCACTGACGGTCAGCCCCTCGATAGGCTCCTCGATCAGCGGGTCGTCTCGGGAAACCGGGACATCGCGCGGCGCGAACGCCGGAACTCCCATCTCGATGGTCGCCTCGCTCCCGTCAGCGCTCACCGTCGCCCGGCGAGTTCCCGCCTGTGTGTCGATCATGAACTCGCGGTCGCCGGTCCGGTCGTGTGCCCAGCGCGCGACGACGCGCGCGCCGTTTCCGCACATTGCGGCCGTAGAGCCATCCGGCTGAACGAGCGTCATTACAATGCGAGTCGGACGGTACCGCTTCTCGATGCTCACGAACAGCACGCCGTCCGCCCCACGGCGATAGTCGCCGGTCTCACTGCCGAACGCCTCGGGATCGACTCCCGTCTCGCGGTCGCAGTACGCCCGCGCGAACTCCGCACGATCCCGGACACTTCGGGCATCCGCATCGACGACGAGAAAGTCGTTTCCAGTCCCGTGATACTTCTCAACCGGAATGGCGTGTGTACTCATAGATTACCCTCCGTCTCGTCTCGGTCGTCCCCAGTCACTTCGACCGTCGTTAGATCGGCGAGTGTCTCTCGTCGACGAACGAGGGCGGCCGTGCCGCCATCGAGCGTGAGTTCTGCCGGGCGCGGTCGCGAGTTGTATTGGTTTGCCATCTCGTATCCGTATGCGCCCGCGATCCCGACCGCGAGGAGGTCTCCCCGGGCCGGATCCGCCAACGCTCGGTTCGTACAGAGCGTATCGCCGGTCTCACAGATAGGTCCAGCGACCGTGACAGGGGTTGCCGGCCGTTCGTCGGGGTGGGGTGCGCTCTCCGCCCCCCCGAGGTTTCGGATCGGATGGTACGCATCGTACATCGCCGGGCGAAGCAGGTCCGTCATTCCGGCGTCGACACCGACGACCGTGTCATCGGGTGTCGGCTTGACCGTGTTGACTCGCGTCAAAAGCACTCCCGCGTCGGCGACAACGTACCGGCCGGGCTCGATAGCGAGGTCGACGCTGGACGGAAGCGGTGCGACCGCCTCCCGGGTTGCGTCCGCGACCGCAGGCAGGTCCAGCGGCGGAGCGTTCTCCTCGTACGGGACGCCGAACCCACCGCCGACATCGACGTATTCGAGGCTGAGCGGAGACACGCCGTCCGCGCTCGGCTCGGCCAGTTCCCGTGCCAACTCACCCATCCGAGCCGCCAGTTCGCGGTGGCTGTCCAGCTGGTCCGAATCGATACCGGACCCGGCGTGTGCGTGGACGCCCACGATGTCGAACCGATCAGCAGCCGAGCGGGCGACCTCCGTGGCACGGTCGTACGGCACGCCGAACTTTGCGGCCGCACCTGTCTGTACTTTTTCGTGGTGCCCCGCCCCGACACCGGGGTTCACGCGGAGACAGACTCGACCGTCGTAGCCGCGCTCCGCCAGCCGGTCGAGGGTGTCGACCGCACCGACGGTAACTGTGATCGCTGGCTCTGCCCCCGCGACGCCGACGACATAGTCGAGGTCGCGTGCGGGCGGATTCACCGCGGTGTAATGGAGGCGCTCGCCGCCGAACCCGGCCGCGAGGGCGCGGTCCACCTCTCCGGCAGAGGCGCATTCGGCGTCGAGACCGGCGTCGCGAACCGCTTCCAGAACCGCCCGCCCGGTGTGAGCCTTCACCGCGTACCGGATATCGGCGTTGGGAAACGCGCCCTGGAGGCGGCGACAGTTCTCCCGCACACGATCGAGATCCTGTACGTACAGAGGGGTGTCGTGGTCGGCGGCGAGCTCGTGGAGCGTGTCTGCGTTCCAGTCGCTCACCCGACGTACGGCGGGACTGACCGACGGCTCCGGGCTCTCGGTAGTCATTCGCGGAGGGCGTCTTCCCGCCGCGTTGCTTCGAGCGTCTCTTCCTCGACGTGCGTCGCGACAACGGCGGGTTTGTACGCGCCGCCCTCAAACAGCTCGTGGTCGCCGACGGACGATTCGACCATCCGCGTGAACGCGCGGCGTTCTGCGGGGAGGTGGCCGTATATTACTTCCTCCTCGACGAGGTCGTAGACGGGGATCCGGGGCGTCAGGAGGGTGTTCTCACCCACAATGGAGTTCTCGCCGACGCGGAACCCGCTGGTAACCCGACAGCCCGCGCCGAGCGAGACCCCGTCTTCGATCACGACTGGTGCGTCTTCGACCGGTTCGAGTACCCCACCGATCAGGGTGTTCGCCCCGAGTTTAACGCCCGACCCGATCTGCGCACACGAGCCGACGGTGTCACAGGAGTCGACGAGCGCGCCGTCCCCGATGTGTGCGCCCATGTTGACGAACGACGGGCTCATCATGATACAGTCCTCGCCGAGATACGCGCCGCGGCGAATCGCGGTTCCGTCTGGCGTGTTCCGCGTCCCGCGCTCGCCGAGGTCGGCGGTGTCTCGAAGCGGTAACACGTCGTAGTACGTGACGCCGCCGTACTCTCGGGGCTCGGTCTCACGGAGGCCAAAATTGAGCAGAATACCGCGTTTGACCCATTCGTTGGCCTCCCACGAGGTGACTGCGTCGCCGGTCTTCTCCGCGGCGCGAACCTCGCCGGCTTCGAGCGCCGCGAGAAAGGCTTCGAGGACCGCGTCGTCGTCGTCGGTCGTCTCCGCAGCGGAGAGGCCGTTCTGATAGCGATGCCAGAGCTCTGATACGTCGGATTCAAGCGTCATTGGTATGTCTGTGGATGAGTCGCGGTATTTATTCGTCGATCTATATATGCGTGACGAGCATTAGCGAGTGGAGACGCTGTCGGCATCACTCGTCGAGTACGTCGTCGAACGCGTACCAGCCGGCGTCGCGGCCAGAGAGCCACGCCGCGGCGTCGAGTGACCCCTCCGCGAACACGCCGCGGTCGCCGGCGCGGTGAGTCAATTCGATCGACTCACGATTGCCCGCCAGCAACACTTCGTGTTCGCCGGTCACGTCGCCCGCGCGCCGGGCGTGGACGCCGATCTCGTCGTCTTCGCGGGGCGCGTCGCCCTCACGACCGTGAACGCGTCGGTCGAGGCCATCGCGAACGCTCTCGATGTCCTCGATGAGAGTCATAGCGGTGCCCGACGGAGCGTCGCGTTTTCCGTTGTGATGTGTCTCCGTGAGCTCGATATCGTACCCGGGAACGGCGGCAACCGCCTCGCGAACCGCCCGCCGGAGCGCGGCCACCCCGCGTGCGAAGTTGGCAGCCTTCAACACGGGCACCAACTCGCTCGCCCCGCGGAGTTGGTCGATCTCATCCTCGTCGAATCCGGTGGTTCCGGTCACGACGGCGACCCCGGCGTCTGCGGCTGCCTCTGCGTACGACACTGCCGACTCCGGTCCCGTGAAGTCGACGAGGACATCCGGGTCAGTCTCCGAGAGGAGTTCGGGGAGCCGCGCCGCGTCGGCGACGCTCACGTCTCCGACGGGCTCCGTCTCGGTGCGGTTGACCGCGGTGACGACCGTCACGTTCTCGCGTGTTGCCGCCGCCTCGATCACCTCACGGCCCATGCGACCACCAGCACCTGTGACGGCGAGACGGAGCGACCCGGTCATTCGACGGCCTCCACCGGCTCAGGCGCGTCACCCTCGTATTCGGCGAGCAGCGTCCGGAGCGACTCCCGTCGCTCCGCCGAGAGACGAGTCAGCGGCGACCGAATACCGGGGCCTCCTCGCCCCCGGATGTACATCGCCTCCTTCACCGGGATCGGGTTAGTCTCGACAAACAGTTCGCGGACAAGCGGTGCGAGTTCGTGGTGAAGCTTGCGCGCTCGACCGTAGTCGCCGGAGAGCGCTGCGCCGACCATCGCACAGGTGCGCTCCGGCTCGACGTTGGCGACAACGCTTATTGTTCCGGTCCCGCCGACGGCGAGCGTCGGGAGCGTCAGTCCGTCGTCACCCGACAACACCGAGAACCGCTCGTTGCGGGTGCGCTCGACGATCTTACTGATCCGATTTAAATCGCCGGATGCGGCCTTGTATCCGAGTACATTCGGGTGTTCGGCGAGTTCGACGGCGACATCGACGGGGATAGTCTGCCCCGTCCGCGAGGGCACGTTGTACACGATTTGGGGAAGATCGACTGCGTCCGCAATCGTTCGGTAGTGGTCGAGGAAGCCAGCAGCCTCGGGCTTGTTGTAATACGGAGAGATGAGCAGTAGACCGTCGGCCCCGGCGTCGGCAGCGCGGCGGGACAGTGAGAGTGCTTCCGCGGTGTTGTTCGATCCGGTCCCCGCGATGACGGGCACGTCGTCGACCGCGTCACGGACGGTCTCTATGACTTCGATGTGCTCGTCGTGGGTCATCGTTGCGGACTCACCCGTCGAGCCCGCGGGGACGACGCCGTCGACGCCAGCGCGTTCGAGGTATCGAGCGTTGTCGGCGAGCTGCTCGTGATCTATCTCGTTTGTCTCCGTGAACGGCGTGGTCATCGCCGGATACACGCCCTCGAATGGTTCCGCAGACTGGGTCTCGTCGCTCTGTTCGTCGTCGAGCGCTTCGTTCTCCGTCGTATACGGTGTTGTGGTTCGTGTTGGGTTCGTCATGGGTGGTCGCAGTGGGTTGTGGTCGCAGTGGGTGACCACAGTGAGTGGATACCGCAACGGTCGACCGGCTGCGGTGGTCCGTTGGCCGTGGTGGTTGATCGGCCGTCGTGTATTAGATCGTCTGCGCGTGAGTTCAGGGTCGTCCGGGACGGGGGTGCCACTCCCGCCTGTGGACGTGTCACGCGCGTTTTTTCGAGAAGAGCCGCGTCGCTGCCAGCGTTTGCGAGCCGCATTCGAACGCGGTGTACGTCACATATAGTCGTACGATTCTCTCGTTGTTATACGTTGTGTCTCGGTCCAAGTACTGCCGTTAGGACCGGGCCGGGCAGTCGCCACACACGCTTTTATTTCCCGACCCCATTGGAAGCATCCGATGACCAAGCCTGCCGACGACGAGCACGTCGAACGACGCGAGTACGACCCTGACCACGATCACGCGTTTCCCGACGAGCGAGTCAACGAGGTACTCGACCGGATCACAACGGACCCGGAAATAACGACGTATCTGGAGGCACAGAACGTCAACCCGGTCGCCAGAAAAGGCTACAACGACCACGGAACGAAACACGTCGAGATCGTTCGGGACCGGGCGCTCCAGCTCTACGACTTACTTAAAGCCGGTGGCGTGGAGTTCAACGGCGCGCGTCAACAGGGTCTCGACGAGGCTGACGAACCCGTTATCATTGCGCTCGCGGCGACGCTCCACGACATCGGCCACGTCGTCCACCGCGACGATCACCCGTACTACTCGATTCCGCTGGCTGCCGACGTGCTCGACCGAATCCTGCCCGAGTTCTATGACATCTCCGACCAAGTCAGAGTAAAAGCCGAGGTGCTCCATGCTATTCTCTGTCATCATACCGAGGAAGAGACGCTAACCCGAGAGGCCGGTGTCATCCGGATCGCCGACGGCCTCGACATGGAACGCGGTCGTTCGCGGGTTCCGTATGAGAAGGGCGGAAGGGGTATCAACACCGTCTCGTCGCAGGCGATCGAGTCTGTCATCCTGCGACCCGACGAGGAGGTTCCAGCACAGGTCGAGATCCGAATGGAGAACGCTGCCGGTGTCTACCAGGTCGACTCTCTGTTGAAGGCCAAAATCGAGGGATCGCTGCTAGCGGATGAGGTTCGGATCGTCGCTATCAACACAAAAAACGACGGTAGCGACGCGATAGTCGAACGGATCGAACTGTGACCGTCTTGGGCCACTCCTCAGGGTCCCCGCCACGTCTCGTTCACGCCGGGGCTGTCGATCGGATCTGCCGGCGTACTATCAGTTGCCACCGTCGTCGTCTCGACGAAATCGTCGACGGTTAGCCCACCCGATAGCTGGCTTCCCTCGTCGGTCCCGCCCCCGAGTACCGGAGCAACGGCAAACCCGTTTGGCGACGAGCCGATGGTCGCGGTTCCCGACTGGTTGACGACGAGCCGTCCGACTCGGAGGGTTTCAGCCGCCCGCTCCACGCGTCTTCGGCGAGTCGTGTGGATCGCTGCCGCGTGTGCTCCACCGAGGTCGCCCGCGAGCGACAACGCGGAGCCGAACCTGTCCCGGTCGTGGATCGCAACCGCCGGAATCCCGGGCAGCGTCGCCAGCGGATCGTCGTGACCGACGGGCTCAACGATGAGGAACGCAGCGGTCCGCGCGTCCGGCGGAACGTCGAGTTCCGTCGTGAGCCACCGTGGGGAGCATCCGTGAAGCGTTTCCGGCGTCGTCCCCTCCCGCGTGACCAGCGCTCTGAGCGAATCCGTCTCCTGTTCGGAGAGGACGTATCCACCTTCCGATCGAAGCTCGGAGATCACGTCGTCGCGAGCGTCGCTCGTCGTCACAAGTGCGGCGTCTGCGGCGGGGTGCGCGCCGAAGTCGTACGTCGCTCCGACGGCGACGCTCGTTGCCACGTCGGCGGCCGGAGTCGTCCCGTCGGCGACGGCAACGAGTCCGTCCGCCGAGGTACAGAGGTTCGGCGTTCCACACCGCTGTCCGGCGGCGACGGTCGCCGACGATCCGGGCGCACACACCAGATCTGACAGCTCAAACAAGGAGTCGGTTCCCGGCTTCGAGGCGGGTGCCGGCACCGTCGAGACGAGTTCCGGCGGGGCGCCAACGTCCGAAAGCGCCTCGCGGATCGTTCCGACGACCACGTCACAGGTCTCGACTGTCGACGGTGACGGCGCAAACACGACCGCGTTCCGTCCGGCGAGCGCGAACAGCGAGACGACGGCCGGCACCACCACGGGGTGGGTCGTCGGCACCGAGACGCCCACGACGCCGACTGGTCGCGCGACCGTCAGCGTACCCGCACGGTCGTCGCGGTCGACGACACCGACCGTCGGCTCCGACCGAACGTCGCGTAGCGCAGCTGTGACGGTGGTCGAAATCTTCTCGCCCTTCGAGCCTGGATGTCCCCGCCCCGTTTCTTCGGCCGCGAGCCGACCGAACCGAGCCGCCGTCTCCCGACCCGTCAGTGCCTCGCCGACGGCGTCTACGATCCTCGATACCGTTCGTGTCTCTGCGTCCACCAGTTCAGCCCCGGCGGACCGCGCGTCCGCCACCACGCTCGCGACTCGGCCGTTCGCTTTCGTTTCCGCGGTAGCGTTCCCGTTCATGTTTCTGTTTCTCGCGCCTGACCCCATATTCTCACCCCGTGACCGATCGTGTCACCCCGTGGAATGTCATCTCGGAAAAGAAACAATTATGAGGGAGGGGCTTGCTACCGAATACCGAACGTATGGAGGACCTCCCGGGGCTGGTCGAGACGGTCCAACGCCGGCTCGATTTCCTCGAAACGCTGGTTGGGGAGTCACTCCGAAAGCACGAATTGGTCGACGCTCTCGACTGTTCTCGGTCGACCGTGAACCGCGCTATTGACGAACTCGAAGCCGAGACGCTGGTAACTCGCGAGACGGACGGCTATCGTGCGACGCTCACCGGTGAGCTTCTGGCGACAAGCTATCGACGCTTCCTCGATACCGCGACGGATGTCGACGCCGCTCGCGAGGTTCTCTCGCCGCTCGACGCTGACGCCGACCTCTCGCCGACCGTCCTTCGTGGGGCAGACACGTATCGGGCGGCAGGTCCCGATCCGTACCGACCACTCGAACGGCTGGACAGAACGATACGCAACGCGGAGACGGTTGAGGCCGCGCTTCCGACGCTCCCGTACCCCCGGCTTCTCGACCGCTGCCGGGCTGTCGCCGCCGGAGGTATCGTTCGTCTCGTGATCGACGACGAACTGTACCGCCACGCTCGGACCCAGTTTCCAGCCGACATCGGGTCGCTTGCTCGCCAAAACGGCGTCGAGATACGGGCCGGTGACGGGGTCGACGTGGGCCTCGTCGTCGCCGACGCAGTCGTCATCACGCTCGTGTTCGACGACGACGGCGGGCTCCATGGTATCGCGGAGTCGAGCGACCCCGAAGCCGTCGCGTGGGGCCGTGACCGAATCGGATCGCTCGCCGACGCCGCCGACGACGTGAGCGATGAACTCGCGGATGTAGCGACGGCGAGTGGGCCCGGTGGGCCCGACAACGGCGGGAACGATGCGGTCAGGGGAGTCGACGACGGACAGCCCGGTGGAACGGACCGACTGACGGCTGGCGGCGGGTTCATCGGGACGGCTGCGGGTGTAGCTTCTGACACCCTCGCAAGCCAAGGGTTTCTGACGCTCGACGATGAGCGGCTCGACGGAAACCCGGACCCGATCGGCCCGCTCCGGGCTCCCGCCTCGTTTGCGGAGGTCGCGGCCGGGTACGTCCTCGACCGTACCGCCCCCACCGAGAACGGCCGATACTCCGTTGCCGATCGACTGTTTGAGAGCCTCTCAGACGGCGATGACCGACTACTGGTCGGCCCCGCCGGGAGCGGGAAGAGCACTGTCTGTCGGAGCGTCGCGGTTCGGTGGCACCGGTCCGGCCGAGGATCGGTGCTGTACCGCCGAGGTGGTTCTGAGGAGCCGTTCACCGCGGTCGAGAGCCTTCGAGAGCGGATCTCGAACGCTCCTGGCAGCGTGCTCGTTGTCGTCGAGGACGTTGTCTCCCCGGGAGCAGCCCGGACGATAGCCGTTGCGAGGGAACTCGCCGAGCGACCGGATGTCTCCTTCCTGTTTGACGCACGCCGCGACGCGTACGACGAGCCCGACGGACTCCCACTTACGCCCGCGGATCTGACGTATCGGGGACGTATCGAGACGATTCGAATGCCGCGGCTCGACGAGCGCGAAGTCGAGCGATTCGTCGACCACGTGGCCACGATCACTGAAACGCCGCTCGCAACGGACGCAAGCGCCCTGCTCGATGCGATTCGGGGGCGACCCGATAACCAGTCGGCGGACGGCTCCGACGACTGCGACGACTCCACGACGGCCACCGCTACAAACAGTCAAGCAGAGGTCGCCCGACTGGTTCACCGGCTCGCCCACTCGACTACTCGCCCCGGAGACGAGGACGTGACTCGAAGCTCTCTTGAGGGCGAAATAGCCGAAATCGTCCGGGATCTTGACGAACGGCCTCCTCCCACCATGGATGTCGCGGTTCTCTGTAACCTGCTCAACGTCGCTGGCCTCGGTGATATCCGATCGCTCGCGTACGCGGTGCTCTCCGCCGGGTCGACTCAGAGCGACGGATCCGCCCGGTTGAATGGGTCAGACAGGACCGATCCGGACGCGGTTCGACGTGCTCTCGATCGGCTAGAGGGAACGGTTTTGCTTCCGGCCCCCGACGGGTCGACTCGGACGGTCCACGAGGAGTGGTCGGTGCTGTTTCTGGAGCAACTGCTCGAACGGGAGCCGGAACCGGTCGTCGCCAGACGCGTGGGTCGCGTTTTGACCCGCCTCCTCTCGCTGGCAGACGATCCCGCCCGACGATCACGGATCCGGCGTGCCCTGGGCGGTGACGCCCCCGCGATCGACGACATCGAGTCGGATCCGGCCACGTGGGCGGAAACAGCGACTGCCGCAGTGTACGATGTCGGACAGTCGTACCCACGACTTGCGGGACTGTACGGTCGGGTTCGGTACTCGTGGGTCGATCTTCCCGAGGCCTGTCCGCCTGAACTCCAAGAGCGGCAGCCGGAGTGGGTCACCCGGATGTACATCGACGCCGGAGCCGTTGACAGAGCGATGGAAGCACTCGATGCGTGGCAGCCCGACTCGGCCATTGGGGAGGCCAAACGCCAGCGCGGCTTCGGCGACGTGGCTCGGCGTCAAGGGGAGTACGACGCGGCCGTAGACCACTTCGAGCGCGCGGCCGCGTTGTTCGAAGACGCCGGGGACCGGGAGGGGCTCGCCGCCGCAGTTCGGGGTCGAGGACAGGCCGCACACTTCGCGGGTGAGTTCGAGACCGCGTACGAGGATGGGTCTCGGGCGTACGCCATCGCGGCGTCGCTCGACGACCCGATCGCGGTTGCGAAGAGCCTTATGAACGTGGCGAACGCGCTCAACGCCATGGGCGACGCCGAGACCGTTATCGCCCATTACCGATTCGCACGCGCGCTGTTTCGACGGTACGACGACCGCCACGGCGAGGCGAACGTATTGACGAACCTCGGCGTGACGCTCGATGGACGGGGTGACCTCGTCAGCGCGAAAAAGGCTTATAAACAAGCTCTCGAAGGGTATCGGACGGTTGGAGATACCCACCGAGAAGCGATCGTACTGATGAACCTTGGCACGGTCGCCGAACAGCGAGGCGAGTTCGAGACGGCACGGGAGCGCTATCGAGAGGCCGAATCGGTGGCGACGCGGGCCGGATCGAAACCTCCTCGCGGGTTAGCCCTGAATGGACTCGGATCGGTCTCGCTTCGGGAGGGGTCGCTCGACGAGGCCGAGCGGCTGTTTCGGGACGCGTTGGCAGTCTTCGAGGAAACAGACGCCGACCACCGGATCGCCTTGGTGTCGACGCGACTCGCTGAGGTGGCTGTCGAACGAGGTGAGACGGATGCGGCCGAACGATGGCTCACTCGGTCGGAGGAGTTGTTGGGCGATCACGCAGGACGAGAGTACACCGGAAAACTCGAACTCGTACGTGGCATGACACACCGTCTCCGTGGGGATCTTCCGGCGGCCGAACGTGCGCTCTCGGCTGCCATCGATGATGCCGATGTCGGTGGCTTAATGGAACTAAAAACACGGGCTCTGGCCATCCTTGGACAAGTCGCCGCCGAACGTGGAGACATTAATCTCGCGGTCGACCGGCTCGTGACGGCCGTTGAGGAGGGATCGGCGTACGACTGTGAAATCACGCTGGCCGACGCGTCGGACGCATTGGACTCGCTGTTGGCCGAGCACGTACCATCGCGTGCCGGCGCGAGACCGCCGGAACAGAACGCTAATCGCGGCGACGACGCGTATCGAACTCCCGCTGCGGTTCGGGCGGCGATCGAAACGGTCGCCCACGGGATCGACCCCGACGCTGACGCGTGTCGTGAGTTGGCCGCACGCTGGCGGGTCGACGACCGCGATGACCGTGATGACGACGTGGACGCCGGTGCTATCGAGACTGCGTCGGGCGGAAGCGTCGGTCGACTGGATCGGGACGGCTGACGGTCGGCGAAAACCACGGACACGACGGTTCACGGACCCGCTGCATCGTTTGCGAGTTGTGTCGCAATCGCTTTTAACGGGCCAGCGATAGCTGTGGACATGAGCAACAGCGAAGACCTCGCGGACCTGCGAACGGGTGCCGACTATCAGTTCGGCGCGGGGGCCGGCGAGGCGCTGTTCCCGCCGGATGAGACCGTGACGATCCGACGATCCAGCGGCGGCCGACCGCGTCAGATCATCGACGGCGATGTTGACGACACGCCCGGGAGTCCCGAGGGCAACCGGCTGGTGTCGTACGGGACCGACGGGCGGTTCACGCTCGGGGTCACGGGTGCGCGCCGGCTCCAAACTCTATTCTCTGGGTTGAGCCATCGGATAGTCGTTGGTTCCGAGAGCGAACCGTACGTCCGGGACGGGCGGAACGCGTTCGCGAAGTTCGTGACCGCCGCCGCCGAGGAGATCCGCCCCGGCGACGAGGTTCTCGTCGTCGACGATGAAGACACACTGTTTGCCGTCGGGCGCGCAGAGCTGTCTGGGCGTGAGGCGCTCGCCTTCGAGAGCGGCGTTGCCGTCAAGGTCCGCCATGGCGTTGGCACCGAGACGTTTGACGGTCCCGTCCCTGATGATCTATAACTGAATCCGGCCGCTCGGCGGCCGGGAGTCCAGTGAGAGTCACCGCGTCCGCAACGATTTGTTTTATATATAACTGGTTCTCCGCTGTCGAATTGGTACAAACGACCGGTTGCCCCTCTTGATGGCGGTGACCGCGCCAGCAACGACGGGTGGATCCGTTCAGATCACCACGCCGAGTCCCAGCGCGTCGACGAGCGACACGCCCGCGAGCAGCGAGCCGATCAGGTACCCGCCGATTGCGCCGCCATTTAAAAGCGGCAGACCGGCATGTGCTCGACCTTTCATCACCCATCGCATTAGCACGAGCAGCCCGAGGATCGTTCCGCCCATCGCGAACACTGCTGGGAGGTTGACCTCGAAGAACGGCACGGAGAGGGGATCAGCGGGGGAGAAACGCGCCGCGCTTGCGACGAGCACCGCGGGGATCACAGCGTCGCCGAGTCCAATAAAGAAGGCATCGCGGCTGCCGTCCGACTCCGCTTTGGAATCCGCATCCTCCTCGTTTGGGTCAGTGTGATCGTCAGGGTTGGGGTGCCCGTTCGAGTCGACGTGCCTGTCCGAATCGACGTGTCCATTCGAGTCGGTGCGCTCCCCTGAAAGCTTCTCATCCGCTTCCCCGGATCTGTCCGCCTCGGCCTCATCCGCGTCACTCTCGTGGACATCGTTTGCCCCGGAGAAATCGTCGTCGAGCAGCGAGTACGAGAGTGACAGCGGGATCACTAACACGACGGGGATGTTCAGGTCCATCACGCCCTCCGCGAGCGACAGCATGTGCTCGGTCCCGTACACCGATATCGCGTCGTAGACCGCGAGGAACGAGAGGAGAACGAGCGCGGGCAGGATACCGAAGCTGATGCCGAACAGCCCGGCCGCACCCGCGCCCATCAACACCCCGGCGGTGTCGATGACGTACCATTCTGGGTGGACGAGCAGTCCGACGCCGACGGCAACTGCGGGGACCGCGGCGACAATCGGGGAGACGAACGCCGCGAACACGTACCACGACAGCCACGCGGACACGCCGATGATGAGCAGACGGATCGCCCAGTCGAACTCGTAGCGGAACGCCGCGAGCATGAACCCCGTCATGACGACGATTGCGACGATGTATATCAGGCTGTTCGTCGGGTCCTGCGGGTCTTCGACCGGTTGGTAGCCGCTCGCCTCAAACGACGGCACTAACGCCAGCGCGCCCAGTTGGACGATAACGAACAGCACGACTACGAAGGCGACGCCGCGGTACTCGCGGGGGAACATTCGACCGTCGATTCGCGTGGCGGGGGTTTTGTCCTTGCGTTTCGGTCGCTCATCGCGCTGTGGACATCTCTCGCCGTTCAAAGAGCCGGCCCGGGTGGTGTGGGAGCGGGTGGGCCCGGGCCGAGGTGCCAACGGACGACGGACGGTGGAAGCGAGTGGGAGTCGACCATGCCCGAGACGGGTGGTCGACGGATGTTCGCCCGCGGCGTCTACGCACACGTCCATACGGAATAAGAACCCATCGTCCGAGTTATCCAAACTGATAGACAGAGCGGACACTCACGTCGGTAAGACGTGTCACAAGCGTCGTGATAGGCAAAACGGACGAGGAGAGAGGCGGGTTGACGGGCGGCGCGAGCCGAACAGCGGACCCCCGAGCTGTATCCGGCACGCCGCCCGAGCGGTCGGGACGGGCGTGGGTCGTTGTCGCCGAACCCCGACGAGAAAAGCGTCGGACTCCGGCGATTTATCGTACGGTCTGACCGAACATAAAACCACGAGGTCTGCGGATCGATGTCGACTGTCCGGCCTATCAACGACTGCTACAGTAGTCCCCGGCGACGAGCGTGGCTGGAACCGCAGGCAGTCCGTCGAGGATCGAGACCGTGTAGTGGAGGAACACGCTGAGCGCAACGATCGAGAGAAGAATCAAAAAGACCAGAAGCACCCGCTCGTCGCTGCGGACGACAGCGCGAGTGTCACTGACGACGCCGAGAGCGTACTCGGTGACTGCGTCGGAACACACCCCTTCGATCCACGTCTGGTGGTTACCGTTCGATTCCCTCATCAAGCGATTGTACGCTCGAATCGGTATAAATCCATCTCGGTCGCCGGTTCACCCCGGAGGTAGGGAAGAGCTACTCCGCGCCTCAGTCTAATCGCGTCGTCGCCGCACTCGATTGACTCAGTGGCTCACCGTCGACCGGTTCATCTGGGTTCGCCTCGCTTGCGGCCGTCGGAAGACCGAGGTCTGGGTCGAGGTCGGTTCCCTCACGAACGTGAACGGTTCCGCGGTGGACCGCGATAGCATCGGCGAGATGGAGCCGAACCGCCTCCAACAGAACCGCCGCTTCGAGCGGCTGGCCGCGCCGCTTGATCTCGGCGACATCCGCCCCATCGGGCACGTCAAACGCTCGCTGAGCAATAATTGGTCCTTGGTCGAGATCCGTCGTCACGTAGTGGGCGGTGACACCCGCGATTCGAACGCCGGCGTCTTTCGCCTGTCGGTACGCCTCGGCACCGGGGAACGCTGGCAACAACGACGGATGAACGTTGATGATCCGACCCTCGTACCGGAAGACGACCTCCGGAGAGAGGATCCGCATGTAGCGGGCCAACGCGATTAGGTCGATATCGTACTCCGCGAGCAGGTCGAGGAGCCGCTTCTCGTCAGTGCTGCCGCCCCCGTCGCCGACATCGTAGAACGGCTTATCGTAGCGCTCCGCGAGCGATCTGAGGTCGCCGCGGTTGCCGATGACGACCGGGATCTCCGCCTCACCGTTCTCGGCCAGGTCGCCGTTTGCCTCCGCCTCTAGGATCGCTTCGGGGACATGCGTCTCCTTCGTCACGAGCAGCGCGACCCGCCGGGCGTCGCGGTCGCTCGGGAACCGAACCTGGATGTCGACATCGAGTTCGCGACCGAGTTCGGCGAGCGCTCGTCGGAGTTCGCCTCTGGACGTGTCCATCTCCGCGGTGTCGACCCGTGTCGTCATCCGGAAGACCCCCTCGCGGACCGCCTGATCGAGGTCCTCAATGTTTATTCCGCGTTCGAACAGCAGCGAGGTGACCCGGGCGATGAGTCCCGTCTCGTCTCCTCCGACAACCGTGATCTCGGTCAGTTCGCGGGTCATGCGCCGATCACCTCCGCCGGTTCGAACGATAGCATATGAGCACCGAAGAGTATGGAACGGTTTCCCTGTTTCGTTCCGGGCGGAGTCTGCTACCCACCCGATCGACCAGTATATATCCACGAGCGTGGATATAAATCCAGTTCCAAAACGGTTTTTACACACGACTCCGCACTATCGGACAATGAGCGAATTCACCGCAACCGTGACGGTCCGGCTGAAACGGGGCGTGCTCGACCCGGAGGCCGAGACGACGAAGCAGGCGCTCGAACGCCTCGGATTCGAGCTGTCGGCGCTTCGGTCGGCCGACCGGTTCGAAATCGACCTAGAGGCGGCCGACGCCGACGCGGCGGCCCAACGGGCCGACGAGATGGCCGAGCGCCTGCTCGCGAACCCGACGATCCACGACTACGACGTTGCGGTGACGGAGACATGACGGTCTCGGTGGTCCAGTTCGGCGGATCCAACTGCGACCGCGACGCAGTCCGGGCACTGGGGCACCTCGGAATCGACGCCGAGCGCGTCTGGCACGAGGACGGGCTCCCAGCCGAGACGACAGGGATCGTCCTCCCCGGTGGGTTCTCCTACGGCGATTACCTCCGCGCCGGGGCGATGGCCGCCCGTGCGCCGATCATGCAGGATGTCCGCGCCGCGGCCGAGGACGGGGTCCCCGTGCTCGGCGTCTGTAACGGCGCGCAGATCGGTTCAGAATCCGGGCTCACCCCCGGCGCGTTCACGACCAACGCCTCCGCACGGTTCCAGTGTGAACCAGTCCATCTCCGTGTCGAGCGCGCGGACACCCCGTGGACCGCCGCCTACAACGCGGGCGACGTGATCGAGGTTCCTATCGCCCACGGCGAGGGTCGCTTCGAAATCGACGAAGCGGCCTACGAGAACCTCGTTGCCGACGACCGCGTCCTCTTCCGCTACTGTAACGCCGATGGAGAGGTCACCGACGCTGCCAACCCCAACGGCTCGACCGGCAACGTCGCCGGCGTCCTTGGTGAGCGCGAAACGGTCGCCGTGTTGATGCCACACCCTGAGCGAGCAACCCTTCCGGACGTGGCAACCAGTACGGACGGGCAGGGGATCCTGCGGGCGTTTGCCGAATAGCGCCGTCTCGGAAACCCTTGTGCCGTTGGGGCGATTTAAGAGTGCCCGGCACCACCGGTCGGTATGAGCCAGCAGGAACCGCAGCCGGACGACGCCGCAGACGCGGGTGACCGCGGTCGCGACGACGCCGACCGTTTCGCGGGCAAAAAAGACGAGAGCCTCCGGAGCAGAGACGTGACCGAGGGCGCTGATAAAGCCCCCCACCGCTCGATGTTCCGCGCGATGGGATTCGACGACGAGGACCTCTCCTCGCCCATCGTCGGCGTGCCGAACCCCGCAGCCGACATTACGCCGTGTAACGTCCACCTCGACGACGTCGCCGACGCGGCTATCGACGGCATCGACGACACCGGCGGGATGCCGATCGAGTTCGGCACCGTCACCATCTCCGACGCCATCTCGATGGGGACGGAGGGGATGAAAGCAAGCCTCATCTCTCGAGAAGTGATCGCCGACAGCGTCGAACTCGTCTCCTTCGGCGAGCGGATGGATGCGTTGGTCACGATCGCGGGCTGTGATAAAAACCTCCCTGGCATGATGATGGCGGCGATCCGGACGGATCTCCCGAGCGTCTTCTGTTACGGCGGCTCGATCATGCCCGGCGAGCACGACGGACGCGACGTCACCATCGTACAGGTGTTCGAGGGCGTCGGCGCGTACGCGGAAGGCGACATGAGCGGCGAGGAACTCGACGAGTTGGAGCGACACGCTTGCCCCGGTGCGGGGTCGTGTGGCGGGATGTTCACCGCAAACACGATGGCATCCATCTCGGAGGCGCTCGGGCTCGCACCCCTCGGATCGGCCTCCCCGCCCGCGGAGGACGAGGAGCGCTACGAGGTGGCTGCGGAGGCCGGCGAACTCGTCCTCGACTGTATCGAAAATGACCGCCGCCCCTCCGATATCCTCTCACGGAAATCTTTCGAGAACGCTATCGCACTCCAGACCGCCATGGGCGGTTCGACGAACGCGGTGCTCCACCTGCTTGCGCTCGCCGCGGAGGCCGACGTCGACCTAACGATCGACGACTTCGACGAGATATCTAAGCGCACGCCGAAGATAGCAAATCTTCAGCCGGGCGGCGCCCGCGTAATGAACGACCTCCACGAAGTCGGCGGCGTCCCCGTTGTCATCCGTCGACTGCTGGAAGCCGACCTGTTCCACGGTGACGCAATGACCGTCACCGGGCGAACGATCGCCGAGGAGATCGCCGAGTTGGAGGCGAACGGCGAGCTACCGGACGACGAGGAGATCGAGTCCGACTTCCTCTACTCCGTGGACGACCCAAAAGAAGTGGAGGGCGCAATCAAGATCCTGAAAGGGAACCTCGCGCCCGAGGGCGCAGTCCTGAAAGTGACCGGCGACGACGCCTTCTACCACGAGGGGCCCGCCCGCGTGTTCGAGAACGAGGAGGACGCTATGGAGT
>LFFM01000088.1_pt1 | contig 51709 bp, 50 predicted proteins | sample 643131 | NCBI WGS metagenome assembly LFFM01 (sample SAMN03777445, study PRJNA286221) | soda lake metagenome | biome: soda lake; feature: Kulunda steppe; material: water; isolation source: sample Tc-Br brine of Tanatar trona crystallizer | place: Russia: Kulunda steppe | collected 2011-07 | reverse complement strand
AGGTGCGGGGTGGGACTCAAAGGGGCAGGGAGCGGGGCCGACCGGAGGGAGGCCCCGACAGCGAACGGGCCGGAGGCCCGTGAGCCGCGAGGGCGAAGCACCCCGCGGTAAGCACCGCAGCGAGCGGTAGCGAGCGAGGCGCGCAGCAAGGCGCGCAAGCCGTCGCGGCTGGGGCTTTGGTGGTGTTCGCCGTCGATCCGCAATCAATCACTTATAACCGAGCGGCTGGGGCTTCGGAAACGACTGTGACCCCGAGAACGTCTCAGTCCGCGACAGCTTCCGACTCTCCGGTCATCGCCGACGGGTCCTTAACCCACAGGTCGCCGAACAGGTCGTCCTGTTGGAGCCGGACCGAACCCCGGTGTGCCATGAACAGCAACGCGAGGTACGTCATAAACGGGCGGCCACCGGCACTCTCGATCTCCGCGAACAACACCTCCGTCCGTCCGTGCTCGAACTGTGTTCGGAGGACGTTGTCGATCTCCACGATCACCTCCTCGATGTCCTCGTCGTGGGTGCGGTCCGTCGCCTCCCCGGCGGTCGGCTCGCCGTCACGACGGAACTCGTCGCCAGCGTGATAATCGAGGGTCTGTGTGCCGCGCTCATAGCCGCTCGGCGACTCCGAGGTGTCGTACTCACGGGAGTCCTTCCACCACGAGCCGCGTTCCGCCTCCCGAAGCTCCCGGACCAGTTCATCAAGCGTCTCTGGTGACCCTCGGGTGTTCTTCCGTTCGAGCCGACGGTCCATCTCCGCCTCCAGCTCGTCGACCGGGTCGAAGTCGCCGTCGACCGGATCCGGCGCGCCGCCCTCCATTGCAACCTCCCACGGCTCCGGTTCGGGCTCCTCGTCTGCGTCGTCGTCGGCAAGCATTCCGTCACTTTTCATCCGAAGCAGGACGCTGGCGTAAAACAGCGCGCGTCCGGTCGTCCGGAGATCCGTCTCGTCGAGTCGCTCTAGGAAGGCGTCAGTGACCTGTACGATATCGATGTCCCACGGCTCGATCTCACCCTCCTCGGCGAGTTGGACGAGCAACTCGACGGGCTCCACCTCGTCGTCCGACGACCCGGACGCGACCCCGTTGTCCAACGACTCGGAACCGCCAGCCGTCTGATCGCTCACAACGCCGTCATCGACTCCCGTCTCGTCAGCAGCCTCCGTCTCGTCAGCAGCCTCCGGTTCGTTATCCAGCGTTTCGTCACCGCCGGTTGGGACGGACGAGCCATCTCGATCGCTCGTTAGGTCAAGGTCAGGGAGGCCGTCCTCAGTCATCCGCGCTCGCCTCCTCGCCGAATTGCATCCCGGTCACCGCCGAGAGGTTGTCCCCCTGCATCGTCACCCCGATGGCACGGTCGGAGCGTTCCAGCAGCGCGGAGCGGTGGCCGACGACAACGAACTGTGCGTCGGCGGCCAGTTCCTCGATCATCTCGCCGACGCGTTCGGCGTTGACCGCGTCGAGGAACGCGTCGATCTCGTCGAGCGCGTAGAACGGGGCCGGGTTGTGTCGCTGGACCGCGAAGATAAACGACAGCGCCGTCAGCGACTTCTCCCCGCCGCTCATCGCTGCCAGCCGCTGGACGGGCTTGTCCGCCGGCTGTGCCTTCATCGTCATCCCCTCCTCGAAGGGGTCTTCGGGGTTCTCCAAGACGAGCTCACCGCTGCCGGCCGACAGCCGCGAGAAGATGTCTTGGAAGTGGTCGTTTATCGACTCGAACGTCTCCATGAACGTCGCCTTCTTTTCGGCCTCGTATCCCTCGATCCGCTCCGTGATCGCGTCGCGCTCCTCGACGAGCACGTCCCGCCGCTCCTGTAGCTGGTCGAGCTCCGCCTCTACTTCGTCGTACTCGTCGATAGCGAGCATGTTCACCGGCTCTAACGCCTCCATGTCGGTTTCCAGCTCCTCGATCCGGGACTCGACTTCCGAGATATCCGGCACCGCTTCGGGGTCGTGCTCGCCGACCTGTGACTCCAACTCGTCGACCTCCCACTCCAGCCGGTCGCGCCGGTCGATCAGGTCCTCCAACTCCGACTCCGCGTCCGCGACGAGCGAGCGCTGTTCGTCGCGCCTGCGGGTCGCATCCGCAATCTCCTCGCGGAGCGTCTCGCGTTCCGCTTTCAGCTCTGCGAGTTCCGCTTCCAGCTCCGCGATCGACTCCTTCTTTTCGGCCAACAGCTCCTGTTTTTCCGCGATCGTCTCCTCGTGGTCCGCGATCGCTTCCTCAGCCTCGCTTTTTCGGTTCTGTGCGGTCTCGACCGTGTCGTGGAGGTCGTCGACCGCGTCCTCGGCGTACTCCTTCTCTAATTCGAGCTCATTCCGGCGTGCGTCGAGGTCGTCCATCCGCTCGTCCAACTCGTCGATCTCCGCGCGGATCTCATCGGCGCGCTCGGACAGCTCCGGGATCTTCGAGTCCGCAAGCTCCGTCTCGATCGACTCGATATCGCCTGCCAACGCCTCGATGTCAGACGCCAGCGCGTCGATAGTCTCGTCGATCTCGTCCATCTCCTCGTCGACGGACTCGCGGTCGGCACGGAGATCTGCGAGTTCCGTCTCCAACTCGTCGATCCGCCCGTCGAGGTCGGAACGCTCGTCTTCGGCGCGCTCGATGTCGGCTTCCAGCGACCGAACCCGGTCCGCGGCGTCTGCTTTCCGCTCTCGGGCATCGTCGATGTCGGCCTCCAGCTCCTCGATCTCCGATTCGACAGCGCGTCGGTCATCCTCAAGCGCCGAGATCTCCTCGGCGAGCCGTTCGAGCTTACCACCGCCCGACTTGGTGAACGCGTACCGCGACCCGCCGCCAGAGCCGCCGGTCATCGCCCCCGATTTCTCGACGAGGTCACCCTCAAGCGTCACCATTCGGTAGTCACCCATCAGATCGCGGGCCGTCGCCATGTCTTCGACGACGAGCGTGGAACCGAGCACGTACGAAAAGATCGTGTCGTATCGGGAGTCGTAGTCGACGAGGTTTCGCGCGAAGTCGACCACGCCCGGCACCGACGGCTTTCGTGGGAGCCCGCGGTCGTCCATCTTCGTGATCGGGAGGAACGTTGCTCGGCCGGCGTTCCGGCGCTTGAGATAGTCGATACACGTCGATCCGACGCCGTCGTCGTCGACGACGACGTTCGCGAGCCGTCCACCCGCCGCGGTCTCACAGGCTTCGGCGTACTCGGCCTCGACCGAGCCGAGTTCGCCGACCGCGCCGTGAACCCCGTCGATGTCGCCGTTTTTCACTTCGGTCACCGCGCGCGGCCACGAGGTGTCGCCCCGCTCCGTTGCGGCCGCCTCCAACTTGGCGTACTCGTTCTGCTTCTCGCGGAGGTTCTCCTCGATCTCCTCAAGTCGTTCCTTGTGTTCCGCCTTCTCGGCGAACAGGTCGGCGACGACATCCTCGATCTTCGACTTGTTTTTTTGCGCCTTGTCGAGTTCGCCGTGGAGCTCCGAGATCCGTGCTTTCAGATCAGGAACCTCCTCGTGGGCGGCGTCGAGCGCCTCGCGCGTCTCCTCGACGGCGTTCGAGCGTCGTCGAGCCTCATCAAGCAGCCGGTCCTTCTCGCGTTGCGCCTCGTGTTTTTCCTCGCGAAGCGTCTCGGCCCGGCTCTTCTTGTCCGCAAGCTCGTCTTTTAGCTCGTCGAACTCGGTGTCCGCCCCCTCGATCTCGGCTTCCACATCCGCAAGCTCGGAGCGTTTGGTCGCTATCTCGGATTTGATCGACGCCTGTTCGACTTTCACGTCGCGGATCTCCGACTCCAGATCGTCGATCGTCTCCTGTTTTCGATCGATCTGAACGAACGCATTCCGTCGCTCGGTCTCGGCGTCCTCGACGCGCTCCTCGGCCGTCTCGATTTTGTCCTCCAGTCGAGATATTTCGCCCTTGATCTCCTCTATCTCCGCACGGATCTCGATCTGTTCGTCTTCACCCTTGGTCTCGATTTCGTGGGTGAGGTCGGCGAGATCCTCCTCCAGCCGGGTGAGCGTCCCCTGTCTCGTGTCGAGCTCGGTTCGCAGCTCCGCGAGGTCTGTCTCTGCCTCGTCGATGTCCGACTCAACGCCTGCGAGCGAGTCGCGTTTGTCCGCCAACTCCGAGGCCTTGCGGTAGCCACGGTACTGTTCGAGTTCCTCACGGAGCGACTGGTACTCGAGGGCTGTCTCGCGCTCGTCGGATAGCCGGTCGAGCCGGTCCTCCTTCTCGCCGATCCGGAGGTCAGCTTCACCGATCCGGTCTTTCACCGTATCGAGCTCCTCAAAGGCGGCTTCCTTCTTTTCGTCGAACTCCGAAACGCCCGCGATCTCGTCGACGATCCCCCGACGCTGGTACGGAGTCATGTTGATTATCTCCGTGACATCGCCCTGCATGACGACGTTGTACCCCTCTGGTGTGATGCCGGCGGCTGCCAGCAGGTCTTGGATATCCGAGAGATTCACCGAGCGCCCGTTGAGGTAGTAGTACGAGTAGTAGTTGTCCTCGGTTTCTTTCACGCGGCGCTTGATCGTGATCTCGGAGACATCGCCGACGTTCTCCGACCCGGCGGCAGAAACGACCTGTGAGCGATCAAGTGTGCCGTCCTCGTTTGAGAGCACGACCGTGACCGACGCCTCTGAGGGGCCGTCACCCCCTTCACCGTCGTCGTGGCCGGGGTTGTAGATGAGGTCGGTGAGCTTTTTCGCTCTGATCCCGCGGGTGCGTGCTAACCCGAGCGCGAAAAGAACCCCGTCGATGATGTTCGACTTGCCGGAGCCGTTCGGCCCCGTGACGACGGTGAAGTCCTCGTAAAAGGGGATCCTCGTCGTCCGCCCGAAGCTCTTGAACCCGTCCAAAACGACTTCCGTAATGTGCATGTGGCGGTGAGCCGCGTTACGCGACGATGATATCGTTGTCGTCGGACTCGTCGCCGTCCGTCTCGTCACCCTCGCTCTCCGACGGAGCGGCATCGGCGTCGGGCATCGTTGCGCTTTCTTCAGGGACGACGATGTCGTCGGCGTCCCCACCCGAGGCTGACTCATCGGTACTCTCGTCCGACGACGCCGTTCGCTCGACAACCTCGACGTGGTCATCTGAGTGTGTTCGCCGCTCGCCGCCGCTTTGGTCCTCGCTGGCGGTGTCCGACACGTCGTCCGACGGCTCCGCATCGCCGTCGTTCACGGCGGCTTGGTCCGTCTCGACCGACACCGCTTGTGCGTCTTCGACCTGTCGGACGCGCTCTTTCATCTCGACGAGCTCCTCGGTGAGCCCGTTGACCGCCGCCTGTAGCTCCGCGACCTGTCGTTCGAGGTCCTCGACGCGGTTGCTCATGTACTCACCTATGCCCGCGCGGGCCGTATAAATCTGCGTCAGACACATGTGTGATCAAACCACATAGTTGCGTTCGCGGTCGGCAGGGTCACAGAGCTGACGACCGTGGGAACCGCCCGGAGCCCCGGTCAGACAACGCTCGCGTCAGTCAGTTGTCAGACACTGAGAAAAATACTTGTACCCGCCACAGAAACCGGTAGTCGATGAGTAAGATCACGTTCCGGGCCGACGACGACCTCGTCGAGCGGCTGGAATCGTGTGACGCCTCGAAGAGCGAGGTGATGCGCAGAGCCCTCCGTGCGTATCTCGAAGCGGACGACGACCCCGCAGACGGGAGCGTCGATGCCGCGGTCGCAGACCGCGTGGACGACCTGATCGCAGAACGACTCGACGAAGCACTAAACGAACGGCTCGGGGCGGTTCACACCCCCAGTGGACCCGCGCAGACGCCGTCTGAACCAAGTGAGGTCAACGTAAACGTCACTCTCGACGTTCCCCACGCATCCGAGTCCGACGCCCGTGTAACGCGTGAGACGGGTAACGAGGTGCGTGAGACGGGTAACGAGGTGCGTGAGACGAGCAACGAGACGCGTGAGACGAGCAACGGGGGTAAACCGAAGACGCGTAAGACGCCAGGAAGTTCCGGGCTGCAAACGAACGAAAACGCGTGTAGCGGATGCGGGGAAAGCGTCCCTGTAAACCACGTGTACTGCCCGAACTGTGGGGAGAAACAGTCACATCGGGCGTTCTGTGAGTGCGGCGACGAGATTCGAACAGACTGGGCGTTCTGTCCAGGCTGTGGCCGTCGAACACCCGCAGCCGACGTTCTGAATGACAGATAACCGGCTCATACGCGCCTGAAACAGCTGTATACACCCGTCTTACCAGTCTGTCTTACGCTCGCCGGTAGTTTTATAACTATAGCCTCGGTGACTACAATCGCGTAAGACGGTCGTCTTACAGCCGGTGTCCGCGATCGGGGATGTCCCCGAAGTCGGGCGATACGACGCTGTAAGACACACGACACCGGTCGTGCCGTCTTACCGGGGGAATACACAAAATGGAGCGTGTGACACTACGGATTCCGAAACAGCAGATCGACGAGGTCGAACAGATGGTCGAGACGGGGGAGTTCCCGAACCGGAGCGAAGCGATCCGGTCGGCCGTCCGCGACATGTTGAACGAACAGGACGGCGAGCGCGAAGAGCGCGGCCGCAACCGCAGCTGGGCCAAGGTGTAGATCAATGCAGGATCTCGTTCAAGACGCCCTCGACAACGCGGAAGCGGAGAAGCGCGACATGGACGTCGACATGGACGACGACGAGTTCGGGGACCCCCGAATCGTCATCGTCGGTGCCGGCGGGGCCGGGAACAACACGGTCAACCGACTGTACAACATCGGTGTCGACGGCGCGGACACCGTCGCGATCAACACGGACAAACAGCACCTCAAGATGGTCGAGGCCGACACCAAGATCCTCGTGGGCAAGTCGCTCACCCAGGGGCTCGGTGCCGGTGGCGACCCCAAGATGGGCGAGCGCGCGACCGAGATGGCGCAGGGAACCATCAAGGAAGTGCTCGGTGACGCCGACCTCGTCTTCGTCACCGCAGGGATGGGCGGCGGAACCGGAACCGGCGCAGCGCCCGTCGTCTCGAAGATTGCCAAGGAGCAGGGAGCTATCGTCGTTGGGATGGTCTCGACGCCATTCAACGTCGAGCGCGCCCGCACGGTGAAAGCCGAGGAAGGGCTAGAGAGCCTCCGCAACGAGGCCGACTCGATCATTGTCCTCGATAACAACCGGCTGCTCGACTACGTCCCGAACCTGCCGATCGGCAAGGCGTTCTCCGTGATGGACCAGATCATCGCGGAGACGGTGAAGGGGATCTCCGAAACGATCACCCAGCCGAGCCTCATCAACCTCGACTACGCCGACATGTCCACCATCATGAATCAGGGTGGCGTGGCGGTCATGCTCGTCGGCGAGACGCAGGACAAGAACAAGACCCAGGAGGTGGTCAACGACGCGATGAACCACCCGCTTCTCGACGTCGACTACCGCGGTGCCTCGGGTGGGCTCGTCCACATTACTGGCGGGCCGGACCTCACGCTGAAAGAGGCCGAAGGGATCGCCAACAACATCACCGAGCGTTTGGAGGCAAGCGCCAACGTCATCTGGGGCGCACGTATTCAGGACGAGTACAAGGGGAAGGTGCGTGTCATGGCGATCATGACGGGCGTACAGAGCGCACAGGTGCTCGGCCCCTCAACACAGAAGCAGGCCGATAAGTCCCGTGCCGCGGTGAACGCCGATGACCTCGGCGACTCCCGTTCGCGAGCCGCAGAGGCCGGGTCGGAGGTTCAAGGATCTGGCGGTGCCGACCGTGCCGCGTGGGAGTCCGACGGCGGTACCGAACCCGTCGAGAAGAACAACGGTCTCGACGTCATTCGGTAGTCCTGCCGGCGTTTACATCGGCCTTTGGTCGCGTGTTGGGGCGTGCGACCGTGCGGTCGGCTGCGGAGCGACACGAGATTTTAATATCGAAACTCTCGTACAGCTAATGTCGTGTGTCATCGATGGACAGGAACGCGAGAGTGGATCTCGAGTAGTAACCGTACGTCGTGTTCGGCGGACCACCGATGACGGACCGGGCGCTGTATTTTACCGCGCCGGAAACGGTCGAACGCCGGTCCGTTGCGGTCGGCCCCCCTGACGACGACGAACTCCTCGTCGAGACGGAAATATCCGCGATCAGCGCAGGAACCGAGCTGTTAGTGTATCGCGACGAAACGCCCTCCGGTGTTGTCGTCGACGAGACGATCGACGGGCTCGACGGAGAGTTTGAGTATCCGCTCAAATACGGATACGCGGCAAGCGGCCTCGTAACAGAAACTGGGGACACTGTCGACTCCGCGTGGGTCGGTCGGACGGTGTTCGGGTTCGTCCCGCATCAGACCCGGTTCTGTGCCGCCCCGGAATCCGTCGTTGCGCTACCGGACGGAATGTCTTCCGAGACAGGGGCATTGCTTCCATCGGTCGAGACGGCAACGAACATCGTTCTTGACGCCGCTCCTCGGCTGGGCGAGCGCGTTGTCGTCCTCGGGGCGGGGACTATCGGACTGTGCGTGACTGAGGTACTGTCGTCGTTCCCGCTTGACGACCTCGTCGTCGTCGATCCGATCGATCATCGGCGTGAACTCGCCCGAGAGATGGGAGCCCACCGGACTGAAAGGCCAGAAACCGTCACCGAAGCGACCGATGACGCCGATCTCGTCGTCGAGCTCTCCGGACAGCCGTCGGCGCTCGACGACGCGATCGATGTTGTCGGCTACGACGGCCGGATCGTCGTCGGCTCGTGGTACGGATCAAAACGCGCGGCAATCGATCTCGGCGGACGGTTCCATCGGGATCGGATCGACATCGTTTCCAGTCAGGTGAGCACGATTGCCCCCGAGCTTCGCGGCCGGTGGGATCGTGAGCGGCGGACCGACGCTGCGCTTGACCGTCTGACACGGATCGATGCCGACGCGCTCGTCACTGACCGTGTTCCGTTCGAGCGCGCCGCCGAGGCGTACGAACTGTTAGACGAGAGCCCCGAATCAACGGTTCAGGTGGTGTTGGAGTACTGATGTGGTTCCGCCGGTGCGTCCGCAACCGCGTACGCGATGTCTCGATGCGGGCGACAGGTATCACCCTCCTGCTCGTGGTGCTGGTCGTTGCGTCATCGGTTCCGCTCTGGCGCATCCGCGCGGCTGCGGCACGGGTGTCTGACCGCGCTCCAGACCGTCTCATTCCGTATCCGCTTTCCGTGTTGCCGCCGCCGGACCGGGAATACGCCGGGGTGTGGTCGGTTTCCCCTGAGACGGCGCGGAAGCGACTGACGAACGAGTACGGGTTCAGCCAGCAGCTTCGGGCGTATCTCCACGCGTACGAACGCGGCGGCGAAACCGTGTACGAGGCCGCGAGCTGTGCGTATCGCCCGAACGGGTTCACGAGCGAGTGGCAGCTTCACGTCCGGCTGTTTCCGACGCCTGACGGTCAAACCGATGTCTGGTGTCACTGGGAGCGAAACCCGAACGTCTCCCCACTTGCGCATCTCAGACAGGACGGCTACGACCCCGCGGAGGGAATCCGCCGGCTGCGCGAACTCGTTTCGGAGCCGATCCGAATGGACGGACCAATCGCTGAGCGGATCGACGAGGAGTGACAGCGGCTCGACTCGAAACAAAATGACGGCTCGGATCCGAGCCGTAGCGACGACACACGCTTGTCCGAGTCACTCCTCCACGCGGCTGGTCCGGTTACAGTTCTGGGCGGAGACGAGCGAGAATATCGAGGTGGTGTGCGACCATCCCGAACTCCTCGTTTGCCAGCTGCGTTCGACGGGTTGAGACCCATTCCTCGCGGACCGACGGGTCCAGATCAGCCGGAGCGTAGTCGGCGAGCGCGCCGTCGATCGTCTCAAGTAGGTGTTCGAGGAACGCCGCCTCTCCAGCCGGGTACGTGCCGGTCCACGCCCCGACGACCCAGTCGCAGCCACCGGTCGCTGTTACATTATATTCGTGTTCCGATGCCTGCTCGATGACATCTCGTGCTGCTCGACTGCTTCCGGGCAACTCACGTATCTCGTCCATGTGTCGGTGGTAGAGACGTTCGATCCGGTCGTCGTCGGGGTGAGCCGGCGAGAAGTGGGTTGCCCCATCGAAGGTACACGGGGCGTAAAGCATCCCACCAGGCCGGAGAACATCGTGAAGCGAAGAGAGGAGACGAGCCGGATCGATGATGTCGAGAAACGCCGCGGCGATCACAGCGTCGGCGTCGTCCCTGACCGTCCGAGCATCCGCGCACTCGACGGTGATTTTGAAGCGCGTGTCGCCCTGCTTGGCTATCAGTGTCTCGTCGTCGACCGTCGTGGCGTAGCCCGCCGCTGAGAGCCACTCCGGAACACGCTCGCGGGCGGCCGACACACAGGCGTCGTCGACATCGACGGCGCGGTACGAGATGGTCCCGGTGAGCTGTTCCCAGTCTGCGAGACGGGCGATCATCGAGCCGACGCCGGCACCGAGTTCGACGATCCGGATGGGCCGATCGACCCCGGACGCGCGACTCTCCAGTCCCGAGACAAACTGATCCCACACCCGGCGGTTCAGCGCTCGATCGTCCACGGTTCGTTTGGCGGTGAGGTACGGAACGAGGTCGCTCACTCGTTGCCACCTCCGGTACCGTCCGTGGCCCGTCTCGGTCGGACCGGTCTCGACACATCTGTCGTGCTATGGTGCGCGCCCGTGGCCGCGGTTCGTTGGGGGTCGGTCTGCTCGTCGCCGACAAGCGAGCGGAGCCACGCACGGATCCGGTCGGTCGTCTCCGCCCAGTCGGGATGCGCCTCGGCGGTGTGAAGCGCCGCGACACCGAGGGCAGCGAGCTGGTCGCGGTCAGCCGCGAGGCGTTCCAGCCGCTCGGCGATCGATCGGTGATCCTCGGGGTCGACGAGGAATCCGTTCGTTCCGTCACGGAGGAACTCGTCGGTCCCCCCGACGGATCCGGCTATCGGTACCGTCCCGTGTTCCATCGCCTCCAGATGGACCATGCCGAACGCCTCGTACCGGGCTGGGACACAACAGACGTGGCTCTCCGCCATCGTCGACGCGAGCGCGTCGTCGGAGAGCTCGCCGGCGAACTCAACGCGGTCGTCGAGTCCGAGCCGTTCAGTCCGCGTCCGGAGTCGGTCGGCGTACGACGGGGCAGCGTCCAAGCTCCCGACGACTGTTGCCCGCCAGTCGACGCCGGTTTCCGTCGATCGATCGAGTCGCGAGAGCGCGTCGATGAGCGTCTCAAGATTCTTTCGTGGAACGACGTTACCCACGAAAACAACGCGTAATGGGCCTCGCCGCGCCCGCGCCCGAACCCGTTCGACGGTCGTTGCTGGCCCTTCCATGCGTCCTGCCGGGGGGGCGACGACTGATAGGTCGGTCGCGGTCGACGGAGCAATCTGTGCCACGCGGTTCTGCGTGAACCGGCTCGTCGTGATCGTCGCGTCGACGGATCCGAAGAAACGCCGCTCGAACGGTTGTATCAGTGGCGCGTACCGCTCAGTCGGATCATCGGAGCGGACGTGGTGGACGAGACCAACTACCACGTCAGGTTCCGTTAGTTGGCGGTTATGCCGCCAGACGGACGGGTGACAGAGCCCATCCTCAATGACCACATCGACGTCACGGTTCAGCCGTTCTCGAACGCGAGGGTCGAGCGTGTCGGCGAGTCCCCGGCCGTAGCTCCGCCACGGAAGGGAGATCACGTCTACCGAGTCACCACGTTCACGGAGTCTGGAAACGACCTCTCTATCGTATCGGAACCCCCCAGAGGTAGCGTTGATGTCACCGTATACGACGAGACATATCTCCATCGGTGGTCCGTCATCCACGGCTTCAGAACCGTCGCTAGCAACGGTTCTCGCGCGGGCGATACTCGGACCAGTGTCCTCCTCGCGCGGGTCGCCGGTCTGGGATGAGCCGGTAGTCAACGATGCGACATCGTCCTCAGATGAGCCGGTTCCAGTCGATGGCGGTAGGGATGGCACGGTTAGATCGCTCGTTTGTGGACGACCTCGGCAACCTCGTCCTCACGGACACGGACGGCGAGTTCCGTTGCGGTTTCCGGATCTAGTCGGTCGAGCAGCTGATCGCCGACGTGTTTCGCCAGCCGCTCCGCGCTCGGGTTCAGCCCGTCAAACGCGGACATATCGTTGAGCGTTCGGTCGCGAACCTCGCCGACCACTGCTTCGAGCGCGGCGATGACGGCGTCGATATCGACGAGGTAGCCGTACTCGTTGAGTTCTGGACCGTGGAACGATGCTTCGATGTCGAATCGATGCGAGTGGAGGGTTCCTTCGGGGCCCGGGTTCGGAACAGTGAGGTAGTGCTGTGCGATACAGGCGCGGGAGACGGACACCGAGTACATACGTCATCGTTGCCCCGTAGACGCTTAGTTTCGTTCCCCCCGGAAACGCGTGTTACTCGCCGAACTCCTCGGCGTATCGTTCCCGGAACCCCTCGTACGCCTCCGGTTGAACGTCGACACAGACGTATCTCGCGTCGTCACCGAACACCCTCCGTGCCGCAAGGGCGGCGGGAGCAGTCCCCGCACACGGCACGAGTAGAAGTTCTCCTTCGTCAACGAGACCGTCGATCCACGCCTCGTACGGACCGATCGGTTTCGCCCGACCGCCTCGTCCGTAGGTCCGCTCGGGCCACCTCGCCACCTGTCGTGCGGAGACATCCGTCCGGCGATCGGTCGGCCCATCGTGGGCGAACAACACCGTGTACCCGCCGGTCGTGAGGTGGTCGCCGTGGGTCCCGCGGTCCGGCGCTCCGTCTTCCGTCAGATACGTTACCCCCCCGAGCTTTCGGAAGCCGCCGCGGTCAGGGCTCGCGGCAGCGTCTCCCCATTCCGTGCGGAGGTACTCGACAAACCGGGGGAACAGCCAATCGTCGGCGTCGGCGACGAGCCACCCGCCATCGACGAGCGCATCGCGTGCCGCGTCGATGATCTCCGCGGTGGTGAGCGTCTCGTCGACATCGCCGTCGGCGGCGTGGTGTTCGTCGAAGGGATGAAGATCGTACGCGAGTCCGTCCTGTTGGACGCGTCCCGGCCGCGCCCACGCGTCGTCGAGAAAGACGGCCGCAGCTTCGTCTCGGTACTCGGCGAGCACCTCAACCGCGTCGCCTACGACGTACACCTCGCCGTCATCAATCTCGTGTCGAACCGCGTCATCGGGAAGTCCCATCGGACAGCGTCGATCAGGCTGCTATTCGCATCAACCTTCCGTTGGTGCCGTCCGTCCGGCGAACAGCTACGGGAGAGGGCGATCGAATCGTCTGCGCCACGCGACACCAGCTTAGCTGACTCGTCCGGACACCGTCAGCCAGTCCCAAGTGAAGTGTGCTAACACGGGGACCGAAACGAGCCACGCAACCGACCGTGAGACCGTCGGCCCGGGCACTGGAAGCAGCGCGAGGAAGACGGTCGACATGATCACGGCACCGGTCGCCCGGCGGAACTGGCTCGAATCAAGCTCTTTTACGGGCAGTCCACGATGACGACGCCACCGGATGCCGGCGGTAAACCCGTATCGTGCCACGCCAACCGCGAGGAAAATAGCCGGAGCCGTCCCCGCGAGCACGACCGTTACGGCACCGACGGCGACGAGCAAAGCGTCGATCTCGGTGTCGAGGTTCCCCCCGAACTCGGTGACTGAGTCCGTTCGACGCGCTACTGCGCCGTCGGCCGCGTCAAGGAGCGCTGCCGTCGCGAAGAGTCCGGCTGGGACCCACGTCGCGGCACCGCCCGGCGGGTCAGTGAAAATAAATCCGGCAAACGCCGTCACCAGCCCACCACGAACGATCGTCACCCACGTTGCGATGGTGATAAACTGCGCACCGTTAGCCGCTCGTGCGCGAACCAACGATCGGTACGTGACGGCAGAGACAATGAGGAGGGTGATACAGACGCCGATGATAAACAGTGGGGTCGGTTTTCCATCCCACGCCACTCCAGGTACAACGAGCGCGAGGAGGGCAACAGCGCCCGTCCCAACGACGGTCAACGGGAACTGCCACCCACCCGCGCCGGTTGACGGCGGCCGTGAGGTTTCCGTCATTGCTCGATCAGTGCTTCGGTGACCCAGTCCGTTGAACGACTGCCAACGGGGGACAGCCTCTCTGTATTCCGGCGTTTTTCAGCTGCCGTGTGTCGGTGAGTCCGCGCCCGGAGGTCAGGATGGTCTTCGACCGGGTGTCCAGCCGATCCGTCAGATGCGTCCCGAATCGCCTGCCATGCCGCGTGTCGGCGGTGGACGATCACGGGCACGGAGTCGATATCAAGCAGGGTCGCGAGCGCGAGTCGATGCTGTCCGTACGAACGCCAGTATATGTCCCCCTCACGACCAATGTCGACGTTTATTTCGTCGAATCGAGCTGTCGTCGCGTACCCGTCGGGGCTATGAAGATCCTCCTGTCGGCGATAGCCGCCATCGCGGAGCGAGTCGTGAAGGCGGTCAATCTCACGACATCGCTCCGAGAATCCGGCTACGTCGGTGTACCCCCATGCGTTACCGAACCGGTTGAGTTGGTCGCGAAAGGCGTCAAACAGCGCCGTGTCCCGCCAGTTGCGACCCTCCAGATACCGTTGTTTGATCCCCTGTGGGACCGCACGCCCGTGAAACGGCTCCCACTCCGACTCCCAGTCGCCGTCGACGACCCGTCCCCACTGTGGAATCCGTGGAGCGACTTCGAGAAGGCTTCGGCGAATACGCGCGGGGTCGACGGATAACAACCGAAACGGCGGCGCGTCGGTGTACCGATGCGGTCGTAGCCGACGCCGTACTCGATGTCCAGCCGAAAGCGGCGCGAGCGGAGCGATGCGACGTATCGGCGACGACATCCGTGACTGGAACGCCGAAACAACCCGCCCGCGAAGCTGTCGAACGGTGCTAACAGACTCAGTGGGCGCAGACCGGGTCACGTCTCGCGGGCGTACAGGGCAATGAGGACGACGACCAGCACGGTCTGTGCGACCTTGTCGACAACGTCGATGGCACCGAGATCGGCGAGTCCGGGTTGTCCGTTGAGTTGGTACCACAACACGATCTGTCCGGCAGTAAAGGGGATCCCGAGGAGGTAGGTTAGACGACGCCGGATATCCATCAACACGGCGATAATTCCGACGACAAACCCTGCGGTCGCTCCGGCGAACGAGAGGCCAAGCACTCCGGGAATCGTGACCGCGAGCACCAGATGAACGACCGCTGAGACGACCGCCATCGTCACCCCGAGCCAATGTAGTGGTGTGAGTCCGTCAGCCCGGATCCGTTCCGTGATACTCATTGTCGTACTAATGGACTCTACTGACATAATTGTTTCACCACCTGTATCTGGACACCCGTCTGGTCTCTGGATTCTCCGTACAGAACGGTACGTCACACCGCCTCGATCGAGTCAAGCAGCCGGCACTTCCGACAGATGTCACGGCTGGTTTTTGACCCACATCGCTCGCACTCGCGGAGCGTTGGCTGGCCGTCGTCCCCTTGAGTATCCCTGCCCTCGCTGCTCCGATCGCTCTCGTCGGCGGCGGTTCCCTGGTATCGGTCCGCGACGATTCCGGATATCTCCTCGTAGCCGGCCATGATCGAGTGGCGGGTTCCGGGGTGGTTCTCCTCTAAGTCGTGAAGCAGCGACTGGATCTCTCCCCGGTACGCCTCCGAGGCGTGGGGACACTCCGCCATGTGGACCGGGAGGTCACGGACGTGGCAGTAGAGCGCGATTTCTTTTTCAGGGATGTCACGGAGGGGCTTCGCTCGCGGGACAAACTGGTCGGTATCGCCGCGTTCGTCGAACGGGCCGAGCGAGGCGTCAAAGTGTTTCGCAACCTGACGCACGTCCCCTTCGAGGACGTTCATCAGGGCGGTTTGGGCCTCGTCGTCGAGGTTGTGGCCGGTGAGCAGTTTGTCGGCGTCGAACTCGGCCGCGTACCGCTCCAGCACGTCCCGACGGAACACGCCACAGTACGCGCAGGGGGCCATGTTCTCGGGATCCGTTTCAACGACATCGTCCATGCGGACACCGAACTCGTCGTCGTAGGAGACGATCTCGTGGCGGATCGTTCTGTCGGCGGTCAACTCAACGCAGGCGTCGAGGCTCTCGTCGCGGTACCCCTCGATCCCCTCGTGGATCGTGAGCGCGAGCATCTCGACGCGGCGGTCCTTTCCGAACACGTCGTCCAGGATGTGCGTCAATACGACGCTGTCTTTCCCGCCGGAAAGGCCGATTACCCACCGATCGGGCTCCTCGGGAGTTGCGTCCGGATCGAGCAGAGTATCCTCGCGGACCCGACGTTTCACGCGCTTCTCGACCGAGCGACAGAGGTGCTCGCCACAGAGATGTGCCCCCGAATAGGCGGCGTGGTGGATCGCGTCGTCACCGCACTTGTCACACTCCATTACCCCCCGGTTGCCGACGGGTAGTCATACGGGTTTCGGGCCGCAGGCGTGCCCGGCGACTCCGACAACACCTCGTCGGTTGGTTCGCGTTCCGACACGGGTTTGCCCGCGGAACCCCGCGCCTACGACGTGAGGGATACCCCGACCGGCCTCGACCGCGATCCCGATCCGAGCCCGATCGACCCGGATCCACCGGCCGAAAGCCGCCGGACGAAGCTGTGGCGCTACGGGTTCAACCTCCTCCCCGCCTATCGTGGAACCGGCGCGCGAGTCGAGCACATCGCCGACGGCTGGCGATACGTTCGTGTCCGGATCCCGTTCAACTGGCGGACGAGGAACGGTGTCGGAACGATCTTCGGCGGGAGCCTCTACGGCGCGGTTGACCCGGTGTATATGACGATGTTCCAGCGGATCCTCGGCGACGAGTTCACAATCTGGGACAAGTCGGCCGCCATCGAATTCATCGAACCCGGACGCGAGACGCTGTACGCGGAGTTTGAACTCGACGAGGCGGAAACGACGGGAATCGAGGACTCACTCGACCCCGGCGAGTCGACAGACCGAGACTATCTCGTTCCGATCGTCGACGACGAGGGAACGGTCCACGCGCTCTGTCGAAAAACGCTGTACGTGCGACGAGACGAGTGAGCTGTTTCCGTTCCGGTGTGGTCAAGCCGATCAAACGTGTTCACGGAGGAAACGGCTGGTTGAGGAGTGTTGCGTCTCGATCGATACCGGGAGTATATCGAGCATACTGAGAGGGTGGTTTTTATAAGTGAGTGAGTGGTGTTGCTGACGGCGGTTTATAAGTGGTCGAAGGTGTGATGAACTACTCAAAAGCTCCAGCCGCTCGTTTATAAGTCGGTGACTTCGGATCGACGGCGAAGACCTCCAAAGCCCCAGCCGGCACAACAGCCGCGCCTCAGACCTCCCCAGCCTCGTCAGGAGTGGTCGCCGGAACCGCTCGGCGACCACCCCTGACTCCCTCGCACGCGTTTCTCGCGCGCGCCACCGCACGGTTTGTTTATAAGCGATCGTTGCTGCCGCTCACAGACTTTTTAAATACAATCCCGCAGCCACCGATTTGTGCGATTCGCTCCCGACATCGCTCGCTGGCTCTCCAGGATTGACCATTATGTCCGCGGATCCGCGTTTATTAGACTCCCGGTCCCTGTTCTGAGCAGTATACACGTCGTCAGTCGTCGGCTCGCGCGGCCTCCTTGCCGGACTCCGAGACCGTGATGAGGAGTCGGCCGTCGGTGGTCGTACTCACCATCTTCGATTCGGTGAACGTGGTTCCATCGGCCCGCAGCCCGGTGCTGCGCCCGGTCCACCGATCTCCCTCCATGACCACCGGGAGGACGTTCGTCCGGATGTGTTCGACCTCCTCGTCGGGATGGAGCCGCTGCCATCGCTCGCCGACGAGCTCCTCGGGGTCGTAGCCGTACGTCCGGCCGTACGCCTCACCGACGTACTCGAACGTACCATCGGGGCTCACGGTACAGACGGCGTCCAGCGTCACTCGATCCTCGATCCCCTCCAAGTCAAGGTCACCGTTCGGATCGAGTTCGTCGCTCGGATCGCGGGAAGCCTTCGGCTCGGGACCGTCGAATGAGCCGGTCCCCGTGTCGGTCGCATGGTCGATCCGTCGGATGAGCATCGTGTAGGCGTCCGAGCCGCCCCGCTTCCGGACGTAGTCGGTCACGCCCGACCGGACCATCTCGGCGGCGAGCTCGTTCGGTCCGGCGGCCGAAAAGAGCAGGAATGGCAGCTCGGGGTGGCTCTCCCGGGCGGCCGAGAGCAGCTCGATGCCGGTCCGCTCCGGCATGTCGTAGTCGGTGACGACGCAGTCGAACGGCTCCGCACGGATCCGTGACAGCGCCGCGTCGGCGTTGGTTTCGACGGCCGTCGCACAGGGTATCTCGTCGTCGCGTTCGAGGTACGCTGCGACCAGTTTGGCCAACCCCGGCTCGTCGTCGACACACAGCACTCGCAGGGGAGTGTTGGTCATACACCGACTCCGCCGAGACCGATTAAACCGTTTCCCCCCCGATGTTCAGTTCTGATACGCTGGGGGTCCAGCCGCCGATCGATCAGGCGGTCGCCCCGGCGACGAGGCTCTCGCGGACGGTTTCGAGGAAGCGGTTCGGGTGTTCGACGTGGGGGAGCAGTTTCGCCCGATCGAAGACGACTAATCGCACGTCCGCCGCGTCGGCGAGTTCTCTCCCGTCCGTTAACGGACTCACCTCAGCCTCCCGCCCCCAGACGATCGTCGGCGGAACGTCGAGTTCCGCGAGCGCGGTAGCCAGATCGATGTCGCTGTTGAGATAGCCAGAAATGAACGAGGCGGGTGCGAACCGCGCGTTTTCGACGTGGGTCGTCCGCCACTCGTACTCTATCCAGTCCTCCGTCGCGTTCGTGGGGTCGTCGTAGCCGTGGTCGGCGTTGAAATACCGGATCGAGGGTTTCGAGGTGACCAAGTTGAAGACCGCCTCACCGATCAGCGGCGCTCGGATCAGCTCGCGAACCGGCGATTTTGGCGGGTTCGGTCCTGCTCTCGTCGTCGGGCAGACCGCCACGAACCCGGAGAGGTCAACATCGTCGGCCGCGGCGGCGTACGCCGCCGACAGCGACGACGCGACCACGGCGGGCTCGTCGAACGTCGAGAGGAAGTCCCGAACGAAATCCTCGTACAGCGCCGCCGAGTAGCGCAGCGGCGGTCGGTCCGACCGACCGTACCCGGGGAAGTCCGGCGCAACGACGTGGTAGTCTGCGGTGAGATCGCCGAAAACCTCGCGCCACTCGCCCGAGGAGCCGGCCGCGTTGATCCCGTGTAACAACACCAGATCGGGGTCGTCAGGGTCACCACCCTCCGTGTAGGCAACATCCATCCCGCGCCAGCGGAACGTTTCCTCGTTGCCAACGAGGGGAGATTCGAGTTCACCGTCGTAACGGAGTCCGGTATTCGCCAGTGCTATCGATCCGATACCGAGGAGGGCGGTTCCTGCGAGGTTCCTGAGCTTCATAGAAACCTGTTGGTTCGCGGGCGACTTATAACACGTGGGCAGCGAGGTGTTTCACTCGTCGTCCCGACCGATCCCGTGGTCGTCCGTCGCCGCGTCGTCACGCTTCCCTGTCGCCGCGTCGTCACGCTTCCCTGTCACTGTTTCGTCGTCGTCACCGGCACACGCCGCTATCGGGTCGACGATAGCGGCGGCGACGCTGTACGGATCCGTCTCGCGGCGGCGGACGCGCTCGGCGAGGGCATCGATGCCACCGCGTCGGTCGATCGCTGCCGTCGCGAGCGACCCGATGTCCGACCGAACCAGAGTGCGGATCTCCTCGGCGTAGCGCTCGCGCTGAGTCCGGTCGAGCGTGCCCGACTCGCGGAGATACCGTGCGTGTGCGTCGAACGCGTCGATCAGCGCCTCGACGCCCTCCCCCGTTTTCGCCACGGTCCCGAGCACGTCGGGAGTCCACTCGGTGGGCCTGTCTGCGTCGGAGTCGGTCTCGGCGTCAGTGTCGTCCGGACCGTCGGGGGTCTCGAAGCCGTGGTGGCCCGTGTCGAGCCCCTTTGTTGGACTCTCGCGTCGATGGACCATCTCCTCCAACTCGGCGAGAGTTCGATCCGCGCCGTCCATATCGGCCTTGTTGACGACGAACACGTCGCCGATTTCGAGGATTCCGGCCTTCAGTGTCTGAACGTCGTCACCCGAGCCCGGTTGGACGAGGACCGCGACCGTGTCAGCGGTCCGAACGATGTCGACCTCGTTCTGCCCGGCCCCGACCGTCTCGATGATGACAGTGTCCTTCCCGAAGGCGTCGAGCGCTTTCACCGCGTCCGCGGTCGCCATCGAGAGCCCGCCGAGTTGGCCGCGGGCGCTCATCGACCGGAAGAACACGTCCATGTCGCCTACGTTTGACGCCATACGAATCCGGTCGCCCAGCAGCGCACCACCCGTGTACGGTGATGAGGGATCGACGGCGACGACGCCGACGGTGTCGCCGCGCTCGCGGTAGGCCGCCGCCAGTTTGTCGACGAGCGTTGATTTGCCAGCGCCGGGTGCGCCGGTCACGCCGATTACGTTCGCGCCGCCGGTGTGCTCGTGGAGCGCCCCCACAATCCCGCGGTGGCCCGGCGATCGGTTCTCAATCCGCGTAATGACTCTGGCGAGCGCGCGGTGGCTTCCGTCGAGGAGGTCAGCGACCAGCTCCGCGTCCCCGTCTCCGAGCTCCGCAGTTGTTCCGAACGCGTCGGTTGTCCTGTCCCCCTCTCCGGAGCCGGCTCCGTCCGGATCCCCGGGCTCTCGTGTATCGCGCCCGTCCATCTACGCGCGCTCCGGCACGTTGGTCCGAACGAACTCGATGGTCTCCTCCATCGGCGTTCCCGGACCGAACACCTCGGCGACGCCGAGCGCTTTCAGCTCCGCCTCGTCGTCGTCGGGGATGATCCCGCCGACGATCACCAGCGTGTCCTCGAACGCGCCGTACTCTTCGAGTCCCTCGATCACCTTCGGGACGAGGGTGTTGTGCGCTCCGGAAAGTATCGAGATACCGAGGACATCAACATCCTCTTGAACCGCGGCCTGAACGATGTCCTCCGGCGCACGGTGTAAGCCGGAGTAAACGACCTCGAACCCGGCGTCACGAAACGCTCGCGCAATCACGTGTGCTCCCCGGTCGTGGCCGTCAAGACCGACCTTCGCGACCAGACAGCGGATAGCTCGTTCCTCCGTTTCGACGCTCATACCCCGTCTCCGTCCGGTGACCGCTTGATTCTAACGGAAAATCGGGAAGAATATCGCGGATTTCACAGTCGATCGGTGATATCGAACGACCCGTCGTTCGTCTCCTCGCTATTGTTGCCGTCGTCGGTCCCGTCAGCCCCAATTTCGCCGCCGATCGCACCGGTCCCGGCCCCGTCGCTGCCGGCGTCGTCGAGTCCGGCGGCGAGTCCGTCGCCGAGGTCGTAGGTGTCGCGGACGGTCCGTGCGAGCACGCCGTCGCGCTCGAACACGACGTAGACCGCAACGAAGTCGTGTGCCGCCGGTCGCAACACGAAGACCTCTCGGGGTGTATCGTCTGTCCGCTGGTCGTTCACGCGCTCGATCAGCGGTTCGATCGGGAGCCGTCCTGTCCGCACCTCGTCGAACGTGTCGGTTCCCGGACCATCAGCGAACAAATATAAGGCACCGTTCGGTTCGCCATCGGTTGACTTCGTCGTGATCGATCCCACGGCCTCGCCGTCCGCACGTATACCCCGCCACGTCTCGACAGCGGCCTCAAACATCCCTTCGACATCGTCTGCGAACCGGAACCGGCTCTCACGAACGACGGACAGCTCCGTGACGCGTGCGGTGCCGTCCTCCCACGCGAGTGTGGCGTCAACGACGGTTCCGGGGTCGAGAGCGTCGATCTGGTCGGCAAGATCACCCTCGTATCCCTCCGCAGTCGCGTAGAGGGGGTCGTACGCCTCCTCGGCGTCCGGATCGTTCGGGTCGACCGGTTCATCGGGCAGTTCGACCAGCACGAACTCCGCTTCCGGGTCGGCGTCCCCGTCGGTGGGTCGAGGACCGCGGTCGTGGACACGAAATCGTCCGCTCGTCGTCGGTTGCATGGTCGTTCCTTGGTCGGACGGCGGATAAGACGGCCGGATCCGTGTCGTTATGGGGACGGATCCCTAAATAATCGACAAATGGGGATCCTTGAGGACAAATCGAACGCCCGTCTGTTCTATAAGTACCTCTCGAAGGTGTACGACCGGGTCAACCGGTTCAATTGGAACGAGGAGATGCGCTCGGAGGCGCTCTCCTGGCTGGAGTTCGGCGACGACGATCGGGTGCTCGACGTCGGCTGTGGCACCGGGTTCGGGACCGAGGGACTGCTCGAACACGCTGACGACGTTCACGGTCTCGATCAGAGTATCCACCAGATGGAGAAGGCCTTCGAGAAGTTCGGCAAACACGACCGCGTGAATTTCTACCGGGGCGACGCCGAGCGGCTCCCGTTTGCCGACGATACGTTCGATATCGTCTGGTCGTCGGGCTCGATCGAGTACTGGCCGAACCCTGTCGAGGGGCTCCGAGAGCTGCGCCGCGTCGCGAAGCCCGGCGGACAGGTGCTCGTCGTCGGTCCAGATTACCCGCACAACCGCGTGCTCCAGCGCGTTGCCGACGCGATCATGCTGTTCTACGACGAGACGGAGGCAGACCGCATGTTCGATGCGGCCGGCTACGAGGAGTTCGAACACCATATTCAGCGCGCAACTCCCCGGAGTCCACGCGCGATCACGACCGTCGCGCGCGTTCCCGACTCGTAACGCGTTCCAGACTCGTAACGCGTTCCAGCAGTTATCCCGGATGGACGGTCGTCCGCATCGTCGCTATCGGCTGGTCCCGAACAGAGAGTTGTACCTCGACGACATCACCCGCGGTCGGGGTCGGTTCGTTCGTCTCGGCGACCGTGAACGACGCGGAGCCACCAACCACCCACTCGTCGTCGCTCGCCGTGTTGAACGGACCGCTCGGTCCAGGGTGAAACCCCGACGCCGAAAAGAACGGCACCGGGGGGTGTCGGGCCAACGGCTCGTCGTTCACCAACACGCGTACGGTGAGGTCCTCAGTCGGGATCGGATCGCCACCCTCGTGTGTGAGCGTGAGTTGGGAACCGTCCGCCGAGAGCGAGACCGTCGCGGTCGGCGCGGGTTCGGTCGGGCCGTCGAGCGCGGCGGTCACCACCCCGCCCGCGAGGAGGACGGTGATAGCGACGAGGAGTACGCCCGCGACGGGCGCAACGGCTCTGGACGACGGCCGAAGGCAGACCGTGACTCGGGATCGGATCGACACGGGACGGCTGGCTCGGCACCATATAAAAAGGGCCGTATCGTCGTGACCCCGGGTTATTAGCTTGGACGAGGGGACACCCAGTCGCGGCGCGACACAACTCGAAACCGGTGGTCAGTACCCGGAGCGACTCTTCCGGATCGGCAGCGATGGGCTCGTATTTAAATAGGTTTGAGAGACGGCGTTCAAATGACTAGATCACGCCTGTCGTCGATCAGGTTCCGTCATCGGAGTCGGTAACGTCATCGGTACTATCGGAGTCGTCGAGGTCGTCGGTGAGACGTGGGAGATCGATTGGCTGTATACCGTCGACGACAGCGACTCGGGGCTCGTCGATCACCGTGATCCGGTACGACTCTGTCGGGGAGAGCGTCCGGACGATACCGTTCTGATTGGTCGTCCCGATCGACTCGCTATCCCCACCGTCAGCGCTCTTTGTCACCGTGATACCGGAGACCGGCTCACCGGTCTCTTCGTCGGTGACGGCTACCGTTACCGGTCCGCCGGCGTAGCTCCGGTGTACCGTGACGTTGAACCCGTCCTCGACAAGCGTGTCAGTCTCCACATCGGGGAACTGATCGATATCCATCCGCTGGTGTTCCACGAACACCTGCTCGGTTCCGCCGCTGACGAACGCGCGAAGCGTTCCGTACTCGTGCGGGACGGTGATCCGTTGGACCGATCCGGCCCCGAACGCGTCCGGTTCACGGAGCGCCGTCGTCTCGGGATAGCTCGCGATCGCTGCGTCGATAGCGGCCTCACTGGAGAGGATCCCACCGCCCCGGTCCCACCGGTCGCGCCGGAACGACTCCCGAACGTACTCATCACCCTCGATCGCTGTGAGGACGACGGCGCTCGATGTCGACTCAACGCGAATCTCCGCGGTGTCCGTATCGCCGCGAACGGTCTCAAGTGCCCTGTCGCGGACAGGACCCTCGTACACCTGAAGTTGAACTTGGAGCTCGTCGAGCCGACTCGGCGCACTGAACCCATCCGTCTCCTCGGAGAGTTCGTCGAGAACCTCCAGTCTATCGTTGAATTCCACCGCAATCGTGGAGATGCGGACAAGCTCATCGAGTAGCTCGCGGTCGGTGAGTTCACCGTTTGCGTGTGCGTTGATCGCGGCGGTCTGGCGGCTATCGAGACTCACCTCGTCCTGTTCGACTTCGTTGATCGCTTCGAGGATCCGGCGCTGGCGCTCCGCACTCGTCTCGGCCGACTCGATCCGTTGGATCGTCGTCTCGGTTCGGAGCGCGGCGTCAACCTCGCCGGCCGCAAGCCCAACTGCCGTCCCGAAATTCGCGTCACGGTTGTGATGGCCGATTCTCGGTTCTGCGCCCGGTGGCGTAGACAGCGTGCGAAGCGTGAGGTTCGCCGGATCGACCGACGCTAGGCCCACCGACCCGTCGATAGCGCCCGCAGCGTGGGTGCTGTCGCCGTCCGCCGCTCCGACCGCAGCAGTACCCGCCCCGGCGAGTGAGACTCCGCCGGCGACGGGCGCAACGAAGAGGAGGGCGGCGACGACGAGGACGGGGAGGGCTCTCATCGTCACGTCATTTACCCCCGAAGATTAAAAACCCAACTCACCCGACCGGCTCGTCCCGGCATCACAGGTGCCGGTAGCGTCCGCGAGACTCCGATATCTCCCCGTTTCGGACGAGTTTCTCCAGAATGTTCCGGGCGGCGTCCGGCGTGACATCGTTTTCGGTCGCGTACGCAACGATATCGGCCTCGGTGGGCTCATCCGACTCACGGACGGCGTCCCGGACGATCTTCGTCCGGGTACGTGACGAGTCGCCGTCCGTCGACTGGCGTCCCGCCTCGAACACCGCGTCGGCGTCGAGTCCGGAGGCCTCGAGGTATTCCCTGTCGTCGATCCCCGCGTCCTCGACCGCCCGTTCGAGTTCCGCCGCGTGGTCGACCGCGGCAAACGCCTCGCTGTCGCCGCGCTTCTTCGCGAGCAGTGCCGACCGCGCCTCGCGGGCCGCCGCGCGGTCGTCGGACTCGAAGAGGCGTTTCAGCTTCGCCGTCTGATGGGTCTTTCCACACCGTGAACACTGGGCAGAGTCGTTCGTCCGCGGATCGCGAAGAAGCCACAGGTTGCTACACTCGTTACAGCCGACGACCGCGTACATGCTCGTGGATTTGACTGGCCTCGTGTTGAACCCTCGGGTTACACTGACCGTGTCGACCCGACAAAACCACTACGCCGCCAGCGTCTCCCGCAGGCGGTTATTCGCTCGAACTCGACTCGTCTTCGTCGTCCGACGCGCCGTGATCGGGGACGGATATCAGGTTCTCCCGGCCGAGACGGAGCTTCTCGACTCGCCCCTCATCCGACATCGTCGAGAGCAGTTGGGACACCTTCGCGTCCGACCATCCGGTCTCGGAGACGATGTCGGCCTGTCGCATTCGACCGCCGTTCCGTTCGAGCAGCCGTTCGACCCGCTCTTCGTCCGAGAGGAGCGAGAGGTCCGGTTCCGCCTCGGCGTCGCCGCCGGCTCCGTCCGATTCGATGCCGTTCGGCCCGGGAGCCGGTCCGCCATTCGACTCCCCAGCACCCACCTCGCCTGTCGGACCGCCCGAGCGTTCGTCACCCGCGTTGGGTCCGACGCGACGGTACCCGACGAGCCCACCGGCGATAAGCAACGCTCCGAGAACGATCGCACCCGCGAGGAGGAGCCACGGCGGCGTCGACGGTCCGGGCTGTGTCGACGTCGGGGAGTAGACGACCACGATCCTGTCGTCGCCCTCGAACACTCGTGGTCCCTCAACTATCACCGCGTTGTCTCGGATCGGAACCTGTGTGTCGATAACCGAGTACCCCTCGGGTGTCATAACGACGATGGTCTGGCTCGCCTCCAGTGACTGGAGCCACGTTCCGTCGTCGGGGGTTGTGAGGGCGTCACCCAGTTCGAGGTTCTCACCGTCCTCCGCGAGGAACTCGGTCCAGACGAACGCGAGTCGGAGCTCACCGACCGCCGCGGGCGGTTCCTCAACAGTGTCTTCCGTTCCGTTTTCGAGGTCCATCTCTGCCGGATCCTCGGTGACGACGACCTCACGGTCAATGTTGGTTATCGCCATTTCACGGTCCACGTTCGCGCTGGCGTCGGCCGCGAACCGCTCGAACAGCGCCGGATCGGGGCCGACTTCGCCGTCCATGAACCGCTCACCGACACGCTCGAACGGAGCCGTCTGGTTCGCGTCGTCGAACTCGTACCTGACAGCTATCTCCCACCGTGCGTCACGGTCTGGACGGAGGTCCACCCGTATCCGCGTTTCCGAGTCCGGGTCGAACGTGGCGTCAACCTGGGACGGTGAATCGTCTTGTGAGATCGCATCGACCCGATCCGGGTCGGTTGCGTCCGCGTGCGTCGGTTCGAACGTCGGCGACGCCGACGCTACGTGGTGGTCCGGTACCGAGGAGGTGGAAGCGTCGCCACTGACGACGACTCCCGCGCCGGCGACGAGGACGGCGGCGAGGAGTACAACGAGGAGGACACGGATCGCGGGGTTCCGCATACAGTTCTGACGCACTCGGGCCCGCGGCAAAACGCTTTCCATGCCCGGTTTTATCCGCGAAAGCGAGCGATCGTCGGTCGCCACGGCACCCGGACCGCCCGCCACCCGTCGAAACCCGAGGGTAACCGAACCGTCCGCCATGCGCCGCAGAAAACACTTATATATTACCGAGTATCCTCGGTCATGAACGCTCGAACTACCCTCCTCGCGCTCGCGGGCGTCGTTGCTCTTGCGGGCGTGATCGGGGTCGTCGCAGCGCCGGGCGCGCTCGACGATCCTCGCGACACGGACGCTCCACCAGGAAATATCGATCTCGTCGATGTCATCGTGGACCCGGGAGAGATCCGCGGTGAGACCGCGACGCTCGACCTCGTCGCCGATCTCGAACACCAGGGGTCGACCGTCGAGAACGTCACCGTCAGACACCGGGCTATCGGGTCCGAGTCCGGACTCCTCGTCGATGAGACCACGGTCGAGGTCGGCGACGTCGACCAGAACGGGGAGATGACCGTAAACGGGAGCGTTGACGTAGACCGCGCCGGAGGCTATCATCTCGAGACTGTCGTTTACGTCGACGGTGAGCGTCGAACCGAACGAACCACGCGCGTTGCCGGCGTGTCGGCACTAGTGCCCTCGTACGCGGACGCAAACGTCGGGTTCTCCGATAGCGACATCTGGCCGACCGTCGCGGTCTCCGTCGCGGAGACGAGCGAAGAGAGCGCGACGCTCTCGATCTCGACGGCGGTGGCGAACCGTGGAGACGACCCGTCGGAGAACCTCGAGCTCAGGGTGTTACTCAGACAGGCCGACTCCAACGTCGTCGCTGACGAGACGAGCGAGACGGTCGGATCAGTGCGTCCCGGCCGCACCGAAGCGGTGACGACGACCGTCGAGGTCCCTGACGGTTACAACTACTACGTGGACGCGGCGCTGTTCGACGACGACGTACTGATAGACGAGACACAAGACGTTGCGAACCTCGACCCACAGGAAACGATCGACGCGAACGAGACGGTCGAAGATGTCGACTTCGCAGTCGAGGACTTCGCCCAAGACGACGTGGCCGACGACTCCGAGGACGCACCTCGCGGGGACGTGGTCGAAGACGAAGACGATGCCGACGCCGACGACGACACGCCGGGATTCGGCGTCGCTGTCGCCGCGGCTGCGCTCATCCTCGCAACGCTCATCGCACGGAGGGTTCAATGACCCGGGACCCGCGAACGCCGGATAAGGGAGGATCGAACGGGCCCATCGACCGGACGACCAACGCGACTGACGCCACTCACACGCCATGACCGACATCGAAAACTCGGAAACAACCACGGACGGGAGTCGGACCGACACGGAATCGACTAAGAGGGTGACCGATAGGCGCCGACCCACGTTCACGCGGCTCACGTCCGCGGACCTCCGTGGGATCCTCGACCGGCTCGCGCTCGCCGCGCTGACGACCCTCGCGCTCATCGCCGGATGGAGCTTCTACGGGCACGCCGGGACCGCGATTCGGACGTGGCTCGATCCGGCCTACCAGCCGATCGCGTTGGCCGCGTTCAACCTGATCGTCCTGTTGGTCGCGCTCGCCGGTGTCGCCCACCAGCTATATCGGATCCGGGCCGGCGACGACGACGCGTACGGAGGCGAGGATCCCTCCACGGCGTCGCCGGGAGAGTGATCCCACGCGACTCGGCGTAGTTCAGATTGGTCGTGTCCGTCGGAATACTACTCGTCCGGGAGGTCCTCTGTGCTTCCGGGAATCTGCTCGACTTGGCCGGCGAGCGTTGCGGCGTCGCCGGCGACAGTCGAGGGTTCGACACCGGCCTCGCCGGCGACGACCCGGACGTGAGCCGCCAGCAGCGCGAGGGCACGAAGCCCCTCACTTTCGCCGTCGCCGTCGGTTCGCTGGGCAAACGTGGTGTCCACCTCGCCGTCACGGACCACGCCGACGTGGACCGCCTCTATTTCGTCGCCGTCGAGGAGGTCGCGGGCACGCTCAAGTTCCGTCGTGAACGGATCCACGTCACCTGTTCCCTCTTCGTTTGTCGAGTTGTTGGAGTGATTGTCGTCGCTCATACTGATATTCGGTGCGAGGGCGTGAAAAGCGCGGCGTTGCGGGGAGGGGTAAGCAGTCGGTCTGAGACGGGGATACAGCCCTGATCCGTCGCGTCGTCCGGCCAGCTACTCGGGACGCGGGCGAGCGATGAACAGCGCCTCTTCAAGCGAAAACGGATCGTATGTCGACTGGTGACAGACGCAGTAGGCGCCGTCCTCGGCGTCGTACCGGGCGGACTCTCCAAGTTCCTTGTAGCCGGGGATACAGCAGAAGTGCGTACAGACGTTGAGATACGCCATGAATCCCTGATCGGTCGAGGCGGCGAGCCACTCGTCGTCCTCGGCCGCCTCCTCGATCCGCTCAGAGCGGATCACGACCGCGTTGAGGTCAGCGTCGGCGTCCTCGGAACGCCACGTCGTCGACGCCGGCTTCCCGACGCCGTCGTTACCGACGTTGTTCCCCCACGTGTCGTAGTCGTCGAAATCGTCGATGTGGATGCGGTCGCCGGCGTCGTACGTCTCGTCCTGCCAGTCGTACGTGCCGGGGTTGGCTCGGAAGATGTTGTCCGACTCGAAGTTCGGGCGGACGTTCTCTTGGGACTCGATACCGCAGTACTGGAACCACTCACCGGCGTACGTCCGTCCGCCGAGCTCCTCCCGTGCCACCTCGATCTCGAATCCTTCGTCTTCGATGGTCTGGACCTCGGGCCAAATGCCCTCGATGAAGCCGTCATCGTCGACTCGGACTGGGATCTGTGGAAGACCGCGAGGTGCCGGGCCCCCGGTGTGCTCGATCGTCATCGCGACGGTCTGTCCGCCGCCGACGCCGCCGGCGGTCGTCAGGGTGTTCACCGTCGCGGATCCCATAGCGCCGACCCCTGCGAGGGTCGCGCCTCCGACGACGCCTTTCACGAAGCGCCGCCGTCCGGACTCGGACGGATACTTATCGGACATGCTCATAATCAGATTCAGGCGGGACCAGTAAAAAGGGTGACGAACCCGTGGATGTCACGGAACGGGGAGATTTGCCCCGATCTCACCGGACCAAGTGAATCTTCCGTACGCCCGCCACAAACGCCGGATCCGGGAGGCTGCGTGAGGAGTGTCGATACGCGAAACCCCAGCCCAAACGCGCCACATCCCGGAGGCAAACATTCGTCCGGACCGCGGTTTTAACCGATCCCGCGCGTACCGTGAGTGGTATGGAGTTGCATAATCGGACCGTACGCACTGATGTCCGCGAACTCGGCGCGCTACTCGGTGACGTACTCGCCGCACAAACCTCTACTGAAGCCTTCGAGACCGTTGAAGACCTGCGAAACGCGGCGATCGACTATCGACGCGGAGACGCAACGAGCAGAGATCCCCTCCACGCATCAGTCGACAACCTCTCGACGACTCGGGAAGGGATCGTCGCCAGAGCGTTCACGACGTACTTTGAGCTGATCAACCTCGCGGAGGAGCGCGAGCGAGTTCGCGCGGTACGGAACACGGACGCGGACGACGCGTTACACGACTCCTTCGAGGCTACCATCGAGGCGTTCGCGGATGCCGGCGTCGACGCCGACGAACTCGAATCCCTCCTTGACGACGTGCTCATCGAACCGACGTTCACCGCCCATCCGACGGAAGCACGCCGTGCGACGGTAAAATCGAAGCTCCGCTCGATCGCGAACCACCTTGAGGAGTTGGACGAGCGCCGGCTCTCCGAACGGGAAAAGAACGCGGTCTGGCGCGACGTGACCGCGGAAGTAACTAGCATGTGGGGAACCAGACAGGTCCGACAGCGCCGCCCGGAGCCGGAAGACGAGGCGCGAAACGTCCGGTGGTATCTCGAAAACACGCTGTTCGACGTTGTCGGCGACGCCTACGAGGAGTTCGAGAGGACGATCTCCGAGGAGTACGAGGACGTCGACTGTCCGAAGCTGTTCGAATTCCGCTCGTGGGCGGGCTCCGATCGGGACGGAAACCCCTTCGTTACGCCAGAGGTCACCGACGAGACGCTGGCCGGACAGCGCTCGGTCGCACTCGAAAAGTATCGCGAACAGTGTAAGCGCCTTTCGGCGGTGTTGAGCCAAGACGGCGAGCGATACGAGGTCAGCGACGCCTTCGCGGAGTCGCTCGCGGCCGACGCCGAACGATTCCCGGCAGTTGTCGAGGAGGCACGCGAGCGGTATCCGGACGAACCGTACCGTCAGAAGCTCAAGTTGATGCGTGAACGCCTCGATCGTGTCGACGACGTGCGTCCCGGGGGCTACCCCGACGGCGACGCGTTCCTCGAAGATCTCGAAGTCATCGCGGAGTCGCTGTCGGCGGACCGGAACGCGGTTGTTCGGGAGTCGTTCATCGACCCGCTTCGTCGACAGGTTGACACGTTCGGATTCGTCCTCGCGTCGTTGGATCTCCGAGATCACCGCGAGAACCACACCGAGGCGGTCGCCGAGACGGTCGGCGTCGAGGGCGTCGACTACCGGTCCATGGACGAATCGGAGCGCGAGCAGTTCCTCACGGAAGCGATTCTTCAGGACGAGCCCGTGATCGACATCGAGGAGCCCGGCGAGGTCTCCGAGACAGCCGAGCGCGTGCTTGAACGCTTCCGGGAGTTCTCTGAGTGGCAGGCGGAGTACGGAACGCAGGCCATCGACACCTACTGTATCTCGATGACGGAAGAGCCGAGTCACGTTCTCGAGGTGCTGTTCCTCGCCGACCAGGTGGGCGTTGTGTCCCTGCCCGACCACTGCGGTGTCGATGTCGTCCCGCTGTTGGAGACCGAGTCGGCGCTCAACGGTGCCGAACGAATCCTCGGGACGCTGTTCGAGAACGACGCGTACGGCGCGGCGCTTGCGGCTCGCGGAGAGGTTCAGGAGGTCATGCTCGGCTACTCCGACTCCAACAAAGAGAACGGCTTTCTCGCGGCCAACTGGGACCTTTATAAGAACCAGCGTCGACTCGCAAGCTTCTGCCGCGAGGAGGACGTCACCCTCCGGCTGTTCCACGGCCGTGGCGGGTCGATCTCGCGGGGTGGCGGCCCGATGAACGAGGCGCTCCTCGCGTTGCCGAACGAAACGGTTACCGGACAAGTGAAATTCACCGAGCAGGGCGAAGCGATAGCGGAGAAGTACGCCAATCGCCGGATCGCCGAGCGCGAACTCGAACAGATGCTCGACGCGCAGATCCACGCACGTCGCGAGGCGAAACAGGAGCCCAACGAGGAGGTTCCGGAGGCGTGGATCGACGCGATGGAAACGATGGCTCCAGCCGCACGCACCACCTATCGCGATCTGTTGAACAGCGACGGCTTCGTCTCCTACTTCGGGCAGGCGACGCCGATATCCGTCGTCGAGGATCTCAACCTCGGCTCTCGGCCCGCCTCGCGTTCCGGCGAGCGAACCGTAGAGGACCTCCGCGCTATCCCGTGGGTGTTTTCGTGGACACAGACCCGACTCATTCTTCCCGGCTGGTACGCACTGGCCTCCGGAATCGACGCGTATCTCGACGAGGTCGGAGAGGCGGACGGGCTGGAAACGCTTCGCGAGATGTACGAGGAATGGCCGTTCTTCCGAACAACTCTAGATAACGCCGGGCTCGCGCTTGCCCGTACCGAACCGGAGATCGCGGCCGAGTACGCAGACCTTGCGGACGACGAACTCCGGGAGCAGTTCTTCCCCGAGCTCGTCGGGGAGTACGAGCGTGGTCGCGAGCTCGTTCTCTCCATCAGCGGGCGTGACGAACTCATCCGCCGCGAGTGGCTCTCGGAGAGTCTCGACCGCCGGAACCCTTACGTCGATCCGCTCAACCTCCTACAGGTGGACCTACTCGGGCGTACTCACCGGACCGACGAGGAAGAGCGGACCCTCCGCCTGACGGTGAACGGAATCGCTGCCGGGATGAAAAACACGGGGTGACATCCACTTCGCAAACGCATCTCACCGTGTTACTATTTTGAAATCGGTCCTCGAATATGCCCGGGTCGAGACAGCTTTCGGTAAGTACTGTGTCTTGAGACCCCAATCGAAACGTTGAGAACTCATAGACGATCCAAAAGCTCCAGCCCGTGAGCGCTACTGAAGCAGATCTAAAATTGATATCGCGATATGAGGTTTATTATAAATAGCCCTAGGAAGACCAACGGGAGTGGGAAGGTAGTCAAAGTTACAAATCGCGTTATGCGGCCGGGAACAAAAAAGAAGAGACCGATTACGCGTAGCGCTCGAGCTCAGGTCGGTCGAGGTCTTCGAGGACCTCGCTTGCGACTTCCGAGAGGAACGCCTCGCCATCGTCGCTGATCCGGCGACCCTCGCCGGCGGCGGTCGTGACGAGCCCGTCCTCCTCAAGCACCTGGAGCGACGCACGAATGAGCTTTCTGGAGCCGCCAGCGTGCTCACCGGGGCGAACTATATAGCGGTTCGAGCCGCGCTTCTTCGAGCCGTACTCGGTCGCGAGCCGCTCAATGCCGACCGGCTCGTTCTGTGCGACTTTCCGGAGAAGACTCGCCGACCGAACGTACCAGAAGTCGTCCTGTTCCGGGGGCAGCTCCTTGCCGGCACCGCTCTTGGCGAACTCCACCCAGTCGGGCTCGTCGATTCGGTCCTCGAGTCGTGCCGCGACTGCCTCGATCAGGGCGTCGGCGGGCACATCGTAGATGGTTACCATTGAGAGAGAATTCACCCTAACGTCGTTTAAACCCATCGTCTTCGAGAAGCGTCGTGTGACGCGTTTTCACGGGGGAGCGCCGCGCTCGCCACGAGTCGCAGTTACGCCACGTACTCGTACTTCCGCTCGTTCATCCGACCCCAGCCGGTGAACACAAACTCTCCGTCCGGGGCGGTGAACTCCTCAATCTCGCGATCGAGGTCCTTGTCGTACTCGTGTACGTCATGGACATCCTCGTACTCGTCCCACGAGAGGTCGTAGCGTGCGTCGAGCTGTGCGTCGATGTCGAGCGATGTAATCTCCTCCCGCCAGCCCGCTTGAACCGTTTCAGCGTGTATCTCTGCCTGCGCGCCAGAACCGTATGAGGCGACGAGCAGCGTTTCGCCGACGAAGTCGCGGTCGCGAGCGAGAGCGTCCCGTAGCGCGCTGACACGGGCGATGTGGACGGACCCGGTGTACCAGTTGCCAACCTCCCGAGAGAGTTCGAGTGTCGGTTCCACGACATCGTCGTACCACGCCCCGTACTGCTCGGTCGTCTTCAGTTCGTCCATGTACTCGCGGATCGCCTCCTCGTACGCCTCGCGGTCCGCGTACTCGTCCTCGCGTGGCTGACGGCCGATCTCACCCGCCAGGTCGTCTTCGTGTTCCGTATCACGGATGACGTGCCGATACGCGAGCAGGGCCGCCTTCCGGACCATCCCCGGGAACGGAGTATGGTACGGAGCGTACGCGAAGTCGTCGAGGTGGATCTTCCCCGAGACCGACTCGTAGTCTTCGAGCGCCTCGCGCATCCGCGAGAGGTACACCTGCATCGATCGCTTGCCGTCGACGCTGGGGAACTGCTGATTCGGCTTGAGAAAGTCCGTCTCGTCCATCGAGCCGTACCCCTGATGGGTCGACAGCTCGACGAGGTCAGGGTCCTCGTCGATCAGCATCGCCACCGCGCCCGCACCCTGCGTTGCCTCGCCGGGGTCACCGCGGGCGTACAGCGCGGTGTCCGTCGCGATCACGAGCGCGGCACGGTCGCGGTTGCGACCCGCCTGAATCCAGTTGTACGCGTCATCAACCGCCTGCGTGCCGGCAACGCAGGCGAATTTGCGCTCTCCCTTGTTGGCATGGCGGAAGTCGCCGTCGTACACCAGTTCGAGACAGCCTGCGATGTACGTCGAAACGGGCTTCGAGTGGTCGAACGCGGACTCGGTCGCGACGTCTATCCGACCGATGTCGGCCGGTTCGAGCCCCTTGCGGTCCATCAGGCGCTTGGCGGCGTTCGCACCCATCGTGACGATGTCCTCGTACACGTCCGGGAACGAGGAGTTCCGGAGGCCGAGGCCCTTCGTGTACTTCTCCGGGTCGTCGCCCTTCTGCGGGGCGAACGTGTTCGGTAAGTCGAGCTTGAGTTTGCCGGATCGGATCTCGATGGCATCGATCCCTACTGAAGTCATACACGGTCGTTCATGGAGTGGGTTTATTGGTGTGTCGATGACGGTTTCGTCGATCGTGGAACTACTTGATCGCGGGGTCTCTACACGAACGACCGATGTGGTAAACTTTTTAGTAGTACTAAATAGTATTACTTGTATGTCAACGACGGTTTCGGCAAAGATTCCCGAGGAGCTCAAACGCGAACTGGACGAGGCCGATGTCAACGTCAGCGAAGCGATCCGTGAGGCCTTGGAGGAAGAGGTACGGCGTCGACGCAGGGAGCGACTGAGCGAGCGCGCGGCCGATATAAAAATGGGAGACTCCGGACCGGTCGGCGCGGACGAGATAGCCGATCTGGTGCGAGCGGACCGGACAGAGCGTGACCGATGAGTGATGTCCCACAGTCGGGCAACGATCCGACACCCGTGTTCGATACGAGCAGCGTCGTCGCCGTCCTCCTCGATGACGACACGCCGCCGATCTCCGTGTTGTACGACGGGCACGTCCTCGATCTCACGTTCTACGAGGCTGGAAACGTGCTCTGGAAGGTCCACGCGCTTCAGGGCCGGACGACCGCCGAGGAGCACGCGGAACTCGTCTCGTTGCTCGCGGACCTCCGCCGCGAACTCGTCGTTCACGACCTCGAGGAGATCGGTTTCGAGGTCGTAATGAAGGTCGCAACGGAGACCGAGTTGACGTTTTATGATGCCGGCTACGTCGCGTGTGCGGAAGCGTTGGAGACGACGCTCGTGACGGAGGACAGCGAGTTACTGGCGGTCGCTGAAGAGCGTGTGAACGGTTATCGGGTGCGGGAGTACACGTCCTGACGGTGGCGGGATCGAAGTGGAATCAACTCGGGACGTGTGTTGAGATCGGCTTCGAGTAATTGGATGCTGAATCGGTCGTGAGACGACCCGGTCGATGTGCGTTGGTTTGAGTCGGGTGATTCCATTGACAACTTGGCGGTGTTTGAGCCCTCTCAGATGATGTCCTCGTACACGTCTGGGAAGAGGGGTTTTGGAGCTTAGCCCTTCGTGTACTTTCCGGATCGTCACCCTTCTGCGGAGCGAACGTGTTCGGCAAGTCGAGCGTGAGTTTCTAGTCCAGATCTCTGTAGGATCGACCCCTACTGCGGTCAGAAACGACTATTTATAAGGTGGACATGGATGTGTATTTTGATGGCGAGTTCGTTGATCATGAAATTCAATTACCTCGGTTGTGAGAAGCGGATCCCTGTTTAATTTCTCCATGTGCTAGGGATATGGAACGGTTTCACGATCTTCCTCGTTCCCGTCGCTATCGAACAGGATTACACGAATCTCAGTCGCTTGATTAGCCCCTCCTATGGTCTCTGTCTGTGGTTGAGTCGACTCAACTGGGATCAGTCCAGTTTCATCTCGGACACTCCCGTCAGCAGTGAGCGACTGGACGTTCACTTGTGCGTTCGGATCAGATGTGTCGATTTCAAACTCTACGTCAATGTCATTGCCACCAGCGGGACTCGGATCAACGCTCAGAATCCGATAGATCGTCTCCGTGATCGTCGTCGTATCGTTATCTAGTATGTTCTCCTCAGATTCGTCTTCGTACAGCGTTGCTGTTATTTGATCTTCCGCTTCGAGTCCACCGACATCAGTCGCGCTAATCGTAAACGTTTGTTCCGAGTCAGCCTGTCGTGTCTCTTCTTCACCTGTTCTCGTATTCTCCACGACGAGGAATGGTTCGTCCGTATTTAGATAATCGCTCGTAGTGACATCGAACTCATCGTCCATCTCACTGATTTCGTCTTGGAGATCAACGTTCCCTGCTGGTTGATCCTCTTCAACAACTGTAACATCGACCTGATCACTGTCGTCGTCGCTTTCGACAGTCGCAGTGTACTCACCCGCATCACCCTCTTCAGTCGTCCAAGAGAGGGTTTGCTGATCCGTTTCTCCTGGTTCAAGTTCGAACTCGTCGGTGGTATCTCGTATCTCGCCGTCGATGATCAGATCAAGTGATTGAGTGCCTTCCTCGGTGCCGATGTTCTCGATGTCCACTGTCACGTCAAGGGTGTCGGTCTCCTCAATAGGGCTATTCGTTTCCGTGATCTCGACGGTGAAGAACGGGCCACTATCGACTTCGACGGGAATCACGTCAGTGTCGTCGCCCGCGCTGATGAACAGCCGTGAGTGTCCCGTCTCTCCAACCGACACGGATTTTCCTTCGATTCGACCGTTCGCATTCGTGCGGTCGTCAGGACCAGAGATAATGTCAAGAACGCTCGAATCGCTCGATCCGAATCCGACGATCAGACCTGAAACTGGATCTCCGCCGGCGGTAACGCTGCCACTCACGTCGAAGGAATCCGAATTCGCGTTCACGACGAGTCCACCATTGTCCGAGCCGACGCCTGAATTGGAGTCAGCAATATCATCCGCTGAATCCCACTCAGTAGAGAACGTTCTGCTGAACTCACCATCCCCTTCCCTACCCGTAGTTCTGAATTCAACCGACTCAAACTCCGGGTCGTTCGGATCACTTCCATTTATAAACGCTTCCGTATCCTCGGTTATTTCGGCGAAGACTCGTCCGTCGTCATCCGTGGTACGGTCCGAAGTCGTGTCGAACGAAACGGTCGTCCCACTAACCGGATTGTTGTACTTGTCTCGTACCTCGACACCAACGCTCTGGCCGGACGTGACATTCTGTCCGCCGACAGGAACAATGTATGCGGGCTCTATCTCCCCGCTGCCGTCCACCGAAACTTCCCCGAGCGCAAGTCGGTACGTCTGACTACCGTTTAGTGTGATATCAATCTGATCGTCTTCCGGCTCGACGCTTTCCGCCGGAACGTCCAAACGACTAGTGAGGTCCGTGGCATTATCCACCGCCGTCGGCAACGAAATAGTGAGGTTTTCACCGTTCACTCCGGTTATCGGAATCCTGTTCGACCCCCGGGAAACCGTCTCCGAGTCGACGCTTCTTGCCTCGACGCCGCTCTCCGAGAGCTCGCCGGAAAGCACCGTCAGCAAGAGTCGTTCGTCGCGGACGATCGTCTGATCCGATCGGGGAAGCGCTCTGTCGCCAAATTCGGCGACGACGAGGGAGTTCTCGTACACCAATTCTGGTGCGCCACGATACTCGTTGTAGTTCGGCGTGTATCGGATCGAACGCGTGTCGAAATTGAATCCGGTATCGTTCCAGAACTTCTCGACGTTCTCATGTACGCCATCACCCACCCGTGCGTCTGAGATGGTCAGATTCTCTTCTGCCGTCGTCTCAAGCGATCCCGACGCCGGCGGTGGGTTTAAAAAGAACGTCCGCTGTGGGTATCGCGTCCCAAGGCGTATCGATGTCGACCGGGCCTCGCCGGTTGTCCCGCCGCTCAACAGCGCGTTCCGCAGATCCTGGAAGTCGCCCTCGACCTCCTGACTGTGTTCGAACTCGATTTCGCTGTTCTCTGCCGGCACGAACTGCACCTGATAAATGGAGAGCGCTAAAATCAGAAACCCGAACAGGATCACCGTCCCGACCACGACCGACTGGCCTCGACGGTCGTGACTGAAGCTCATTAGCCATGTTCGGTCGCCCGCACGTATAAATTCCCGCGACCACGTCTCACGCTCGATAACGGTCCCGTGTGTGGCGAGACTACCCGTTCGACGACCGACGCGCCGTCACCGCCGCCGAGGCCGCGGCGACGACCCCGCCGAACCCGCCGAGCAGGACGGCCTGTGTCCAGTTATATCCGAGAACCGTTCCCGACAACAGGGTGATTCCCACGAACGACACCACGACCGCACCGAGCGTTGAGAGAAGCGATCCCCCATCAGCGGAATCGTCGTCCATACGAAACGCACCGGCTAGCAGTATATAAGTGAACACACTTGCTGAGCAAAGTACATCGTATACTGCTATAGAGAATGCGAGTGTCGAGTGTACTCCTCGCTCAGTACCGGGTCGTTTTTGCGCGCGGCGGTGCTCTCGACGCGTATGGCGAAACAGCCGCATCTGCTGATCGAGGAGGGTGACGTCCACGAGATCGCGATCGTCCCCGGCGACCCAGGGCGCGTCGACCGCATCGCAGACCTGTGTGACGACAGCGAACTCGTCGCAGAGAACCGCGAGTACCGCGTCGTCAACGCAACTTATGAGGGAGTCGACCTCACCATCTGTTCGACCGGGATCGGCTGCCCCTCGGCGGCCATCGCCGTCGAGGAGCTCTCACGGGTCGGCGTCGAGACGTTCCTCCGGTGTGGCACCTGTGGCGCGCTCCAAGCAAACATGGAGATCGGCGACATGGTCGTCGCGACGGGCGCGGCCAAAGAGGAGGGAACGAGCAAGCGCTACGAGTCTGCGGTGTATCCTGCGGTTCCGGATTACGAGGTCCTCTCGGCGCTCGTCGACGGCGCGGAGGCGAACGACGAGGAGGTCCACGTCGGGCCCATCGTCTCCGACGACGCCTTTTATAATGAGAGCGAGGAGTACGTCGAGGACTGGAACGACGCCAACCTGCTGGCGATCGAGATGGAGGCGGCGACCGTGTTCTCGTTGGCTCGTCGGAAGGGACTCGCCGCAGGCGCAATCTGTACCGTCGACGGCAACCTCGTCGCGGGCTCACAGAAGGGTGCCGACTCCGGCGACGAACTCCCTAAAAAGGCAAAAAACAACGTCGAACGCGCCATTCGGATCACGCTGAACGCGATCACGGCGTTGTAGGCGGCGGCAACGACGCTTCAGGCGGCGGCAACGACGCTTCAGGCGGCCGGGCAGCCGGGCTCGGTTATTTTTCCTCTGGTTTGAACTCCACGAGGGTCAGGTCCCGGTCGAGCGCACAGTGGTCGTGGGGGGGTTCACCGAGTACCTGGTCGATCCGACGCTCCTCGTCGAAGGACGCGCCGTCGGGAACGCAGTACTCGTGGCTCGGACACTCGGTGTGGGGGCAGGGGCCGGCAAGTGATGCCATGCTCCCTGCGTACGCGCCCTTCGACGGGACGTTGGCGGGGACGGGTGCCGGCTCGACCTCGACCGCGCGGACTCCAGAGTCGTGGACCGCGCAGTCGAGCGTCTGTGCGTTCTCTCGCACCCCGGTGATACGGTACCGAGTTCCGACCGAGAGGTTGAGGCACTGACTCCGGTACGGACACCCGTCGCAGTCCGGCGATTCCCCTTGATAGACGAACTCGCGACCCGTGTCCGCGAGCCGGGAACCGATGAGCGTGACCGTGGGCATATCGGCGATAATGAGCCCTGGCGTCGTAAGACTCCCGCATCGTTCGGCCGGACAGCTACGACACCCTGACCGGTCCGGAAAGCAAGACACATGCGGCGTGGCGCGGAAAGGCACCCAATGATAGGGGGGGTAGCGACCGATCTGAAACGCGAGGCAGAGCGGGCGAACGAGCGCCGGCTTCTCGTGCTCGCCGGCGACCGCGACCGCGGTATCGACGCTGCCTACGAGGCGATCGAAGCGACCGGCGTCGACGATGCGGTCTCCATCGTCTCCACCCGCGAGGGGTTTCGGTTCGATCGCGTTGGACCGCGTGGCTCCGGCGATCTTCTGGGACGCACACGAGAGATCGTGGTGCTGGACTGTCACGACCAGTTTGTCCCGAACGCGCTCGGTCGGGCGGTCGGGGCGGTCGACGGGGGCGGACTCCTCGTGTTGCTGACACCGCCTCTCGACGACTGGCCCGATCGACGCGATCGGTTCGACGAGTCGCTCGCGGTTCCTCCGTTCTCCCTCTCGGACGTGACCGGACGGTTCCGGCGTCGACTCGTCGAAACGCTTCGAACACACCCAGGTGTCGCGGTCGTATCGCTTCCCACCACGGCCGAGGACGGAGCCGCCGACGAGGATCAGTCGTCGGAAGAAGGACCACCTTCGCCGACGATCGAACGGGACGGTCACGTAGATTCGGCGTCATCACCCGTTCGCTCGTCCACAAGTCCGTCTCGCCCCGCGACAGCAACGTTTCCGTCATCCGTTTACGACGCGTGCCGTACCGCCGATCAAGTCCGAGCGGTCAGCGCCCTCGAATCGCTGACGACGCCGGGGTCGGCTGTGGTGATCGAGTCAGACCGTGGCCGAGGGAAATCCAGCGCTGCGGGGCTAGCCGCCGCCGCACTCGCCGTGAACGGTGGCGACGTGCTCGTCACGGCCCCGGCGTACCAGAATGCGGCTGAGGTGTTCGCTCGCGCCCGTGAACAGTTCCGGGCGGTCGGTGCCGACATCGCCAACGTCGACGGGGGCGACAACGCTGGGTCCGACAGTGCCACCGACGCCGATCCGCGGTGTCTCGACGTGCCGGACGGAGGACGCATCAGGTTCGCCTTGCCGCCGGTCGCGGCTGACCTCCCCGGCGATCCTGACGCGGTCATGATCGACGAGGCTGCGGCGCTTCCGGTGCGACTGCTCAACCGCTTCCTCGATGCGCCGGCAGTCGCGTTCTGTACGACGGTTCACGGCTACGAGGGGGCAGGACGCGGGTTTACCGTCCGGTTTCGAGACCGACTTACTGAAAGCGAATTCGTAGTCAAAGATGTCCGACTCGACGAACCGATCCGATACGCGCCGAACGATCCGGTGGAGTCGTGGGCCTCACGCGTGCTCGCGCTCGATGCTAGACCCGCCGTTCCGGAGGCGGTGGCGGAAACGACTGTGGACGAAGTCCGTTATCGGTCGCTCAGTCCTAACGAACTGCTCGCGGATGAGACACTACTTAGCGAGGCCTTTGGACTGCTCGTCGCAGCCCACTACCGAACAGAGCCGAACGACCTCGCGCGACTGCTCGACGCGCCGAACCTCTCCGCGAGAGCGCTCGTTGCCGACGGTCGGGTCGTTGCCGTCGCGCTTCTCGCGCGCGAAGGAGGGCTTTCGGCCGAAACTCGGTCGGGGATGTACGAGGGCGAGCGCGTGCGTGGGAACATGGTGCCGGACCTGCTCACGAGCCAACTGCGTGACGAGCAGGCCGCGGAACCGCGGGGGATCCGGACCGTTCGCATTGCGACCCATCACGCGCTCCGCGGTCGCGGGCTCGGGTCGCATCTGCTGAAGCGGGTTCACGCCGAGTTTGGGGATGTGGTCAACTACTTTTCAGTCGGGTTCGGTGCGACCCCGCGACTCCTCCGCTTCTGGCGGCACGCGGGCTATCAGACGGTTCATCTCTCGACGACCCGCAACGATGCCTCGGGTGAACACTCCGCGGTCATGCTCCGGCCGGCAGGGGCCACCGGTAGCGACCTGTTGGACCGTCACGCGGCCGCGTTCCGCGACCGGGAGCGAGACGTGCTCTCCGACGCCCACCGCGACGTCGACGCCGATATCGTCCGTGGAGCGCTGGCGGCGTGCTCGGCCCCGGTTCCGGTCGACCTCACGCCTGTGGAGTGGCGGGCGGTTGTCGCGGCGGCGTTCGGCCCCGGAACGTACGAGGTAGCACCCGGTGGGTTCCGTGACCTCGCGCTGGCGACGTTGATCGGTGACGCGGAGCAACCGGGCGAGGCGTCGGGAGCCGAAAAGCCGAAGAAGCCGGATCTTGACGCGCGATCAGAGCGTCTGCTCGTCCGAAAAGTGTTACAGGGACAGCCGTGGGCGGTGGTCGCAGCGGAACTCGACTACGTCTCGGAGTCTGCGTGTATGCGTGCGCTCGGCGACGCGTTCCGGCCTGTAGTCGACCAGTACGGGACTGACGCCGCACTCACCGAGCGTGACCGGTTCGGTGACAAGTAGCCTCAGTCGTCAGCGGATCCGGCGTCGGCGTCCGGCGAGGGGAGGTCCTCCACGTGGGCGGCCGCCTCGTCGAAATTCGGTCCAGGAGCGATCTCACCGGTCTCGGGGTCCCACTCGATGTAGCCCGCCTCGGCGAGCGCGGGAAGATGCGTCTCCCGGAGCGCGGCCTCGATCTCATCCGCGCGACCTCGTGGTCGGAGATCGGCGATCGTCGAAACGGTGTCATCGACGAGCCCCGCGACGATCCGACGCCGCTGTTCGTCCGCGAGCGACGGCGCGTGGGAGGACGTGTTGTGGGACATGGTCACTAGTGTATCTATATTCACGTGCTAGTGGGAAATAAAGGTACGGACGAGTCTGGGGCCGTGTGTGCTGGAATCGTGGCGGGTAAGCAGTTGGAACCCCTCGTTCCGCGGCGAACGTTTTTTCAGGTGAGACGCCGAATTTCGGCTGACGCCCTCCATGTCCCTCCGCGCGCGGATCGCTGCGGTACTCGCAGCACTCGTCGGTCTGAACGCCCTCCTCGTCGTGACCCTCCTGTGGGCGTACGGTGTTCTCGTCCCGGGAGTCGTCGCCGGGACCCTGGTCTTCCTCCAGCAGGGGGCCGTCGGGGTCGAGTTCCTTCGGCTACCGGTGTCGCTTCCGACGGTCGCATTCGTCGTCCTCGGCGTTCTCACCGTTCAGGCGCACTACGGCTACCGGCGCGTGCTATCGGGTCCCGCAGGTGACAGCAGCGACGATGGTCCAGTCACAGCAACGGTTCGGCGACTGGCGATGGGTGCGGACGTGCCGCCACCGGATGTTCGCGTCGTCGACGATCCGACCCCGAGCTGTTACACCGTCGGGCGGTTCACCGACGCAACGGTCGTTGTCACCACCGGCCTTGTCGAAACGCTCGACGAGGCCGAACTGGAGGCGGTACTTGCCCACGAGGTGGCACACGTCGCGAACCGCGACGTGACCCTGATGACGCTCACGACGTTGTTTTTGGAGTTCGCGGACCGCGGGTATCACGCTGCTCGGCTGGTCAGACGGGCGATCCACGACCCCGAGGCCCGCTCCGGGCGAGGCGGGATCGTTCTCCAGTGGCTCCTCCCGCTCGCGCTGTTGACGTACGTCTTCGTCTCGCCGCTCCTGTGGCTGTTCGCGACGGGGGCCGACCGCGCGACGCGCGAACTCTCACACGCGCGGGAGTTGGCCGCCGATGCGGCTGGTGCCCGGCTCTCCGGCGATCCGCTTGCGCTGGCGACCGCGCTCGTGACGCTCTCGGAGGCGACACCGACGCCAGATGCGGACCTTCGGACGACCCGAACCCGGGCACTCTGTGTCGTCCCGGGTCCGATAGTGACTGGGCCGAGTACGTCAGGGGCCGTGGACGCCTCTGACATGTCGAGTCAGGCTCCCTCCGTCGTCGCAACGAGCGAAGACGACCACACGGACCGGAACAATCGCGCGAACCAAAGCGACCGCGTGAACCGAAGCGAGTGGATCGACGCGTGGCAGGACCGGACCCCAGGACCGGTCGATCCAACGAGAGAGACGAGTCTGACCGGAACCCACCCCGCAGTCGCTGAGCGGGTTCGGCGACTCCAACGACTCGCCGCGGAGACGGAGGCAGAGTCATGAACCGCCGCCGACGACTGGTGGTCGTACTCGCGTGTGTCGGCTGCCTGCTCGCGGTTGCGAGCGCGCTTCCGGCCGCCGACCCGCGGCTCGACGCCCCGGGTGGAGAGTCGGCGGCAGCCGGCGGGTGGGACGCGATCGTCGGAGAGCCGACGCTCGCCGAGGACATCGGCGACGACAGGGACGCCGACGGAAACGATGGCGGGAGTGATACCACGGACGGCGCGTCGACTGAAATAACGGTCGTCGGCGCGCTCGAACCAGGCAACGACGTGACCATCGAGATGGAGGACTCGTCGGGTATCTCTCACTTCGATCCGCCGATGATCGAGGTAAATGGGGCGGCTGCCGGCGAGCCGACCCCCTTCGGACGGCTTGAAGACGTTACCGTTCCCCATGCCGAGACGATGACCGTCGCGGTTCCGGATCACGATCTCTCGGAGACGTTCGATGTCGAGACGGACGCGACGGTTCGGCTACACGACTCAGCAGCACCCGGTAGCGAAGCGGATCTTTCCGCCGCGGTGGGATCGACGCCGCTACAGGACGCGACCGTTTCCGTCGATGGGGAAGTGGTTGGAACGACCGGTTCGGACGGCCGAGCGACGGTCACACTCCCCCAAGAGACGGGCGAGGTCGAGGTCGCCGTCGAGCGTGACCCAGTCGAGGGCTCTACGGTGGTCGATATCGCGGCTCCGGAGGTATCGTTTACCTCTCCCCTGCTCGTTCCGGGATCGCTCGCGCCGGTCCGGGTCACCGCCGACGAGGGCGGCGTTCCGAACGCGACCGTCGCGATCGTCGGCGGTGACGAAGCAGCCGCGCTAGAGGCGATGGACGGGGACGACGCTGCCACGATCGAGGGAGAAAGCGTAACGACGACCGACGACGATGGCAGCGCCCGCCTGTGGCTCCCGCTCGACGACGAGGCGACGCTGGTTGCCACCGCCGGCGGGGAGACGACGACGGCAACGGTCGGAAACCTCTACCTTCGATTGACCGCGGTGATCGTGATCGTCCCCGGCTTCGTCATCGGTGGGGTCGTCGCGTATCTTCGGCTCGCTCGCCGGTACGACCACGAGCCGGGCAACGAGTTCGCCGCCCTCTTCGTTGGGATTGCGTCGCTGCTCGACGCGCTCGCTGACCTCGTTCGAGTACCCTCGTTCCCGTCCGTCTCGTGGCCGACGATTCGCGTGCCCACAGGGTTCGGTCGGTCGATCGGTGCGGCGATCGGGAGCGTTCTCGCCGGGCTTGCTTCGCTTCCCTCCATCGGATCGGCGACGCGCTCAACGGGCGGACGCGTCGGATCGATCGTTCGCTCCGGGATCGACGCCCTCAGCCGCGAGTCAGACGAGTCGGACGGGGGAGCGGAGACGAGGGAGGCGGCTGGACGTACTACTGCGGGCGAGCCGCTCGGCCCGGAGTCACCCGAACGGACCATCAGGGAAGCTTGGCACGCGTTCTGTGACCACGTCGGGATACAACGACGAGAGACACGGACCCCGGGAGAGGTCGCCCGACGCGCGGTCGAGACCGGGTATCCGTCGGGCACCGTCGAGTACCTGCTGTCGACCCTCCGAGATGTCGAGTACGGCGGTCAGAACCCGACATCCGACCGGGCGGCACGAGCACGGGACGCCGTGGCCGGGCTCGTCGGAGACGATCCGAACGCAGGCAGAGATGAGACGGGCACTGATACGGCAAAGAGCGACGACACGACCGGAGGGAGATCATGAGTCGCCAACGCCGTCCTCTCGAACTGATCGGGAAGTGGCTGTTGGGTCTCACACGCGTAGTGGTCCGCGGGGTCGAGGCAGTCGGGTCCCGGCTGTGGGCGCTTGATCGACGACGGCTCTCGCTCGGTATCCTCGTCGCCGGCTTCGCGTTGGCGGCCCTCTCGGTTCTACTCGGGGGGTTTCTTCGGCCACGGGGAGCGGTCACACAGCTGCTGTACGGTGTCGCCGTCTTTCTCCCGCTGTTCGGCGTCGTGCTGGGACTGTACGCGGGTTGGCTGGTGAACCGACATCGATCGAGCGCTCCCGAGTCGTCGTTCGGGGCCGATATCGACGACGGGATGCGGGTCGGCGACGCCGTCGATTCCGGCGTCGCGCGCCGACTCTCGACCGCGACCGAGGCGCAGTACCGGTGTCAGTCGACGATCGGGGGTCGCACGATCCGGGCAGAGCTCACCGAGGGGGCGATCCGTGCCGTTCGAACGCGACACGGGCACTCCCCGTCTGCCGCACGCGAGGCCGTCAGATCCGGAACGTGGACGGAAGACCCGGTCGCCGCGGCGTTTCTCGCCGAGGAGTCACGGCTCCCGCTCTCCGAACGTCTCAGAGCCGTGATCGACCCCGGACGCGCGTACCGCCGGCGCGTTCGCCGGACGGTCGCAGCGATCGAGTCCCTCGATCCCACGGACTCGACTCCGGCCGAGGAGGTGGAGCCGTGACGAGCGCCGAGTCGACGACGGTCGGCCGAGAACGTGCGGAGGAAAGTCGCGGCGGCGGCAACTCCACGGCGGACGCGTCGGCCGCCGCGGAGTCGGTGGACGCGTCGTTCCCGGGAAGCGTCGATGTCGGCCACGAGAGGGTCGATCGGCTTGGCTCCGGCGAGGTGTACGGCGCGCTCGCGCTGGCGCTTGTCGGCGGCGGACTCGTTGCTGGGAGCCCGACGCTCGTCGTAGCCGCTCTCGTGCCGCTGGCGTTCGTCGCGGCCGTCGGTGGTGACACGACGCCCAACCGGTCTGTCCGTTTCACCCGTCGTGTGGGGAAAAGAGGGGACGACATTTCCGCCGACGGCGAGACGGTCTCGGGTGATCCCGGAGACACTGTGACAGTGCGATCGACGGTCCACAACGTCGGAGACGGACCGGTCGTCGACCTCCGCGTTGCGGACGGGGTGCCCGAGGACCTCCCGGTGGTCGACGGGACCTCACGGACGGCAGCCCGGCTCGACTCCGGCGAGTCGGCAACCGTCGAGTACACGCTGGAGCTGCGACGCGGAACTCATACGTTCGACGACCCGTCCGTTCGGGTCCGGAGCCTCGACGGGAGCGCTCAGCGGACGTGGACGCCGAGCGTCGACGGCGACGTGACGATTCGGTGTGATCCAGTCGTCGGCGATGTTCCACTCGGCGGCGGCACAAACGAGTACGCGGGCGAAGTCCCGGCAGACGAGGGTGGAAGTGGAGTCGAGTTTTACTCCGTCCGCGAGTACGAGCCTGGCGATCCGGTGCGGTCCGTGGACTGGCGTCGCTACGCCCGGACCCGCGAGCTATCGACGATCGACTACCGCGCGGAGCGCTCGACCGAAGTGGTCTGTGTCGTCGACGTTCGACAGAGCGAGCGCCGGCCGCCGACCGCAACCGCACAGCCCGCTGCGTTCCTGTCGGTCGCCGCGGCCGAACGGACCGCATTGGCGCTCATGGATGCGGGCCACCCCTCCGGAATCGTCTGTCTGTACGACCGCGGAGCGATGTCGATCGATCCCGGAACGGATGCGACGACCCGGAAGCGTGTTCAAACACTCCTGTCCGCCGCGAGCGACGGTGATCGTCCAGAGGGGTCGATCGCACGGTCGCGTCCCGGCTCTCCGATGGAGGTTCTCGCCGGTGTGTTGTCGGGACAAGCACACGTCTACCTGTTCTCGTCGTTCGTCGACGACGATCTCGACACGCTCTCGGAGCAACTGCGAGCGCGGAACCACGCCGTTCGGGTCGTCGCTCCGGACGTGCTGGCAGGAGGGACAGACGACGCCACGCGGCTCGCGTCAGTCGCTCGGAACAACCGACTCGCCCGCGCTCGGGAGTCAAGGGCGCGCGTCGTCGACTGGGACCTCGACCGACCGCTCGAATCGGTGTTGCGCGAGGCGGTCGGGGAGGGCCGAACGCGATGAGCGACCCCGACCGCTCCCGGCCGCCGAGCGCGACGGCATGGGCGATCGTGACGGCTGGCATTGCCGGTACCGCCGCCCTGTCGACGGTCGAACTCGCGATCGGGATCACCGCACTAGCCGGCGTAACGGTCGGGGTGGCGGCTCGGCTTCTCGCGGGGAGTCACAGCCGCGTCACGCTCGGGGCGGCGCTGCTTCCAATCGGGGTCACCGGAGTCGTTGCCGGTGTCGGAGCTACCGCCGGTCTCGGCGGCTGGATCGCGGCGTTGGCACCTGCGTCGGCGCTCGTGGGAGCCGGGATGGCGAGCGCGGTCACCGGCGGCCTGTCCCCAACCGCCGTCCAACGGACGGGCGACGCCGGCGTCATCGCCGGGGGCGCTCTCGGGGCCGTCTTCCTTCTCCGACCGACCGTCTCAACGGTGGGAGGTCTTCGTGCTGCCGTGACCGCGGTCTTCGATCCGATATGGTCTGTCGAGACAACCGGGGTTACAGGCCCCGTCGTCGGCGTTGTCGTCGCGGCTTCCGCGGTCGCACTCGCGGTCCGAGCGGTTCCGGCTGCGGCGTTCACGACCCCATCCCGGCGTGAGGGTGCTGTCGCGCTACGAACCGGACTGGTTCGCCTGATCGCAGGAGTCAGCCTCGTTGCCATCGGTGGTCTCGTGGTCGCCGCACTCGTCGGAACCGTCGTCCCGCAGGTCGGCTGGGTCGTCTCCGCAGTGTCGACGAGCGGCGTTCTTCGCGGCACGCTCGCGGTGACAGCTGTCGCCGGGACGGTCGCGCTCGCCTGTTGGCTCCTCGTCCGCGCTCTCTGGACCGCATCGGAGAGAGGCGCTGTCGACGGGGACGGGAACGCCGCGGTGCCGACGCTCATCGGCGTCGGTGTCGGGACGACGGCCGTGGCGGTCGTCGCGTCGCGGATCGACTCCGGCACGGTGGCGGTTGAACTCGTGACGGCAGGGCTCCTCGTCGCCGCCCTCCTCGCCGTGGTCTGTGGTGTAGCTGTTCGGCGGTACGCGAGCGTTGTCGGCGCTGAGCGGGGGAGAACCGCCGGAGCCGCGGTCGGAAGCGGAGCAGTCCTCGGTGGCGGCGTCCTCGGAGCAACCGTCGACCTCGGCGGCGAGGTCGGAGCGATTGTCTCCGACGGCGCACTCGCAGCCGTCTGTGCGATCGGTGCCGGACTGGTCGCGTATCGGGCGGGTGCGTACGGAAACAGCGTCGCCCGCGACGTGGGACGGGAGGCGGTCCCCCGCGATGTCCAGCTGGTTCAGCTCACGTGGACGGCGGCGGTCGCCGGCGTCGGTGTCGTCCTCGCGACGGCCGGACTCGGGCTCGCAACCGCTCTCTCGCCCACGCTGTCGGTTCCCGCAACGGTCGGCGTGGGCGGCGGACTCCTCGCGACCGGGGCCGCAGCGTGGCTACTGTTCCAGTGAGTCGAGCACACCGTCGAACGCGTCGTGGCGCTACTCAGTCGGCGGCTCCATCGCAGGTACCTCGACACCATCGAGCGTGTCGCGGATCACGTCACGACGCACGACGCCACGCACGTCCGCCTCCGGCGTGAGCACGAGCCGGTGGGCGAGCGCAGGGACGGCGATTCGTTTCACATCGTCGGGAACAACGTACTCACGGCCGTCGAGCACCGCCTCCACGCGGGCAACCTCAAACAGGCGTTGGACGCCTCGGGGAGAGACGCCGACATCGACTCGCCCGTCTGTACGGGTCGCCCGACAAACCGCTCCGATGTACTCTCGAACCGGCCCTTCGACGGACACTGACTCGGGGACTCGCTGGAGTTCTAAGACGGTGTCGCGGCCCACGACGGGCTCGACGGTCGGATCGGGCGTGTTGCGGTCGGCTCGCCGGTCGATGAGTTCGCGGGTTCCCGCCTTGTCGGGATAGCCGAGCGAGGTCTTGATCATGAACCGATCGCGTTGGGCCTCCGGCAGCTCGAAGGTCCCCTCCTGTTCGACCGGGTTCTGTGTGGCGATCACACAGAACGGTTCCGGCAACTCGTGGGTCTCGCCGTCGACGGTGACCTGTCCCTCCTCCATCGCTTCCAGCAAAGCGGACTGGGTTTTCGGCGGGGCCCGGTTGATCTCGTCTGCGAGCACGACGTTCGCGAACACCGGCCCGGGCGTAAACCGAAACTCGCTCGCGTCCTCGTCGAACACGTACGAGCCGGTGACGTCGGAGGGCATCAGGTCCGGGGTGAATTGGATCCGCGAGAACTCCAACCCGAGCGCGACCGCGAACGACCGCGCGGTAAGCGTCTTCCCGGTGCCGGGCACGTCCTCTAACAGGACGTGTCCGCGAGCGAGCAGCCCGGCGGTGACTTCTTCGAGCACGCGACGATCGGCGACAACGGCGGAGAGCACCTCGTCGACGACGGATCCAACCGTCGTCGATGCGTCGGGGATCGACATACGCGATCCGACGGGCGCGGAGAGATATAAACGCACGTGGTCACCACCCGTCGCCCGCCAAATTTCGATGAAACAATTTATCGCTCCGAGCACATACTCCTCACCGTGTTCGGTTATCGGTCAGACCCAACCCTCACGACGATCCTCGCCGGGAACGCCGCCGCACTCGCGGGGGTCGTGCTGTTCGGATTCGACCTCCACACGCTGCTCGTCGTCTACTGGGTCGAGACCGGAGTGATTGGCGCGGGCATCGCAGCACGGATCCGGCGGTCAGAGGCAACTGACGACCCAAACGAACTCCCCGACTGGGAGTACAGTCCAATGGGAGGTAGATCACGCTCAGTTCGGGAACTGGCCGGCGCGTCGAACCGAGCAGTGTTGAAACAGTTTCTCGGGACGTACGCCGTCTTTTGGGCGTTCCTCGGCGCGGTTGTGATATCGATCCCTGACGAGGTCGCCGGAATCGACTCGGGCTCCCCGCTCGTTGTGCTCGCCGCCGCGGTCGGATTGGCGGCGACCCACGTCGTTTCCTATCGCGTCGAGTACCTCGGCGGCCGCGAGTACGAGCGAAAGGGACCGGTCACGCTGATGATCGAGCCGTTCGACCACATCCTTGCCCTGATCGTCACAGTGTGGCTCGGATCGATTCCGGTCCAGCTGTTCGGCGCGCCGGTGGGCGCGCTCATCGTTATGGTACTCGCGAAGGCCTACGCCGACCTTCGGGCACATCGCCGGGGAGGGACATCGCGCTGAAACGGGTACAAAGGTGACTCGGTGACCCGTCACGGGTGATTAGCAGGGTACCTACGCCTTGGAGACTCGCCACGTCGTCGCGCCGGTGTAGGACCACTTCTCGATCTCAAGGTCGCTGACCGAGTCTTGGAGTTGGACGATCAGTGCGCCGATCTCCTTCGACGAGAGGTCAACGTCGTCGGCGATGAATTTGGCTTTGAAATACGTCTCGCCGTCGGCGGCTTCTGACCGGAGATACGAGGCCAGTCGCTCCGCCTTCGATGGTGGATCTGCCGATGCGTCGTTCGTCGTCTCGGGCCGGTTCTCGGAGTCGCCGTGAGAGGTACTCGTACTCATCGTTGATCACCGTCGGGTCGATTGTGGCCGTGTCCGATCACGACACAGATCATGTGTACCGCGAGGAGCGCGAGCATGCTCCACGCGCCGTCGAATGAACCGATTCCGTAAGCCGCCGGGACGTACCCGACGGGGAGGAGTATGGCCGCCCAGAATGCGACGGCTCTGGTTCCGTCGACAGTGAGTCGGCGGAACTGAGT